>SKEY01000154.1_pt1 | contig 122273 bp, 104 predicted proteins | sample 4843871 | NCBI WGS metagenome assembly SKEY01 (sample SAMN11008797, study PRJNA524170) | human gut metagenome | biome: Human fecal sample; material: Feces; isolation source: fecal sample from pouch patient p36 | host: Homo sapiens | place: Israel: Tel-Aviv | collected 2016-12-04
GAGCTGAGAAAGTCCTTCAGGATTTCTCAGCGAATAGCACCGGTCGCCGTCTTTCCGCTTGTCAGGGCCTTAGAAGCTGCCCCTCCGGAACTTGGCGTCCGTCCCGCAGCCGTCCTAAGGAATCCCTCCGGCCCCGGCCGGTTCCCCTTAGGGCAAAGCCCGTCCTGGCCCGCTTCGCGGACGTAGCATCCGCAACTTCCTCACATGCCCCAATCCAACCTACACATTTATTTCCGCAGTCATCCCCAGTTCCCCTGCATTGTCTGCAAGCACCGGGCGGATTACCTCTTCCAGGAACTCTTCTACCTGCCTGGGCGCCCGTCCCACATAGCGGGATGGGTCCATGGCCGCCTTCAGGTCATCCAGGGAAAGATTGAATGCAGGGTCTGCTGCAATCAGTTCAAGGAGATTGTTATCCAGACCTTTTTCTTTTACGTTCTTTCCTGCTTCCATGGACAGTTCCCGGATGCGCTCATGGAGTTCCTGGCGGTCGCCTCCGGCCTTTACCGCATCCATCATGATGTTCTCGGTTGCCATGAAGGGCAGTTCCGCCATCAGGTGCTTTTCGATTACCTTTGGATACACCACAAGGCCGTCCACCACGTTCAGATATAAATCCAGGATACCGTCCACGGCCAGGAAGCCCTCGGGTACGGAAAGCCTCTTGTTGGCCGAGTCGTCCAGGGTCCTCTCAAACCACTGGGTGGAGGCCACCAGCATGGGGTTCATCATATCGCTCATCACATAATTGGCAAGGCTGGCAATCCGCTCGCTCCGCATGGGGTTGCGCTTATAAGCCATGGCGGATGAACCAATCTGCTTTTTCTCAAATGGCTCCTCCACCTCCTTCAGGTGCTGAAGCAGGCGGATGTCGTTGGAGAATTTGTGGGCGCTCTGGGCAATTCCTGCCAGGACGCTGATCACACGGCTGTCAATCTTCCTGGAATAGGTCTGGCCTGAAACAGGATAACAGCCCTCGAATCCCATTTTCCCGGCTATCCGCTCATCCAGGCGGCGGCATCTGTCATGGTCGCCGTCAAACAGTTCCAGGAAGCTGGCCTGGGTGCCTGTGGTACCCTTGGAGCCGAGAAGGCGCATGGATCCGATGAGATAATCCAGGTCATCTAGATCCAGCTTCAGCTCCATCATCCAGAGGGTGGCGCGCTTTCCAACCGTTGTGGGCTGGGCGGGCTGGAAATGGGTGAATGCAAGGGTTGGAAGTTCCTTATAGGTGTCGGCAAACTTAGCCAGTTCAGCCAAAACGTTGAGCAGTTTCTTCCTTACCAGCTTAAGGGCTTCTGTCATGATGATGATATCCGTATTGTCCCCCACATAGCAGGATGTGGCTCCCAGATGGATGATTCCCTTTGCCTTAGGGCACTGGACCCCGTAAGCATACACATGGCTCATCACGTCATGGCGCACTTCCTTCTCACGGGCCTTTGCCACATCATAATTAATATCATCTGCATGGGCCTTCAGTTCCTCAATCTGTTCGTCCGTAATGCCAAGACCCAGTTCCTTCTCAGTCTCGGCCAGGGCAATCCACAGGCGTCTCCAGGTCTTAAATTTCATATCCGGCGAAAAGATATACTGCATCTCACTGCTGGCATAGCGCTCGGAAAGAGGGCTTACATATCTGTCTGTGTTACTCATGTCATTTCCTCCATACTTTTCCACCATTGATTGTCCATCATGGTTTTTCCTCAATTCATGGTTTTTATCTTACCACAACAGGTGCATGTCTTCAACCGCTGTTTATTTATCGTAGCTTCCCCTTATATCCTCAGCCGGCGGATCTATGGGGTAATTCCCGCTGAAGCAGGCCGTGCATATGGAGCGGCTGCATGCCATCTCCTGTAGCCGTTCCATTTTCAGGTAAGAAAGGGAATCCGCGCCAATCATCTCCCGTATCTCCTCCACCGTATGCCCGTGGGCAATCAGCTGGTCCTCTGACGGGATATCCGTGCCAAAGTAGCAGGGATGGAGGAATGGAGGCGCACTGATCCGCACATGGACTTCCCTGGCCCCTGCGTCCCGAAGCATGTTCACAATCAGGGCGCTGGTGGTGCCGCGCACAATGGAATCGTCAATCATGATGATGCGCTTGCCTGCAACCGCTTCCTTCAGGACGTTCAGCTTAATCCGGACCGCCGACTCTCTGCTGCTTTGCTTGGGCTTTATGAAGGTCCGTCCCACATAGGAATTCTTCACGAATGCGGTTCCATAGGGAATCCCGGATTCCATGGAATAACCAAGGGCTGCCCCGTTCCCGGATTCGGGCACGCCCACCACCAGGTCTGCCTCCACCGGCGAATCCAGGGCCAGGAAACGGCCTGCCTGGATTCTGGAGTGATACACGCTTACCCCGTCAAAAACACTGTCCGGCCTGGCAAAATAAATATACTCGAAAATACATCTGGCCTCTTTTTCCGTATCCCTGAAACACATTTCAGTATTGGACGCAATCCCTTCCCTGGTAATAGTGACAATCTCCCCTGGCTTTACGTCCCTCACAAACTCCGCTCCGATTGTCTCAAGGGCGCAGGTCTCTGATGCAAGGATATAGGCATTATCCCTCTTTCCAATGCACAGGGGCTTGAATCCAAAGGGGTCCCTGGCCCCAATCAGCTTGCGCGGGCTCATGATGACAAGGGAATAGGCGCCCTTCAGCTTGCCCATGGCTTTTGCCACCGCACTCTCAACATTGGGCACGGACACCCTGGCCCTTGCAATATGGTAGGCAATCACCTCAGAATCAATGGTTGTCTGGAAAATGGCTCCCGTGTATTCCAGTTCCTGGCGCAGCTGCGGCGCATTGACCAGGTTGCCGTTGTGTGCCAATGCAAGGGTGCCTTTTACATAGTTGAGCACCAGGGGCTGTGCATTTTCCCTGGTACTGCTTCCGGCCGTGGAGTAACGCACATGCCCGACCCCGATGTTGCCGTGCATCTGCTCCAGATGTTCCGTTGAAAACACCTCGTTGCAAAGGCCCATGCCCTTGTGGGCGCTTACCTTCCCCTTCGGTCCCTCCGTGTCGCTGACCGCAATGCCGCAGCTTTCCTGCCCCCTGTGCTGCAGGGCAAAAAGCCCGTAATAAATAGTAGATGCCACATCATTCCCATCAAAATCATAAATCCCAAAAACCCCGCACTCCTCGCGCAGTTTATCTGCCCCAATGTCAAAGTCCAACTGGTTCTGCTCCATTCAGTCAAGTCCCTTTCTCTATAAGTCATGTGGAAAGTCCCCGATTGATTTAATCGGGGAAAAGCATTGAATCAGGCAACGCCTGGGTAATCAATGCCCAGGCGTTGTATGTAAGTTCATTACTGGATTCCCAATCTGCGGAACACTTCCTCATATGCATCCTCTACATTGCCAAGATCCCTTCTGAACCTGTCTTTGTCCAGCTTCTCATGGGTGTCCTTGTCCCACAGGCGGCAGGTATCGGGGGAAATCTCGTCAGCAAGGATTATCTTCCCGTGGTAACGGCCAAACTCAATCTTAAAGTCAATCAAATCGATGTTCAGGCCGTCAAAATACTCCTGAAGCACTTCGTTTACCTTGAAGGTATATTTGGTAATGTCATCAATCTCTTCCTGGGTGGCAAGGCCAAGTGCCAGCGCATAGTAGCTGTTGATGAACGGATCGCCCAGGTCATCATTCTTGTAGCTGAATTCCAGGGTCGGGCATTTGAACCTGATGCCTTCCTCCATTCCCATTTTCTTGGCAAAGCTGCCGGCGGAATAGTTGCGCACGATTACCTCAAGGGGCACAATCTCCACTTTCCTGACAGCAGTCTCCCTGTCATTTAATTCTTCCACCAGGTGGGTGGGCACACCCTTTTCTTCCAGCTTCTTAAAGATGAAGTTGGTCATACGGTTGTTGATGGCTCCCTTGCCCACAATGGTCCCCTTCTTTAATCCGTTAAATGCAGTGGCATCATCCTTATAGGATACGATTAAAACATCCGGGTCCTCAGTTGCATAGACTTTCTTAGCCTTTCCTTCATAGAGCATCTCTTTCTTTTCCATGGGTATCCACCTGTCCTTTTCTTTTATTCATATGGTAACATAGATATAAGATATAGATTTATAAGCTGACGCTATAAAAGAATACCATTTCAGAAGAAATTATAATACAATATCCAGTTGAATACAAGAAGTGCAATCATTAAAATTCCTAATGAATTTTCTATCCCCTTCTAATCACTCCCTGGTTCCATGTGTTCCTCCAACCGGAAAATACTCACAGACCCTTTGTCCAGAATGATAGTCACGCCTTCCTTCTGAATCTTCCCCTCATGACGGCCGTCCTTTTCCATCCTGTCCCCATCCGGTGCAGGTTCCACCCGCCCATTGCTGGTCATATGATCCCGTACCGCATCCTGTTCTTCCATATAACGGATCTGGACCATGTCTTTTAACGATGCGAAAAATCCTCCACGAATGGATGCATTCCAATATACAACCATCCCTATGGCAATTATAAGGATTTTTCTCGTAATGTGTTTTTTCCTCTTCACCGTCCTGTTTATGAGTTTTTTTCTCTTCCTTGTTTTTTGCCTGTAAATCCGCCTGTGTCCCTCATTCTCCCTGCCCTTCCACATCTTAATCATATGGCTTCTGTACAGGCGAAGCCATCTTCTGCGCCAATATGACTTCCACCATACCATCCTATGATTCCAGCCACATATCCTCCGGTTCAGGAATCCCATTCCTGGCTCCTTTCCCGCATCCTCTCCAATCCGGCCGCATATGGTCATTATAGTTCATCCCCGGTTCCATATCAAGACCAGAACACCCATTCCTCAGGACCCTGAACCAAGTTAAAAACGTTCTTTTCCTGCCCCGCCAGATACGCAAAGGGGATTCTTCCCCAGCTCCGGCAGATAAGCTAAAAGTCCCCACTCCCTGTCCCGCCAGCAATGCAAAAGGAACCCTTTCCCTGCCTCACCGGCCAAGAAAGGGTCCGCCCTGCAATAAATACCATAGAATAATGATTAGTGTGTTGCCTCTGTTGTGGCAGTGTTGCTGGTCTCACTGGTATTACCTGATTCGCCGGTCATGTCCTTGATGCCGTTGCCCACATCATCCACGCCGTCTTCCACGTCATCTACAAGATTGTCAAGCACGCCTCCGGTGGTTTCGGAACCGGATGTATTGCTGCTGCTCTCATTACTCCCTGCAGCGGTTGTGGATGTTGCTGCCGATGAAGAAGACTGGCTGGAACCTGTGGTGGACTGGGTGCCTGAATTATTGCTTCCGCAGGCCGTCACAGATAGAACCATAACGAATAGTAACATAGCTAAGATAGCAGGTCTGATTTTTTTCATAATAACATTCTCCTTTCTATTTCTACCCTTATTATGTGCGTTTGGAGAATATATTATGGTGGTATATCCTGCTATCTCAGGAAAATATTTCCTACAATTTAACCACGTCAGCCATAGTATAGAGTCCCGGGCCTTTTCCTGCCAGGAACTTCGCGGCCTCCAGGGCGCCTTTTGCGAAAATGGCTTTGGAATAAGCGGTATGGCTGAACGTGACCACCTCATCCCTGCCGGCGAAAATCACATCGTGTTCCCCAACAATGGACCCGCCCCTGACAGCGCTTATGCCGATTTCCGACACGTGTCTTTTTTCACGGCGGGTGCTTCTGTCATAGATATACCCGTAAGGCTCATCCATGGCCTGGTTAATGGAATCCGCCAGTGCAATGGCCGTGCCGCTGGGCGCATCCATCTTCTGGTTGTGGTGTTTTTCCACGATTTCGATGTCAAAGCCGGAACCGGCAAGTACCTTTGCCGCATCCTTCACCAGCTTAAGGAGCAGGTTGACGCCCAGGGACATATTGGCCGAGCGCAGCACAGCAGCGCTGGCGCTGGCGCGTTTGAGTGTCTCCAGCTGTGCTTCCGACAGCCCGGTGGTACACAGCACCACCGGCATACCTGTTTCGGAGCAGTATTTTAAAAGTCCGTCCACGGCTTTTGCCGAAGAGAAATCCACAATCACGTCTGCCTTCACGTTACATTGATCCAGGCTTTCAAATACGGGATAACCGCTGTCCTTTGCGGGGTGTAAGTCAATTCCCGCCACAATCTCAATAGACTCATCCTCTGCGGCCAGCCCTGTGATTACCTGTCCCATGGCCCCGCCGCAGCCGTGCATTATCATTTTTACCATCTGTGTCTTATCCTTTCCAGCCTTGGTTTACAGGATGCCGTATGCAGTCATGGCTGCTTTTAACTTCTCCTGGTTCTGGGGTTCCATCTCGGTCAGCGGAAGGCGCATCGGTCCCACATTCTTGCCCATCAGGTTCATGGCCGCCTTTACCGGAATGGGGTTCACTTCCGCAAACAGCTCTGTAATCAGCGGAATGGCATCCAGCTGCAGCTTGGTGCTTTTCGCCGTATCCCCTGCAAAATAAGCGGCGCAGATGTCATGGGTCTGTCTGGGAGCCACGTTGGAAAGCACGGAAATCACGCCCTTCCCCCCCAGGGAAAGCAGGGGTACGATCTGGTCGTCATTGCCGGAATACAGGTCCACCTTGCCGTCAGCCAGGCTCATCAGGGTTGCAATGGCTGAGAAATTACCGCTTGCTTCTTTTACGCCCACGATGTTATCCACATTCTTACAAAGGTCGGCTATGGTCTGGGGAAGGATCGTGACACCGGTCCTTCCAGGAATGTTATAAAGGAGGATTGGAATCTTCACGGCATCGGCAACCGCCTTAAAATGCGCCTTCAGCCCGTTCTGTGTGGCCTTATTGTAGTAAGGGGATACCAGTAAAAGGCCGTCGGCCCCGCGGCGCTCAGCCTCCACGGAAAGATAAACGGCTGTCTCCGTGCAGTTGGATCCGGTTCCCGCAATGACGGGGATGCGTTTTCCGGTCACCTTGCACACATATCCCACCACATCCAGGTGTTCCTCATGGCTCATGGTGGAAGCTTCTCCTGTGGTTCCGCAGACAATGATGGAGTCCGTACCCCCGGCAATCTGCTCCTCCACGATTTCTTCCAGCTTTTCATAGTTAACTTCCCCATTTTCCTTAAATGGTGTTACCAGCGCAACGCCTGCTCCTTCAAAAATAGCCATAATTTATTCTCTCCTTTTCTCTTGGTTCAATCACAGGATAGCAAAAAAGGGCTGAGGTAAATGTCAGCCCTTCACGTACGTATCATATCGTCATTCACGAATCCACGTTCTTCGGTAGCTCTCCATCCACCCGGATGACAGTCATATGGATGTTCACCATATGCCCAGAAAGAAACATGTTCCAGGTATGCTTCCCCCTTCGGCGTCTTTCCCTTTCCCCAAGCCGTCCTCTGTGCCTGCCACATCGGGCCTGGTTACTCTTGATTGACGCAACCTCTACTCTATGATTGTTGGTATTATATTATCATCCTATGATATGGATGTCAACAGGAAATCTCATTCATATCTGGTCTGGAGCTTCGTAACCTCATCCACATATGCATCCAGTGAATCCGGATACACATTGCCGGTGAGTATGAGCCTGATTTCAGCCTGCCTTGCCTGGCCGATAAGGGCGCACAGCTCATCCTGGGTAATGACGCCTTCATCCAGGATCCCAAGTATCTCATCCAGGATAAGGATATCGCATTCACCTGTCACCAGGACCTTCTTAGCAAAATTCAGCCCGTTGCGGATGCAGATCCTTGCCTCATCCTTTTCATCCTCTGACAGCTGGTCAAAAAAAACAGGAGTCTTCTCAAATCTGAAAATTTTAAATTCCGGTTCCAGGCGTTTCAGGATTTCCATGTTATCCATGTCCAGGGAACCTTTTAAAAATTGTACCATGATTACATTGCTGCCCTTGGCCAGCGCACTGATTCCCCTGCCCATTGCACTTGTTGATTTACCCTTGCCCGGCCCGCAGATAACCTGTATCATGCTTTCTTTCATCATCATGCACCTCATGCTTTACTTGCTTTTTCTTAAGAATGATGTTTCATTCATAGACTTTGCTCATAATAGCATAGTTTGACCAACTTTGCAAATATTTCTTACTTTTTCCGAAAGAAATTCCAAAGAGTCTTAAAAGATTATTCCTCGTCACATTCCAGTTTGCTGATGGAAACCTCATAGGCAATCCGCTTCTCACACTCGGTCTCGCTGAGTTTTTTGGTGTACTCCCTGCTCTGTACGCGGCCCCATATGCGCACCCTGGCGCCCACCTCAAAGCTGGATGCATAGCGGGCATTCCGCCCCCAGCTGATGCATGGTATGTAATCAGACTTGCCGTATGGACGGTTGACTGCCAGAAGGATATCTGCAATTTCACGGCCCAGAGGAGTTTTGCGGTAAATCGGCGGCTTGCAGATATAGCCGTCCAGGAATATCTGGTTTGTTTTTGTATAGTCCGTAAATTCTTCCATGAAATGGACCTCCCGGACAAAGATGGAAAGCATCAGCCTGTTCTTCACCCCTTCGTGGCGGTTATAGGAACGGAACTGGCCCAGCGCCTCAATGGTGCTTCCTGAATAGTCCTGGTGTACGTCCAACAGCCGCTCAGACACCATAAGCGGGATGATATCCGCCTGCTCGCTGAGCCGGTTCACAGCAACATCCACCATATAAAAGCCTTCTCCAAATACCTCGTGGCTAAAGGTAAATCCCGATACGATCTCACCGATAACACTTACCTTGTTGTTTTCAATCATTTTTTCTGACATAGTACATCTCCTCTTCGCTTCTAAATAAATTCTCACTTGGCCGTTTTTATTTTTTTCTTTCTGTTCAGCTTGCTTTCGTACGGCACATTGATAGTTTATGAGGAAATTTACCATAATAGACCAAAAAATAAGCGGATCCTGCCAGAACATTTCGACAGGATCCGCCTTTTTGTGTTTGATTATGTCGTTTTTACTTCTTAAAGGACGCCCTTTTACGCATGGTGGGGTCCAGGATCTTCTTGCGGATCCTCAGGCTTTCCGGCGTTACCTCCAGGAGCTCATCCGTGTCAATGAAGTCCAGGGCCTGCTCCAGGCTCATGATCTTCGGCGGCGTCAGCTTCAGCGCCTCATCCGCGCTGGAGGAACGTGTGTTGGTCAGCTTCTTGGTCTTGCAGACATTGATTTCAATGTCCTCCGCCTTGGGGCTTTGGCCTACGACCATACCTGAATATACCCTGGTTCCCGGTCCGATGAACAGGGTTCCCCTTTCCTGGGCATTGAACAGGCCGTAGGTAATGGCCTCTCCTGCCTCAAATGCAATCAGGGAGCCGGTCTGGCGGTAGAACAGGTCGCCCTTGTACTCTGCATATTCATCAAAAATAGTATTGAGGATACCATTTCCCTTTGTATCTGTCATGAAATCACCGCGGTATCCGATAAGTCCCCTGGAAGGGATGGAGAATTCCAGCCTGGAATATCCTCCCGCTGCCTGGCTCATGCCCTGGAGCGCGCCCTTGCGGCTTGTAAGCTTCTGGATGACCACGCCGGTGTATTCCTCCGGCACATCCACATAAGCCAGTTCCATCGGCTCCAGCTTGCGGTTCCTCTCATCATACCTGTACAGTACTTCCGCCTTACTCACCGCGAACTCAAAGCCTTCGCGGCGCATGTTCTCGATGAGTACGGACAGATGCAGCTCGCCGCGGCCCGAAACCTTGAAGCAGTCAGCGGAATCCGTCTCCTCCACACGCAGGCTTACGTCGGTGTTCAGCTCCCTGAACAGCCTGTCACGCAGGTGGCGGGAGGTGATGAACTTTCCTTCCTGGCCAGCCAGGGGGCTGTCATTTACCATGAAGTACATGGCAATGGTCGGCTCGGATATCTTCTGGAACGGGATTGCCTCAGGATGGTCCGGTGAACAGATGGTATCGCCGATATGGATGTCCGCAATACCGGAAATAGCCACGATGGAACCAACGGATGCCTGCTGTACCTCCACCCTCTTAAGACCGTCAAACTCATAGAGTTTTCCTATCTTGATTTTTTTGAATTTATCCGGGTCATGATGGTTGACCAGGACACATTCCTGGTTGACCTTAAGGCCGCCGTTGTCAACCTTTCCGATTCCGATACGGCCCACGAATTCATTGTAATCAATGGTGCTGATCAACACCTGGGTGTCCGCGTCCGGGTCACCTTCCGGGGCAGGCGTATGGCTGATGATGGTCTCAAACAGGGGACCCATGTCCATGTTGTCATCTTCCATGTGATACCTTGCAAATCCGCCCCTTGCGGACGCAAAGATAAACGGGCAGTCAAGCTGCTCATCCGATGCGTCAAGGTCCATCATTAGCTCAAGCGTCTCGTCAATCACCTCTGAAGGACGCGCTTCCGGGCGGTCAACCTTATTGATGCACACAATCACGGATAAATCCAGTTCCAGCGCCTTCTGAAGCACGAACTTGGTCTGCGGCATGGGGCCTTCATAGGCATCCACCACCAGCACGACTCCGTTCACCATCTTAAGCACACGCTCCACTTCCCCGCCAAAGTCGGCATGTCCGGGAGTGTCGATAATGTTGATTTTAGTATCTTTATAAAATACAGCCGTATTCTTGGACAGGATGGTGATACCGCGCTCGCGCTCAATGTCATTGGAGTCCATGACGCGTTCCTGGACCTCCTGGCCCACACGGAATACGCCGCTCTGCCTTAACAGCTGGTCTACTAATGTGGTCTTGCCATGGTCTACATGGGCAATAATAGCAATATTTCTTACATCTTCTCTTTTCATCTTCATAGTGATTACTCTTCCTTAATTATATACGTCTACAGCCACGGTTTTATAGTATAGCATTGCTATTTACATAATGCAAGGGATTTTACGGGAAAATGCCGCTGATTACGGAATTTTCTTCTAAAAAACAATGACTTTTCCGTCAACAACGCCATAATAGACCTCATCCACGTTCTTAATGGAAGCCCGCCCATTGGTCCCTTCCGTCAGCTGGGCCTTAAAACGGCCTTCCTCAGCAGCAGGCACCAGGAAGGTAAACAGAACCTGGTCCGTGTACTGGCTGTCCAGGGTATCAATGCCTGACTGGGCTGCAATGTACTGGATTTTCCCAACGCCGTTGTAATCCGTCCTGACCTCCAGGCAGGAGGCCAGCTTTTTCTCCACCACCACGCAGGCCTTAAGACCTTCCTTCAGCGCGCCGGAGTAGGCCCTGACCAAGCCTCCTGTGCCGAGCAGGGTTCCGCCAAAATACCGGGTCACCACGGCGCACACATCGTGAAGCCCCTCTCCGGCCAGCACGTCCATCATGGGCTTGCCCGCTGTCTGGGAGGGTTCCCCGTCATCGCTGCACCTGGCCGTCTGCCCCCTGTCGCCTATGATATAGGCAAAGCAGTGATGCCTTGCATCCCAGTATTTCCTTCGCATCTCCTCCACAAAGGCCAGCGCATCTTCCTCACTGGCCACTGGTTTTATATCCGCAATGAACCTGGACTTCTTCTCAACCAGCTCCCCGGTTCCGCCCTGATATACTATTTTGTAACGCTCTACCACTTTCCATACTCCTTTGTTCCAATTTAAGGGTATCATTCCCCACATTCCGACCTGTTTTTGCCTATTTTTTATCATAATATAGAAATACGGCGATGGCAAGGGCATATTTAAACCTTTTCAATTTTACAAAACTGGTGTATAATCTACAGGATAGACTTTGAAGGTAATCTTTATGTAGGAAAGGCCACGGTTTAGGGAACCGTGGAAAGGTAAAGGAAAACCCACGAAAAAGGAATCGTGGGAAGATTAAGGAAAGTCCACGAAAAGGAATCGTGGAACGATAAAGGAGAATATATGAACTATGGTAAGTATGAGACTGAACGCAGGATCAAGTCTCTCCACTCCAAATCAGGCAAATACGCCTCGCGGCTGTTCCTTAATATATTTAAGGCCCTGTTTGTCCTGTTTCTTTTCTTAGCAGTAGTGGGCGCGTCCATCGGTTTCGGTATGGTTAAGGGTATTATTGACAATGCCCCCTCCGTAGATATCTTAAACATCCAGCCTGACCGCTTTGCCACCACGGTTTACGATGCTGCAGGCAACCTGACGGACACACTGGTCACCAGCGGTTCCAACCGTGAATCAGCCACATATGAGGAACTTCCTCAGAACCTGGTCAATGCCTTCATTGCCATTGAGGATTCCCGTTTCAGGAGCCACAACGGCATTGATATCCGTTCCATTGCCCGTGCCGTAAAGGGCGTCATCAGCGATGACTATGCAGGAGGCGGGAGCACCATCACCCAGCAGCTCATCAAGAACAATGTATTTTCCGGCGGCATGGAGTCAGGCTGGGGCGCCAAGATTGAGCGGAAGCTGCAGGAACAGTACCTTGCGGTCCAGCTGGAGAAGAATTCCGGCATGAGCAAGGAAGACACCAAGAACCTGATCATCACCAACTACCTGAACACAATCAACCTGGGCAACAACACCCTTGGTGTGAAGGTGGCTGCCAAACGTTATTTTAACAAGAACCTGTCCGATCTGACCTTGTCCGAATGCGCGGTGCTGGCTTCCATTACCAAGAATCCGTCCAAACTGAACCCCATATCCGGACGGGAGAAGAATGCGGAGCGGCGCCAGATCGTACTGCAGTACATGTATGACCAGGGTTTCATTTCCAAGGAGGAGCAGGAGGAAGCGCTTGCAGATGATGTCTATGACAGGATCCAGAATGTGGATACCGCTACCAAGGAGACCAATAACCACTACAGTTATTTTACGGACGAGCTGATTGAGCAGGTCATAACAGCACTGATGGAAAAGCTGGATTACACGGAAAGCCAGGCCAGCAACCTTCTGTATTCCGGCGGACTTCAGATTTACACCACCCAGGACCCGGAACTTCAGGCCATCGTGGATGAGGAAATCAACAATCCGGACAACTATTCCGTTGCCAAGTATTCCGTGGAATACAGGCTCAGTGTCACCCATGCGGACGGCACCACGGAGCATTATTCCGAGGAGAACCTCAAGAGCTACCGCAAGACAATCCTGCGGGACACCTCCTTTGAGGGCCTTTACGCAAGTGAGGACGCAATCCAGTCCGATATCGACTCCTACAAGGAGTGGCTGTTAAAGGATGGGGACGAAATCATAGGCGAACGTCAGAACCCAATCCTCCAGCCACAGGCTTCCTTTGTGCTGATGGACCAGCACACAGGTGAAATCAAGGCGCTTTGCGGCGGCCGCGGTGAGAAGAAGGCCAGCCTTACCTTAAACCGTGCCAGCAATGTCTACCGTCAGCCTGGTTCCGCATTTAAGGTCATCACTTCCTTTGCACCTGCGCTGGATGCCTGCGGCGCTACCCTGGGAACGGTTTATTACGATTCCACTTATACCATCGGTACCAAAACCTTCAGGAACTGGTGGAACTCCGGTTATGGATTTGTGGGCTATCACAATATCCGTGACGGTATCATCTATTCCATGAATGTGATTGCGGTCCGCTGCATGATGGAGACAGTCACTCCACAGCTGGGCGTTGAATATGCGGAGAACATGGGCATCACCTCCCTGGTCAAGGACGACCTGGGCGCGGCCACTGCCCTGGGCGGCATCACAAAAGGAGTTTCCAACCTGGAGATGACTGCTGCCTATGCTTCCATTGCCAATGGCGGCGTGTATACCAAACCGCGTTTCTTCACAAAGATACTGGACCACAACGGCAAGGTGCTTATAGACAATGAACCGGAAACCAAGCAGGTCCTGAAGGATTCCACTGCATTCCTCCTCACGGACGCCATGGCTGAATCCATGAAGAGCAACCGCCTGTTTGCAAGATCCGGGATATCCATCAACTCCACCAGTACCAGGTCAGCGCTGACCGGAATGTCCGCTGCCGGCAAGAGCGGTACCACTACCGCTAACAATGATATCTGGTTCGTGGGGTATACGCCTTACTACACAGCAGGCATCTGGGGTGGATGTGACAACAACCAGAAGCTGAAACACGGTAATGTCAATAACGGCGGAACCTCCTTCCACAAGGATATATGGCGCAACATCATGAACCGTATCCATGAAGGCAAGTCCGACCCCGGCTTTGCCATACCGGACAGCATAGAGACCGCGGAAATCTGCCGTAAGTCCGGCAAGCGCGCCGTTGCAGGCGTATGTACGGCCGACCCAAGAGGCAACGCGGTTTATACGGAATATTTTGCAAAGGGAACAGCTCCCACGGAAGTGTGCGATAAGCATGTGGCGGTGACTGTATGTGCTGACTCAGGCATGCGTCCAACGCCCTACTGCCCCAACAAGACCACCAGGGTCTGCATGGTGCTTCCGGATGGAGAGACAGGCGCCACGGATGATTCAGCATTCTCCATCCCAGGCTACTGCAACATCCACACGGATGTTTCCACCATCATCAATCCAAATCCGGACGAGACCGGAGGCGACAGCCCCATTGTTTCACCTATCGGGCCTGGCTACCAGCCTTCCACGTCGGCGCCGGCCACAGAGGGTTATGGACCGGGGAATATACCATATTAGGCCCATTGCTTATGTGCGGATAAGTAATTAAGAACAATAATGAAGAACAACAAAAATAAGCCCGGGGCATTCCTGGGCTTATTTTTGTTCTGCCTCCACTGCTTTTTAATCCTGCTTCCTCCCCTATCTGATAGTAAGGAAATCGTGAGCGGCCCATAATATGATAAAAAAGAAGCCTTGGTAAAGTTCAAAGTTTTACCTGCATGGATTTCCAGGCAGACAGCCTCTTATTTCATCTTAGGCTTAAACACCAGGGATGCCAGATATCCGAATACCAGCGCCCCGCATATACCGGCGGAGCTGGCTGTCAGGCCTCCTTTAAAGATTCCCAGCACCCCGTCTTTCCCGATGGCCTCCTTAACCCCCTTCCAGAGGGTATTGCCAAATCCCAGAAGGGGTACCCCTGCTCCTGCTCCTGCCCATTTTGCAAACGGCTCATATATGCCGATGGCTCCAAGGATACATCCGGTTACTACCAGCGTTACCATGATCCGGCCAGGCATCATTTTTGTTTTTTCCATCAGGATCTGCACCAGTGCGCAGATAAGTCCTCCAATTAAAAATGCTTTCACATAATCCATGATGTCGATACCTCCTTAATCGTCAATGTGCTCAATGATGACTGCGTGGGCGATTCCGGGAATGCTCTGGCCTTCATTGAAGCTAACCGTAGACAGAAGGGCGCCAGTGGGGACAAACAGCACCCTTTTCCATGTGCCGTCCTGTACCTTAGGCAGGATATAGGAACAGAGTGTAACCGCACTGCAGCCGCAGCCGCTCCCGCCTGCATGTGTGTCCTGCTGTTCCTTATCATATATCTCAATTCCGCAGTCCATGTGGATCTGGCTCAGGTCCCTTCCTTTGTTCTTCATGAACTCCAAAAGGATGGTCCTGCCCACTTCTCCCAGGTCCCCGGTGATGATCTTGTCATACCATGTTTCATTGACCTGGAAATCCTCCAGGTTCTGTTCTATGGTATGGAACGCGGCAGGCGCCATGGCAGCTCCCATGTTCATGGAATCCTTGGCTCCCATATCCACCATACGGCCCGTGGTGATGCCTGCAATCCTTGCAAGGCCGCTCTTCCTGTCCCCTGCAATGACAACAGCGCCGCAGCCGGTTACGGTCCAGGTGGCTGACATGGGCCTTTGGTTGCCATAGGCCAGCGGAAAACGGAACTGTTTCTCAGCCGTTGCAAAATGGCTGGATGCCATGGACATGACCTGGCTGGCATATCCCCCGTTCACAGCCATGGCGCCAAGGCTCAGGGCCTCCCCCATGGTTGAACAGGCCCCATAAAGGCCAAAGAGAGGTATCTCCAGATCCACGGTCCCAAAGGACGTGGCAATCAGCTGTCCCAGCAGGTCCCCTGCGAAGAGGTAGCGCAGGTCGCTTTTCCTGATCCCGCCCTTTTCAATCACAAGGTCCGCGGTTCTTTTCTGCATGGCGCTCTCCGCCTGTTCCCAGTTATCCTTGCCGAACATGTCATCCTGCTCCACCTGGTCAAAAAGCTTTCCAAGAGGCCCGTCCCCTTCTTTTTTACCAACCACCGCCCCGGCGCTTATAATGACCGGCGGGTGTTCAAACTCTATACTTGCCTTTCCTTTCATCTGTCCCATCTTATGCATTCTCCTTCCTCTGACAGGATATATTCATTATCAGTATCTCTCATTTCCCGAAAATTAGTCATAATAGGCAATTGACAGGATAAAATATTTCTGTTAGAGTAAATTCACATGAAACATATGAAGGAGGCCTGTCTTATGGTATGGTTCTTTGTTACGGACAGGATGAGAAGGCGAATCAGCTCTGTACAATTGTATCCGGTGAAGCATTGTACGGAGCTTAAACTGGGCGTTTAACTGCTTTTATTCATCGGGAAATGGTCGGCCCTGCGCGTATGGTCTGAACGATTGCATACGCCTTGTTTCTGTACCATTTTCCCGGAGCAGCGGACGTCCTTATGGATTGGGCTGTGGACAGTGTCTGTCCGCAGCCCTTTTATTATGCCAAAATCCCAAAATAATCATAGAAAGATGAGGTTACACAAATCATGAACCAATCCTGGAAAAATACAGCCGCACGATTCCTGACGGCCCAGACCATATCGCTCTTTGGCTCCTCCCTGGTGCAGTATGCCATTGTCTGGTATGTGACGCTCTCCACTTCCTCAGGACGTATGCTGACCATATCCACCGTATGCGGATTTGCACCGCAGATTGCCATATCCCTGTTTGCAGGCGTATGGATTGACCGCTATGACAGGAAGATGCTGATCATGCTCTCCGACACGGTCATTGCACTCTCCACCCTGATACTGGCCATTAACTTTTTATCCGGGCACAGGAATATCTGGCTGCTGTTTACCGTGCTCATGATCCGTTCTGCCGGGACGGGAATCCAGACACCGGCAGTCAATGCAGTCATTCCCCAGATTGTCCCGCAGGGGCATCTGATGCGCGTAAATGGCATCCAAAGCACCATAACCGCCCTTATCATGTTCCTCTCTCCGGCAGTCAGCGGCGCCATACTGTCGGTATCCACCTTGGAAACAACACTGTTCATCGATGTATTTACCGCCCTCATAGGCGTGGGGATTACCTCTGTCCTGGCCATACCCGGATACAGGAAGGACAGGATGGAGGATCATGCCGGGACATCATCCGGAATCAGCAGCCTGAAACAGGGCTTCCTCTATCTGAAGACAGATTCCTTTGTACGGCATCTCCTGTTATTCCAGATAGCGGTGCTGTTCCTTATCAGCCCCTCCGCCTTCCTGACGCCCCTGATGGTCAGCCGCACCTTCGGCCCGCAGGTATGGCGCCTCACTGCCTCGGAAATGACTTACAGCATCGGCTCTGTCCTGGGCGGCATCCTGATTACATCCTGGGGCGGATTTAAGAAGCGGTTAAAAACAACGGTCCTGGCCGGATGGCTGTACGGCGTGCTGATGGCGGGCCTTGGCATGGCCCCGGCATTCCTGATTTACCTGGCATGCAATATGATGATTGGAATCACATCCCCCTGCTACAATTCCCCCATCACGGTATCCATCCAGGAACAGGTCCCCGCTTCCATGCAGGGCCGGGTATTCAGCTTCATGCAGATTTCCACCTCCTGTGCCCTTCCCCTGGGGATGATGGTATTCGGCCCCCTGGCCGATGTGATAAGAATCCAAACCCTTCTTATAGGCGGCGGGGTTGCCGTCATGGCCTGTACGGCTGCCTTTTATTTTGCTATAATATAAAATAAAATGCAAAAAGGCAGGCGGCCGGAATGTCTTCCCATCCCAACCGCCTGCCAAAAAACGGCACGTATTCCGTTTTAAATCTGGAATATCCCCATCAGTCCCCCAACCCAGTAAATCAGTCCCAGGACCCAGCTGGTCAGGACCCCGTACAGGATAACCGGACCTGCAATGGTAAATATCTTACATCCCACGCCAAACACCTCGCCCTCAGCGTGGAACTCAATGGCTGGCGCCACCACGGAGTTGGCGAATCCTGTAATCGGCACCAATGCGCCTGCGCCGCCGAATTTTACAATCTTGGGGTAAATGTTAAGGCCGGTCAGGACAATACTGATAAGGATCAGGGCCAGAAGGTTCCAGGCCGCTGCTGTCTCCTGTTCCATCCCCATCCCGTTCATCAGATAATTGGTGATAAGCTGTCCGATGACGCAGATGACGCCCCCTACCAGGAAGGCGCAGGCCATGCTTTTGGGCAGGCTGTGGACCGGGGTTATCTCCTTGACATATTCTTCATATTTTTTCTTGTCAACTTCCATTACTTTTCTCCTTTTCAATCAGTACCAGCGCCCATGGCATCACTGACCTATCCCAGCGACGCCATATGGTACCAGAAATAAACCAGGGAACCGGTAAGCTTGCCAGCCGCCAGGCCAAGTATCAGGTACTGCAGCCCCACGGACAGGTGGATCCTCCTGCTGATGACAGGCAGGGCCTTTAAGGTTTCAGCCAGGGACATGACAAGGCAGCCCACGAAGATTCCAACGGACAGCCCGGCCGCAATCAGGAAAACAGGGCCTATCAGCGCGCCCATATAGATGGGGAACTCATAGATATCCAGGATATTGCCCAGGACTCCCCCCAATATGATGACTGTCTCATACAGCATGATATGCTTTCTGGTGCCTGTCTTTCCCATCAGGCGTACGAACACGCCGATGATGGCCAGGAAAGCATATACGCCGGCCGCAATCACGCCGCCGGCGCACAGACCAAAGAATGCCAGCAATGCCTTTTTAAGTAATATCAATTTTTGACTCCTTCCTGCCGTCCTCGGCAATCAGGGTCTTACTGATATTGTCCTCATAAAGACGCATTTCCACTTCCAGGGGAGTGGGGTCGGTGTTCAGCTTGACCGAGGCAAAATGGTTAAAGAACCCAATGATCCCCACTGCCAGCCCCACACTATAGCTGACTTCCAACACAGTGAATCCTCCTGATTCATACCCCATCACAAGGCGGTATACCTCGCTGAACACATCCGTCACGCTGACATCGTTATTAAATGTCATGATGGCAAATGCCGCCCCAAAAAAACAGACAGCACAGACAAAAACCGTTTTAGTCCACTGCCAGATGTAAGCCGGGGGAGAGGGTGGTTTATACGCAATGATAAAATCCACTTCCCCCACATGGTTCACATCCAGGGTGGAATCCATCTCAATCAGCTTCCGGGTGACATCCAGGGCGCTCATGATGTAACGCCGCTTTTCATCCAGCTTAATGGTCTTGACCTTCATGGCATTGCACTTATTCATTATATTCTGGTCATCACAGTAAACCTGGGCCACATCCTTTAAAACCACATCCTTGTGGGTCAGCTCCGTAATCTGGTTGAGTTTCACATAGACGGTGTTCTTCATAGTCCTTTACCGCTCCTTTGTATCTCCTGCTCCCCATAAATCATGGATGAAGGGTCTGTCACAAAAGCAGGATATGCCGCCTCCTCAACGTTCCACGCTTCTTCTAACCTCGGGCTATCCCCAGCCAGCTGATTCTGTTCTTCCCATACCAGGGTGCCTTCCTTTTCATATCCCCTGTCCCTCATACCGGAGGAGAGATACCATACCAGGATTCCAATCAGGACAATTGCCCCGATTACAGCCAGAATTTCACATACACGTTTAGCAAAACCCATATAATCACATCCTTTTCGTAAACTGGTTTGATTGGTTCTGGTGTTAGTATGGATGGAAAAATTAATTTTATACTTTTTTATTTTTCATAGCGCATTCGCATTTCTTTTAAAATCCGCTTTTCAAGACGCGATACCTGGACCTGCGAGATGCCCAGCTCCTTGGCAATCTGGGTCTGGGTCTGGTTGTAAAAATACCGCCTGACAATGATTTCCCTCTGCTCCTCGCCCAGGTCCTCCATCAGTTCTTTTAAAACCATCCTGTTAAGCAGTTCCTCATGGTCATTATTCTCTTCCTCCAGACGGTCCATGAGGAACATGGTATTATCATCCCCATTGCCTGTGGGCCGGTACAGGGATTCCACCTCGGCGCCCGCTTCCATGGATGCCGCCACTTCCTCACGGCTTGTATCCAGTCTGGCCGCAATCTCCTCGATGGTGGGTTCCCGTCCCAGGCTGTATGTCATCTCCTCCCTTGCAGCCCTTACCTTAAACCCCAGTTCCTTGATGGAGCGGCTTACCTTGATCATGCCGTCATCCCTGAGGAAACGTTTGATTTCCCCTGTGATCATGGGCACTGCATAGGTAGAGAACTTCACCTCGAATCCCGTGTCAAATTTATCGATTGCCTTGATAAGCCCGATGCTCCCTATCTGGAACAGGTCCTCCATCTCATATCCGCGGCCGGAAAACCGTCTCACAATGCTCCATATAAGACCTACATTGTCCATTACCAGCTGGTCCCTTGCCGCTTTATCCCCTTCGTGAGCCATATTGATTAATTTCATGGTCTCATCCATCGCCGTCACCTGCCGATGAATTTCTTCATTGATACCAGGGTTCCCTTGCCCGGCTCCGACTGTACCTCTACCTCATCCATAAACGCCTCCATGAAAGAAAAGCCCATGCCGGAACGCTCGCCTGACTCATCCGTGGTAAACATGGGTTCCATTGCTGTCTTCACATCCGGTATTCCCACACCCTGGTCTTCTATGCATACGGTCAGTATTCCCTCAGCTGTATCTGCCGTTATGTCCATACAGATAACCCCTCCCTGGTTCCCATAACCATGGATGACCGCATTGGTCACGGCCTCGGACACGGCCGTCTTGACATCATCAATTTCTTCCAGGGTGGGATTCAGCCTGCTCATGAACACGGCTGTCACCACCCTGGCAAACTCCTCGTTCTGTGAAAGGCTGTCCATCATAAGCCTTAAGTGTTCCTTACCATTCCCCGCTTTGTCAAACCGGGGACTTTCCATCATTGACTCCATTTTCTTATCCTCCATTTTTTCTTCTCCCCTCTTATCCTTTAAGGGCTGATTCCCTGTCCTCATATCCTTTTATCAGGCGGTTGATCCCGCCCATTTCCAGTATCCGCTTAACCTGGGCGCCCGCCCCATAATAGGATACATGCCCCCTGCTGGCCGCCATCTGCTTATAACGGCTTAACAGCACGCCGATTCCAGAGGAATCCATAAAGGATGTGTGCGTAAAATCAAATACAATCCTGTTAATATAATTTTCTTCCAGAAGCAGGTCCGTATCGCTTTTCAGGTTCCTGCAGTTGTGATGGTCCAGTTCCTTAGGAAGGTGTATCACAAGAGTCTGCTCCCTGGCTTCATAGGTAAACATTGTATGATCCATGTCCTCATACTCCTTTCTTCTGCGCTGTGTCTGGATTTTTGTATAAAAAAAGATACTACAAAAGACGCGTCATGCTTATCTTCCGTAGTATCTTGATTTTTAAATGTCTGGTTTAATATCCTCTTGCGTTCCTGGCCCTTTCCACATAAGGGGAATCCGGGAACTCATTGACCACCTTATCAAACATGGTATTGGCATTGTCCATGTCGCCCGCATCCTGGTACAGACGCCCTACATAGAACAGGGCCTCGGGATTATCCGGCTTTATGGTCAGGCTGGCCTGGAAATAATCCATGGCCTCTGTCTTATTGCCTGCGTTCCACAGGGTCAGTCCCCGGTCAACCAGGTTCTGGTATATATTGGCCGTCATATCCTGGCGTATGCTTTCCACGATAGCCTTTATATTCTCATCCTCAATCAAATCAAAGCTGGCCTCTGCAAATGCCTTGGCGGCAGCCACCAGGTCTCCTGTCCTGTAGTTCTGCAGGATCCAGATAAGCCCCTGGTACTGGGCCATGATACTGGTATTGCCGGTTGTCAGCTCGTCCAGCCTGGCCTGTACTTCTTTTGCCTGGGCATCCAGCCTGTCATAATCCGTTTTAAGGATATCATACTGCTGGTTTGCATTGTTCAGCTTCTGGCTATAGGCAATGACTTCCTGGTTCCTCTCATTGTTCAGCGCCTTGGTCCTGGCAGGAAGGATGAGGAAGTAAAATGCAGCTATGCCAAGAACCAGTCCGATGATAATGTGCAGTATGGTGGAAAGCCCTGTGCTCTCCTTATAAGTATTGGGGATGATGACATCGTCATCCTCCATTTTCCTGTGGGAAAATGCTTTTACCATCTTGCGCTTCTCAGCGTCCGCCCGGCCCGTGTTCTGCTTTACAATGGACATATAATACAGGGCCTTCTGGTTGCTCTTGTCTATCTGTAAAATCTTATACAGGGAACGCCCGGCCTTATTATAATCCTCCCGTCCCATATAAAGCAGGGCCAGGAGAAGGTGGGCCTTCACAAAATGCGGGTTGGATTCCACCACCCTGGCAAGCTGCAGGATGGCCAGGTCATCGCTTCCGCCCTGGGCATGCCACAGGGCCTGGTTAAAGGTCTTTACATTCTGGCTTTCCCGTTCCAGCTGACCGGGCTTTCTCTGGATCTCGTCCAGATAATGGTCAGCCAGGTTGTCTTCCGGCTGCAGGTTCAGGCTGATGACCCACTGTACCAGGGCATCGGCAACCTCGCCGTTCTCGTAGTATATAAGCCCCAGCAGGTTGCGGGCGTCTGTCTGATATTTGTTAAAATGAAGGCTTTTCTTCAGACACTGGGCTGCTCCGGACAGATCCCTGATCCTGGACTTCTCCAGGCCAAGGTTATAGAAGCTGTTGGCAATCTGCTGGTTTCTTCTTGCATAGTCCATATCCACCGCCTATTTTTCGCCTCTTTCTTTTATCAGTTCCATCATGATGTCTGTCATATCCGTCAAATCGCTTTTTACAATGGCGTCCTCCACCTGCTCCACATCAAGGCTGGGTTTAAAACGCTCAATCTCCTCTTCAAAATCAATCATGTATGCTCAACTCCTATCTCGTTTAAAACTGCCTTAATCTCCCCAATCAGATACAGGGATCCCACGCAGAACAGCACACCGTCCCTGCTCCGCTTCCTCATATCCATTACAGCCGTCCTGGTATCCTCAAAAGGAACCACGGGACAGCCGGCTGTTTCTTCAAACTCCCTTGCCAGGGTTTCGGATGAAAGCCCCCTGTCACTGTTAATATGGACCACACCGATGCATTTCCACGGGATTCCTGCGGAAAGCCGGGCCTCCATATCCCTGTAATCCTTATCTGACACAGCTGCGAACAAAAGGAAGGGCTGTTTTTCCAGACGTGCGGAAATCTCCCTTGCCGTCTGTATGAAGGCCTTGATTCCCCCGGGATTATGGGCTCCGTCCAGATAGATGCCAGGAACCACCTGTTCCATCCGTCCCGGCCATACCGTCTTTAAGATACCCCTGGCAATCTGCCCATCCCCAATGTTCCAGGTAATGCACCTTGCCGCGCCCACCGGCCCATGGCCCGGGACCCGGCTGCCTTTCCTGCTGCATTCCCCGCCGTGCCTGAGCACATCCAGGGTGCGGACTGCAAGCATGGCATTCTCAGCCTGGTAAAGCGCCTCAAAGGGAATCTGAAGCTTCAGTCTTGCCTCATCCTTCATCCTGGCGCTGATTTCCAGTCCATCGCCGCCAACATGCACCACCCTGAAATCATCCATTCCCACCGGATAGCGGGCAGCTCCCCTGCGGAACGCACATCCCTCCAGTATGGTGGACACCCGGGGCTCATTATTGTCAAATATAAGCGGAACCCCCGGTTTGATGATTCCGGCTTTTTCACCGGCTATCTCCTCCAGGGTATCGCCCAGATACTTGGTGTGGTCCAGGCTGATGGAGGTGATGACGCAGGCGCAGGGGTGCTTTAGGACATTGGTTGTGTCCAGCCTGCCTCCCATTCCTGTCTCCAGGATCATTACGTCCACATCCTGTCTTTTAAATATGACCATGGCCATATAAAACAGGAACTCAAAAAAGGTGGGATGGCAATATCCCTTTTCCATCATCTTCCTGCCGGCCTCCAGCACGGTTTCAAACCCATCCTCGAAATCTGCCTCATCCACCATGACACCGTTTATCAGGAACCGTTCCCTCACCTCAATCAGATGGGGGGATATGAAGGTTCCTGTCTTATACCCGGCTTCCTTAAGCATGGATGTAAGGAAAGCACACACAGATCCCTTTCCATTGGTTCCCGCCACATGGATGGCCGGTATGTCCTGGTCCGGCGCCCCCATGGAGTCCAATACGTCCCTGACATCCTCCAGGGAATTCTTTTTCCTGGTCCACATAGGAATCTGATTTAAATATTCCTCTGCCCTGCCCATATCAGTACCATTCTTTCTTAAAAGCCTGTCCTCTGGACAGGCTTTTATAATCTTAACCTAATTTCCTGTAATTATCAACCGGATATTCTCGCCAGGCTTCGCCCGGATACGACAAATTGCGCTCCTGCGCAGGAGGCACGGCTAAATACTGCCGCCTGCCGGACCTGGCGGATATCATCCTTCCTCTGCCACGGCAGGACTTTTCCTTCCCACAGGCAGCTGGGCCAGTATGATGGCCCCAAACATCAGGGCGCAGCCTGCCAGTTCCTTGGCGGAGAGCTTCTGTCCCAGGATGGCCCAGCCGGCCAGGACGGATATGCTGGATTCCAGGCTCAGTATCAGGGACGCCACGGTCGGGTTCACGCCCTTCTGTCCTATGATCTGAAGGGTGTATGCAACACCGCAGGACATGACGCCCGCATAGAGCACCGGGGCCCAGGCCGCCAGGATCTGTCCCATATCCGGTGTCTCATATAGGAGCATGCCGATTCCCGAAATTGCCCCGCACACAAAAAACTGGATACATGACATCTTGACCCCGTCCACCACCGGTGAGAAAAAGTCAATGACCATGATATGGACGGAAAAAAGCAGGGCGCACACCAGCATCAGCAGGTCTCCCTTATTCACAGCCAGGTCCCCGCCGGTCATGCACAGCAGGTACAGACCAACCACGGACAGGGCAACCGCTCCCACAATCACAGGGCTGCACTTCTTCTTAAAGAAAAGTCCCAGGATAGGGACAATGATGATATAGCAGGCAGTGATGAAGCCCGCCTTTCCCACAGTAGTGTACTGGATGCCGAACTGCTGGAAATTGCTGGCAAGGCACAGGGCCACGCCGCAGCACACGCCGCCGGCCACAAGTGTCTTCCTGGCCCCGGGGATGACAGGCACCTGGCGTTCCCGTTTCCTCTTTTTATCAAAATACCAGATACAGGGCAGCAGGACCACTCCCCCAATCAGGCTTCTGACACAATTAAAGGTCAGCGGACCCACATAGTCCATCCCAACGCTCTGGGCCACAAAAGCAACGCCCCAGATGGCGGCTGTCAAAAGCAGCAGAACTGCATTCTTTATCTTCATGGTAGTATTATCCTCGCTGTAATATTCATGCTTCTATGGTGTCTTCCTTTGGAAGTACTACATTCAGGCTGTAGGTGACCGCAACATCCTTGCGCACATATGCCTTGTTGAACGCCGACATGATACGGCGCATGACCTGCTCCCCATTCTCGTAGGTAGCTGATGGGAGAAGGATTATGTACTGGCTTACACTGTAACGGGAAAATGCATCACTGGAACGGAGGGAAAGGTTAATCACGCTCTTTAACCGTTCCATGGCCCTGGCCTGGATCTCAGGTTTCAGGGTGCGGCCTCTCCTGTCCCCCACCGTAAGCAGGCACAGGTATACGGAGTCGCCGCTGCGCTCCACACCGCGGCGTTCCAGCTGCACAAGGCGCTTAAATACAGCGTACTCGCACTGGTAAGCCCCATGCTCCCTTTCCTCCTCAATGGTTCCCGGGCAGCCAAGGGATGCCTGGATGACATCCAGGTCCGTGATGATTTCCTGCTGGCGGTCACTGATGGTTTCATATAATTCCTTGAAACGGTCCGAAGGCGTTATCAGACGTTCCCGGTAAAACAGTTCCGTGGTGGACTTATATTGTTCCAGTGCCTTTTTCTGGTTCCCCTGCTTATAAACAGCATAAATCATATAGTAATAGAAATCCTCTGCAAACCGGTCAATCCCTGCCGCCCTGGAACAGATATCCTCCACCTGTGCATATTCCTCCCTTTCCAGAAGGTATTCGCAGGCAGCCTTCACCAGTTTCTGGTACAGGGAATGATAATATGTGTTCAGCGGCACCACCCAGCTGTCATCCGCTGACTTTGGGAGGAACATGCCCTGATACAGATCAAAGGCTTCCTGCCATTCATTTTCCATATCCTTTATGTCATCCTGGGATGCCAGTATGCGTCTGCAAAGGAACTCGAAACGGTCCGTGTCAATGGACAGCTCCCAGGAAGGGTTCCACATATAGGCCCCCTTCTGGTTGAGTATCAGGTCCTGGGAGGGAAAGCCTGCTGCCTCCATCATCTTCCTGACACGGAAAACAAGGGTCTTCAGCGCCCCGTAAGGGTTGTCCTGCATCCCTTCCTGCCATATGGCATTAAACAGCTCATTGATGCTGACGTCCTTACGCCGGTTGATGATCAGATAACTGAGCAGGTTCCATGCTTTCCTGGAACGGTTATCGCTGTCGCTCATGGACTTATCATCCATTGTAATGGTAAATCCGCCAAACATCTTCACCTGGATGACCGGCTTGCTTCCTGATGTATCAATCATGCTTTGCTCTCCCTCTCTATCCTGAATTACTTCCCATCCCGGCAGGGCGTTCCAAAGACGCCCTGAACTCCCGGAACTGCTTACTTCTGAAGCTGTGCCAGACGTGTCTTGACCTGTTCCATCATCTGGGTGTACTTCTGAAGCTTGGCTTTCTCCTCTGCAATCTTGGCTTCAGGCGCACGGCTGACAAACTTCTCATTGTTCAGCATGCCGTTGGACCGGGCCAGTTCTCCTGCCAGACGCTTCTCTTCACCCTGAAGTCTCTCTATTTCCTTTTCAATATCCACCAGGTCCGCAAATGGCATATAGATGACAGCGCCCGGGATGACCGCTGAAACCGCGTCCCCTGCAATCCCTGTCTTATCCTTCTGAAGCACGACCTCTCCCGCGTATCCCAGCGTGGCAAAGAAGCTGATGCTGTGTTCAAATATACCTAACAGGCCCTGGTCCTCTGATACGACATATACAGTGGCCTTCTTGCTGGGCGGGACATTCATGGACGTGCGCACGCCGCGGATGGCCCGTACCGCTTCCTTGATGGTCTCGGTGGATGTCTCCTCCACGCTGTAATCCCACTCATCCCTGTACCGGGGCCACTGGGAAACCATGATTGTCTCCTCTTCCTCCTGAAGGTTGCAGAATATCTCCTCGGTCAGGAAAGGCATGAACGGGTGGAGAAGCTTTAACGCCTGGATCAGGACGGTCCTTAAGGTCCAGATGGCGGCCGCCTTGGTGGTATCATCTTCATTGTACAGCCTTGGCTTCACCATTTCAATATACCAATCGCAAAATTCTTCCCAAATAAAGTCATAAACCTTCTGAAGGGCGATTCCCAGCTCATATTTGTCCAGGTTTTCCGTTACATCCTTTGTCAGGGTGTTCACCTTGGACAGAATCCAGCGGTCGGCCATGGTAAGGCTGTCCAGGGAAACCGTTGTTACATCCGGCGCCTTCCCGATATTCATCATGATGAAACGGGAAGCGTTCCATACCTTGTTGGCAAAATTACGGCTGTTCTCCACACGTTCCCAGTAAAAACGCATATCATTGCCAGGCGCATTGCCCGTAATCAGAGTCATGCGGAGGGCATCTGCCCCGTACTTGTCAATGACCTCCAGGGGGTCGATTCCGTTGCCCAGGGACTTACTCATCTTGCGGCCCTGGGAGTCCCTTACCAGTCCGTGGATCAGCACTGTATGGAAGGGTGTTTTTCCGGTCTGCTCAATGCCTGAGAATACCATGCGGATGACCCAGAAAAAGATGATATCATATCCGGTCACCAACACATCCGTTGGATAGAAATAATCCAAATCCTCGGTGTGTTCCGGCCAGCCCAGGGTTGAGAACGGCCAAAGGGCTGAGGAGAACCATGTGTCCAGGGTATCTTCATCCTGCTTAAAGCTGGCACCGCCGCACTGGGGGCAGGTGTGGGGTTCTTCCCTGGAAACCACGATCTTACCACAGTCCTGGCAGTAATAGGCAGGAATCCTGTGGCCCCACCACAGCTGGCGCGAGATGCACCAGTCACGGATTCCCTCCAGCCAGTGCAGGTATGTCTTGCCAAAGCTCTCAGGCACAAAACGCAGGGTGCCGTTCTTCAGGGCTTCAATGGCAGGCTTTGCCATCTCCTCCATCCGCACGAACCACTGCTGTTTTACCATGGGTTCAACCGTGGTCTTGCAGCGGTCATGGGTGCCCACATTGTGGGAATGTGGAACCACCTTCACCAGCAGTCCCTGCTTCTCAAGGTCGGCCACAATGGCCTTCCTGGCTTCATAACGGTCCATGCCTTTATACGGTCCCTCTGCGCTGACCGTGGCGTCATCATTTAAGATAACAATCTCCTCCAGGTCATGGCGCTTTCCAACCTCGAAGTCATTGGGGTCATGGGCCGGTGTGATCTTCACGCAGCCGGTGCCGAATTCCTTATCCACATACGCGTCCGCAATCACCGGGATCTGGCGGTCCGTAAGGGGAAGCTCAAGCATCTTGCCCACGATGTCCTGATAGCGCTCATCCTCCGGATTCACGGCTACCGCGGTATCGCCCAGCATGGTTTCAGGCCTGGTCGTGGCAATCTCCACAAACCGGCCCGGCTCGCCCGCCACCGGATAATTAATATGCCAGAAGAATCCGTCCTGCTCCACATGCTCAACTTCCGCATCCGAAATGGAGGTCTGGCACACAGGACACCAGTTAATGATCCTGGAGCCTTTATAAATATAGCCTTTTTCATAGAGTTTTACAAATACTTCCAGTACGGCGTCAGAGCAGCCCTCGTCCATGGTGAAGCGCTCCCTGTCCCAGTCAGCGGAGGATCCCAGCTTGTGAAGCTGCTTCACGATCCTGGTACCGTACTCATCCCTCCACTTCCAGCACTCCTTAAGAAAGCCCTCGCGTCCAAGGTCAGCCTTGTCAATGCCTTCCTTTTTCAGCTTGTCAATTACCTTGACCTCGGTGGCAATGGCCGCATGGTCCGTACCTGGCTGCCACAGGGCCTCATATCCCTGCATCCTCTTATAGCGGATCAGGATGTCCTGCATGGTGTTGTCCAGGGCGTGCCCCATATGGAGCTGTCCTGTGATATTAGGCGGGGGCATCACGATTGTGAACGGCTTTTTGCTGCGGTTCACCTCAGCGTGGAAATACTTCCCCTTCAGCCACTTCTCGTACAGACGGTCCTCTATGTCCGCCGGATTATAGGTTTTCTCCAGTTCCTTCATAACTTTTTCTCCTTTACCTTTCCACACTTCTTTTATGGTAGACGTTTTGTCCTGAAAAATAAAAAGGCCCCTTGCCCATATGGCCGTCCGGCCGGGCAAAGGGCGGATATTCCGCGGTACCACCTTTACTTCTGCCGGAACAGACCAATGCCCGGCAATCTCTCTGGCCAGTAACGGAGCCGCCCGTGTGACGGCTACGCAGAACAGGCATCTTCCCTGTCCCTTCACCATCCAGGTTCAGAAGCTACCTTCCACCCTCCTCTGCCAAGGCCGCCTTCCAGCCCGGATTGTGTCTGGATATCCATCCCACACCCGGAGCAGCCATCTCTGCTGGTCTGAAGCAGTGTACTCCTCTTCCTCATCACCTTTTATTAATTTTATATAATTATTTATGATAAAGACTATTATCCTGTTTGTCAAGCGGTTTTTGTCATGCCTGCCATGCCGGACGGTTCCGTCCCCTGTTTTCCTTCCTCCTGCCATGCCTTGCACACATCCACCCATACCGGGCTTCCCGAAGCCAGCTCCAGTTCCGGGATGGTCAGGCGCACCGCGCTGCTGGCGCTGCCGCAGGCCGGGAATACCTCGTGGAAACGCTTCAGGGACTCATCCAGATAAACCTTCACCCCGTCCTTTATCCCAAAGGGACACACGCCGCCCACGCCATGGCCCACCAGATCTGCCACCTCGTCCGGGGAGAGCATCTTGGCCTTAACCCCGAACTGGTCCTTATACTTATGATTGTCCACCTTGGCATCTCCTGCAGCCACTACCAGTATCGGGCTGCCCTGAACCATGAAGGACAGTGTCTTGGCAATGCGGGCCGGTTCACAGCCGACTGCCTGGGCAGCCAGTTCCACGGTTGCGCTGGATACCTCAAAGGTATGGATCCTGTCACCCAATCCCAGTTTCTCAAGATGTTCCTTTGCAATGTCAAAAGCCATGTCAGTTACCTCCGTTTCATCATACCATCATCCTGTATTCCTGTTTCCACCGCTGCACCATGGCAGAGGCGCCGTTCATGCGTTTGATGGGGTCTTTTTTAAACAAGGCCCTCAGGGCGCGCACATCCTCATCCTGGCCAGCATCCAGGCTGGCCCCGTCAATCTCAATCTTCCACTTGCTTTTCAGTTCCTCTGTGAACAGGGCCTGGTAGCGGTCCTTCACATCCAGTTCCGGCGCAAAGACCGTAAGGAAATAAATCCGCTTCAGCACATCCATGTCCTTACCCAGCCCGTACGCCTTATCGTAGGCCCCAAGGGCCTTCCTGAACTGGAACATCATGGCGTAGGACGCGCCCAGATTATTGTATACCTTTGCAAGGAACGCATCATTGACCTGTTTATCGGCGGGATATTCAAGCACCCTGCCGTATCTCTGCGCCGCTTTACCATACTGGCGCGCCCGGAACATATAGTCCGCGCGCTCCTTTTCATATTCAGCGGGGTGGAGGGCGCGCAGGGCCGCCACCGTGGTCTTATATTTCTGTATTTCCTTATCATTGTAATAGTCACACTCGGACAGGAACAGGAACAATACGTCCTCATGCCGGCTGCCTGTTTCCAGAAGCTTTTCCATACGGCCTGCCAGATAGTCCATATCCAGGTCCCTGCGTATGAACTCAATCAGCAGCTCATCTATGAAATCATCCATCACCAGGATGGGATGGTTGTAAATCACATAGCACAGTTCCTGGGAAGAATGGATGTGGATTCCCAGCACATCGATATAATAAGGATGTTTCACCGGCTCATGCCTGCATAGTATCAAACTCATAAGCTTACCTCTTGTCTCACCACTGCGCCTGAGGCAGGAAACAGTTCCCCGAATCCCTTGTCCTCAATTACCATCATCATGGTCTCCTCGTTGGTAAATCCCACTTTCAGCCCCACCCGGGTGGTTCTTGGGGGACGTTCCGGGAAACCGCTTAAGGGTACGCGCACCAGCTTGCGTTTCTTGGAATCCAGGGGTGTGATGGTAAATTCAATCTCGTTCTGCCCATCCACAATCAGGTCCAGTGAACTTTTTGATTCATACCAGTTGTCGCCATAGGACGCCACCACCAGGCTGCTCTCCCTGCCCCGTCTCATGACGCGCAGGGCCACCTCGGCCCGGAGCCGCCCCTCACATACAAAAATATACGGGTAGGACGTGGCATCATGGGTATAATCCGCCCCTTTATAGGCAGCTCCCCTGGCAAATAGATATTCTTCTACAAAAACCTTTCTCCGGTTGCATGCAAACCGCATGAAACCGCCTGCCCAGTTCTGGCGTTCAAATCCCTTTCCCGTAAGGAACACGGTGGAAAACAGCTTCCTGCCAAGCAGTTTCTCCCCGCAGGAGCAGAGAATCTTGTCCGCCAGCTTGCTTCCGGAAGGCGAATCCAGGATATCCAGGTTAAATGCCTCCTCCTGGTTCTGGGCTTCTGCCTGGACCATGTTCCGCCTCATGCCCCTTATGACCTTCATCTCATAATAGCACAGGCGCTCAGAGGACAGTTCAAACAGTCCCACCTGGTTGGTCCACAGTTCCTTTTTCTGGCTCAGCACATAATAGATGAAACTTTCCGTGTGGCTGATGACATGGACGCGCTCCCTTGGGATTTCCAGGAAATCAGCACAGTACATCAATGTATCCAGCAGCCTGGCATCCACGCTCTGAAGCGTAATGACCAGCTGCTGGATTGTGTCCTTTCCAAATTCCCTTTTCGGATACTCCAGCATTTTCTGGATGAACAGCTTTAAAAGCGTGCTGCCGCTGTAGCATATGCCTCCGATTGTGGACGTCCCGTCCTTTGCAGCCAGTTTCAGAAGCTTATCTACTATTATCCCTTCCCCCAGAAGGGTAGCCGCATATGCCTCCTCCCCTGAAAGCCAGGTTTCCTCTTCCTTCCTGCGGCAGATGACCGTAGGAATGGTCCAGGACTTTTCTTTATCATAACAACAGATCTGGGTATAATCATCATTCAGATCCAGACCGATCACAAGTCCGTCCATAGACAGCTCCTCCATACTTTCCCCCGGCCCATCTATCCGGGGACTTACCTCAACAATTTCACAGGCAGCCCTATTCAATGGGGAACAGGCGGCCAAGGGCAGCGGACTTTTTCAGGTAATCTTCCATTGCCTTCAACAGTGCCTCGCTGTCTTTATGGTTCAGTGCGGTCCCCATCTCATTCAGGCAGGCAAAACGGCTGTTTTCCTTGCCCTCCAGCTTGTGGTCGCACTCCACCCGGCCTTCTGCCGCCAGCACGCGGCTTACCTCCGGGCCTTTCCCTGATGGATTGCAAAGCCCGGCTGCCTTATGGTCATATATCCTGTACTCCATGGTTTCACCCTCAAAGAGTACCTTCTGTTTTACATAGATTCCCTGATAGACCCTGCGGAAATCCTCACTATGCCAGTCTTCCTCCTCAGGAAGTATCCTGACCTGAAGCTCCGGATGCCCGTCCCTGCTGCCCCTGTACTCCACCATGGCCTTGTCCATGATATCCTCCGGCACCGGGATATGCCTGGACAGTTCCCTTGTGTAGGGGAATACCAGGCCTTCCTCCAGAAGCACTGCAGTCACGCCCTTGAGCAGTTCCACATCTTCCGCGTCAAGTTTATCAAGGGTGGAACAGTACCTGGTCAGGGCCAGCAGGTAAATGGTGGGCATCCTGTCCTTTTCAAGGCTCCCCGCCACTGCCTGTTTCAGATATTCGAATACCCTCTCGTCCATCTCCTGGTTTTCCAGGAAATACTGTACGCACTTCTGGGTAAAATATGCCTTTACAATGATTTCCCTGGTAGGCTTCCGCTTCATATAAAGCTCGAACACAGAGTCCATCTGCTCACAGCAGCCCGTAAACAGCATCTGGCACAGCAGGCGTTCTTCCAGGTCATATGTCTCCACATGCTCCCGCACCCCCTGAATCAGAACCTCATACATCTGGAATCCGGTCCCGTTAAAATGTTCGCAGAGATAATCCATGATGACACTGTCATAGGCTCCGGCCTGGAACACCCTGTACGCCATATTAAGCAGCAGGTCATCCTGGTCAAACAGCCGCATCAGTATGGTCCGGGCGCAAAGCTTCATCAGTCTGTGCGGATTGATGTACTGGCTTCCGTACTCCCTTATCATGTCATATGCTTCCCGCATATAATTCTGGCTGATCAGTGTCTCGCAGATCTGCTGTCTCTGCTTTACCCCAAGACGCTTTTTATCCAGCTGGATCAGATAGGAGCAGTTAAATCCTCCTGTCCCGGCTTTTTCTTCTGAGGCCTTTTTACAGTAATATCCGGTCACTGCCTGCAGGACAGAGGCTTCAAACACAGGGGACAGGTGCATTTCCACCATGGTCTCTTCCAGAAGCTCCACCTGGCTGTCCGTCCCCACGCCCTGTTCCAGTATGGCCCTGCACTCACGCAGGCGCAGCATGGGATGGTCAGGATATACCTGGTAACACTGGTCCAGAAGCTCCTGCCTGTCCATCACCGGCACCTTCCAGTGTTTCACGTCCAGATACCGGTTGCCATAGGCATCCTGGAACAGCAGCACATTGCGGTCAGAGAAAATCGGGACATAGGCTGCCTGGTCCTCCAGCAGGTATGCCTCCTCCTCTTCCAGTTCCTCGTAACGGACAATCACATACTTCATCCTGGGATCCTCACAGCGGACCCGGCAGGACCTTAAGATACCCGGCAATACCCGGGCAACCCGCATGTCAATCATGTCCTTGTATATCATGTGCTCGTAAATCACGGCCATGCGGCTGTTAATCTTGGAACGGAACAGCTGTTCCATGGCAAACTGTTCCATATGCCGGGTGTATGCCTGATACAGCTCGGATGACGGATTCATATAAAGCAGTATGTTCCGGTAGAGCACGGAACGGCTGTGATTGTCCAGGTCCTTGTCATAGGAAAAATACAGCAGCACCTCCCTCGGCAGCAGATGGCTGTAATCCCCGGGCAGGGAATACAGGAAATACTCATACAGCCTGGTCAGGTTAACCCCCTGCTCCAGCGCCTTCTCATACCACTCAAATGCGTCCCTGTTCTTGCGCTCCCCCTTAATGAGGATGCTGCACAATGCCTCCAGCAGGCCCACATCCGGATACGCCTCATAAAGCTTCACCACCAGACGTTCCAGCAGCTTTCTGTAATGCTTGATTCCCAGAGCCAGCCCGGCCGCCTTAAGCGCCAGCCGTGAACTCACCATATTCTTCTGTATGCCCAGATACAGGACCTGTATCTCAAAATCGCCCAGACGGACCAGCAGGTCAGGATGTTCCTCCATAAGCCTGCAGGCCGCCGTGTATAAGAATGGGCTGTTGCTTCCGTTTTCAAACAGGGATGACATTGTCTCATAAAGCTTCAGCGGATTCTGCGCCATGGTCCCATCCAGCCTTACAAGGAGCAGGAACAGATAAGGGCGGACCATGCCGTCCTCCCACAGAAGCTTCCTGATATAGCGGATCAGGGATTCCTTCTGATCCGTGGAAGGCTTTACCTGCAGGCGCAGATACTGATAAAAGCAGTATATCTCCACCTGCTTCTCCCTGTTCCTCAGCACGCTGTCCCTTGTTTCCTCCAGGACCATGAATGCATTATCCTGTTTGCCGTTAAGAATCATAAGCTCCGCCTGAAGGAGCCTGGTGCGCATGTCATCCGGGTAATCCGCCCGCAGACGCTCTGCTTCCTTTGTCATCTGGTTCAGCAGAAGGGCCGGCTCATATATCCCTGTCTCGTAATTCAGCCTGAGGGACAGATAACGCAGCAGGCTTTCCCTGTCCATCCTGCCATCCTTCTTGGGGCCGCGTCCGGTGATGTCCGCCGCTCCATCCCCCATGGCCTCAATCTCCAATATGAATTCTTCCCTCAGGGACCGTACCCTGATCCGTCCGAAATTCCGTCCCCTGTGAAGCCGCGCAGGCACAATCCTGTAGTGGATGCGGCACCTGCTGTTGATGAAATCCTGATCCGTTATCTTTGTCTTCACCAGTTCAATAAAGGGGGCATCTGTTTCAATATCCGCAGACACATACCCCCAGCTGCCGGCTGCAATGTCAATGGAATCCCCCACCGGTTCCTGCGGATTCCCGTATGTCCTTTTCCCTGTGTCCATGGACAGCCTGACAGGCTCCTTTACATGGAGCGCCACCAGGAATTCCTCAAGCAGGTTCCGTCTGCCCGCCCTGCCCTTTAATCCTTCATAGATGGTACGGACGCGCGCATCCTGCATGAAGGGCGCTTCTGTAAAATCCTGATATTCAAACACCCTCAGGGCTGTCTCCAAATCCCTCTTTGCCAGGGCCGCAAAATCCCTTGGCGTGGCAAGGGAGCCGAATACTTCCCCCCCGTTTCCGGCCTGAACGCGCAAAGAATAAGGAATCTCCCTCTCACCTCCATTGGTGACAAGATAAAAAGATCCCTTAATGACGTCCCCATGCTCAGTATACCGGCTGTTGACTTCGTATATTATTCGGTTGCGCAGGCCGCCAAAGGCGTTCTCCACAACCTGCACCCTTGCATGGCTGGAATACACCAGCCCTTTGATATGCAGATTGTTTCCGCTGCTCACCACAATCTCACCACGGATGACCTCACCCGCCGGAACCACTGCCTCCACCTTATCCGGAGCCAGCACCAGTTCCGGAATCCCGCTGTCAATAATTCCCCTGGCCAGACGGTTAATCCGTTCCCTCATAGTACCACCTGTATCTTTATCCTTATGTGTATATTGTTCACACTTATGTAACATGATACCACATTTTATTTTGATTTAAAAGTTTTAATTGAATAATTCTTTAAAGCTCATGAAAAACATAATCTGAAAAGGAACTTGATTATGATTGTTAAAATTGTTATGATATAGGAAAATGCATTTTTAATTCTATATATCATAGGAAAAGGACGGAATCCATCATGACAACCAATGAAAAAGCATTGATGCTCCACGAAGAATGGAAAGGGAAACTTGAAACAGTATCAAAAGCAACCGTGGCATCCAGGGAAGACCTGGCCCTGGCCTACACGCCCGGCGTGGCTGAACCGTGTAAGGTAATCGCAAAGGACCCTGAGGCCGCTTACCTTTATACCATCAAGTCCAACACCATTGCCGTTGTATCCGACGGAAGCGCGGTCCTGGGACTGGGCAATATCGGGCCTCTGGCTGCCATGCCGGTCATGGAAGGCAAGGCCGTGCTGTTTAAGGAATTCGGCGGGGTCAACGCGTTCCCCATCTGCCTGGACACACAGGACACACAGGAAATCATCGAGACAGTGGTCCGCATCGCACCTGCTTTTGGAGGCATTAATCTGGAAGACATTGCCGCCCCCCGCTGTTTTGAGATAGAAGAAGCATTAAAGAAACGCCTTAACATACCGGTATTCCATGATGACCAGCACGGAACCGCCATCGTTGTCCTGGCCGGCGTCATCAACGCCTTAAAGGTAACCGGCCGCAGGAAAGAGGACTGCCAGGTGGTTGTCAACGGCGCGGGTTCCGCAGGCGTGGCCATCACAAGGCTTCTCCTCACCTATGGGTTCCCCCATATCATCATGTGTGATAAATCAGGAATCCTCTGTAAAGGCGCAGAAGGCCTTAACTGGATGCAGGAAAAAATGATGGACTTAACCAACCTGGAACACAGGACCGGTTCCCTGTCGGATGCCATGAAGGGCGCCGATATCTTCATTGGGGTTTCCGCCCCCGGTATCGTGACAAAGGATATGGTTGCATCCATGAATCAGGACGCAATCATATTTGCCATGGCCAACCCGGTTCCCGAAATCATGCCGGACCTGGCAAAAGCAGCCGGTGCAAAGGTGGTCGGGACCGGACGTTCCGATTTCCCCAACCAGGTCAACAACGTGGTTGTATTTCCCGGAATCTTTAAGGGCGCCCTGGAAGGACGTGCCACCGCCATTACGGAAGAGATGAAGCTGGCTGCCGCCAATGCCATTGCAGGGCTTGTGGATGAAAAGGACCTGAATGAAGATAATATACTTCCGGAAGCCTTTGACCCCAGGGTGGCTGATGTGGTAAGCAGGGCTGTAAAGGATTATATCTGACAATATGTAATAACCTGATGGAGAGTGTATGATATGCTGACTGAACCTATGACCTTGTATAAACTGATGAATCTCTATATGTTAAAGCAGGTGAACTTCCCCCTCACCAATGCCCAGTTGACCAACTTCTTTACAGAGCATGAGTACACCACATATTTCACCCTCCAGCAGGCTTTAAATGAACTGGAAGACGCTGGTCTGGTCCACAAGGAGGCCAGCCATAACAGTACCCGCTATGATATCACCAAGGAAGGCGAGGAAACCCTGAACTTCTTTGGGAAGAACATATCCTCGGCCATCATTGAGGACATGGACCAGTATCTTAAGGAGAACAAGTTCCGCCTCCGGGAAGAGGTAGGCACCACCGCTGACTTTTACCGCGGGACCAATCAGGACTATATCGTCCACTGTGAGGTCCGTGAAAACAAGACCACCTTGATTCGCCTGGATTTATCCGTTCCTGATAAGGAGCAGGCCGAATCCATGTGCAATGCCTGGAAAACAAAAAGCCAGGAGATATATGCGCATGTGATGCGCACCCTCCTGTCCTGAAGCTGGCCCCGGAGCCTGTCGGTACGGCTGGCAATTGCCCCGGTTCCATCCTTGTTGTTTCATACAGACATGATCTGTTCCTTTATCAGTTCCAATATCTGCCGGGCATTGAGGCCTGGCTTTTTTTCGCAGATATCATACACGGTCCCGGCAAGCTTATACTCATCTCCCAGATTCCGGATGACCCAGTCCCTTGTTTCCCCTGCCTTTTTCAGCCGCTGGATTTTAGCTATCATGAACAGGCTGTCCCGTTCCGCCTCTTTCCTCCGGGAATCACGCTGTTCCTTATCCGCTGCCTGCTTTCCGCCCGCCGCTTTTCCAGCCTTCTGCTTATAGCGTCGCTGCTGCTTTTCATACTTGCCCATCTTGGACGTTTCCATCTGTGCCTTGGCCGCTCCAGGGGTTCCATAGCCTTTTTCCAGCCATATGGTCTCCACCTCATAGTTACCGTCCTCAATGGTCATCACAGCCAGGGACAGGGGCAGGGTAAACCGTTTATAACCGCAGCTTCCCGGATTCAGCCAAAGCCTTCCATTGATTTCCTGCTGGTAATACATGTGTGAATGTCCGAATATGACCACCTGGACATCCTTCAGCGAACTGGGGATATCCACCCTTTCATGGGCCATGATGAATTTAACCCCGCCAATCTCAAACCGCTTAACCGTGGCAAGCCCCCCGGACCATCCCCTGTCATTATTCCCCCTGACCGCATACAAGGGCTGGTCCACATCCAATTTATGATACAGCATCTGGCTGTCAAAATCGCCAGCATGGATGATTACGTCGCAGGTTTCAAGAATCCTCTCAACCTCAGGCCGCAGCACGCCATGGGTATCTGCCATGACCGCTGCCCGTATAGGTCCCCCTTCCATTACTCATACCTCCAGATAATAATCAGTTTCTTTTGTTTCCATACCGTATTCCAGTATATATTATACGCTAAATGCAGGATATGTCGAGTTGAATCTTCTTTACACCATCCCCCATCTATGGTATATTTAATGTTAAGATAGCGTTAACACATAACAAAGTCGCTTAATGTTGCTCACAGCAACAGTGGGAGAACCAATTTTTTGGGGTGTATTTGTCCAGGCATGTCCTTGGGATATCCTGACATCAGGGAACCTTCTTTTCCCTAACCCGGCAGCTAATCTCATAGGCGGAAGAGGGACACGGACATTCTGGTATATTGTAGTTTCATATGGATTATTTATGATTCCATATGTCCAGCATTGCTATATTGCCGCATACTTTTCCGCCTGCATTCATTGCAGGCGGATTTCTTAATTAAAGTCCATTCTTTTTTCCTTACCAACTAAAAAATTGAATCCTTCTCCCACAGGCGGCGCCATTCAGAAAGGAGACCTGTTTTATGCATGAACTAACCGTATTGGATCTGACTATCATCGTCCTTTATATGATTGGTATGCTGCTGGTAGGAGTATGGTTTGTGAAACGGATCAGGAATACAGGCGATTTCTACGTGGCAGGAAGGACCCTGGGTCCCTTCGTGCTGACAGCCACCGTGTGCGCGTCCATCATCGGCGGAAGCGCCATGATGGGCCGGGCAGGCATCGCATACACCACCGGCTTCAAGGCCATCATGACGGCAATCCCCTATCTCATCGGCATGTTCATCTTCTCCGCCATCGCAGGAAGGATCCAGGAGGTGGGCGCGGCCCGCAACATCAATTCCATTCCCGAACTCTTCCACTACCGTTTCAGCAGGAACGCCCGCTGTGTCCTGGCCCTCATGATTGTCTTCACCATGATGGGCACCGTGGCTGCACAGGTAACCGCCACAGCCACCATCATCAAGATGCTGGGCAGTGAATTCGGGATCAGCTATGAGGCCGGCGCACTGGTGGCCACCGTCATCTTCATCATCTATACGGCGGCCTCCGGATTATTCGGCGTGGTGTACACGGATGTACTTCAGTTTTTCATGCTGATTATCTTTGTATACATCCTTATCCCCATATCCAGTGTCCGTTACCTGGGCAATTTCTCCGTGTTCTGGCAGAACCTGGACAAATCCTATCTGGTTCCCCACATCAACGGCAGTATCCTGGGCGATATCGTCACCTACCTGGTATTCACCCTGGCCGGCGCCGAGATGTGGCAGCGGGCATTTGCAGCCAAAAACAAAAAGTCAGCAACCCAGGGCATGTTCTGGGGCACTTCCATCTACATGGTGACCATTGCCCTGGTATTCTTCATGGGCCTGGTTGCACAGCAGATCCTGCCCAATGTGGTGGCACAATACGGCAGTTCCGATGCAGTGGTGCCCGCGCTTGCAATCAGCATCCTTCCACCCGGGCTTACAGGCCTGGCCCTGGCCGGAATCCTGTCCGTCATGATGTCCACGGCAGACAGCTACCTGCTTGTATCCGTCCAGACCTTTGTCCATGACCTGGGCAAGAACTTCATGCCTGAAATGACAGAAAAACATGAAATCCTCATGTCCCGCATCATGTCCGTTGTCCTGGCCATGGGCGCCCTCATCATTGCCCTGTACATAAAAAATGCCTACAATGTGCTCATGTTTGCCTGGTCCTTCTATGCAGCCGCAGCCGGCCTCCCGGCCCTTGCAGCCTTATACTGGAAAAAAGCCACCAACCAGGGCATCCTGTCCGCCATGATAGGCGGCTTTGCGGTATGTGTGGGATGGAAGCTTGCGGGCAATCCCTTCGGCCTTGGAGAAACCGTTCCAGGCGCTGTTGTATGCGGCCTGTTATTAGTGATTGTAAGTCTGGCAACTTATAAGAAGTCCCCCTGCAGGATGGCATAGGAACAAGGTACTAAAAAGACGGAGTCACATCCAATCAGTGATGACCGCCCCGTCTTTTCTGTTATCATGGCTTTAGAGGCTGCTCTTTTATAGCCTGGCCTCCGGGCCGCCGCCAATTCGGGGAACCCTCCCCGGCTCCGGCCCGGGGTGTGCTGCGGGCACATCCTTCACCGCTGTTTCACATCCCCAGGCACCCATCCTACATATTACCTTCAATCAGATCCCATATCTCATCCCGCCCCTGTTTTGTCTCGGCAGAAAACGGGATGATGATTCCATCCTTTTCCATGCCCAGGCCCTCGCGGATCATCTTCACATGCTTCTGTACCTGGCTGCGGTTAATCTTATCCAGCTTGGTGGCGATGACAACGGGATGGTATCCATTATATATGATCCACTCGTACATCATCCTGTCATTGGCCGAAGGTTCATGGCGGATGTCAATGAGCAGGAACACCATCTTAAGCATGGCAGAATTCCTCAGGTAACGCTCAATCATCTTCCCCCATTTTTCTTTTGCCTCCAGGGCCACCTTTGCATAGCCGTACCCCGGAAGGTCCACGTAATAAAGCGCGCCATTAATATTATAAAAATTAATGGTCTGGGTCTTACCTGGCTGGGAAGAGGTCCTGGCATATGACTTCCTGTTCATCAGCGCATTAATCAGGGAGGATTTCCCCACGTTGGACTTGCCTGAAAAGGCAAATTCCGGCAGGATATTTTCCGGCATCTTGCTGGTAACGCCGCAAACGGTCTCCAGATTCACATCTCTTATAATCATAAATATCTCCTTATTTCCCTACTCTGTAACAGCTGGTACGAATGCTTCCCTTGCCACATCAACCATGGACTTCACATACACGATTTCCAGTCCCTTGGTTATCTCCTTGGACAACTCTCCCATATCCGGCCGGTTCTTGTCAGGCACCAGCACCTTGGTTATATGGGCCATCTTTGCTGCCAGGATTTTCTCCTTCAGGCCGCCGATGGGAAGCACCCTTCCCCGCAGCGTGATTTCCCCTGTCATTGCAACCTTGGCAAGCACCGGCTTTTCAGTAACAGCCGAGAGCATGGCGGTAGCCATGGTGATGCCGGCCGAAGGACCGTCCTTTGGCACTGCGCCTTCCGGAATATGGATATGCAGGTCATGCTTCTCAAAATAATCATCCGCAATCCCATGATCCGGACACACGGAGCGCACATAGGTCAGGGCTGTCTGGGCTGATTCCTTCATCACATCGCCCAATTGCCCTGTCATAAGGAGATTCCCTTTTCCAGGCATCACATTGACCTCAATCTGAAGCGTATCCCCGCCCACGCTGGTCCAGGCCAGGCCGCGTACGATTCCCACCTGGTCCTCCTCATTGGCATCCTCAAACGTAACCTTTTCCTTGCCCAGGTATTTCTCCAGGTTGGACTCAGTTATCTTGATGGATTTCTTATTATTTTCCAGGAACTGCCTTGCAGCCTTCCTGCACACATCCCCAATGCGGCGCTCCAGGTTGCGGACGCCTGCCTCCCGGGTATAGTTGTGTATGATTTTTTCCAGGCTTTTATCGGAAAATGTAATCTGGCTGTCCTTTAACCCGTTGCGTCCCATCTGTTTGGCCACCAGATAATCCCTGGCAATATGGAATTTTTCATTTTCCGTATAGCTGTTGACCTCAATCAGTTCCATGCGGTCTAATAACGGTCCCGGTATGGTCTGGGTGGTATTGGCGGTTGCGATGAACAGTACCTGGGAAAGGTCGATGGGCACCTCCACATAATGGTCCCTGAACTTTACATTCTGTTCCCCGTCCAGCACCTCCAGCAGGGCGGAGGAGGTATCTCCCTTGTAATCACTGCTGACCTTGTCAATCTCATCCAGCAGCATCAGGGGATTGCTGTACCCGGCCTGTCTCATGCCCTCCACGATCCGGCCCGGCATGGCCCCCACGTATGTCTTCCTGTGGCCGCGGATCTCCGCCTCATCCCTGACCCCGCCCAGGCTGATGCGGACATACTTCTTGCCCAGGGCCCTTGCCACCGAGCGGGCAATGGATGTCTTTCCTGTTCCGGGCGGGCCAACCAGACAGATGATGGGGCTGGTCCCCTTCTTCGTCAGTGTTCGCACGGCCAGATATTCCAGTATCCTTTCCTTCACCTGCTCCAGACCATAGTGGTCTTCATTGAGGATTTTTTCCGCATGCCGGATATCGTCATTATCCTTTGACACTTTTTTCCAGGGAAGTTCCAGCAGCGTCTCAATATACGTGCGGAGCACATTGCCTTCCTGGCTTCCGGCAGGCATTGTACGGAACCGCTCTATCTCCTTGTGGAGTTTTTCCTTTACTTCCTTGTCAGCCTTCATGCTGTCCAGTTTCTTCTGGTATTCATCCGCATCTGACAGGGGGTTGTCCTCCCCCAGCTCCTGACGGATTACCTTCATCTGCTCCCTGAGGATGTACTCCTTCTGGTTCTGGTCAATGTCAGACTTTACCTTCTCCTGGAACTCCTTCTTGATCCTGTATATTTCCATCTCTGTCATAAGGGTATGCATCACTACTTCATACCTGGCTGACAGGGAACTATTCTCCAATACGGTCTGCCGGATTGTGTAATCCCAGGGAAGCTGGATTGCAATCTGGTCCAGCATCTCATCCAATCCGCTGACAGACAGCAGGTTTGGAAGGATTTCCTTCGTAATCTTCGGGTTTACCCTTCCATATTCTTCCAGCTTGTCCTTCACAATGCGCAGCATTGCTTCCTGGGTCAGATAATCCAGCTCTTCCCCGTCCGTCTCAATGGAGCCGATTTCCCCTATAAGGGCCGGTTCCTCTGAGTCCAGACACAGCAGTTCACCCCTCTCAAGGCCTTCCACCAGCACCCTGACAACCTTGCCAGGAAGCTTGACCAGCTGTTTCACAACAGCTACCGTGCCCACCTGGTACAGTTCTCCAAGTTCAGGGTCCACAATCTCAGGATGTCTCTGGGCCACAAGGAAAAGCCTCTGGTCCCCTACCATGGCCTTTTCCACAGCGGCTACGGACTTGGGCCTGTTCACATCAAAATGCAGCACCATTCCCGGAAGTATGGTTAGTCCTCTCAGTGCCACTACGGGCATTATTATCACTTGTTCTGCCATTCTTAAACTTCACCTCTTGTATGTCAAACATCCAAAGGGCCGCTGCAATACAGGTGCCGGACAGAGCCTTGACGGCTTTCATCCGGGTCATATCTGGTTTGCAGCGGCCCTTTCCCTTTGTCTAAATTGTCACAGAAACGAACCGCATCTTTCCCGGTTTCATTAATCAGGAATCATCCTCCTACGCAATCTCGCCTGTCTTTCCCTCTCCCCGCATCCTGTCGGACATCGGCTTACGGGCAGACGCAGGAGGCATATCGCGGTATACCAGTTCCGGCTGTCCTGTCTTATCCACTACCCCTTTGGTAATGGTGCAGATTCCGATTGTATCATCTGATGGAATCTCATACATCAGATCCATCATAACCGTCTCAAGGATGGAGCGCAGTCCCCTGGCGCCGATTTTACGGTCCACGGCCAGCTGTGCAATCTCATCCAGGGCTTCCCTGGTGAACTCCAGCTTTACATTGTCCAATTCGAACAGCTTCTGATACTGTCTTGTCAGGGCGTTCTTCGGCTCGGACAGGATGCGTACCATGGCGTCCTTGGTCAGGGACTGGAGGGACACCATCACCGGCACACGGCCAATGAACTCAGGAATCAGCCCGAACTTGGTAAGATCCTTTGGTTCCACCTTCCTTAACAGGTCATCAATGTCATTATCATTCTTATTAACCACCTCTGCGTTAAATCCAATGGAGCCGGCGCTGATGCGCTGTTCCACAATCTTCTCCAGCCCGTCAAAAGCGCCTCCGCAGATGAACAGGATGTTGGTGGTGTCAATCTGAAGCAGTTCCTGATGCGGGTGCTTCCTGCCTCCCTGGGGAGGAACACTGGCAACCGTTCCCTCCAGTATCTTTAAGAGGGCCTGCTGGACGCCTTCACCTGATACATCCCTGGTGATGGAAACATTTTCAGACTTCTTGGTAATCTTATCAATCTCATCAATGTATATGATACCGTACTCAGCACGGGAAATGTCATAATCAGCCGACTGGATCAGCTTTAACAGTATATTTTCCACATCCTCGCCCACATACCCTGCCTCTGTAAGAGCCGTGGCATCCGCAATGGCAAATGGAACATTCAAAATCTTTGCCAGGGTCTGGGCCAGGTAAGTCTTACCGGAACCAGTAGGACCAACCATGAGGATATTACTCTTCTGTACATCCACATCCATGTTCTGGCAGGATGTGACACGTTTATAATGGTTGTAAACAGCCACGGACAGCACTTTCTTTGCCTCATCCTGCCCAATGACATATTCATCCAGGAATGTCTTGATTTCCTTCGGCTTCAGAAGGCGGATATCTGCCAGGGCCGGGGATGCTGAATCTTCCTGCCCCTCCAGCTCTTCCTCCAGGATTTCTGAGCACAGCTCAATACACTCGTCGCAGATATACACATTGTTGTTGCCTGCTCCGGCAATCATCTTCCGTACCTGATCCTGAGTCCTTCCGCAGAAGGAACAGCGGATCGTGTCATCTGGTCTAATTGGCATACGTTACCTAACCTTTCATGCTTTTACCCAATTTATCCAACCGGGAATCATCCTTACTTCTGTCCGGCCTTCCAATTAATGATGAGCGATGATTTCATCAATAAGACCGTATTCCTTTGCCTCTTCGGCAGACATATAATTGTCTCGCTCCGTGTCGCGTTCAATCACTTCTATGGGCCTTCCGGTGTTGGCAGCCAGGATATCATTTAACTTTTTCCTGGTCTTTAAAATGTTCTCGGCCACAATCTTAATCTCAGTGGCCTGGCCCTTTGCACCGCCTGATGGCTGGTGGATCATGATTTCGGAATTAGGAAGCGCGAAACGCTTACCCTTTGCACCGCCTGCAAGAAGGAATGCACCCATGCTGGCTGCCATGCCGATACATATGGTGGACACATCACACTTGATGTAGTTCATGGTATCATAAATTGCAAAGCCTGCAGAAACAGAACCGCCTGGGCTGTTGATATACAGATGGATATCCTTGCCCGGGTCTTCCGATTCCAGGAACAGGAGCTGTGCAACCACAAGGCTTGCGGATACATCATTTACTTCCTCTCCCAGGAATATGATCCTCTCTTTTAATAATCTTGAATAGATGTCGTAGGAACGCTCCCCACGGCTGGTCTGTTCAATGACATAGGGTACTAAACTCATATAATCATCCTCCTGTCACACAGTCATATTATATACTCACTTACAAAAACCCAGGAGATTCACAGTATGGCCCCCACACTGTAAACCCCCCGTATCATAACTTTCCACGATTCTTTCCATCGTGGACTTTCCAGTGTGAATTATACCAGTTTTGCTTCAGCAACCAGGAAATCGACTGCTTCCTGAACAGCAAGGTCTTCCTTCATCTGCTCTTTGTCGCGGTCTGACATGTATTCTTTTAACTTATCGACTTCCATCTGGTAAGCTGCAGCCATCTTGGCAAGCTCCTCATCCAGCCTCTCGTCAGAGACCTGGATGTCCTCAGCCTTAACCACTTCCTCCAGCACCAGTCTGGTCTGGATCCTCTTAAGTGCCTGCGGCCTCATCTGGTCCCTCATGGTATCCATGGTCATGCCTGTATACTTCATATACATATCCATGGACAGGCCCTGTCCCTGCATACGGCGGGCAGTATCCTGGACCATGTTGTCAATCTGGCTTTCCACCATCTTATCAGGAATCTCCAGGCTTGCGTTGGCAGCAACCCGGTCAACCACCCTGTTCTCATTCTCAGTGGCAGCTTCTTTCTGCTTCCTCTCAAGAATCTTTGCCTCAATATCCTTCTTGTATTCATCCATGGTCTCAAATTCGGAAACTTCCCCTGCGAATTCATCATCCAGGGCAGGCAGTTCCTTTACTTTGATTTCCTTTACGGTTACCTTGAAGGTAGCCGGCTTCCCAGCCAGTTCAGGCGCATGGTACTCTTCGGGGAAGGTTACGTTTACTTCGCACTCTTCGCCGATATTCCTGCCAACCAGCTGCTCCTCGAATGTATCGATGAAAGAGTGGCTGCCGATGGTCAGCTCATAATCCGTTGCCTTGCCGCCGTCAAATGGCTTGCCGTCAACAAATCCTTCAAAGTCAATGACAGTCTTGTCGCCGTCAGCAACCGGTCTGTCCTCAACGCTCAGAAGCCTTGCATTCTGCTCCTGTACCTTCTTAAGTTCTGCTTCCACATCCTCAGCTGTCACAGCCGCGTCTGCCTTCTCAACTTCAATGCCCTTGTATTCGCCCAGGGTTACCTCTGGCCTTACAGCTACAAGTGCGGTATAAATGAATGGCTTGTCCTTGCCTATCTGCTCCACGGCAACTTCCGGTCTGGACACGATCTCCAGTCCGCTCTCGTCCATGGCCTGCATGCAGGTTGCATTGATGGCTTCATCAGCAGCATCCTCATAAAAAATGCCTTCGCCATACATCTTTTCAATCATGGCACGCGGTGCTTTGCCCTTACGGAAGCCTGGAATATTGAATTTATTCTTATTCTTATTAAAGGCTTTCTTCATTGCATCCTCAAACTGCGCTGCATCTACTTCTATTGTCAGTTTGGCCATGTTTTTTTCTAATTTTTCTACTTGTACACTCATTTTTACGGGTTCCTCCTTAAAATATATGTGATTCGCCCATGAACCATGAGGGCGCTACACTTCAATGTACCATTATAGCATGCTCAAAATGAAAATACCAGCATTTTTTCATAAATTTCCTGTACATATTTCCCTGTATATCCAGCCCCAGTCAGAAACACAGTTTTCGGTCGGATAGTCCATGCCTATCAATATTGAAGGGAGCCAAGACGATGCAGACCACCATTACAGGCGCGGCGCAGCCACGCGGGAACGCCCAAGCCCCATGCTTCACCAAACGGATTGGCTCCGCGGTTTACAATGACATATACGGCAGGGTTACTCGTCATATAAGAGACTGATTCGGGCTTTTCATTCCCTTGGCGCCGTGCTATACTTTATACTCCACTCTATATAGTAAGGAGGAAAAGCACTTGTATACCATTCGACAGGCGATCGAAGACGACGCCGCACAACTGGCCGCGCTGCGGCCTATATTGGATGCAGAGACAGAAAACATGGACCGCGAACCGTGGGAAGCCCACCTGGATGAAGCCGCCTGGCGCGCTATAATCGCCGGGGATAAGGCGGAAAATAACCACCTGTTTTTGGTGGCGGAGGATGGCGGACGGCTGGTGGCCTATTGCCGCTGTGCCGGCTCCCGCTTGGTCCGCCTGCGACATCAGGCCGAGTTTGGTGTATGCGTCTTGAAAGAATACTGGGGGCAGGGAATCGGCGGGGAGATGCTGCGGCGGTGCATTACCTGGGCCGAGACGGGGTCCCGCTTGCACAAGCTAACCCTGCGGGTGATGGCGACGAATACTTCTGCCATCAAGCTGTATGAAAATCAGGGATTTGTACAGGAGGGCATTTTGCGCGATGACAAGCTGCTAAGCGATGGGCGGTATTACGACACCCTGCTCATGGCGCGGATTTTCAAATAGCCGTAAGCTGCGCGAATAAGACCACTGCGGATCATGAGCACGTCATCCTGGCTATCCTCCCGGAGTCACTTGGATTCCCGCTGGAGATTGTGGGCCTGGCAGCCAGCGTCCACGCCTTCAACGACATGGGGAATGACCATGATTAACTGTCTGGATGACCTGGCAGGCACTACCATTGTAGGCCATGCAGAGAAAAAGCGGGTGCGCAAGGAAGGATGCACAGGAAACAGGACGCAGCCGCCAGACAGGTCCTGAGGTTCCCATGCGCAATCCGTCATGCCTTACGTTTAAAACGATATACTTTGCATCACATCAAAAAAACTCCCCCGCTTGTGCCGCATCTTCCATCGATGCGGCACAAGCGGGGGAATTCCATTATTCCTGCGGATTTCATCACTCCTGCAGTTTCATCACTCCTGCAGTTTCATTATTCCTGCGGGTTCCATCACTCCTGCAGTCAACCGCGGCTGTACTGGATGGCTGCCGCAATCTTCTGGGCCTGCTGGGGTCCCTGAAGAAGACGTATCAGTTCAAGGCCAAGATCCAGCGCATATCCCAGGCCCCTGCCAGTGGTGATATTGCCGTCAGTGACAACGCCCTGGCTTGTGTAGGATACCCCGGTAAGCTGCTCCTCAAATCCAGGATAACAGGTGGCTGTCCTGCCCTTTAACAGCCCCATGGCTCCAAGGACACTGGGTGCCGCGCAGATGGCAGCCACCCTCCGTCCCTGCTTATTCGCACGTTCAATGGCTTCCCTAAGCCCCCGGTGTTCCCTCAGGTTATTGGTACCAGGCATCCCACCCGGCAAAAACAGCACATCAGCCTGATCAGGATCCGCCTCCTCAAACAGCGCATCCGCCATTAACCGGATTCCATGGGATCCTGTGACCTCTTTCTTTCCGGACACGGAAACCATTGTCACCTCAACTCCGGAACGGCGAAGCACGTCCACTACCGCAAGACATTCAACCTCTTCCAGCCCTTCCGCCAGAAATGCATAAACCTTTGCCATGATTTTCTCCCTTTCCTGCCATACTGACACAATACAACATAACAACGCACAATATTTTTATTTTATCATTTTAGTCTTTTTCTGAAAAGTGATAAATGATATGATAGTAAAATGGAAAAAATAACATTCCTTAGTAAAATCCACTAATTGCATTATGTATACAGTATTTGGAGGTATGAAAGATGGAAATTGAAAGGAAATATCTGGTGAATCAAGTCCCCGCAGACTACATGGAATTCCCCTGCCATGCCATTGAGCAGGCTTACCTGTGCACCAGCCCCGTGGTGCGCATCCGCAAGGAGGATGACAGCTATTATCTCACCTACAAAGGAAAAGGCCTGATGGCCAGGGAAGAATATAACCTTCCCCTCAATGAACAGGCTTACACCCATCTGCTTAAAAAGGCGGACGGCATCATCCTGACCAAGACGCGTTATCTGATCCCGCTGGAAGGCTCAGATCATCTAACCATAGAATTGGATATATTCGATGGAACCTACAAGGGCCTCATACTGGCCGAGGTAGAGTTCCCCACTGAAGAAGAGGCCCTCACATTCACCCCGCCCCAATGGTTTGGCAGGGATGTAACCTTCTCCGGCGAATACCAAAACAGCAGACTGGCCTGCGGACTGTAGCCCGGCCAGAGGCTGGCTGCCTTTGGCGGGCCTGACCATAGGACAGAAAAAGGCCGGCTGCAGATCAGCCAGCCTCATTCCACTTACGGACGGATGCGCCTCACTCCCCGCATCCCACAAATCTTACTTCTTCTGGACATACTTCAGACAGTCAAGCGTTACTGCCGTGATGATGATGATACCTTCGAATACGAACTGAAGGTTTGTATCAATACCAAGGATGGTAAGGGAGTAGATAAGTACGGTGAATATCAGCACACCGACTACCACGCCAGAAATCTTACCGATACCACCGGTAAAGGACACGCCGCCCACCACGCAGGCTGCGATTGCATCCATCTCCCAGCCCTGGCCATAAGCAGCGGAGCCGGAACCTACCATTCTTGCGCATTCCAGCCATGATCCGAATCCATAAAGGATACCTGCCAGGATGAACGCCCCCATGGTTACCCCGAATACGGAGATACCTGAAACAGCAGCAGCTTCCGGGTTGCCGCCCACTGCGTATAAGTTCTTGCCGAAGGTGGTTTTATTCCAGATGAACCATACGATTACAATTGCCGCCACTGCCCAAAGGATGATGGTTGGGAATCCGTTTACCTTTGGAATGATCATCTTCGGGATTGCCGGTTCAATGGCACCAAAGGACACGCCCTTTGTGGCATAGGTGACAAGACCAAAGATAACCAGCATGTTGGCCATGGTTGATATGAACGGATGCATCTTGAATTTGGCTGTAAAGAAACCTCCAATTGCCGTAAAGCACGTACAGAGGACAATACACATAAACAGTGCGAATACAACCCTTAAGCCGATGGGCATCCCTGTGAAGTCAAACACGTGTCCGAACACAGCGCCTGTATTAATACCCTGGTGCATGATGATGGTTGCGGTGGTCATACCCATACCGACCATACGTCCGATGGAAAGGTCCGTACCGGTAAGGAGGATAAGCCCTGCCACGCCCAGCGCAAGGAACATCCTTGGGGAAGCCTGCTGCAGGATATTCAAAATATTGTTATAGGTAAGCAGTTTTACATTCTTCACCACCGGTGCAGCAATACACAGTCCGATGAAAATCAGGATGATGGCAATATACAGACCGTTCTGCAGTAAGAATGTCCTGCGGTTGAATGTATATTTATAATTTTCCCATTTCTGCGCCCTGGTCTCCATGAAGGTGAATTTGGACAGACGGAGCATATCAATCAGATGATACTGCCATGCAAAAGCAGCATGCCTTCTGTCCTTAATGCGCTGAAGTTCCTTATCTAAGTCCATCTTCGCGTCAAACAGACGGTTCTTATGGACGTACTTCTCATCCTTAATCTCCTGATGGTCGGTAAGCTTTGACAGTGTCTTTTCATGCTCCTTGTTAAGCTCAGCAACCCTGGTGTCATATTTTTCCTTTGCCAGCGCCTTTTCCTGTTCGCAGCTTGCCTTTAACGGCTGATAATAGTCCTTATCAAAATGCGCCTTGAGGTAACCCTCCGCATCGGAAATCAATTTTGCGATTTCATCTTTATTCTTTGCCTCAACAGCCTTTGCCTTTTCCATCTCCGCGCTGTTGGCAGCAATCCTGTTCGCTCTTTCTTCTTTTGTAAGGGAACGGTCCCTCTTTGCCGCATCGATACTGTTCTGCAGGGCTACTACCCTGTTCGTACCATCGGTCCTGAGGCTGTCAATCTTTTTCTGAATTTCACCAACATAATCCTCAATTGGCTGACGCAGCTGCATCTCCTGTTCAGCCGTAAGAGTCTCATTGTTTCCTTTCGCCATATCCATGAATCCCCCTTATAGGTATTTTGCACTGAGCCTCAAAAGTTCTTCCTGATCCGTCTCTTTTGTATTGACAATTCCTGAAAGACGTCCATTTGACATAACACCAATACGGTTCGTGATACCCAGTATCTCCGGCATCTCAGAAGAAACAACGATGATTGTCTTCCCCTGTTTCGCCATATTGATGATCAGCTCATATATTTCATACTTTGCACCCACATCGATACCTCTTGTGGGTTCGTCCATCATAAACACCTGCGGACTGCGTTCCAGCCATTTTCCAAAGATGACCTTCTGCTGGTTGCCGCCGGAAAGGCTGGAAATCATGTCATCAGGACCCATACACTTGGTATGCATGATTTTTATTTCCTTTGCCGTGGCCTTTACCATCTTTGCATCGGAAAGCGCCATTCCTGACATGTACTGCTGCAGGTTGGCAATGGTGGTATTAAAGGTAAGGTCACCCTTTAAAAACAGGCCGTTTGCCTTCCGCTCCTCAGTAATCATGGCAAAGCCATGCTCCATGGCTTCCTTTGCGCTGCTGAAATTCATAAGACGGTTATTGAAATAAACCCGCCCTGCCGCTCTGGTGCGGACACCAAAGATTGTTTCCAAAAGTTCTGTCCGCCCTGCCCCCACCAGGCCGTAAAGCCCGAATATCTCGCCTTCTTTTACGTCAAACGAAACATCCTGCAGATGAGGTTCAAACTTCGTGGATAAATTCTGTATGGACAGGATCACATCCCCAGGGGTATTGTCAACCGGAGGGAACCGGTTATCAAGGGAACGGCCCACCATTGCCGCAATCAGCTCATTCATGTTTGCATCCTTGGTGCTCTTTGTCATGACCAGGTTGCCATCCCGAAGCACTGATATCTCATCGCAGATTTCAAAAATCTCATCCATCTTGTGGGAAATATAAATCAGGGCGATTCCCTGCTCTTTTAACATCCTCATCATCTCGAAGAGCTTATCAACCTCCTGTACGGTCAGGGAGGAAGTAGGCTCATCCAGAACAATCACTCTGGAATTATAGGAAATGGCCTTAGCGATTTCACACATCTGCCTCTGTGATACGGACATGCGACCCATGGGCTGGGTAAGGTTAACGGTCATGCCCAATTTCCTAAAAAGCTCAGCGGCTTCCTTTTTCATTCTGCCTTCATCAATTACACCCATGGAATTGACCGGATAGCGTCCAAGGAACAGATTATCAATCACATTCCGCTCCAGACACTGGTTGAGTTCCTGGTGGACCATTGCAATGCCGTTTTCAAGAGCATCCTTTGGTCCGGAAAAGCTTACTTCCTTGCCATTCAGGAAGATATTTCCCTCGTCTTTCTGGTAAGTGCCGAAAAGGCACTTCATCATGGTTGACTTGCCGGCGCCATTCTCACCCATAAGCCCCATAACGGTTCCACGCTTCACATCCAGGTTGATATGGTCCAGAACCCTGTTACGGCCGAAGGACTTGCTCATACCGCGTATTGATAAGACGATATCATCTTTCTTATCTGCCATTATTTTACTCCTGTATACATAGATTGATTGGTTTCAGTATTAAGTCTAAACCGATTATTAGGGAGAATTTCTTCTCCCTAATAACAGTTAACAGTACATTTTTATTTCAATGATTATTACTGCTCAAGCAGAGATGTGTATGAAGCTGCGTTATCTGTCTTAACCATGTTAATGGCAAATGCGTCATACTGGCTTGGATTTCCAAGACGGTTTGTGATGTTGGACTCAGTCTGTCCGTCACCGCCGATGTAGTCAACCTTCAGGTTGAGAAGCTTATCATACTTCTGAAGCAGTGGCTGATAGGTGGAACCCAGGAAGTTATCAGCTGAGTTGTAGATGTTCAGCCATACAGCCTTTTCAGGGCTTGTGCTGGCATCCAGCTGGTTGGATACAGGCGCATAAACCATGGTGGAATCCATGAAATCCTGATAGTTGTCAGAAGTAACAGCAACGTTCAGGGCGTAGTAGGAACGCTCATCTGCCCTGTATACATATACATCGTCACTCAGGACATTGCCTGCTGGATCTGGTGTTGCAATACCGGTGTTAATGTCAACTCCGTCCAGTGCATTACGAAGCACACGAAGTGTAAGGTATGCCTGTACGTCTGCATGCTGGCTGATTGTGCCGCCGTAGCCTTCTGCGATGGCAGCAACTGCGTCGCTGTTTGCATCATAGCCGAATGTTGGAACGTTGTTATCCTTGGACCATGCGTTGAACATGGACATGCCCATGCCGTCGTTATTGGATACAACGATATCAATCTGGTCGCCGAAAGAGGAAGACCATGTGCCGATTCCGTTACCAGCGGTAGCTGCATCCCATGTAGCTCCTGCGGAGTTCTTCATCTCCTGGGAAGCCAGCTCGCGGACCACGTATGTCTTGCCGCCCACTTCAATGGAGCCGTCCTGTACAACAGTGGCTGTGCCATCTGCGTTTGTACCAACCGGATCGCTGTTGATGTTGCCGTCTTTATCAACGCCTGTTCCAAGAGCCTTACGGACGCCTCTTGTACGTGCAATGGAGTCATTATGTCCGATATCCCCGATTGCCAGGACATAACCGATGATTCCGTCGCCGTTGCGGTCGATTGTGTCAATGTTCTTCTCGATGTAATCCTTAACCATGGTACCCTGAAGCTCAGCGCCCTGGTTGGCGTCGAAACCTACATAGTATGTATCCTTATTGAAATTCAGGGCTGTCATATCCAGCTGTCCTGTAGCACTGCTGGATGGCTGGCGGTTAAACCATACCAATGGTTTGTCTTTGTTGGCCATTTCTGCGCCGCTGTCAGCTGCTGCTGCCTCGGTCGTCGTGTCAGCTGCTGCCTCAGTTGTGGTATCACCACCAGCGGCTGCTGTTGTTGGTGCTTCCGTTGGCTTGCTTCCGCCGCCGCAGGCAACGAGTGATAATGCCATGGAACACGCAAGGGCAACACTTAATGCTTTTTTCATTTTGAATTCCTCCCTTATAAATATTATGATTGTCTTTGGTTGTTTTTGCTTAACAACAAGGCCATTATACGGCCTGGTTGTGCATTTTTCCATAGGATTTTTAAAGAATGATTATAAAATTTCTTTGATTCTGTATTTTTTTATCAGGTTTTTATGGGAGCTTACTTATTTTTAAGCAGTTTTGCCTCCTCCTGGGTCAGGACCCGCTGGGGACACCAGTAATATTTCCCATTGACCAGCGGTACCACGGACTTGGGGTCCTGGTCCAGGGACAGGCTCCAGGCAATGTCGAATATGGCCTGGGCGTAACGTTCCTTGTCCGATTCCACGGTGGCGAAGAGGGTTCCCTCCTCCAGGGCCTTTATGCCCACCGGGGTGCCGTCAATGCCCACCACCTTGATGGAATTGGCCCCTATCCCGGCCCGGTTCATGGCGTCGATAGCGCCCAGGGCCATGTCATCATTGTTGCTGACCACCAGTTCTATCTGTCCCGGGTATTCCTTCAGCCACTGTTCCATCAGGGCGGAAGCCTGGCTCCTGTCCCAGTTGGCAATCCCCCCTGTAATCTTCTCCAGGGGAACCCCTCCGTCCTTCAAGGTCTGGATGGACCACTCCGTACGGATCAGGGAGTCCTGGTGGCTGGTCTCCCCCTCCAGGAGCACATAACTCACCAGACCGTTCCCGTTGGCGTCCAGGGTGCGGGAATCCTTCCTGTATGCATCCACCAGGGCATCTCCCTGCAGCACCGCCGATTCCTTTGCATCCGCGCCCACATAGTACAGCTTTTCCCAGCGGTTCATGTCCTCCTCCACCGGTTCCCGGTTAAAGAACACCACAGGGGTCCCCGCATCCATGGCTTTGTCAATGATGATGGAAGCCGATGAACGGTCCACGCTATTGATGCACAAAGCATCACAGCCCAGGGAAATCAGGCGCTCCACCTGGCTGTTCTGGGTATTCTGGCTTCCCTTGGAGTCCAGGATATCCAGCTTCACCTTAATTCCTGTTTTCTGTTCATATTCCTTTGCCTTATCCTCCAGGCCTGCGCGCAGGGTTCCGATGAAGGTATCATCCCCGCGGTAGAGAAGGACCCCGATGCGGATGGAATTCTTCTTTGTCTGCCGCTGTCCTTCATTTTCCCTGTACTGCCAGAACCCTATGAGGATGCCGATTCCTAAACAAACCGCCAGTAAATAAATCCAATTCCGCTTCATGGCCCATACCCCTTTCATTTTCCCGATTTCCGCTACTCAATGGGATAGAACATTTTCTCATATGTCTTATCCCTCAGCCTGTCCTTATCCACGTAGATGGCCGTAAGCCGCGTCTCCTGCTTCTGGTGCGTGCCCTGGATGGCTTCCACCGCCTGCTTCACGCTTAAATATCCCTCGTCAAACTGGTTATAGGCCGTCATCCCCGTGACAATCCCCTTTTCCAGCGCCCTGAGTAAGGATGTGGTGCTCCCCACTCCGTAAAGCCCTGACACCCTGCCCTGGTATATGGTGTCCTCCTCCAGTATCTGGGCTGCCTGGTCCAGGGACTGTACATCCAGGGCTATGATGGTGATCTTGCCGCTGCCGGGGGAATCCGTTTCCTGGACAGCCTGCCTATATGTGTCCTGGTTCTTCTTCTCAATGAGCCGGTAATCATACCCATGTTCCTCCAGCACGCCACTGACCCCCTCATAGACCAGGGCGCCATCCCCATAGTCTAACCCCTTGCAAAAGAGATAGACCGGGACGTCCTTCGGGGCCTGGGATACAGCGGCCTCCCCCAGCATCCTTCCAATCTCCTGGCTGTCCACACCGATGGTATCCGCCACCCTGCCGCTGGACTGGGGACGGCCAAGAAAGAGGACCGGGCAGCCCGGATTCATGGCCTCCAGCTCCTTGACCGCCGCCTCCGGCTTCACCGGAGCCAGGATGACAGCCCGCGCCCCATCCCTGATTTCCCGTTTCACCAGCTCCGTCTGCTGTGCCTGGTCATGGTCGGCGTAAAGGGTGATGAAGCTGACGTCCCCGTGGAACTCCACCGCCGCCTGTTCCATGCCCTTTTTTAAATTAACATAGTAGTCATCATTGTCCCCGTCGATGATGACGGAAACCGGGTATACCTCGATTTCCTTTTCCTTGATGATAAGGTCCGTGGAGGACATCAAAAACAGCAGGACCAGGATACCGGCCCATATGCACCAGAGAATCTTCCCTTTATTTGACATAGGCTTCCTCTTTCTTTGCTTCCTGATAGGAAATGGCCGGCAGATGCGCCGTCACCGTGGTTCCCTCATCTGGTTCCGACTGGATTTCAAGGCCGTAACCAGTTCCAAAATAGAGCTTGATCCGCTCATTCACATTCTTCACGCCGATACCGGAACCCCTGCCTGAGGGCATATGGTCCGCGGCTGAGAACAGGCGGTCCACCTGCTCCTGGGTCATGCCTAAGCCATTGTCGGACACGCTCATATAAAGGTCATCCTCCCGGCGCCATGCCCTGACCAGGATTTCCCCGTCCCCGTCCATGAACTCCATGCCGTGGTAAATGGCATTTTCCACCAGGGGCTGGAGCATGAGCTTTAAGCTTGCCAGTTCCAGGACATCCTCATCTGCCTCAATGGCATAGGTGAATTTATTCTTATAGCGCATATGCTGGATCATCAGGTAATTGCGCACGTGCTCCAGCTCGTCCCTTACCGGGATGATGCTCTTTCCCTTGCTTAAGCTGATGCGGAAGAATCTTGCAAGGGCCGTCACCACCTTCACGGCCTCGGACTGCTTTTCATTTTCAATCATCCACACAATGATATCCAGGGTATTGTAGAGGAAATGGGGGTTGATCTGGGACTGGAGGGTGTCAAATTCACTTCTCCGCTTGGATTCATGCTCCGCCACAATATCGTTCATCAGCTTCCGGATCCGTCTGGCCATGCTTTGGATGGAAGTGCCCAGATGCTGTATCTCATAGGAACCGGCGCTTTTCACCTCCACCTCCAGGTTTCCTTCCTCAATCTCATTGACCGCCTTCTCCAGCTCCTTGATGGGATCCGTGATCCTGGTGGAAATGTAGGAGTTGATGATGGAGAGGATGAACAGCACGAAGGCGATGATGAACACCATCAGAAGCTTTGTCTTGATGTTGTTGAGGGACATGCCGTCAAGAGGCGTCACGCCCACAATCTTCCATCCCGTATATCCCACGGTCTTCACGGACACAATCCGCTTTTCCCCGCCGAATACCTCCTCGTAATTGCCGTCCTTAAGGCCGGCCGCCTCCAGGTTGTTCTCCCTGACAATGCCGGAGTCGATAAGCTGGGCCTTTGGGTGGTAGATGATTTCCCCATCGCTGCTAATCAGGTACGCATATCCGCCGTTGCCCAGGTTCACGCCGTCAAACAGCCGTTCCAGGCTGTTGTAGCGGATATCAATGAGCAGCACGCCCTGGTCCGTATAGGGACCGTTGGTGATTTCCACTGCCCTTGACATGGAAATGACCCAGCGGTACTGGCTTTCGCTTCCATCGAAGATTGTCTGTACATGGGGTGTGGAGAAATGAAGGTTCTCCGTCTTTAAAAGGGTGTTCTGGAACCAGTTCTCGTCGATTACGTCTATATTGGATTTGAGCCTGGCCGCGGGCACGGATTCCAGCATCTGCCCGGTCTTGGACAGCAGGGCGATATTTTCAATATTATCCTTGTTATTGTCATAGAGAAGGGTAATCTCGCTGCCAATGGAACCGTCCGAAAGGTCTGCGTTCTTGATTACGCCGTAATAAAGGGAATCGGACAGCTTCATCACCGTCTGCAGGTAGGAATCCATGGAACGGTTAATCTGGTTAATCAGTATCTGGTTCTCTTCCTGTATGGTGTCCGCCATCTGTCCCGACAGCCTTGTATAGAGGGAAATTCCGATGAATACGCTGGCAGCCAGGGCGGTCAGCGTAAAATAAATGAATATGATGTAGCGGATGCTGGCCTTCTGCACCCCCTGCCTCTGCTTTTCAAAAAGCATGTCCATCTCCTTACCTTTTCGCTCCCCTGAACTTAGTGGGGGAAATCCCGAAGCGTTTCTTGAACACATAGCTGAAATAGTTCTGTTCCTGATACCCCACCTTGGATGCAATCACATAGGTCTTGTCATCGGTCTTATTGAGCAGCTCCACCGCCTTGTTGAGCCGGACCTCGGTCAGGTAGGCGATGTAAGCCTGTCCCGTCTCCTTCTTGAACATGGTGGAGAAATAGGCCGGGCTCATATGCAGGTGGCGGCAGATTTTCTCCACGGAAAGGTCCGGATCCTGGTAATTGTCCATGATATATTCCTTGGCCTCCTGGATTACCTGCTTCATGGTGTTGTCACGTTCCTGGTTCATCACCTGGTTCATCCGCAGGGCCACGGACAGAAGCCACTGGCTGAAATCCTCTTTTTTCTGCATCTTGGGAATCAGGGCAAAGGTATCCTCGTGCTCCTCCCCCTCCTCCAGGATCTGGGCCATATCCAGGTCATGCTGCTGGATCCTCTGTATGATGCTGCTGGACACGCTCAGCATATAAGCCTGGCACTGGCGGAAATGCACCTTTGCATCGCTCATCTTATCCATGACGCTGCGCACGGCTTCCTCTATCTTTTCCCTGGGGCCGAACTTGATGGCCGCAATCAGCTCCGCCTCGTCCTTGCCGTCAAACTGCAGCTTACCGCCGCTGACCGGCTCCACGTCATTGATGTAGATGGTGCTCCCGCTTCCCACGATGGCCTTGTATCCAAGGGCGTCCACCGCAGCCTTGTAGGAACTGCTGATTTCAGACAACGCCTGGCACCCGTGGCCGATTCCCACCGTGATGGGGACCTCCAGGATTTTCTTTGTCTCCTTGCAGATATCACCCAATACATCAATCAGCCCGGTCTGGCTGTTCTCCCCGTCAATGGCCGCAATGACCGCAATCTCCGCCGCCGTCCTGGCCGAGGTGGCCAGGGCGCAGCGGCAGTAATTCCTTAACTTCTCCTCCACGATCTGCATCACGGAGATGGGAATCAGGTCCTTCTCCTTGTGCAGGGGGAGCATGGCGCTGCCCCGGATTTCCTCCGGCTCGATATCAATGGCGGCAGCCACCCACTTCTTGGCCCCGGCAAGGGGTATGTCATATTCCTGCAGACGGTCGGCCACGGTTTCTTCCGGCACCGGATAACTGATCAGCTCGTTGATGAACTGTTCGCGCAGGATGGGAAGGCTTTTGATATAGTTCTCCCGCAGCAGGCTTACATTCCGCTTCTGTTCAATTTCCTCGTCCAGGTTGGATTTGATGCGCTTTAAGATGGCGGTCAGCTCCTCCACGTTCACGGGCTTTAATATATACTCCGTCACATTCAGCTTGATGGCCTGCTTGGCGTATTCAAAGTCATCGTATCCGGAAAATATGACGATTTTGATGGAGGGATATTTCTGGCGCACCTTCTCCGCCAGGGTCAGCCCGTCCATGTACGGCATACGGATATCCGTAAGGATCAGGTCCGGCTCCAGGGCCTCCACCTTCTCCATGGCGTCCTCCCCGTTCTCCGCGTCCCCCACAACCTGAAACCCTGCTTCTGTCCAGTTAATCTTCCTGATGATGCTCTGTCTGACCTCTTCCTCGTCATCCACCAGAATAATCCTGTATAAGTCCATATGAATGCCCCTTTTCTCCTCTATGATAAAATATCTTTCTGAAATCCTGGCTGTTAATATATCCATTAATTATACAATGAGTCCTATTATTTTGCAATTCCCCGGATGTCCTGCACTGCTTATGAGGCATTATAAGTATAAATAATATATCATTCATATTGTCCTTTAATGCTAATATATGTTATGATAAGTCCTGTAACAGGCAGAATGACAGACCACTACTATCAAAGAGGGAATATACATGGGCGGAATATTTGGTGTTGTATCTAAGAACAGCTGTACATTGGATCTTTTTTTCGGAGTCGATTACCACTCCCATCTTGGTACAAAGCGCGGCGGCATGCCCGTGTATGGGGAACAGGGCTTTGCCCGCTCCATCCATAATATAGAAAACAGCCCGTTCCGTACAAAATTTGACGGCGATTTAAACGAGCTGGAGGGATATTTTGGGATTGGATGTATTTCCGATAACGAACCCCAGCCCTTATTAATCCAGTCACACCTGGGAAGTTTTGCCATCACCACGGTGGGCAAGATCAACAACCAGGACGAGCTGATACAGGAAGCATACAGGAACGGACATATACATTTTATGGAAATGAGTCACGGGCGCATCAATTCCACGGAGCTGGTGGCTGCCCTGATCAACCAGAAGTCTTCCCTGGTGGAAGGGCTGTTGTATGCCCAGGAGCGGATTGAGGGCTCCATGACCATACTGCTGCTGACCCCAAAAGGCATCTACGCTTCCAGGGACAGATACGGCAGGACACCTGTTGTAATCGGAAAAAAGGAGGACGCTTTCTGCGCCTCATTTGAGAGCTTTGCCTTTATCAACCTGGGCTACTCCGACTACAAGGAGCTTGGCCCCGGGGAAATCGTCTTCATGACCCCGGAATCAGTGGAAACCATGAGTCCCCCAAGGCAGGAGATGAAAATCTGCTCCTTCCTCTGGGTCTACTACGGCTATCCCACCTCCACCTACGAGGGGGTGAACGTGGAAAGCATGCGCTATGAATGCGGAAAGCTTCTGGCCAAACGGGACGAGGCAAGGCCTGACGTGGTGGCCGGCGTACCTGATTCGGGAATCGCCCATGCCATCGGCTATGCCAATGAATCCGGCATCCCCTTTGCACGCCCCTTCATCAAATACACACCTACCTGGCCCCGTTCCTTCATGCCCCAGAACCAGGGCCAGCGCAACCTGATTGCGAAAATGAAGCTGATTCCCGTGGACGCGCTGATCCGAGGCAAAAAACTGCTGCTGATTGACGATTCCATTGTCAGGGGGACCCAGTTAGGCGAAACCTCTGAATTCCTATACCAGAGCGGCGCAAAGGAAGTCCATATCCGGCCCGCCTGCCCGCCCCTGATGTTCGGCTGCCCCTATCTTAATTTCTCCCGTTCCTCCTCGGAGCTGGACCTGATTACCAGACGTATCATCAAGGACCGGGAAGGTGACTGCGTATCAGATGAACTGCTGGCAGACTACGCCAACCCGGACAGTGGTAATTACAAGGAGATGATGGAGGAAATCAGGAAACGCCTTAACTTTACCACGCTCCGTTACCACAGGCTGGACGACCTGGTGGAATCCATCGGCATTTCCCCATGCAAGCTCTGTACCTACTGCTGGAACGGAAAAAAATAAATCATTTACCCAATCATCCAATCTGATAAAGGAGGGCATTGCAGATGGCGGCCGCCACGTTGCTGCCCCCCTTTCTTCCTTTTGCCACGATGTAGGGCGTATCCCCAAGCGTGAGGATCAGTTCCTTGGACTGGACCACGTTCACGAAACCGACCGGCGCCCCTATGACCAGGGCCGGGGTAATGCTCCCCTCCTTCACCAGTTCATAAAGACGGATCAGGGCAGTGGGGGCATTGCCGATGGCAAAGATACAGGGACGGTTCCTTCCAAATAACCGGGCCGCCTTCTCCATGCTGGCCACTGCCCTGGTGGTCCCCTTTTCAGCCGCCTCCCTGGCCACGTCCTCATCTGCCATGAAGCAGAGCGCTTCCCCTCCCAGGGAAGACAGTTTCTTCTTATTCACCCCGGACCATCCCATATTGGTGTCCGTGATAATCACAGCCCCCTGTCTGAGGGCGTCAATCCCCTTTTGCACCGCGTGTTCAGAGAACACCAGGTTCCCGGCATACTCAAAATCAGCCGTTGTATGGATGGCCCGCTTGATGACCGGCTCCTGTTCCGGCTCCAGACGGATTCCCATGGATTGCAGCTCCTGGTCAATCAGTTCAAAACTGCGGCGCTCTATCTCCGAGGGAAGCACCTGTTCCAATTGTATATTTAACATTCTGTCTTGTCTCCTTATATGGCAGTCTGGAGCATGGTATCCCAAAGCCCCTGCTGCCGTTCTGTTACTATTTCGTCTGACATCCCATGGCCGGTCTGCTATTGGTCTGTTACGGGTCCATTGCCGCCATTACCTTAAAAAGCTGACTTTCCGCGCCCTATAACCCCATCATCTTATAAATGGCATCCATATCCAGGCTGGACCGCAGTACATCTGCCAGCTTATCATACTGCTGCTGCCGGTAGGCTTCATAATCCCCTTCCCTGACCTCATCCATGGATATCCCTTTCCGTGCCGCCAGTGAGGATACAATCGTCTCCGCTATCCCCGGATGGTCGAACATACCATGGATGTAGGCCCCGTAGATATTCCCCCGGTTCCATCCGTCCTCCTTCACCCGTTTCCTCTCACAGCCCTGCTGATCCGTATCCTGTACCTCCATCACATAGGAGGCCGGGCGGCAGATGACGGGTTCCCGGCGCCAGGACACCAGCATTGCGGTATCCATGGCCCCATGTTCCCGGTCAATGGACGTGCGGCCCATATGGATTTCATAGCCGCTGATGCATTTGCCTGATAAGGGCGCCAGGACACCGTCCAGTTCTCCCAGGGAACCTTCCACCTGGGTCCTTACCTTTTCCTCCTGGAACTCAGTCCTCAGCGGCAGCAGCCCCATACCTGCAACCTCCCTGCCGCCTGCGGACTCCACACCGGCGACATCCCTGAGCACTTCCCCCAGCATCTGGTATCCGCCGCAGATTCCCCATATGGGTACCTGTTTATGAGCCAGCTTAAGCACTGCGGCCTCCAGGCCGTTCTGGCGCATCCACAGCAGGTCATCCATGGTATTCTTCGTACCCGGAAGGAATACCAGATCCGGCGTCCCCAGTTCTGAAACCCTGGAAACATAGCGCAGGGATACCCCGGGTATCCTAGAAAACACATTAAAATCCGTGAAATTGGATATCCTGGGCAGACGGATGACCGCCAGGTCCACCAGACCGGGGGCCTGTCCATTATCCAGACGGGCGCTTAAACTGTCCTCATCCTCAATATCCACATCCATGTAGGGCACCACCCCCATGACCGGTATGCCGCAGAGCTGTTCCAGCATCGCGGTCCCGGGGTCCAGTATGGACCTGTCCCCCCGGAATTTGTTGATGATAAGCCCTTTAATCCGCTGCCGTTCTTCCTGCTCCAGAAGGGCCACGGTGCCGTAAAGCTGGGCAAACACACCGCCTCTGTCAATATCACCTGCCAGCAGCACCGGGGCGTCCACCAGCTTTGCAAGGCCCATGTTCACGATATCGTCTGATTTGAGATTGATTTCCGCCGGGCTTCCCGCGCCCTCAATGACAAGGATATCATAGGCATTGGACAGCCGTTCATAGGATGCCATGATTTCCGGAATCAGGCTGCGTTTCATGGCAAAGTAATCCCTGGCCTTCATGTTGCCCCTGGAAATGCCATGGACAATCACCTGGGATCCCACATCCGTGGTGGGTTTCAGCAGGATTGGGTTCATATCCACGTGGGGGCGTATGCCTGCCGCCTCTGCCTGGACCACCTGTGCCCGTCCCATCTCCAGGCCCTCCGATGTAATATAGGAATTCAATGCCATGTTCTGGGATTTAAAGGGCGCCGTCCTGTATCCGTCCTGCATGAATATACGGCAAAGTCCGGCTGCCAGGATGCTTTTTCCCGCATTGGACATGGTTCCCTGAATCATGATTGGTCTCGCCATTATCGTTCTCCTCTGTTCGTTCATTTGGGGGCTGTGCTGTTCACTTTAAGCCATCCCGCCTTGCCCTGTTTCTTCTTTTACTGCTTTCGTCATGTACTCCATCAGCCGTTGGTTCTCTTCCCTTGTCTTTACACAGACCCGGTAAAAGGAGGAATTGAGTCCTGGATAATTGCTGCAGCTCCGTATGAGCACCTTGTGCTTCAACAACCGGTGGTACAGCCAGCCTTTTGCGGGCATTTCCATGTCCCGCTCCGCGGGGCTGCCTTGTCCGGCATCTCCATTGTCCGGCCCGGTATCCCCTCTGTCCGGCCCGGCATCCCCTTTTCCTTGAAATACCTTAAAAAACAGATAGTTGGCCTGGGAGTCATATACGGTAAACCCAAGTTTTTCCAGTTCTACCCGCATCCATTCCCGTTCCGTCCCAACCACTTCCCTCGTACGTCTGACGAAATCCTGCTCTTTAAGGGCTGCCTCGCCTGCCTTTTGGGCAAGGCCCGACACGGACCAAGGCTGCCTCACCTCACCCAGGCGTTCAAGGAGGTGTCCATCACTGCAAAGACCGTATCCCAGCCGCAGTCCTGCCATGGAATACAGCTTGGTAAATGCCTTGAGCACAAAAAGATTGGGGTATTCCTCCAGGAACGGAATCACGGAGCATGCCTCCGGTCCATCCAGGAAATCACAGAAACATTCATCCATGATAAGGCGCGTGCCAGAACCACGGCATACCTGCGCCGCCCGTCTGATTTCCCCTGCCGGTACAGGTATGCCTGTTGGATTATTGGGATTGCACAGGAATACCATGTCATATGGCCTGCCTTCCCCTGCCGCCCCTGTAATCCGCTGGAGAAGGACCTCCGTATCCAGCGAAAATCCTTCCTTTTCCTCCAAGAACAGGTGGTCCACCCTGCATCCGCATGTCACCATTGCCTGTTCGTATTCGGAAAAAGCCGGGGCTGTCACCAATCCTCTCCTTGGCATACAGGCATGGACCAGTCCGAACACCAGGTCCGCCGCTCCATTTCCACAGATAATCCATTCTTCCGGCACTTCATGAAACCGGCCCAGCGCCTCCCGCAGCTTCCCGCAGCGGCTGTCCGGGTATACGCTGCACACATCCGTATGTATACAGGATTCCAGTACCTTCCTTACCCCGTCCGGAAGCCCCAGGGGATTCAAATTGGCGGAATAGTCCATATCGATTTCCCGGGTGTAAATATCCCCGCCGTGCTGATACTGCATGAATCGGTTCTCCTCTCAAGCCATTCTTTACAAACCTTTACAAACACTGCTTTTTGTCCATTTTATTTTCCATGAATCTTCACAAACACTGTTTTCCGTAAAATCCTATTTCCACTAATACTTTTTCCGTATAATCACCTTTTATATCGTGTACAGGTCATGTCAGGACCAGGATGGCTGTCAGCGCGGCCATCAGGATCATCTCCACTGTAAACATGAGCTGGTTGGCCTTCTTAATATCCATCGGACACACCGGGCGGTCATCATCCCCGATAAAGGGCTTTCTGTGCAGTGTCCCGAAATACCAGGCATCCCCTGCCAGCCTCAGATGCAGGGCGCCTGCACATGCAGCCTCGGCCTGGGCTGAATTAGGACTTGCATGTTTATGCCTGTCCCGCATCAGGATGCGCCATCCATGGATTCCGTCCATTCCCGGAAGGAGAAAGGCGGCCAGCACCATAAGGCCTCCGGTCAGGCGGGACGGAATGAAATTTAAGATATCATCCAGTTTTGCCGCCGCCCTTCCAAAGAGGATATATTTCTCATTCTTATACCCTATCATGGAGTCCATGGTGTTAACTGCTTTATAAAACATTCCTCCCACCGGTCCAAACAGGGCCATGAAAAGAAAGGGGGCAACTACCCCGTCGGACGCATTCTCCGCCACGGTCTCAATGGCAGCCCTGGCAATACCGGACTGGTCCAGCACCGCCGTATCCCTTCCCACAATCATGGACACATGGGTCCTGGCCCCTTCCACATCCCCGGCCTCCAGGCTGCGGCATACCTTCATGCTCTCCGTGCACAGGCTTCTGGCTGCAAGCATCTGGTAACAGATGATTGTCTCAACGCAAAAGGGGAGGATCCAGAGGGAGGGAAATGAAATCTGCCGCAATGCATACAGTACGCCCCACGGAACCAGGCACCACACCACGCACATGGCGGCTGTGAGGAAAAAACCGGCTGCCAGTTCCCTGCCGCCCATCCATTTCCTAAAGCATCCTTCCAGCCATGTAATCATCCGCCCCATCAGGCGGACCGGGTGCGGGAAATGATACGGATCGCCGAGGATCCAGTCCAGGACACATCCTGCAAGCAGCGCCATCCCATGTAATTTCCATAATCCAAACCATCCAGCCATGTTCCTATTCCGTCCTCCATATGGTCACTTTATTCCCTGTCCCAGCATAGTCATTTTACTCCCCGTCCCAGTATAGTCACTTTACTCCCTGTCCCAGTATAGTCACTTTACTCCCTGTCCCAGCATAGTCACTTTATTCTCTGTCCCAGCCCGCATAAGACCCGCCAGACCTCATCGGCCTCCTTTGCCGCCAGGCAGCACAGACGTCCTGTTTCCTCCCGGTACTGCCGTTCCATGGCATCTGCCGGAACAATCCCATAGCCAATCTCATCCGTCACCAGAATCCGGTCCGGGGCATCTTCCCGCAGGGCTTTCAGGATTTCTTCCATCTGTTTTTCATCCCCGGGCTTCCAGGAATCCCCGTTGGCTCCAACCCCAAGCTCATGGCTCATGAGACGTCTGATAAACAGATGGAAATCACAGCAGTACCTGCTGTTCATATAGGATTCCCATCCCCCGTCCCCGCCGGACGCCCACCGGACCGTCCCTGCATCCGCCTCCGGTATAAGGTTTTGTTGGACAAATTCCCTCTTGCCCTGGCTTCTTCCTCCGATAACCAAAATCATATGACATGACCTCCCAGTATCCCTGTCTTTAACAGCGCCGCCAGCACAGCCAGTCCGGCCAGTTCACACACCTGAAGGAAACAGCCTGCCAGATCCCCTGTGATTCCGCCAAATTCTTTTAATGACATCCTGTAATACCACCAGAACACAAGGAGCTGGCCCAATCCCAGGCCAAGGCTTAAAACAGCCGCCCCGGCCAATCCGCCTGCCCTCCATCCCAGGGCAGCTGCAACGGCCAGGCATATGACCAGCCAGACGGCCAGCACAATCCTGTCCGTACGCTTTTGTGCGGTCCGTGCAAACCCAGCAGCCAGCCCGTCCTTTTTGGCAGATGGGAATGTGACCACCGAGAGTCCGCTGAATGCCCGCTCCATCACAAATACCAGTCCAGGCATCACGTAAAGCAGGAACCTAAAATCCCCTTCGCAGCCGGACAGATACTGCACGTACTCATTCACCACCCCCAGATACAGGAGAAGATAGACTGCCAGTGATATGACGGCAAATGCCCCCAGATGGGGGTCTTTCAGGATTTCCAGTTTTTTCTCCCGTTCACCATAGGAGTGGATGGCATCCATGGTATCCATGAAGCCGTCCATGTGGATTCCGCCTGTAACCAGAAGAGGAATGGCTGCCGTTATCAGCGCAGCCGTCAGGGGATTCAGTCCAAACACATCCAGCCCCAGATAAAACCACAGTCCCAGTACTCCCCCCTGGGCCAGTCCCACAAATGGAAAAAAGCACATGACATGGCGCATCCGTTCCTCTGTCCATTCCACCGCAGGCATGGGGATCTTGGAATACATGGAAACAGCTATTATGCAGGAATAAATTCCATTCATACCATTACTCAGCTCCTCTCCTTTATCCTTTTGCGTATAACAGGATTTTTAACCTTACCCTTTCCATACAACAGGGATTCCATATACCACTTCCACAACCCGGTGGGAACATGCCCCAAGGCGACTGTTGACAAGTCCCATAAGGCGTATGTACCCTGCCGTCCCTGAATCATATATGATACCGTCGGATGCCACCTCATTGGTCACAATGACCATATCCTTTACCTGGGATGCCAGGCAGAGGATGTCTTTGACCAATTTGTCTGCCAGCTTATCAATGGAGACATTTCCCTGTCCCTCCCCCCCATCTGCAAACATCTCGTTGGCAGCCAGATTGGACACGCACTCCAGAAGCAGGATGGCCTCCTGATTGCTGTTCCTGATACCGCGCAGGGCCGTACCCACATCTGCCTGGCATTCCACTGTGATGAATCCCTTTCCCCTGCGCAGTTCCTGGTGGCGGAGGACCTTCGCCTTTCCCTCTTCCCCATACACGGTCATGGTTGCCACATAATAACGCACAGGGCAGCCTGAGGCCATCACAAGGTTCTCCGCGTATTCTGATTTGCCGCTGCCGCTGCCGCCTGTCACGAGATAAATCACAGGCCACTCCTCCCTTCGGATTTCATGGAATACTGTTCCGGTACCGTTGATGTCAGATATGTATCAGACCAGGTGTTCATACTGGCCCACCTGGATTTCCTCAAAACTGCTCATCTGCGTGTATACGGCTGCCGCCATGTCAAGAAGCGGAAAAAGTGCAGCCGCCCCAGTCCCTTCCCCCAGACACATCCCGGCCCGGATGGCAGGCCGAAGGCCCAGGGCGTCCAGCACCATTTCCCCTGCAGGCTCTGCCGAAACATGGGAAGCCAGCAAAAAATCCCTGACCTGGGGACAGATCCTAACTGCTGCCAGGGCTGCCGCACCAGTAATCAGGCCATCCAGCACCACAGGAAGACGTACCATACCGCATCCTATGTAAAAACCAGCCAGGGCCGCCAGATCAAATCCCCCCACCTTGGCAAGCACGTCCACCGGATCTGACCGGTCCGGCCGGTGAAGGGCAATCCCATCTTTTATGACCTGGATTTTCCGGCTGTATCCATCCGTGGTAAGCCCTGCGCCGCGCCCGGTTACCGCCTCCGGCTCCTGGTCAAGAAGCACGGACAGCACTGCGCTGCTGGTGGTTGTATTGCCAATCCCCATCTCCCCGGAGCCGGCCAGCCCATATCCCTTTTCCTTCAGTTCATACGCAAGCCTGATTCCCACCTCCATGGCCCTTAGGGCCTGGCCGCGGCTCATGGACGGGGCCTTCAGGAAATTCTGCGTGCCCTCTTTAATCTTTCTTGGAAGCACGCCGGGAATGGGGTCATGACCAGCTATCCCCACATCAATGGGGATGACATCCGCACCGGCTTTCCCTGCCATGATGCAGACACAGGAACAGCCCTTTGCCATGTTTCCCGCCACAATGGCAGTGACCTCCTGTCCGGTCTGGGTCACCCCCTCCTCCACGATTCCATTGTCAGCGCACATCACCACAATGGCCTTCTTACTGATGTCAATCGCGGCTGTGCCGGATGCCCCTGCAATCCGCACAATGTCCTCCTCCAGGACACCCAGGCTGTTAAGGGGTTTTGCCACCTGGTCCCAGCGCCTGAGGGCCTGTTTCACGGCTGCCTCATCAGCCTGTTTTACTGACTTTACCACTTCCTCAAGATTCATGTCCCATTTTCCTTCCAAATATGATGCATCTGTCTGCAAACCGCTCTGTAAATCCAGGACAGGAGGGATAATAAAGATGGGGGAAGCCAGCCATCACATCCCCCCTGGTCCGCATGCAGCGCCATGACCTGCCGCCCACCGGTTTCCTGGCTGTCATCCTGTATTCCTCATCCCCGCATTCACAGTCCCAGTAATGAAACTCATGGCCCTTTATCTCCATGCCCGGCAGTATGTACGGAAGGGTTCCGTCCGGGCTAAGGGTGATGTAACCGAAACGTCCCTTTTTATCTCCCCTGAAGCCGCGGCCGGGCAGCACGCCCGCCATCGGATAGTCCTTCCCGTCAATGCCCTGCAATGTCTCAAGCAGGTAGAGATAACCTCCGCATTCTCCCAATATGGGCATTCCCCGGCCCGCCGCATCAGCCACCGAAGAACGCATGGATATACCGCCAGCCAGTTCCCCTGCATAATTCTCGGGATATCCCCCTCCAAAAAGCAGACCGTCCAGATAATCCGGTATCGTTTCATCGCGGAGGGGGCTGAAGTATACCAGCCTGGCCCCTGCATGTTCCAGGGCGGTCAGGTTATCCCTGTAGTAAAAGCAGAACGCCTCGTCCAGGGCCACGCCCAGGCAAAACTGTCTGCCTGAGTTTTTTTCACATCCATGGGCAAAAGGTTCCGTTCCACTTTTTCCACACCACATCTGACGGCAATTCATCTCATCGGAATCCGCCTTCCCTGGATTCGGATATTGATTTCTGTCGGAATCCGGATTCCCCTGCTGGGCACGATGCTCCCTGCCGGAATCCGCTTTTCCCGGCCGGGCACGATGCTCCCTCCCAGGATTCAATTCGTCTGCTTCTCCCTTACCGCCGCTAATCATGGAGAGCACATCCAGATCCACTGTCTTTTCCATGCAGTCAGCCAGCCGCTCCATCTGTCCCTTAAGCCCGTCTATCTCATCCGGCAGGACCAGGCCCAGGTGCCTGCTTCCCACCTGGAGGAAATCAAGCTCCGGCACATAGCCGATGACCGGAACGTGGAGCTGTTCCTCTATGAGCGCCTTTACCCTTCCATATATCATGGGGGATATGCGGTTAAACAGGATACCTCCGATCCGGTTGGCACACTTGATTTCTTTTCCTTCCTCATCCCTGGGAACATATTCCAGGAATCCCTTGACCTGGGCCGCCAGAGACAGGCTGGCTCCCTTGGCATCCACCACCAGGATGACAGGCAGTTCAAGGATCTGGGAGATTTCCCACGTACTGCCCTTCGCGGAAATTCCTCCTAAACCGTCAAAGTAACCCATGACTCCCTCGGCCACCACAAAACGGTCTGCAGATATGTGAGAAATTTTCCCGCGCATATGGTCCGGTTCCTCAAAAAAGCTGTCCAGGTTCCCGCTTTCCAATCCCAGCACCTTGTTGTGGAACAGGCCGTCAATATAATCAGGGCCGCATTTGAAGGGGGCCGGGTTCCATCCTTTCCTGTCAAGGAGTTTAAGGAGGCCGCAGGTAATCATGGTCTTTCCGCTGCCGCTTTTAGGAGCAGCTATCATAACTCCTGCCATTGGATCTCCTCACTGTCCAAAGACGGGTTCTGCATCACTGCAACATAAACCGGATTCTGTGCTTTTGGCATATGATAGGCGCCAACCACTTCCACCTTTGCCGCCAGTACCTGGGTCAGTTCCGTATCCTGGAATCCGAACTTCCTCATGCAGTCCAGAATCTCCCCAACAGTTTCCAGCGTAATGGCATTTGCCACAATCCTTACCTGTGGATTGGCTGCCAGAAGCGCCTCCACGATTGCCGGCATCTTCCCGCCGCTTCCTCCGATAAACGCATGGGTCGGCATCGGCAGTCCGTCCATTGCCTCCGGCGCCTCGCCCTCCACAATATGGAAGCCCTGCCAGCCTCCATGGAATTTCTGGCAGTTGGACTGTATCAGCTGAAGGGCGTCCAGGCTGCGCTCAATGGCATAAACCTCGCCATTGCCTCCCCTGCGCCGGATTTCCAGCCCCATCTCCACTGCCACGGAACCAGTCCCTGCCCCGATATCATAGCAGACAGCCCCATCCCCAATGCGGAGCTTTTCCAATGACAGCCTGCGCACCTCTGCCTTTGTCATGGGAACCTGTCCCCGGATGAACTCACTGTCCTCAGGCCCCTTTACCGGATAAAGCTGTCCCTCAAGCGCTTCGTCATTTTCCACCAGGACACATACCAGGCTTCCAAAGGGCCGGTGCTCATCCTCCATGATAAGTTCAGCAGGCGTCATCGCCCAGGTAATACGCTCATCTTCATATGAGAAATTTTCTCCGGCCCATATATTCACATGGCTCATATCGCTGCTCACCAGCTGCCTGCACAGGGAGGACACGCTTCCTGGTCCGCCCAGCAGGATAAAGCAGGACCTGTGGTTCCTTATATGGGCCACCACATCGCACTCCCGCCCATGGCTGCTGATTGGATGGACGTTCTGCCAGCTCTTCCCCAGTCTGGCGCAAAAGTAGGACAGGCTGGACACACCCGGAACATATTCCACATCCCAGCCTTCCCTCATGAATGCCTTGGCAGCTGCTTCCGCACCGCTGTAGAATCCGGTGTCGCCGGAAAGCACCAGCGCCGCCTCCTCCCACTTGAAGCTTCCCAGCCACTGTACCATCTCACTGGGCTTGTAGGCGGAAAACACACGCTTTCCCTCGGTGTAAGGGTGCACACTCTCAAGCATCCGGTCAGCCCCGGTTATGACCTGGGCAGCTTCCAGGCAGTCCATGGCCCGTCCGGTGAGCTGGTCCTCCCCTCCCATGCCGATACCGACCAGATACACGACCGGCCGAAGCTCCTGGGAAAATGTGTTCTCATCTCTCATGTTCCATCCACTCCTTTATCTGTATTTTTACATCCTCCAGGGAAATACCCCCGGCGCGTTCCGGCCTGTCAATCAGCACGGCCTGTACCCCTGCCGCCCTGGAAGCCTCCAGCTTCCCATCCATCCCCCCGGCCCTTCCGCCGTCTTTTGTCACCAGGAACCGGCACTGAAACTCCCTTAACAGGGCCAGGTTCATTTCCGTTGAAAACGGTCCCTGCATGGCAATGATATGCCGTCCTTCATATCCCAGCTTCCTGCATATGTCCACGGATTCCACGGACGGCAGCACCCTGGCGAATATCCTCTGCCGGTAATCCGGAAGGCTGCAGAAAACAGCAAGCTCCTTAACGCCTGTCGTGACCAGTATGCTGCCCTCCCGTCCTGCCAGCCACTGAACCGCGGCTTTTACATCCGGCACATGGATGACATCATCACCTGTGGGACTGCTTTCCCTTCTCAGGCAACGGATGAACCGGATCTGAGGAAATGCCTTACATGCCTGTTTAATATTCTCCGTCACCTCCGTTGCATATGGATGGGTGGCGTCAATCACCATCCCCGGCCGGACTTCTTCCAGCAGTTCCTCCATGGACTCCCGGTCCAGGCGGCCCTGCCGGATATCCAGAAGGCTGTTATCTGGGTTGCTGTTATCCGGGCTTCCCCCCTCCAGAACATCCCGCCCATACTCCGTTGCCACACACACAACCGTCCGGCAGCCAAGGCCTGCCAGATACGCTGCAAGCAGACGTCCTTCCGTTGTTCCTGCAAAAAGGACTGCCCTTTTCCGCCATATCATTCCATGCATTGTCATCCCTCATACCTGTAGCCTCTGGGAGTTACCATATACTGCCCGATTTTCCTTGTCTGCGGGCTGCCTATATAGACGGTTGTAAACATATCCACAGCCCTGTCCTTCATTTCCCCCAGGCTCATCACCTCCATGTGCTGTCCGTCCCTGCCTATATTGGATACAAGGCCGCACACCGTATCCTCACCCCGGTACTTAAGGATCCGCTCACATGCCTGCCTGAAATAATCCGGTCTTCCCTTGCTGGCCGGATTATACATGCAGATGACAAAGCCCGCCTGGGCAGCCGACTCCACCCGGTTCCATATGGCATCCAAAGGAGTCAGCCTGTCACTGAGGCTGATGACCGCAAAGTCATGCATCAAAGGCGCTCCCAACACCGCAGCGCCTGCGCTGGCAGCCGTAACCCCCGGCACGATTTCCACCTGTACTCCGGGATATTGTCCCGCCAGCTCCAGTATCAGACCCGCCATGCCATAGATGCCCGCGTCTCCGCTGCATATCATGGCCGTGTCCTTGCCCTCCATGCAGCATTCCAGTGCCCTCCGGCACCGTTCCTCTTCCCTTGTCATTGCCGTTGTCAGGAACTGTTTATGAGGAAAATGCTCACGGATTAAATCCACATAAACCGTATATCCGGCAATGACCTGACAGCGCTTTAACGCTTCCAGGGCAGCGCCTGTCATCTGGTCCATGCTCCCCGGCCCCATTCCCACCACATACATGGTGCCTGGCCTGATATTGCCCATACCAGCATCTTCCCGCCCTGTCCTGAACTCAGTCGTGAATACAGGGTCATACAGCTTGGACCGTTCATATCCGCTTTGAGCCACACTATCCCCCACGATAATCAGCGCCGTCTTCCTTATCCCTTCCCGCTGCGCAGACTCCTTAAGCGTACCCACGGTACAGCGCACCACCTTTTCCCCGGGCCACGTGGCTTTGTAAACAATGGCAGCGGGCGTATCCTCCCTGTATCCGCCTGCCGTCAATTCCTGTGACAGTTCCTCCAGCATACCCGTGCTCAGGAATATCACCATGGAAGCCCCATGGGCTGCAAAGCTGCGTATGGATTCCTTTTCCGGCACCGGCGTCCTGCCGGCCATCCTGGTGATTACCACGCTCTGGGTCACATCCGGAAGGGTATACTCCATCCCAAGGGCAGATGCAGCGCCGCAGAAAGAGCTTACACCAGGGCAGATGTCATATGGGATTCCTTTCCTGTCCATCCAGTCCATCTGCTCCCGGATGGCCCCATATAAGCATGGGTCGCCTGTATGCAGCCGCACAACAGTAAGTCCTGCCCGGTGGGATTGCTCCACAACATCCATCACCTCTTCCAGCGTCATCCTTGCGCTGTCATACACAGCCGCCCCTTTCCCTGCAAGGGCCAGAAGCTCAGGATTCACCAGGGAACCTGCATAAATAACCACGTCAGCTTCCCCAAGAAGCCGTTGTCCCCTTACCGTTATCAGGTCCGGGCTGCCCGGGCCTGCTCCTACTATATGTACCATAGAATATCCGCCTTTCATGATCATAGGTTATCTGCAATGCGTTCCAGCATCACGGCAGCCCCGCTGGTAGCACCAAGAATCCCTCTCTCATTGGTAAATACCACTGCTTCAATCTCAAGCCGCCCTGCTGCACGCCCTTTTAAATGTCCCTCTATACGTTCCATCACCCGCTCCATCACCTGGTCCCTGAGGCCTTCCCTGGTTTCCAACAGCCGCAGCCCTTCATCCACCGTAATGGCCTCCAGGATCTGGTTTACCAGACAGGAATCAGCCCCACAGGCCGCGCCATAAGCCGCCAGCACTTCCATGCGCCCATCGGCCGCAGACGAGTGCGTGTTCATGATTCCTGCCGCCAGCTTGATAAGTTTGCCTCCATGCCCCACTAACAGGATTCCCCCTGCCCCTTCTTCCACAGCCATATCAATGGTGTTTCCGATGAAATTGCTGCATTTCACAGCCTGTTCAAGCCCAATCTTCAGATGATCCCTCAGGAATGCCTCCCCATAATTCCCGGGTGTCACCACCAGCCGGCAATGTCCCGCCAGCACGTTCTGCCGCAGCTCCAGGCGGATGGTTTCCAAAAGCGCTGTTTCACTCATGGGTTCCACCATGCCGCTGGTTCCCAGGATAGAGATTCCTCCCAGGATTCCCAGCTTACTGTTAAAGGTACGCCCAGACACCTCCAATGCCCCCGGTACGCTGATTTCAATCCACAGCACACCCCGGTACCGGTATCTGGCACAGATGTCCTCCACCTGTCTGAAAATCATCTGGCGCGGCACAGGATTGATGGCTGATTTTCCCACTTCGCAGCTTAATCCTTCCTTTGTAACCCGTCCCACTCCCACCCCACCAGTTAATTTGAGGCAAATATCATTATTTTTATGATCATAATACCCACCATCATGTTTCCCCACATCATCCGGGCCATCTTCTTCCCTGACAAAGCTGACCCTGGAATACACTACAAGGCCATCCGTCACATCCGGGTCATCCCCCGCGTCCTTCCTCACGCCGCAGGAAACAGCACGCTGCCCCATGGAAATATCCTCCACTTCCAAGTCCAGCCTTATGCCCTTTGGTGTTTCAACCGACACCTGCTCCGTCCTGTTCCTCCCAAGCAGCATAACGGCAGCCGCCAAGGAAGCCGCTGCCGCACAAGTACCCGTGGTATATCCCCATCTCAATTTTTTCTGATTCTTATAGATGTATGAGTCTCCCATCGTATCACCTGCTGTCTATCCTCTGACTTATAAACTAAAAGTATAACATATCTATATGTATTTCTCAATGTCTAATTTGAAAGGCTCCACGGCCGCGGCCACCGTAACACCTCCCCCAGCCTCCTTGCCAAACAGCAGCCTTCCTCCTTCTGCCATACATGCCCGCTCACAGACATTACCGATTCCAACCGTCTGTTCCACAAAGGCGGACTCCGTGAAGGTACCGCCCACATCCCCAAGCTCAGCCGCACTGTAAAACCGCAGGGTCCAGCCCCGCTTTTGCGCCAATGCAAGCAGGGCAGGTTCCTCCTTCTTTATGTCAATGGTTGCCAGCGCCTTGACTGACACCGGGTCTATCCCATGTTTCCTAAAGCCTTCCAGGACCTGCCGTTCCAGGATGAAGGGCTCCACTCCCCTGCGGCAGCCCACTCCCGCCACAACTGCCTGCGGAATGAGCCTTAGGACACGGCGGGAACCGACAGCCCCCACACTCCTTTCAAACTCCAGGCTGCTGTCCTTTACCGTAACCCATATATTATATTCACTGGGATTTTTACAGCAGCCCCTGGGCACGCCCGGCTCCCCACCCTCAAACTCATTGAAGAATCCCACATTCCCGCCGTCCAAGATCCTGGCAGACACCTGTTTAGCCGCCTCCCGGTCCGTCAGGACCAGTCCGTTCTCAGCTGCAAATACATCCACTGCAAACAGTCCGTTTACATCTGTGGCCGTTGTAATCACAGGCACTGCACCGATGCATTCCCCAATCCGGCTGGCAAGGGCATTGGCCCCGCCCACATGGCCGGACAGGATCGGGATTGAAAAGCGGCCCGCTTCATCCACCACAACTACCGGGGGGTCTGTCATCTTGTCCCGCACAAACGGTGCAATGGCCCGCACCGCAATCCCCACCGCCCCCACAAACACCATGGCCCTCTGTTCCCGGAACATGGTGTTTGTCCACTGGCCCAGGGGCATGTCCTGGCATCTTACAACCCCTTCCATATCCCCCGTCTTATCATATGTATCGCTGTAACGCTCAGGCACAAATGCAGTGCACTCGTCCACGCCGCCGCTTAACCTGCTGGCCAGATGGCAGCAGAGCCTGGTCCCCCTGGCTGTAAAACTGATTATACCAATCTTCAATCCCGTACTCCTTTATCCGGACTCTTTTATCCGCGCAATAACCATAAAAATACCAGTCCGGCAGGACCATCCCCCGTCAAACAAGCCAGAGCCATCCCCCGCCGGACAAACCATAAGGACTTCCCTGGAGTTTTCCAATCACACGCCTCCAGGGCATCCTCTGAATCGAAATGAACACATTTCAGTATAATAGATATTTATTCCTGTTGCAATGCCTCATTTTTCATTTCCCGCTTCCGCTTTGTGATCAGGCCCCCGATCCGGCCGCTCTCCTTTGCCGTAAGGCTTCTCCATCCGCTTTCCATCACCTTTGAATCCAGGCCCAGTTCCTGGGCAATCTCGAATTTCAGTTGGTCCTGGGGACTTAAATTATGAGGGTCAAAAGGCTCTGCCTTTTTTGCTTTTCCCATGCTGTCCACAACTCCTTTCATATAAGTACAAAAGGATTATGCCCAGGCAGGGGGTACCCTATACGGCTCTTACAACTAATTCCAATTACTCTTGCTTTTTAACTTGTTGTATATTATACTGAATTTGTATCTGTTGTCCCATTATATACAGTTGTTTGATTAAATTTTCACAAAAGTCATGGGATTCCCTGATTAAATGATAGAAAGGAAGCGCAACGTGAATATCGCAGTAATTGATGACTCCATAGATGATGCGCGACAGCTGGCCGGATTCGTGTCCACTTATTTTTCCGATGCCCACATCAGTCAGAAAACCACTATCTTTAATACGGCAGCCGACTTCCTTAACGCCTGGCACATCGGCGTATATGAACTTGTTTTCATTGATATTTTCCTGAAGGGGGAGGCGTCCGGAATCCGGATTGCCGAGCATATCCGGCGTGACGATGACCAGTGCACCATCATCTTTACCACCAGCAGTACGGACTTTGCCCTGAAGGGATACGAGGTGCGTGCCCTGGATTACATGCTAAAGCCACTGCGCTTCGGAAAGTTCTGCCAGACCATGGACTATTTCCGCTCCGTATCCCAGAGGAAGCGCAGCCATTATATAGAAGTAAAAGAAAGCCGGATCATGGTCAAGCTGCCCATCGATGATATCCTCTACACGGATTACAGCAACCATTACATCCAGATTCATCTGCCGGGCAGGCTTGTGAAGACTTACATGCGTTTTCACGATTTTTCCAACCTGCTGCTCTGCTATCCCCAGTTCATATGCTGTTACAGGAACTGTATCATCAATATGGACAAGGTGACATCCCTGGAAAAGGCTGAGTTTGTCCTGAATACCGGAGAGCATCTGCCAATCACAAGGACACTGAGGCCGCAGATCCATCAGCATTATGCTGATTACCAGTTCCAGAAGTTAAATGGAGGTATCTGATGTATCCTGTCAATATCCTGCTGGTATGCACCATCCTGGCTGAGTTACTATATGTCATCCTTCCCTTCCTCTTTACGTTCCGCAAAGAATGGAGGTATTCTGCGTCTAAAATTACAGGTATTCTCTTGGGATACCTTTTTTTTGTGTGCCTCCTCACCTGTGCGGCATTGAATTTTTCCAGGGAAAGGATTTATCTTCCATGGAGCTGCATCATCATGCTGTCACATGTCCTGGTCTGCAGATGGATGGCGAAAACAGATCTGAAGGTCACCGTCTATTCCCTGTTCCTGTTCAAGAACTTTGTGGACATATCCACGTTCATTGCAGGCATGCTGGATATCTCATGGAATATCCCGGCAAATACGGCCACCATATCCAGCGCAGGTTTTGCGTACCAGCTTCTCTTCCTCACCCTTATTGTTTCCAGCGCATATTATCTGCTGCACGGACACCTGATCCAGGCCGTGGAATACACACGTCCCCTTCCGGTGTGGAGCCGCCTGGTTTCCATCCCTGTCCTGTTCTTCGTCGTATATCACTTTGATGTGGGATATATCACACCAAAGCAGTTCATGGCCACCCATACCAACCCCTTCTTTTCCGTTATCTGCTGGATGGTATGTATCTACACCGTACACTACGTAACTTTACGCATACTTTCCAGGCTGGCCCAAAGCTATGCTGCCAGCGAGCAGTACAGGACCACCCGTCTCCTTGCCGGCGTGCAGACCTCCCAGATGGCTACCCTCCAGTATAACCTGGACCAGCTGAAAAAAACACGGCATGACTACCGCCATCACCTGATAACCATAAAAGGGCTTCTGGAGGAACAGAAACCGGATTGCGCCCTGGAATACATCAATGAATACCTGGGCAGCTTCGAGGCCCTTTCCACGGTCCAGTATTGCTCCAACATCTCCTCCAACGCCATTTTAAACTATTATATCCACCTGGCCAGGAATCAGGGCATCGGTGTGGAAACCTCCATCTCCCTGCCCGAGGCCCTCCCCATGCCCGACACCGACTTCTGCACAATTCTGGGCAACCTTCTCTCCAACGCAGTAGAAGCCTGCGAACGCCAGACATCCGGTATCCCCTCCATTGCCATCAATATCGGGCAGGCGGGTAAATCCATGATTGCCCTTTCCATCCGCAACACCTATACCCATGCCATCCGCCTGAAGGACGGACGTTTCCTGTCCTCCAAACGGGATGATCTGGGTACCGGGACCTCCTCTGTGCGTTATCTTGTGGAGCGGTATCACGGCATCCTAAAATTCACGTATGAAAATGGGATTTTTGAGGCATCCCTGCTTCTTAACCCATTGATGAAATAACCCTGTTCCTGACTTTTCATGTATCAATCCGCCCCTGACAATCATCAATTTCCCCCTGACAATTTCCCCCCTGACCAATCTCCCCCTGACAATTCAAAAAAGGCTATGGGCGCTTACCGCGTCCATAGCCAGTCCCTTAATACTCCTGCACATTCCCACGATGCTTTCACCGCGGACTGATTGCATTATTCTTCTGTGTACTGTGTGATGTCCACATCAGCCACATCCGCATCCTGCTGTACCGGTGCCATCATGGCCTTGATGCTCAGGCTGATCTTGTGGTCTGCCTCGTTGAAATCAACGACCCTTGCCTCAATCTCCTCGCCAATCCTCAGGACATCAGAAGGCTTCTCCACATGCTCCCTGGAAATCTGGGATACATGAAGGAGTGCGTCCACGCCTGGCTCTAATTCAACAAATGCGCCGAAATCAGTCATACGTGCCACGCGGCCAACCACCACGTTGCCAACCGCATACTTCTCAGCTGCCTGTACCCATGGATTTGCCTCCGGGAACTTCAGGCTCAGGGCAATCTTCTCGCCCTGGATGTCCTTAATCAGGACCCTTACCTGGTCGCCGGCCTTGAATACCTTCTTAGGATTCTCAACACGGCCCCAGCTCATCTCAGAGATATGAAGCAGTCCGTCAGCGCCGCCCAGGTCAATGAATGCGCCGAAGTCAGTTACGTTCTTAACGGTTCCTTCCACTGCATCGCCAATCTGAATCCTGGAGAACAGTTCTTCCTTCAGCTGTGCCTTCTGTGCAACCAGCAGCTGCTTCCTGTCGCCAATGATCCTTCTTCTCTTAGGATTGAATTCTGTAATGACAAAATCGATATCCTGTCCTGCATACTTGGACAGATCCTTCTCGTAGCTGTCAGATACAAGACTGGCCGGGATGAATACCCTTGCGCCCTCAACCTCAACGCTTAAGCCGCCGTCCAATACCTGTGCTACCTTTGCAGTCAGGACTTCCTGGTTCTCAAATGCTTCCTCCAGGCGCTTGTTGCCCCTGTCTGCTGCCATACGCTTATAGGATAATGAAACCATGCCTACACCGTCATTCAGCTTAATGACTTTGGCTTCCATCTCCTCACCAATCTGTACTTTGGTGGTCAAATCTACATTACTGTCGTTGCTGTATTCATCACGGGTAATAACGCCTTCCGACTTATTCCCTGCAATACTCAGTATAATCTCATCTTTGCTGACTTCGATGACCTGACCGGTGACTATCTCTCCTGTACGTATTGGTTTGGTTGATTCTTCCTCTTCCTTTAATAACTCTGCAAAACTCTGCTCTGCCATTCTGGTATGAACCTCCTCAATAATCTTTTTTGGGGTGGATGCCCCAGCTGTAATACCTACGCTGCGCACAGAAGATACACTATCAGGATCTAAATCGCCGAGTGTCTGAATGTAAGACGTATTCTTACACTCCTTGAGGCAAATTTCAAATAGCTTCTGGGTATTGGATGAATGCCTTCCGCCAATCACAATCATGGCGTCTACCTGAGAAGCAATCTTCGCCGCCTCCACTTGTCTTTCCTGTGTTGCATTGCAAATCGTATTTAAAACACTACTATCATAACCCTTTTTTAAAAATTTTTCAACTAATTCTTTAAATTTGTTGTAATTAAATGTCGTTTGGGACACGATACAAAGCTTTTTGCCCTGGGGAAGCACATAGTTATCCACCCCCGCCCCATCATTTATGACCATGGTATACTCATTTCCCCAGCCCCTGATTCCTTCCACCTCCGGATGGTCCGGGCTGCCTATGATCACAACCGCGTCCCCTGCCTCAGAGTGCTCCGACACAATGCGGTGGATTTTCTTCACGAAAGGACAGGTGGCGTCCACTATCTCCACGTCCCGCTCTTCAAGGATATCATAGATATGGCGGCTGACACCGTGGGAACGGATGATTACGGTCCCCTGTCCCTTTGGAAGTGACCGGAGGGCAGCCTCGTCCTCCAGCACCATGACCCCCTTTTCCTCCAGGTCCCTTACCACCTCTTCGTTGTGTATGATGGGGCCGAACGTGTAGATAGGCCCTTTGGCCTTCCCCGCCTTCAGGGCGTCTATCTGCTGGTAAACCCGGTCCACCGCCCGTTCCACGCCAAAACAGAACCCGGCGCTCTTTGCCACCACTACCTGGCGCCCTGTCCCTTCCCGGCTCACGCGCCCACCTCCAGGCCGCGCTCACAGGCAATACGGATAATGGCATCCACCACCTGGTCAATGGTCATCGCGGAACTGTCTAACATAACGGCATCCTCTGCCTGCTTTAACGGGGAATGTTCCCGGTTCATATCCCGGTAATCGCGTTCCCTGATGTCTTCCTCAATCTCCTTAAGGCTGCACTCCACGCCTTTTTCCGTCAGCTCCTTGAAACGGCGGCCTGCCCGTACCTCCACCGAGGCGGTCAGGTATATCTTGGCAGGTGCATCCGGAAGCACGCAGGTACCGATATCCCTGCCATCCATGATTACATCCGCCTTCTTTGCCAGTTCCTGCTGAAGTTCCACCAGCTTCTTCCTCACCGGCGCATACACGGAGGTAGCCGAGGCCATGCTGCCCACCTCCTCGGTGCGGATAAGGCCGGAGACATTTTCCCCATTCAGCATGACCTGCTGCGCCCCATCCTCGTAGCAGATGGTCACATCCACATCCCGGCATGCCCGGGCAATGGCTTCCTCATCTCCTGGACCGATTCCCAATCTGATAAAATGTAATGCCATGGTACGGTACATGGCGCCTGTATCCACATACACGAATCCAAGTTTCTTTGCCACCATCCTGGCGATTGTACTTTTGCCGGCTCCTGCCGGACCGTCCACTGCTATGTTAAAATGTCCCATGTATCCAGTTCCTCTCCTGTCTTTTTATCTCCCGGGCCGTGTCCGGAAATTGCTTCTGCCGGCTAAGCCTCCCTGGCAGCCCCTTTGCCGGCAGCCCAGCCTGTGGACCATGCAATCTGCAGGTTAAACCCGCCGGTAACCGCATCCAGGTCCAGTATCTCTCCTGCAAAGTACAGACCGCGGACATGTTTGGATTCCATGGTCCCGGGATTCACATCCCGGACCGAAATACCGCCCTGGGTAATGATTGCCTCTTTGTAATCCCTGAGGCCTGTGAGGGTAAACTCCAGTTCCTTGGTGGCCTGCACCAGTCTGGCCCGCTCTTCCTTTGTAATTTCGTTGACCTTTTTATCCGGGTCAATACCGCTGCGCCGGATGATGACCGGAATCAGCTTGGCCGGATACAGGTGGGTCAGTGAATTTTTAAACTGCCTGTTCTTACTCTCTGAAAAGTCCCGCAGGATCCTGTCATCCAGATGTTCCCTTGAAAGCGCCGGCTTCAGATCGATGGCCAGCCGCAGGGGCTGCTTCCTGATGGCCTTGGCTGCATATGAGCTGGCGCTCAGGAGCAGGGGCCCGCTGACCCCGAAATGGGTGAACAGCATTTCCCCGAAATCCCGGTACAGCTCTTTCCTGCCGTCGTATACGGCTGCTTCCACGTTCTTAAGGGAAAGTCCCTGCAGTTCCTTTACCGTATCCACTTCCTTTGTCTCAAAGGCCACCAGGGCCGGGGACAGGTCTGTAATCTTATGGCCGCTTTCCCTGGCCCATCCATAGCCATCGCCCGTGGATCCGGTGGACGGATAGGACAGGCCGCCTGTGGTCACGATCACGCGGTCCCCGTCCCACACGCGGCCGCCCACGCGGATTCCCCTGCACACACCGTCTTTTACCACCAGGCCCTCCACCTTATGGTTCAGATGGATTTCCACCCCCTCCTTCCTTAAAATAGAAGAAAGGGCTGCGATTACATCAGATGACTTATCCGACTCAGGGAATACGCGGTTGCCCCGCTCCACCTTCAGCCTGAGGCCGGCCTGTTCCAGCAGCTGCATCATATCCTGGTTTGTAAACCCGTAAAAGCTGCTGTACAGGAACTTGGAGTTACTCACGACCGCTGCCAGCATTTCCTCCATGTCGCAGGCATTGGTCACGTTGCAGCGCCCCTTGCCCGTGATGAAGATTTTCTTGCCCAGCTTCTCATTTTTCTCAAACAGGTGCACGTGTGCGCCTTCCCTTACCGCGGCAATGGCAGCAACCATGCCGGCCGCCCCGCCGCCTGCCACTATTATCTCTTTTGTATCACTCATCTTTTTTCTTTTACTTCCTTAATTTTCTTTTCCAGGGCATCCACAACCGTCTTTAGGACCTTCACCCTGGCATACCGTTTATCATTGCCCTCAACCACGATCCACGGCGCATAGGTGGTGGAAGTGCGCACCAGCATCTCGTTGACCGCTTCCTCATACTCGTCCCACTTCTCACGGTTGCGCCAGTCCTCGTCCGTTATCTTCCACTGCTTCATGGGGTCTGCCTGGCGCTCCTTGAACCTGCGCTCCTGCTCGTCCTTGTCAATATGGAGCCAGAACTTAAGCACCACCGCGCCTGCGTTGGCCATGTGGGATTCCATCTCGTTAATCTCCTGGTAGGCCCGTTTCCACTCCGCCTCACTGCAGAAGCCCTCAATCCGTTCCACCATGACCCTGCCGTACCAGGTGCGGTCAAAGATGGCAATATGGCCTGCCTTCGGCACATTATTCCAGAAACGCCACAGATAGTGATGTACCTTCTCTATGTCATTGGGCGCTGCCGTGGGGTTCACCCTGTAACCCCTGGGATCCAGCTGGCTTGTCAGACGTTTGATGGCGCCGCCCTTGCCGCCTGCATCCCAGCCCTCAAACCCGATTACCACAGGAATCCTTAACCGGTACAGTTCACTGTGCAGTTCCGATAACCGCTTCTGAAGCTTTTTCACCTGCTCCTTGTATTCTTCTTCCGTCAGGCTCTTAGAAAGGTCGATTCCGGACAGCACGCCGTTCTTGAAGCGCTGCCTGGTTGTGGCCGGCGCTGTCTTTACTGCCTTATCATCTGCCAAAGCCTGCCTTTTTTCCAGTTCGTACTGAAGCCTGTCCATGACAGCGGACACAATCTTGGTGGCCGCGTAATCCTTGTCCACCGACTCAATGATGGCCCAGGGCGCATAATCCGTGTCCGTCTTCTCAAGCATCTCCTCATTCATCCTGAGATAATGGTCAAACTGTTTGTTCCTCTCCCAGTCCCCCTTTGTGACCCTCCAGGAGGTCTCCTTGGAAGCGTCCAGCTTTTTAAACCGCTTTTTCTGTTCTTCCTTATCGATATACAGGAAAAACTTGATGATGACCATCCCGTCATCGCTCAGCTGCTTTTCAAAGGACAGGATGTCCTGGTAGGCGTCAGCCAGCTTATCCTCCGGCGTCAGTCCGTCAAACCGGTCCACCTGCACGCTGCGGTACCAGCTTCTGTCAAATATGGCAATCCTGCCGTTGGCCGGGGTCTTGGTCCAGTAACGCCAGAGGAAGGGACGCATCTGTTCGTCCTCAGTGGGCCTGTCACAGGCATACACGTCAAATCCCCTTGGGTCCAGGGACTGGATCAGCCTGTTGATTTGGACCCCCTTGCCGGCCGCTCCCATGCCCTCAAACACAATCATGACCGGAATCCCCGCCGCCTTGCACTCCCGCTGCAAAAGCCCCAGCTTCTGGGAAGCCTCGTCCATCACCTTGCGGTACGATTTCTTATCCACGGTTTTATTTAAATCAATTTTTTCCAGCATATGCAGCTCCTCCTTGTTTTGAAGCACATCACCATAGGCTCTTTACTATTTTATCCAGTATACCATATTTTTTATCATTAGAGAACAAATAATCCTTTTATGCCCCTGTATATGACGCAGGCAATGAACACAAGGCCCAGATATCCTACCAGGGGATAGAACAGGTTCACCAGTTTACTGAAAGGAAGCATGCCAAGGACATAGGTAAATGCAGCTATCACAACAGCCATCCCGTGTTTTCCGGCTCCGGGAGGAGAAGGAATCCGGTTGCAGACCGTCCACATCATGGTGGAGCAGGAGGAAAAGATACCCAGGACCAGTACGATGGAGAACACGGCCCCCAGCACAAAGGAGATTTCCTTTGCCAGGTAAAGGGTTGGTACGGACAGGGATGCCGCTGTCCCTCCATGGAGCAGGATGGCCGTGTTCATGATTGCAATTGACAGGACCAGGGTGGCCGCGCCCCAGACCGCACCCCATTTTGCATCCTTCCTGCTTTTGGCCGTCATCCCCAGGGCGGTAAAATATGTGCTGCCGCTGAGGAAGTTAAGGGACAGGTATAAAACGGAGCTGACCAGCCAGCTGGGCGACGGCCTCAGCCCTGCCAGCGCCGCCCCATACATGCCTGCCTGGGTAATATTCCCAAAATCACGGATCACGGTAACCACCCCCACCAACAGGGTAAACAGGATGATTACAGGGCCGATGGCAGACACAATCCGGATCAGACGCTCAAACCCGACCAGATATGCCCCTAAAACCAGCGCCGACATGATCAGGGAACCAATATACCGGTTCAGTCCGTAATACTCATACAGGGTTGCCCCAGCCCCTGAGACAAGGACAGCGATAAGCAGCAATAAGGTTGCCAGGACCAGCCAGGAATAAAAGTCCCCCGCCCTTTTTCCGCAATAGTAGGTGAAATGGTTGAACCCGCTGTCCTTTTTATGGTCATATCCCGTGGTCAGCAGGATGTTCCCCAGAAACAGGAACCCAATCAGGTTCAGTATCACCACCCCATAGCTGTAATAGCCGTAGCTTGTGAAGAACTGGAGGATTTCCTGTCCGGTTGCAAAGCCGGAACCAATCACCCAGGCAATAAACGCCCCCGCGTATTTCACTACCGCTTTTTTATCACATCTGCTGTCCATATCCCCATGTTCCTTCCCCTCTTAATCCGGCGTTGCATTTTTATCTTCCCGTCCGGCGCCGGGCAGAGGGCCTGCCTGAAGATCCATCCCCTCCGCCTGCACGTTCCACAGGCCAATGCCGCAGGATCATCTGCAAAGAGTGGCACGGTGTCCCACCGTGCCACTCCATTCCTCAGCCAAGCTGGCTTTTAACCCTGCGCCCATTCCCGCAGGTATCATTCACATCACAGCTCCGTAACCACAAATATGTCATAGATGGCGCGGATAGCTGTCTCAAAATCATCATTCTTCACGCCGATGATGATATTCCACTCACTGGAGCCCTGGTCAATCATCTTCACATTGACCCTTGCGTGGGCAAGGGCGGAGAATATCCTTCCGGCCGTGCCCCGGTTGGACCTCATGCCCCGGCCAACCACTGCAATCAATGCCAGGTCGGACTCCAGCTCCACCGTATCCGGCTCCACCGCCCTGTGGATGCCTGCAATCACGGACTGCTCATATTCCTCAAACTCGGACTGGTGCACATACACGGTCATGGTATCAATACCGGAAGGCATGTGTTCAAAGGAAATGCCGTACTGTTCAAATACGCTTAAGACCTTCCTGCCAAATCCCACCTCGGCATTCATCATGGCCTTTTCAATGTTGATGGAGCAGAATCCCTTCTTGCCTGCAATACCGGTTACGGTATGGCGCGGCTTGCGGCAGGTACTCTCCACAATCAGGGTGCCTTTGTCCTCGGGACGGTTGGTGTTCCTGATATTAATGGGGATGCCCTCCTTGCGCACCGGGAAGATGGCGTCCTCATGAAGCACGCTGGCGCCCATGTAGGACAGCTCGCGCAGCTCCTTGTATGTAATGGTCTCAATGACCTCAGGGTCATCCACGATCCTTGGGTCCGTGACCAGCACGCCGGACACATCCGTCCAGTTCTCATACATATCCGCATGGATGGCCTTTGCCACGATGGAGCCGGTGACATCGGAACCTCCCCTGGAAAATGTCTTGACCGTGCCGTCATGCCTGGAACCGTAGAAGCCGGGAATGACAGCCTTCTCCACGTGCTCCAGGCGCTCGGACAGCTCCTTATTGGTCAGGTCGGCCTCAAAATTACCGTTATCGTCAAAGAAAATCACTTCCGCGGCATCAATGAATTCAAATCCCAGATAATTGGCAACGACAATACCGTTCAGGTACTCGCCTCTGGAAGCCGCATAATCCCTTCCTGCCTTTGCCAGGAAGTTCTCCTCTATCCGTTCAAATTCGTGGTCCAGGTTCAGGTTTAAGTTCAGGCCGTCAATGATATCCATGTACCTGCTTTTGATTTTCTCAAGGATTTTCTTGTAGGACCTGCCTTCTGCCACTGCATCATAGCAGGCGTACAGCATATCCGTGACCTTCTCATCCTTATCACTCCGCTTGCCTGGCGCGGAAGGAACCACATATCTCCTGGACTTATCAGCCCTGATGATATCCGCAACCTTCTTAAACTGCCTTGCGCTGGCCAATGAACTCCCGCCGAACTTCACCACTTTTTTCATCGTATCTGTCTCCCTTGCTCTTACTTTGCACTGCCTCTATCCATAACAAATCCTAACAAATAAAACACGCTCTGGCCTTTACTGCGTTACAAGTGCAAATAATACCTTACTTTATCAAGGATGTCAATAGGTTTCGATGAAAAAATTTGTGTACAGAGGACATTTGTTTTTACAGGACGGACTTTCTTTATGAAAAATGTCTGCCCGCCATAGGAATCCAGCCACGGTTTTGGGCATATCCACAGGCACAGCCAGCGCGGACATACCCCGCAGCCCTATATGCATCCCCAGCCAATCCTACAAAAGGTGCACCGCCACCACCAGCCCTGCAAACACAATGGACACCATGGATGTCAGTTTGATCAGGATGTTGATGGACGGTCCGGAGGTGTCCTTAAAGGGGTCGCCCACCGTATCGCCGATGACCGCCGCCTTGTGCTGCGGACTTCCCTTTCCTCCGTAAGCGCCGCCCTCAATGTACTTCTTGGCATTATCCCAGGCACCGCCTGCATTGGACATCATCACGGCCAGGACAAAGCCGGTCACCGTGTTGCCCGCCAGAAGCCCTGCCACGCCCTGAGGCCCCAGCAAAAGCCCCACGGCCACGGGAACCGCCACAGCCACCATGGCCGGCGCAACCATAAGCCTTTGGGCTGATTTGGTACACATATCCACACATGCGCTGTAATCCGGCTCCGCCTTTCCTTCCATCAGCCCGGCAATCTCCTTGAACTGCCGCCGCACTTCCACCACAATGGACTGGGCCGCCTCCCCCACCGCCTCCATGGTCAGGGATGCGAACAGGAAGGGAAGCATGCCGCCGATGAACAGTCCGATCAGCACCGGGGGATTGGTGATGGACAGGTCCAGATCCAGTCCCGGCGCGATCTGCCTTACCTTGTCAATGTAGGATGCAATCAGGGCCAGGGCCGTAAGGGCCGCGGAACCGATGGCAAATCCCTTTCCGGTGGCAGCCGTGGTGTTGCCAAGGGAGTCCAGGGCATCCGTCTTGCGCCTGACATCCCCGGGCATGTGGGTCATCTCAGCTATGCCGCCCGCATTGTCCGCCACCGGGCCGTAGGCATCCGTGGCAAGGGTGATGCCCAGGGTGGACAGCATTCCCACGGCGGAAACGCCTACCCCGTAAAGCCCTGCGTTAAAGTCCCCCTTCCCGCCTGCGCAGAAATAGCTCACCAGCACGGAAATCCCAACAATGATGACAGGGGCCACCGTGGACATCATCCCCAGTGACAGTCCGCTTATGATTACCGTGGCCCCTCCTGTCTCACTGGAGGCAGCCAGCTTCCTTGTCGGCGGATAGGAATCTGATGTATAATATTCCGTGATGGCGCCGATTGCCACACCTGCCGCCAGGCCGGACAGGATGGCTGCATACACACCCATATGTCCCGGAAGCAGGATGCGGATGGCAAAAAAGGCTGCCAGCACCACCAGCACGGCGCTGATATAGGTCCCTGTCCTCAGGGCTGTCAGCAGGTTTTTCTGGGTCGCATCCTCCTTTGTGTTCACAAAAAATGTTCCTGCAATGGATGCAATCACGCCCAGGGCAGCCAGCATCATGGGCACAGCCACCCCCTTGACGCCGTAACCCGCGGCCACCGCCAGGGCGGACGTGGAGACAATGGACCCCACATAGGACTCGTAAAGGTCAGCGCCCATTCCGGCCACATCGCCCACGTTATCCCCCACATTATCTGCAATCACTGCCGGGTTCCTGGGGTCATCCTCAGGAATGCCCGCCTCCACCTTGCCCACCAGGTCGGCCCCCACGTCCGCGGCCTTGGTGAATATGCCTCCGCCTACCCTTGCAAAAAGCGCCATACTGGACGCGCCCATCCCAAAGGTAAGCATGTTGGCTGTTATCTGGGCAATCCGTTCCCCCTCAGGCAGGGCGCCAAAGGCCATATTCAATATAAAATACCACACAGTCAGGTCAAAGAGCCCCAGCCCGACCACGGTAAACCCCATGACGGAACCGGCTGAAAACGCAACCCTCAGGCCTTTGTTCAGGCTTTCCGAAGCGCCCTGGGCGGTACGGCAGTTGGCCATGGTAGCCGTCCTCATGCCGATGAACCCGGACAGTCCGGAGAAAAACCCTCCTGTCAGGAAAGCAAAAGGTGTAAAAAAACTCAAAAAGCCGCAGATTGCCATTCCCATAAGGATGACAAATACCACGGCAAAAAATATTCCTACGCCTTTGTATTGACGCCTCAGATACGCATTAGCACCTTTCTGTACCGCGCTGGAGATACCCAGCATCTCTTTGCTGCCTCCGGGTTCCTTCTTAACCCTGAAAAACATACAGGCGGCAAAAGCCAGTGCGGCCAGCGAACCGATAGCCACATAATACATAGCATACATAACACCCCTTCTTTCTCAATGTGCAACAAGTTATCCAACGATTCACCCTAATTATAAGATATTCATTGACACTTTTCAATATGTATCCTATTTTTTCTTGCAAATTGTCCCAACCTCATCTGCACAAAGGAATATGGGGTCCATCCATCCCTTAAGCTTCCAGCTGTTCCATCTGCTCATTCACGGACGCCTCGCAGGAACGCATGGCAAAGATGGCCTTTTCCATCAGTTCCTCCAGGGTCCAGCCCAGTTCCTTCGCCCCATCCTGGATCACGTCCCTGGAACAGCCGGCTGCGAACCGTTTATCCTTGAACTTTTTCTTCAGGCTGGATACCTCCATATCCATCACGCTCTTGGACGGGCGCATCCTGGCAGCCGCGCCGATCAGCCCCGTAAGCTCGTCCACTGCGAACAGGATCTTCTCCATCTGGTGCTCCGGCTTAATATCCACCATGATGCCGTATCCATGGCAGCAGACCGCACGGATGAAGTCCTCCTCTGCCCCTGCCTCCTTCAGCAGTTCCGGCGCCTTGATGCAGTGCTCCTGGGGATACATCTCAAAGTCAATGTCATGAAGCAGCCCCACAAGCCCCCAGAAGTCCGCCTCATCCCCAAAGCCCTGGTCCTGGGCAAACCATCTCATGGCGCCCTCAACGGTCAGCGCATGAAGGATGTGGAACGGCTCCTTGTTGTACTGCTTCAGGGCCTTCAGTGCCTGTTCTCTGGTCAGTTTTGTTTCCATATCGTAGTCTCCTTCCTGCCCGGTCCTTGCTGGAGCGTGTTTCTGAATCCAATCCGGATCCGGGAAAATGCTACTTTCCAGTATAGCACCCTGATGCAAAAAATCAAGACGGTGTTGGGGCAGTTCCATCCTGGCTGCGGGCGTTCTCAATTTTGGCTATTGGCGCTCCCCACTTTGTCCGTCGGACAAACTTATGGTTGCGGATGCTGCTGTTTTTCTATATACTGGCTTTATGGAATACGCGCCGGTATCCTGACCGGCCGGAACTTAAATCAAACCCAGAATCAGGGAGGTACCACATGATATACCGTTTAGCAGACAAAAATGACCTGCCCAGGCTTCTTTCCATGGTGGAGCAGGCCAAGGAATCTTTCCGGGCACGGGGCATCGACCAATGGCAGAAGGGGGACCCGGATGGGCCGGGGCTTCTTGCGGCCATTGGCCAAAAGACTGTCCATGTGCTGGATGAAGAAGGACAGGCCATCGGAATGATAACCGTGGTCCGGGGGCCGGAAGCCAGCTATAAGGACATAGACGGCGCATGGCTCAATGATGGACCATACGCCGCCTTCCACCGCGTATGTGTGGAGGAAAGCCGAAAGGGCCAGGGGCTGGCCGCCAGGCTGTTCGCAGAATCAGAAGACCATGTCAGGGCCAGGGGATTGCACAATGTGCGGATCGACACCCATCCGGACAACCTTTCCATGCAGCATGCGCTGGAGAAAAGCGGTTACCGCCTCTGCGGCAGCCTGATCCTGCAGGAAGGGACGGAAAAAGGGGACCCCAGGCTGGCATACCATAAAGTGCTTTAGGATTTTCCTGCACTCCCCCACGACAGACAGGGAATGCCCGGCTGGAATCGTGCCAGCCGGGTATTCCCTGTTTTCATATCCTGTCCTGAAGCGTGTCTGAGAATCACTCTGAATAAGCTGCTTATTTACAGCTGGAAATATTTTACTCCTGATTCGAATATCTTCATATCCTGTTCCCCGTAAATGTTCATGGCAACCGCCTCCCCGCGCCGCTCGGAGTGGGCCATCTTGCCCAGGATACGTCCGTCCGGGCTGGTGATGCCCTCTATGGCCATGTAGGAGCCGTTGGGATTCCAGTATTCGTCCATGGTGATATTGCCCTTGTCGTCCACGTACTGGGTTGCCACCTGGCCGTTGGCCATGAGCCTGTGGAGCCATGACCCATTGGCCACGAAACGTCCCTCGCCGTGGGATGCGGGGTTGCAGTACACACCGCCAAGCTCTGCGCCAGCCAGCCATGGGGACTTGTTGGTCACCACCTTGGTGTATACCATCTTGGAGACATGGCGTCCGATGGTGTTCATGGCCAGGGTGGGGGAATCCGGTCCCTGCTCCACGATCCTGCCCTCCGGCACCAGGCCCAGCTTAATCAGGGCCTGGAAGCCGTTACAGATGCCAAGCATCAGCCCGTCACGTTCATTTAATAGCTTTTCCAGTTCCTCCTTCATCACCGCGTTGCGGAATACGGTGGCAAAGAACTTGGCTGAACCTTCCGGCTCATCGCCCGCTGAGAAGCCGCCCGGGAACATCACGATCTGGGCGCCTGCTATGGCTTTCCTGTACTCGTCCACGGACTGCCGGATGTCCTCGGCGCCCAGGTTCCTGAATACCTTCGTAACCACCTTTGCCCCTGCCCGTTCAAATGCCTTCGTGCTGTCATACTCGCAGTTGGTGCCCGGGAACACAGGGATGAACACGGTGGGCTGTCCCAGCTTATGACCGCACACATATACTGCATCCGTGCGGTAAAGCTTCTCTTCCAGGACAGCTTCGCTGCCGCAGGCCGCCTTGCCCGTAACGGTGGGGAATACGTCCTCCAGCGTATGGGTCCATGCATGGAGGGCCTCGTCCATGGTGATGACCGTGCCTCCGTACTCAAACACGCCGCTGTCCGTGACCTCACCGATAACCGTATAGGAGATGGAAAGCTCCCCTGTCTTACCGTCCGCAACCTCGCAGACAATATTGCCCCAGCCGGCCCCGAAGAAGTCCCTGGGGTCCACATTGTGCTCTATCTTCACACCCAGCTTATTGCCGAATGCCATCTTGCTCACTGCCTCCGCCACGCCGTTTCCTTCCACTGCATAGGCGGAGATGATCCTGCCGGCCAGTATATCCTCACGCAGCTTTTTGTAACCCTCCATTACCTGGGCGTAATCCGGCAGGTCATACTGGTCCCGCGCAATCCTGAATTCCACAATCTTGCTGCCCGGTTTCTTAAACTCAGGCGTAATGATATGCCTGCTGCTGTCCACATCCACTGCAAAGGACACAAGGGTGGGTGGCACGTTGATTTCCCCTTCCTCCGTGTCAAAGGTGCCGGACATGCTGTCCTTGCCGCCGATGGATGCAAGGCCCAGTCCAAGCTGCGCGCCGTAGGCGCCCAGAAGGGCTGCAAAAGGCTGGCTCCATCTGGCCGGGTCTGAGTTCATCCTGCGGAAATACTCCTGGAAGGTGAAATGGATCTTGCTGTAGTCACCGCCTGCGGCCACAATCTTGGCAACCGAGGACAGCACCGCATATACGGCTCCATGGTACGGGCTCCAGCTGGAAAGGTACGGGTCAAACCCATAGCTCATCATGGTGACCGTGTCCGTGTGTCCCTTCAGTACAGGCAGCTTTGCAACCATGGCCTGTGTCTCGGTGAGCTGGTATCTGCCACCGTAAGGCATGAACACGGATCCGGCCCCGATGGAACCGTCAAAACGCTCTACCAGTCCCTTCTGTGAACACACATTCAGTCCGGCCAGCATTTCCATCCATTTTGCCTTCACATCCCCGGGCTCCCTGCGCTCAAAGAGATTGCCTTCACGGTTTGGCACTTCCAAGGTCACGTCTGCTTCCTGGTGGGCGCCGTTGGTGTCAAGGAAGGCGCGGCTGATATCCACGATGGTCTTCCCCCTCCAGCTCATCACCAGACGCGCATCTTCCGTCACCACTGCCACGGTCACTGCCTCCAGGTTCTCCTCGGCAGCATAGGCCAGGAAACGGTCCACATCCGCCGGGTCAACCACAACCGCCATCCGCTCCTGGGACTCGGATATGGCGATTTCCGTTCCATCTAACCCTGCGTATTTCTTCGGCACCTTGTCAAGATCGATCTTAAGCCCGTCAGCCAGTTCACCGATGGCAACCGACACACCGCCTGCGCCAAAGTCATTGCACTTCTTGATAAGACGGCTCACCTCAGGACGGCGGAACATCCTCTGTATCTTGCGCTCCGTGGGGGCATTTCCCTTCTGCACCTCCGCGCCGCACACTTCAATGGAAGCCGTGGTATGGACCTTGGAGGAACCGGTGGCCCCGCCGATGCCGTCGCGGCCCGTGCGGCCGCCTAAAAGGATGATGATATCGCCTGGGTCGGAAGTCTCACGGATCACATCCTTTCTTGGGGCAGCGCCCATGACCGCGCCGATTTCCATCCTTTTTGCCACATAACCGGGATGGTAAACCTCTTTTACATATCCGGTGGCAAGTCCGATCTGGTTGCCGTAGGAGGAATATCCCTGGGCAGCGCTGTTTACAATCTTCCTCTGGGGCAGCTTGCCCTTCAGGGTCCCACTTAATGGCTGGGTCGGGTCTGCCGCTCCTGTCACACGCATGGCCTGGTACACATAAGTACGGCCCGACAGCGGGTCGCGGATGGCTCCGCCCAGACAGGTGGCCGCGCCGCCAAAAGGCTCAATCTCAGTAGGATGGTTGTGTGTCTCATTCTTAAAGTTGACCAGCCACTCCTCTGTCACCCCGTCGATTTTAACGGGCACCACGATGGAGCAGGCATTGATTTCATCGGAAACCTCCATATCCGTAAGCTTCCCGTCACTGCGCAGCTTCTTCATGGCCATCAGGGCCAGGTCCATCAGGCAGACATACTTGTCGTCCCGTCCCTTATATATCACTTCCCTGTCCGCCAGGTACTGGTTATAGGTCTTCTCAATGGGCTCCCTGTAATCCCCGTCCGTGAAGCTTACGTTCTTAAGTTCAGTGGAAAATGTGGTGTGTCGGCAGTGGTCGGACCAGTATGTGTCCAGCACCCGGATTTCCGTGACGGACGGGTCCCTGTGTTCTTCCTTTTTATAGTATGCCTGTATGTGGAGGAAATCCTTAAAGGTCATGGCCAGGTTCAGCGTGTCATAAAGGGCCTTTAACTCCTCCTGGGAAAAGTCCGTAAAGCCGTCAAAGTCCTTGATATCCTCCGGCACCTCAAACTCAGTCACCAGGGTTTCCGGTTTCCCTTCCCCTGCCTCACGGCTGTCCACCGGGTTGATACAGAAGCTTTTGATGGCAGCTTCCTGGTCCGCGCTCAGGGGCGCGGTAATCACATAGGTGGTTGCGGACCGGATGACAGGCTCCTCGTCCTCCTTTAAGAGCTTGACGCACTGCTCGGCGGAATCCGCCCTCTGGTCGAACTGCCCCGGCAGGTATTCCACGGAAAACACAAGGTCCCCAGGATTCTTCGGGAATTCCTCCTCATATACCTCATCCACGGGCGGCTCGGAGAAAATGGTCCCCAGGGCCTTCTTATATGTCTCCTCTGACAGGTTCTCAATATCGTAACGGATCAAGACACGCACATTCCTCACATCCAGGCCCAGGTAGCTTTCCAGCTCTTCCCTCAGCTCACCTGCCTTAACTGCATAATCCGGTTTCTTCTCCACAAATATTCGCCTTACGCTCATTTAGCAACCTCCTGCTTTTTTCGTGACCTCTTTATTGATATAACCAAAAAGGGCTGACACCTTTTTATCTGTCCTTATCATAACACACGCCGTATAAATTAGTAAAATTAATATATTTAATCTTTTATTGCGTGTTTTCTTATAAACAATCCCCTGCATCCTGGATGTATCCAGCCAATCATCCGTATATCATGAGAATCCGTATATCATGGATCCGTATATCATCTTCAGATTCCGTGGAAACTATTATGGCGCACACAATTAAATTGTGCTATACTAAAACGGTATGTGGTTAATTTTAGGACAGGGAGAATACAGAAGAAATGAAAATCGGATTTGATAACGAAAAATATCTGACCATGCAGTCAGAACACATCAAAAAGCGGATTGGTGAATTTGGCGATAAGCTGTATCTGGAATTCGGCGGCAAACTCTTTGACGATTTCCACGCCTCCAGGGTGCTTCCGGGCTTTGCCCCTGACAGCAAGCTGCGTATGCTCCTTCAGCTGGCCGACCAGTCCGAGATTGTCATCGTCATCAATGCGGCTGATATTGAGAAGAATAAGGTGCGCCATGACCTGGGCATTACCTATGACGAGGATGTGCTCCGCCTGATCCAGGAATTCAGGGACAAGGGACTGTATGTGGGAAGCGTGGTGATTACCCAGTACAGCGGACAGAACGGCGCTGACCAGTTCAAGGCCAAGTTAGAGCACAGGGGCATCCGGGTATACCGCCACTACTGCATTGAGGGTTATCCCAGCAATATCCCCCTTATTGTCAGCGATGCCGGCTTTGGCATGAACGATTATATAGAGACAACCAGGCCGTTGGTCATCATCACGGCTCCAGGACCCGGCAGCGGCAAGATGGCCACCTGCCTTTCCCAGCTCTACCATGAGAACAAGCGCGGGATTAAGGCCGGATATGCCAAGTTTGAGACATTTCCCATCTGGAACCTTCCGTTAAAGCATCCGGTGAACCTGGCCTATGAGGCTGCCACGGCGGACCTTAACGATGTGAACATGATTGACCCCTTCCATCTGGAAGCCTACGGCAAGACAACGGTCAATTATAACAGGGACGTGGATATCTTCCCTGTGCTCAATGCGATTTTCGAAGGGATTTACGGCACCAGCCCTTACAAATCCCCAACGGACATGGGCGTCAACATGGCCGGCTTCTGTATCATTGACGACGACGCCTGCCGGGAAGCATCCAACCAGGAAATCATCCGCCGTCACTACCATGCGCTGAACCGTCTTGCCATGGAGGAAGGGGATCAGGATGAGGTCTACAAGATCAACCTCCTCATGAACCAGGCCAAGATCACCACTGCCATGCGCCGCGTCATCGCCCCCTGCCTGGAACGTGCCCAGAAGCTGGGCGCTCCTGCGGCGGCCATGGAACTGGATGACGGACAGCTGGTAACCGGCAAGACCAGCAGCCTTTTAGGCGCTTCCGCCGCCCTGCTGCTGAACGCCATCAAGGTATTGGGCGGCATTCCGCACAATGTACACTTGATTGCCCCATCTGCGATTGAGCCTATCCAGACCCTTAAGACCCGGTACATGGGCAGCAAGAACCCCCGCCTCCACACGGACGAGGTCCTGATTGCCCTGTCCATGAGCGCGGCCACGGATGACACAGCCAAAAAGGCCCTGTCACAGCTCCCCAAACTGCGGGGCTGCCAGGTCCACACCTCGGTCATGCTGTCCGACGTGGACATCAAGGTGTTTAAAAAGCTGGGCGTGGAGCTTACATCCGAACCGGTCTATGAGCATAAGAAGCTGTATCATTAAGGTATATGGATTAAGATACATGGATTAAAATATATGGATTGAGATGCATGGATAAAAACAGGGCCCCGTCCCCACTGGAAAGCCAGTGGCCGAAGCCCTGTTTTTATTTTACCATCCGCTACTTCTTCTCCACATCCGTGTAATACAGGTGTCTTGGAAGCCCGTCCGTCATGATTGGGGTAAGCTCTGCCTGGATTAAAGGCCGTATGTAATTCACAAATTCTTCCGTCACATAATCCCCATCCTTATTAATCCACTCCCTGGGAACCTTTTTCTCCACATTGGCAACCTTATGTACGTCATAGATATCCGTGACGCACACATAGGGATCATCGGAAACGCGCTTGAGGATGATCATCTTGCCAGTCTCACCGTCAAAGGCCTCCTTCACGGCCGCCCCTCCCACCTGGAACGCCTCCGTGATATCCACCCTGGAGACAATATGGGAAGCGCATCTTTGAAGGGAGTTGAACTCAATGGCCCTTGTCTTGCAGCCAACCTCCCGGTTGATTTTCTCCGCCAGGTATCTGGCCGTCCCTGTCAGCTGTTTATGCCCAAAGGCATCCACAAACTCAATCCCCTCTGTCAGTTCACAGACATAACGGCCATCCGCCAGCTTCACTCCCTCTGACACGGCAACCACCACCGATTTCTTGCGCCGGTGAAGCTCCTCCACCTTCTTCATGAAGGAATCCACATCAAAGGTGACCTCGGGAAGGAAAATCATGTCCGGCCCCTCGCAGTCCTCGCCCTTTGCAAGCGCTGCCGCCCCGGTCAGCCATCCTGCATTCCGTCCCATGATTTCCAGGATGGTCACGTTCTGCTGGTCATAGACAAGGCCGTCCCTGATTACTTCTTTTGTTATGGCGCCAATGTATTTGGCCGCGCTTCCATATCCAGGTGTGTGGTCCGTTGCCGCAAGGTCATTGTCAATGGTTTTAGGCACGCCCATGAAGCGGATCCTGCTGCCATTCAATAAGGAGTAGTCGGACAGCTTCTTGATGGTATCCATGGAATCATTGCCGCCGATATAGAAGAAATACTCCACTTCCAGCTTGGTAAGGATTTCAAATATCTTATCGTAGACAGCCCTGTCCTCACATATCTCCGGAAGCTTGAAACGGCATGAGCCAAGATAGGCGGAAGGGGTCCGTTTCAATAGCTCGATGTCCAGATCCGTCTTGATGTGGTCGGACAGGTCCACATACCGCTCCTGCAGCAGTCCCTGGATTCCGTGAAGCATGCCGTATACCTTCCTTGCCCCTCTGTCCTTGGCAGTTTTATAGACCCCCGCCAGGCTGGAGTTGATTACCGCGGTCGGCCCTCCGGACTGTCCTACGATTACATTGCCTTTAACCTCTGTCATAAGAATACCTCCCATATTTAATTGTAAGCGCTTACAAAACTATCTCTATTCTAATACAAAGCCCCAGGAAATACAATACATCCGCGGTACTTTTTTATGATTCATCCCATTTTATTGCACCCGTCCAGGTGGCTGCAGTCATTCAGGTCCACAAGGCGGCAGGCGCCGGATGCAGGGTCATAATCCATGGTGGTAATGCTTGCATTGCTAACCACGATTTCCTTCGCTTCCGGCTGTCCCTCCAGAAGATGTACGATAAAATGGGCCAGGGTCCCCCCATGGGCCACCACCGCCGTGTCCCCATCCATCCCTGCGCGTATCATGTCCCACGCCTGGCGGCAGCGCCCGTCCACCTGGTTCAGCGTCTCGCCGCCCGGAGGTGCCACCGTTGCAGGGTGCTGCCACCAGGACTCATACAGTTCCCTGTCCGTGGTCAGGATATCCTCGGCGCTGCGGCCTTCCCAGTCCCCATATCCAATCTCCATCAGCTGGGGCACGGCCCTGACCGTCAGGCCCAGGGGTGCTGCTATGGCCTTTGCCGTCTCCATGGCCCGTTTCTGGGGGCTGGAATAGACAGCGGTCACCGGGCGGGACTTCATGCCTTTTGCCAATGCCAGGGCCTGCCTGCGGCCCGTTTCATTCAGCGGGATATCCTGCCTTCCCTGTATCTTCCCCTCCACGTTCCAGTCCGTCTGTCCGTGGCGTATAATATATAACTTCATGACTCTGCTCCCCCTACAGTTCTTCCATGCTCCATCCATCCTTAATGGGATTGGAGGAATCCGTGTCATCTTCCGTATCCACAAAAGCCTGCCCTTCCCCATTGACCGTCAGGGCGTCCAGGGCCAGCTTCATGATGTCCTTGATTTCATCCTCCGTCATCTTCATCTTGGCTGCCAGTTCCTGGAGCGTGGCCTCCCGGCCCAGTTCCCTGGCCAGCATCTGGGATACGGTCTGGAGTACATTGACCCTGGCGGCCATGGTTTCCTCAATCTCAGCTTCTGCCTTCTGCTCCTCAAGGGCCAGCTCCACGGCCTCCCTTACCCTGCGCGCCAGAAGGCTGTCCCACTCCTCACTTCCGTCATATTCAATGGCTGCCAGCATCAGGGCCGTGTTCGCTTCCTGGACAATATCAGACATGGGAAGTTCCCTGCCCTCATACTCCGCCGCCAGATCAAGCACATGCCTTAAACTGCCTTCCACCAAGCGGTTGCGCGCCCCGGCATTCCCCTTTGCCGTCTCCTTCAGAAGGTCCGGTTTCTCCTGGCCTGTCAAAGGTGCGATGCCGCCCATCTCTTCCAGGTACATTTCATAAAAATTCTCTGCCATATCAATCCTTATTCCTTTCAAGATATGTATTAGGATAATCCATCCACTTATATAAGTCAAGCAATCAGACAGAAACCTCTTTACAAACACTTGTCCATCGTGATAAGATAGGCTTAGTTTATAAGGAGGACTTAATAATGGATATCAACTATGAACTATATAAAGTATTTTACCATGTTGCAATTACACTGAGTTTTTCTGAGGCGTCCAAGCAGCTGTTCATCTCCCAGTCAGCGGTGAGCCAGTCCATAAAAGTCCTGGAGAAAAAGCTGAACCAGCCTCTTTTCATACGGAGTACAAAAAAAGTACAGCTCACGCCTGAGGGCGAGATCCTGTTAAAACACATCGAGCCAGCCATGAACCTGATCAAGCGGGGGGAGAACCAGCTTCTGGAAGCCCACACATTAAACGGGGGCCAGCTGCGCATCGGCGCCAGCGATACCATCTGCCGCTATTATCTGGTGCCCTACCTGAACCGTTTCCACAAGGAATTCCCCAACATCCATATCAAGGTCACCAACCAGACTTCCATTGAGTGCGCCCGTTTCCTGGAAAACGGACAGGCCGACTTCATTGTGACCAATTATCCCAACTCAGCCCTGGCCGGCAACATGAATACCCGGGTCATCAATGAGTTCCACGACGTATTCGTGGCCAGCCGTTCCGCGTTTCCCTTGGAAGGAAGGAAGCTGGGTCTGGAAGAGCTTCTGGACTACCCCATCATGATGCTGGACCGCAAGAGCACCACCAGTGAGTTCCTGCACCAGATTTTCCAGAAAAGCCAGCTTGACCTGGTTCCTGAGATTGAGCTTTCCAGCAACGACCTTCTCATCGACCTGGCCCGCATCGGGCTGGGGATTGCATTTGTCCCGGACTTCTGCATCCCTGCAAAGGACAGGAACCTGTTCATCCTGGATTTAAAGGAACAGCTTCCCTCCCGGCAGATGATGGTTGCCTACAACGAAAGCCTGCCTGTGTCCCAGGCAGCCAGACAGTTCATGGATATCCTGTAAACAGTGTACGGCCCTTTATGGGCACATGGTCAGAAACGGTTCCAGAACCCTTCCACTGCCTGTCCCACATTATACCGGTTGACCACTGTGTAGGACCCCCATTCCCTTGGGAACAGGGCCACACATTCCGGACGCAGGAACCGGTCGTCCAAAAGGGCAATCACGCCCTTGTCATGGATGGTCCGTATGACCCGGCCGGCTGCCTGCATCACCTTGTTCATTCCCGGATACTGGTAGGCATAATCAAACCCGCAGCCTCCGTGTTCATCAAAATAATCCTTGAGGATTTCCTGCTCCGTATTCACCTGGGGCAGGCCGGTCCCGATTATCACAGCGCCAATCAGGCGGTCCTCCTTCAGGTCAATCCCTTCGGAAAAGATTCCCCCCATCACACACAGGGCCGCCATGGACTGTTCCCGCTCCCCGTCAAAGCTTCTCAGGAATTCCTCCCTTTCCTCCTCAGTCATGCGGTTCTTCTGGGCCAGCCACGTAAAGGCCAGGCCGCCCTCCTCCTGCCTTCTGGCAAGAATCCCCTCAATGGCGTAAAGATACTGGTAGGACGGGCAGAACACCATGTAATTCCCCCTTTTCCCCTCCACAATCCTGCATATATAATCTGCAATCTTCTCATATTCATAGGCGCTTCTGCGGCTGTAGCGGCTGCTCACATCGCTGGCCGCCAGCACCAGGCGGTTTTCCTCAGGGAACGGTGACTTCGCATAGACCGCATATTCCTCCTGGCTGCCGCTGAGCAGTTCCTTGTAATACTGGATTGGCAGCAGGGTGGCGGAAAAGAACAGGGTGCTGTTCCCCCGGTCCAGGCATTCCTTCAGGTTGACAGCCGGATTCATGCAAAGAAGCCTGACCATGAAGTGTCCGTCCGGCAGAAGCCTGGCATAAATCCTGTAGTTATCGTCCAGCCTGTCATAGACATACAGGAAATCCCGGACCGCAAAGTAAAAATCCAGCACCAGGTCCCTGTCCCCGAACTCCACATTCTCATTCATGAAGCTTTCCAGTTCGCCGAACATGGTCATGAGCTGAAGGGCCAGCAGGTTCACATCCGGCAGCAGCTCATAATCGCTTCCAAGGACTTGGCGGTAGATGACCCCCTCCCCGCTATCCGAACCATAGGCCCGCTTGATGTCCAGGAACTTCTGGTTGCACCTGTCAAGCTGTGTCAGCACCTTTCCCGCGCCTGTCTGGGACTTGAGGATCCGCCTGACCATGAGCACGTCTTCTTTTATCAGGCTGGCGCTGTACATCTCCCTGGCCCTGGGGACCAGGTTATGGGCCTCGTCCACCAGGAACAGGTACCCCTGTCCCGGCTCCCCCTGGTCAAAATACCGCTTCAGCCTTACATTGGGGTCAAACACATAATTGTAATCACAGATGATTCCATCCACCCAGTTGCTGATATCCAGGCAGAACTCAAAGGGGCATATCTGATACCGCTTGGCATATTCCAGGACCTTCTCCCTTGTAATCCCATCCACATCCCCGATAATTTCATAGACCGCATCATTGACCCTGTCATAATGCCCCTTTGCCCTTATGCAGGCCTGTGGATTGCAGTCCGGCTTCTCCATGATGCACAGCTTTTCCTTGGCAGTGATGGTCACGGTGTTAAAGTACAGCCCGCTTTCCTTCCTGAGGATGGAAAATGCATCCTCTGCCACGCTTCTGGTAATGGTCTTGGCCGTCAGGTAGAACAGCTTCTCCCCATGGCCCTCCCCCATGGCCTTCAGGCTGGGATAGATGGTGGAAAGTGTCTTGCCCACACCGGTGGGCGCCTGTATGAAGAGGTTGCGCTTCCTTGCAATGGACCGGTATACGTCCACCGCCAGTTCCTTCTGCCCATCCCTGTAGGGATAGGGAAACGGAAGCTCCTTTAAGCATTCCTGGCGCCGCATGCCGTGATGGTGAATGTACCTGGCCCACTTCACATATTCATGTATCAGACCTTCAAACCAGACGGACAGGTCGTCAAAGCCCCTCTCCTCCTTAAAGCGCCTGATTTCCTCTGTCTCTATATTGCAATAGGTAATCTGGATCCCAATGGTGTCAAGTCCGTTATCACAGCTGTAAAAATATCCATAGCACAGGGCCTGGGCCAGATGCACCGGGTCCGGCTCCTCCAGCCGTCCCACATCCATGTAGATGCATTTGATTTCATCAATCACAACACCGGCCGGCTCCGTGATAATCCCGTCAGCCCTTCCCTCCACCAGGATTTCAAACATATCCTCCCGTACCCTGTGCTTTAAAACCACTTCCGGGCGGTAACTGCTTCCCATCCGTTTCTGTATCTTCCGGTGCAGCCTGCTGCCAGCCTGCATGGCCTCCTTCTTTGCCCCGGCGGTCCTGCGGTTGTCCAAATCACCACTTCGCATCACGAATTCCACCAGATTACGTACCGATATCTTAATTGGCGGCTGTGCCTGTACCTGTGTCTGTCCGTCCAAATCCCGCTACCTCCCTGCTGCCTGCAAAAAACGCATGCCCATCATACAATCTGACGATATCATACCATAAAAACAGGAGGATTGCAAACAGACGTTCGCAGTCCTCCTGATTTAGCCGGCAGGTCCTTCTTTATGCAGCTGTGATTGCTGATTCCGGTGAAAGGGTATCCAGATACTCCTCAAAGACTTCATCGGTTCCGTTGAACTGGACCGTAAGCACCCTGGTCAGATCCAGGCTCAGTACTCCCAGGATGGACTTGGCATCAATGGTTACCCTATTATAAAATACATCAATATCAAAGTCACACCTGGTAGCTTCCTCTACAAACTTCCTTGCTTCAGCTATTGTTGGTAATATGATTTTCTTTTCTTTCATGATCAAAACTCCTTTTTGGGGACGCCCGGCCTTTCACATGGAAAGCCGGTGTGTCCATAAATGACAAATGGAAAGGTTGACATATATATATCACTATTATATTCAATTGTCAAATTCCGTTCCTCCCCCCATCCCTGCCAGGGGGCTGTTTTTTATTGTGCATGTTGATTGATTTTTCCGGTTTTTCCTTTATTGAATTATGATATTTTAAGGGGCGGTCCCCAGTAATCTGGAAACCGCCCCTGATTCTTATCTGCCCTGCAGGGATTTCATCCGGGCAAATTTAAGCTTTTCATAGAAAATTCTGCCTTTACAGGCATGTTACCGCTTCAAAACCAGGTGCTGGGGCAGTCCGTTTACCATGAACGGCTGGTAATCCCCCTGTATCAGCGGCTCCACATAATTGACAAATTCCTGCGTCACATAGCTGCCATCCTTGTTTACCCAGTTCCTTGGGACTACCTTTTCATTGTTGGCAATCTTATGGACATCATAGATGCCTGCCGCGCTCATATAAGGGTCATCGGATACCCGGTCAATGACCACCATCTTACCTGTGTCGCCTTCATCCGCCGCCTTAACAGCCGCGCCGCCCACCATGAATGCTTCGTTGATATCCACCCGGGAAGCCACATGGGAAGCGCTTCGCTGAAGGGTTGAAAGCTCCACGGACCTGGTCTTGCAGCCCAGCTCCGCGGCCAGGAACCCGGCCAGGTAATCAGCGGTGCCGGCCAGCTGTTTATGCCCGAATGCATCCACATAATCGCTTCCCCCTGACAGCTGGCATACATACCGTCCGTCCGGGACCCTGATTCCCTCGGATACCGCAATGACGCTGGATGGTTTCTTAACAATAAGGTCCTTACACTTTTTAAGGAACTTATCAATATCAAATATGATTTCCGGCAGGTAAATCAGGTCGGGACCGCAGCAGTCCTCTGTCTTTGCAAGGGCCGTTGCTCCGGTGAGCCAGCCCGCATTCCTTCCCATGCACTCTATGATCGTGATGGTCTTGCGCTTATAGGAAAGCCCCATGGCATCCCGGATCACCTCCTTGGTGGAGGTGGCTATGTACTTGGCTGCGCTTCCAAAACCAGGGGTGTGGTCGGTCAGCGCCAGATCGTTGTCAATGGTCTTAGGCACGCCCAGGAACTTCTGGCTGTGTCCCTTGACAATGGCATAGTCCGACAGCTTCTTGATGGTATCCATGGAGTCATTGCCTCCGATATAGATGAACACCTCAATCTCCAGCTTATCCAGGATTGCGAACAGCTTCTCATAGATATCCGGGTTCTCATGGATGTCCGGCAGCTTATAGCGGCAGGAGCCCAAGAATGCGGAGGGCGTCCTCTTTAAAAGCTCAATATCCATATCCGAATGGATCTGGGTGGATAAATCCACATACATTTCATCCAACAGCCCTTCAATGCCGTGGAGCATGCCGTACACCTTGTAAAATCCCCTCTCCTTCGCCGTCTTATACACACCTGCCAGACTGGAGTTAATAACTGATGTAGGTCCCCCTGACTGTCCAACAATTATATTGCGTTTTTTACCCATACAAAATCCCCTTTCTTAGTAGTGTCTTTTATTAATAATGGCCATCCGGCTCATCAAATCCATCGTCCCCGTCCTCATAGCCGCCTATGAACTCCCTTGAGGATACGCGCTTGTTATCCCTCTCCTGCTCCACCAGCTGTGAAAGCTGCTCCTTTACATTCTCGCAGTCACGTATATTATGTATGTCAAATGCCTTCATGGTCTTGTCACTGCTGTCCACATGGATGGTTCCCAGTCCCACAATCCTCTGCCAGAAGGTCTTACGCAGGGACAGATCCAGTATCCTGTATAAGCGCACCTCGTCTTCATGGATATTCAGTATCCCTGTCTTAATGAAAAGCCGGTCCTCTGTCAGGCCATACACTGTAAATGTCCAGGGAAGTCCCAGCCAGTTCCTCTTCCTGTCACTCCATACCATATCTTCACGTTTCATTTCCTGTTCCTCCTCCGGCAATATCCAGGTCAGTATTCTCTCATCTATTGTACTATAAATTCTCGCAAATATCCACAGAAATCTCGCAAATTCAATCAGGTTTCTGCGTTTTTTCTCTTTTGTCTGTATAGTTTCCATACAAAAAAATTACAGCCGCCCCAAGGGCGGCTGTTCGGTCATACCTGTTCCTTCTATATTATAATGGATGCATATCCCTTATATGTAATATACAATTCCAGGCCTTACTCATCCTGTGCTGATTCCTGCTGCTCACCAGCTGTTTCCTCCGGCCCTTCCGGCTGGACCGGCTGTTCTTCCCACACAAACCCTCCGGCTGTCTTCTGGGCGCCGCTCAGGGCGCAGGACAGGCTCCTCCGGCTGATTTTAAGTGCACGGCTGGCATGGGCAATTGAGAGGAACTGTCCAACTACCTCGCCATCCAGGGTCTTCTGCAGCAGCGGACGTTTATCATGATTCCCTATTTTGCTGGTCAGGTCTATCTCAATGTTTTCCTTGGGGGATTCTGCCAGAACCTTCCTCCACACAAATCCGCCCCCGCTCCTGCGCTCACCATGAGCCGCCCTGGCTATGGAGCCAATGGATACCCCTGTGGCCTCATGGGCTTCCCTGGAGCTTTTATAGTCTGCCAGATACACACCTTCAGTAGAATATTGACGATATACATAACCTGCACTAATTGTACGACTCATCTCTAGTTTTTTCCTCCCATTATCTTTAGATTACCTGATGCACATGGTCATTATATCAACTATTGACTTTTTTGTCCAGACAACTTCTTACCCATATATTACCCCCTATTTACAGTGTATTCGCTTTTTCGAAGATATTTTTAGGGAATCGATGTCTGCCTTTTCTCAAAAGTGGTTATATTTGTTGCAAAAGTCATAGCAATTTACAATTAATTGTGATAAATTATAAATATCAAATATTCAGGAGGTATCAGACCATGTATGCAGAATTTACAGATGACCTGGTTACAGGCAACACTTTAATTGATTCCCAGCATAAGGAGCTGATTGATAAGATTAACGATCTGCTGAAAAGCTGTGAGGAGCGCTCCAATCAAAGCGGTGCGGCCAGGATGTTGAATTACCTGGCAGATTATACAGAATTTCATTTTAACGAGGAAGAAGGACTGCAGGAATCCATCAGCTATCCCGGCATAAAGGAACATAAGCAGAAGCATGAGGAGCTGCGGAAAACCGTGCAGGAGCTTCATGACATGCTGGTGGAGGAGGAAGGCCCTTCCGACGCGTTTGTGAACGCGGTCCAGGAAAAGGTAAGGGACTGGCTCTACTACCATATCCAGACCTTTGACCGCTCGGTTGCCGAGTACAAGTTCATGCGCGATAATGCAGAGCGCATCTGACGGAAAGTAATTTTCAAATTCGCCCAAGGGCGAATCCGGAAACAGCCGGTCCGGGAATCCAGGATTCCCAGGCCGGCTGTTTTTAATGGGTATTTTTACTTATGAACATCCTGAAATCATCATGACTCCTCATCCTGTCCCTGGGCCGCCACCGGCCGAACGGAAATCCCGTTGATTTCCACATGCTCGCTGATGGTTATGACAATACACGGCCTGCCCTCAATCATACGGTTTTCCACAAGATGGGTCTTGTCCGGGGCCACCTTGATGCTGACATCCGGTGTCTTGATTTCAAAGCTCCTGGTGTTGATCACATTGGCCGCCACAAAACTGGTTCCCGGCCCGTCCTCCACCTCCGCATAGCGCTGTTCAAATTCCTCCAGCTTTTCAGGAGCCGCGCCGTTTGTCTCCAAAAGCTTTTTCACCTGATACTTGTCCAGGGTCAGGGGAACCGGCTCATCCTTGGTCTCCTCTACCAGTTCGGCCAGGTTCTCATGGATGTTCTTCACTGTCTCGAAATCACAGTTTTCCCCCAGGGTTTCCTCCACAAGGGCCTGGAACGTCTCCTTCTGGCTCTTGGCCGACATGGGGATGACGCAGCCTAGCAGTTCATCAATCAGGGTTTCCGGCATCTGTTCCGGATTCTTTGCATAATACAGAAGGCTGTGAAGGTCCGTGTTCCTGTCATTAAACGCAGGGAACAGGAAGCCCTGTTCAGGCGCCTCCACCAGCCAGTCCCGGCTGCGGTTCTCAATGGAATTGGTCAGCGGGTTATAGCTCAGGCCTGCTTTGGCAAGCTTCACCGGACAGATGGTACACTGGATGAACTCGTACACATATTCCGAGGCGTCAAACATCTCAGTCCCGTCCGTGGCCTTGGCCGGAATGTCATAGGCACAGTGTATGAGGATGATATAATAATTCTCACCATAGTCATAATTGGCAATGACTTTATCATAGAATTCCTCAAGGATGGCATCATCCTTTAACTGGCTGTCCCTCAGCTTCATGAGGAAGTGGTGGGTGCCGCCCTCCGCCTCTGTATGTAAGGGGAATTCCATATTAATCAGGTTCTTCCCAACGGTTCCTGAAAGCGCGTTCCTGAAAATAGTAAAATACTTAAACGCCTCTTCCTCAGGAAGCGATAGGAACGCCTCCTTAAGTTCCGTCTTCTTGTTCTTCTCCGCATCCACATAACAGCCGCAGATGCGTGTGATGGCGCAGTTTGCCGGTGTAAACAGCTTTTTTATTTCATTGGCTTCTTTCTTATTCATTCCGTATCTCTCCCGTCCTTGCCGCGGTCCGGTCATTCATATTAATCCCTTAGGCCGCTGCTTATATTGACAGTTTTTATACTAGAACATATTTTTGCATAAGTCAAGCCTTTAACAGTCCAAGGTCACAAGGGTCCATCTTCCATTCTGCCACATGACAAAGCATGGCCTCCTGATCATGAACCGGTAATAAGCTTCAATCAGATTCTGGAATACGCCGAATTTCATCAGGCTCCGGCAGGGTGGATGGATGGTCATATGTATTGTCTCCTTTCAAGGGTTGATATTACATTCTATGCTGCCTGTCCAGGAAATATGCAGCCTTTCAAATGCATCGGCCGGAAGGGGTTTTGAGAAAACATAACCCTGCACCATGTTGCATCCAATGGACTTAAGATACTCCACGGTGTCCCAATCCTCTATGCCTTCCGCCACGGTCTTTACCTTCAGACGCTTTGCCAGATCCACCAGGCAGGCAATCACCTCCCTTGCCTTTGGCCCTGACATGTTGAGGAAAAAGGAACGGTCCATTTTAATGGAATCCACGTCAAATTCCTTTAAAAGGCCCAGGGATGAAAAACCGGAACCAAAATCATCCAGGGAACAGGCAAAGCCCAGCTCATGCATCCTTTGTATGGCATCCCTGACCCGTTGAATCTGATGACTGTCAAAGAAAATGGACTCTGTCAGTTCAAACTCAATCATGCCTGCCGGAATATGATATTGTCCGGCAATATCCGCAAACCGGTCCAGGAAATCCTCATCCGTAAAATGCTGCCTGGACAGATTGACGGAAACAGGGATTATTTCCTTCCCTTCCTCCTCCCAGCGGCTTATGATCCTGCACACCTCCGTAAACACGTAGATGTCCAGTTTACATATTTTACCATTCCGTTCAAACAGCGGAATGAAGTTAGAGGGATATATGACCCCCCTCTTTGGATGTATCCAGCGGACCAGGGCCTCAGCGCCTTCCAATGCGCGGCTTTCAAGACCCACCTTTGGCTGAAGGTATACCTGGAAATCATGGTTTTCAATGGAACCTTGGAACAGGCCGTTTAACTCCTCCTCCATTTTCAGTTCCACGGTCAGACTGTCATCATAGAACACACATCCAGACTCCAGATCCGGATTCCTGCTCTGTGAGGCCAGCCTTGCCCTGTCCTGGAGGATGGCAATCTCCAGACCCGGTTCCTCCACCACACAGGCGCCCTGCCTGAATGAAAAGGTGTATCCGGGAAGATCCGGATTGCAAAACGAATTGATATCCTGGACCATATCATCCATCCTGTCCCGTATTTCCTGATGTCCGCCTCCCTTCAGGCACAGGAAGAAGCAGTCTGACTCACTCCTTGCCACGAATTCGCCGTCTTCAGCCCTCATATGACGCTCCATCACATGATAAAGATATGCAAGTACCTGGTTTCCTTCATGGATTCCAAAACGTTCATTAATCATTTTAAAATGTCTCACATCCATGACCGCAATGGTATATCCGCCCGGCTTCATGCTTCCGGCCAGTTCACGGTACCTGAGTCCAAAAGCAGCCTGGTTGGCGCCGCCTGTCAGCGGATCCACAAAAGCCAGCCGTTCCAGCTGCATCCTGTGGGAATGGTAAAAACGGTACATGGCATTCAGGAACAGAAAGAATATCACAATCAGGATGCCGATGATAAAAAATGTCTGCAGGATATAACGGTTTGCGTCTCCTGAGATAATACCTGCGGGAATGATGGTCAGCAGGAACCAGTCATTTAAATCCAGACTGTTATAGGACAGGAACAGCTCCTCTCCCGTTACAGCGGAAAACTCCAGGATACCGTCCTTCCCCATTCTCATATCATCCTGCATTTTCCTGATGTCCCCCACCACCTTCTGCTCCTTATCACTTCTGAAAATATCATCCAGACGCAGGAAAGGTTTCAGTTCAGATGGCGAGATTACCACCTGTCCGCGGCTGTCAACAATGCAGCTGAGCATCTGTCCATTAAAACTTTTGGACGCTATCATGGACTGCATGTTCTTCTTGCTGCGCACCCCTACCAGCACCCCGCTTACCGTCCCATCCATACCGTATACAGGAACAGAGTAGAAAATGCTCTCCCCTCCCATGTAACCGGCCCGTACCTCCCCGTCAAAGGAGGAGCGGACGCTGGATATCCCGAAAAAGCGTTCGGGATCCATATCCCGGGACACTTCTTCTGAACAGACATAATCCCCTTTCCTGTCCAACAGGATAAGAGGGTCGAATTCAAGGATTTCCGCCTTGCGGGCCAAAAAATCCCGGATGGATGTTTCATTTTCAGGGATACCCATCCGCATTACGGAATCCGCAACCATGATCAGGCTGTTCATCTTATTATGGATTGCTTCCTGGATATCCCTTGACAGATTCGTCGTGACATCATTTAAATATGACCTGGTGCTGCGGTTCATGGCCATCCGGAGTTCTGATGCATTCCATATGGAAACCCCAAACACAAAAATAAGGATTACTGATAGTAACCCCACCTGTACCCTCCTGATGAGAGGTCTTGATTCCTCCGGCAGGATATGTCTCTTATGTTGCATGATTGCATAATCTCCACATCATTCGAATATAGTTTCATTTTAGTTTACGGCCAGCGATTAATCAAGGCGGAATCTGTGTACAATAGCACATAGTACCGGACATTTTTATGGCGGAATCCATAGAACATGTTATAATGTCGTATGATACCGGACCGCTTATATGCGGTTAACCACCAGAAACAGCGGAGGACTTATGGATGGAAGAAAAAAGAACTTTATTTGACTATCTGTACCGGAATTTAAAAGAGCAGATACTGACCGGATACTTAGGCTACGGCGAACTGCTCCCCTCTTTAAACGGGCTTTGTGAAATATACAATGTGGGGATACGGACCGCAAAAGATGTAATCCGTGCCCTGAAGGAGGAAGGACTGATCCAGACTGAGGAGAGGAAACCTTCCCATGTGATATACCGCAGGCCCCAGTGTTCCCCGACATCCATGTGATACAGTCCGTCCTCAAAAAAAGGACATCCATACTCCAGGTCTACCAGACCATGGAGTTACTGCTCCCCTCCATCTTTTCCTTTTCATTGGCGGTATGCAGCAGCGATATACAGAGGCTGTGTTTTGCACAGCTGCGCAAGGACAGCAGGAAGGACCTTCGGACCAGGTGGAAATCAGCATCCATTTCACTGCATCATTTACTGGATGCGTCCGGCAACCTGCTGTTCAGGGACGTACTTACCAACCTGGAACTGTGCGCCCGGGTTCCATTTTTCCTGGAGCAGGGACAGGAGGTATGCTTTTCCACTCCCTGCAGCAGATACGGGAACCCGATGTGGATCCTGGATGCCGCCGGCGCAGGAAGTCCGGCAGGAATCCACCAGCAGTTCCGTTTGATGTACGCTTCACTTACCCAGGCGGTTGAGATGTATCTGGCGGATATATGCTCCCGCTATCCCAATGTGGACGAGGAGCAGACAGACATGTTCCCATGGCATATCCAGCTGGGCCGCGACCATTATTATATGCAGATCACGCGGTCCCTTATTGACCAGATCGGCCTTGGTGTCTATGGGGACGGCGATTTCCTGCCTCCCGAGGCAGCGCTGGCAGAGCAGTACAATGTGTCGGTTTCAACGGTCCGCAAGGCTATTGCCATGCTGAACAAGACCGGTTTCTGCCAGACTTACAATGTAAAGGGCACACAGGTAACCTTATTCAACGATAATGCAACCGTGCGCTGCATGAAAAACAAGGTGTTTAAAAGGGATACCCTGACCTACTTAAGCGGACTCCAGTTCATGGCCATAGCAATCCGTCCCGCTGCCCTGCTGGCCTTTGAACAGATTGATGCCGGACGGCTGGAGGAACTGAAGCATGCCCTTAAGGCCCCCTATGCAATCCCTCTTGACCTTCTCATCCGGTATGTCATTGAATGCCTTCCCCTGTACCCGTTCAGGGCCATACTGAAGGAGGTTACGGGCACACTGCGGTGGGGTTACTATTATTCCTTCTTCAGCGCCGGAATCCAGGCAGACAATCCCCTGGACCGGAAAAGCATGACTGCTTACCATTACCTGATTCGCGGGGATAAAGAGGCCTTTGCCGGCCAGCTGTCCCTGTGTTACTGTCATATCCTGGAATTTGTCCGGGACTTCCTGGCTGACTGCGGGCTGCCGGAAGCCAGGAACTTCGTCACGCCCATACCGGAACTGTTGGGATGGTAAAACCCTGGGCCGGGATTGTCCGGGCTGGAAAACCGGGGGCCAGGGCCATCCGGACTGGAACTGCCAGGAATAGGATAATCCCCTTGCGGATATAGGCTGGAAATGATATAATCACACCAAAACGGCGTGATATGCGCCGGAAAACAGGAGGAATAAAATGGATTTTACGTATTACCCAAACCGGATTGCCCTGCTGGACGGCAGCGGACAGGCCATTGCTGAAATCACATTCCCGGACCTAGATGGGAATACCGTGGATATTAACCATACATTTGTGGACGAATCCCTCAGGGGCCAGGGAATGGCCGGCAAACTGATGGAAGCTGCCGCGGACCAGATCCAGTCCCAGGGCAAGAAGGCTGTGCCCACATGCTCCTATGCGGTAAAATGGTTTGAAAAACATCCGGAATACAGCAAACTGGTGAAATAGCCCCCGGGGCTGTTCCACCAGTTTGCTTTTTCTATTTCTGTCTTTCTATATTATTTTCCCTGTTATTTTCCAAAAACAGATTCTTCCTTTATATCCAGCTTCCTGCACCACGCCTTCAGCTTATCCTCATCATAGCCGGAAACATGGAAATCATCCAGGGACTCCTCAATTGCGATATCTGTTTTAATGGTTGCCAGCCGCTTTGAAAGCAATGCCGCTGCTTCGCCGCAAAGTTCATCCTCTTCCCCTGTCTTTGTAAGGGCCTTATAGGGCGAACGGCTGATTCCCAGGCCGGATTTCCAGAAGTCCTGCAGCTCCTTTAAGGAGGCCTTATCCTTCTCAGCCTCGTGGATGGCGGCATAGATTTCCTCAATGGTGCCATATTCACCCAAAAGGATGGGGGCAGCGCTTGCCACGCCCTTTACACCCGGTATATTGTCAGAGGTATCTCCCTGGATTCCCTTTAAATCCGTTATCTGATGGGGCCATACCCCTTCCTCCGCCAGGACATGCTCCGCTGTAAACTCAAATGTCTTTTCCGGAAGGTTGACGCTTTTTTTGTCCATCCCATAGGGCGCGTAATATTTATCATACAGTTCGTCCGCCTTCTCCTGCCTGGACTGCACCATCCAGGCCCTTACATTATGCCCATCATCTACAAGCTGCAGATAGTCATGGTCCTTGGTCATCACAACCATGGGGATCTGGTCCCGGAACTTCATCACCAGGCTGCCTGCGTAATCATCCGCCTCATACCGGCTGCTGTAAAGCACCCTGAACCCTGCATCCTCCAGGATCTGCTCCAGCAGCACGAACTGCTGCTTCAGAGGTCTTGGGGTTTCCGACCTGGTTCCCTTGTAATCCGGGTACAGTTCCCTGCGGAACGTGTCCCTGGTCTTGTCGAACACGAAGGCCACATGATCCGGCTGCTGCTTCTTGAGCAGGGACACCACCGCCTTTAACACGCCAAATATCCCATTGGTATAGGTGCCATCCGCTGCGTGCAGTATCTTATCATAATGCTTCTGCTTTTCCTCATCTGTTTTGGCAAACATGATTTCCCTGGGCAGGACAGCATAATAACAGGTGGACAGCAGTGATGAGCCGTCCACAATCACAAACTTATTCTCTGACATATGAATTCCTAACCTTCCTTTGCAATACTTAAATACTCCGGCTTAACATACCCGGTCAGCCATACACCGTTTTCAGACAGATAAAAAACCGCGCCGTCCCGTGCCATCCGTCCGGCGTCCACCTCCAGCACCATTGGCTGTCCGTGACGGCTTCCCACCTTAACTGCCGTGCTGTAATCCTTTGACAGATGTACGTACAGACGGCTCATGGGCTTTAATCCCTGGCCCTTAATACTGTCCATAAAACGGCTGGCCGTCCCGTGATACAGCTTTTCCGGAGGAACCGCCTGCTTCAGTTCCACATCCACCGGTATGCTGTGCCCCTGGTTTGCGCGGATCAGGGTCTTATCCTCATTAAAGCTGTACCGTCCCTTTTCATCCGTGCGCACAATCTCCTCCAGCATTTCCATGTCAAGCCTCCGTCCTGAGGCATTGACGCCTGCAATCAGCTCCTGTGTATCCGCCCATCCGTGACCGTCCAGGGAAATCCCTGCCGCGTCCGGGTCGTGGCGGAGTACCAGGCTCAGGAATACGCTTAACTTATCCTGTTTACTTTTACCCATCTCCATCTCTCCCGTCAATGATTCTTCCAAATATACCCTTAGTCATTATGCCAGACAAGCTGGTCCGAAGGCACCGACACATATTCGTCCGCCTTCTCCCCCACCCGCATGATTACATTGCGTATGCCTGCCTGGATGATCATCCTGGCGCATACCGGACATGGCTTTGCCCTGTGGACCGTGTTATCGGCAGGGTTTACGCCTGCCAGATACAGGTCTGCCCCCATGGTCTGCTCCCTTGAACAGTTTAACAGTGCATTCTGTTCCGCATGGATGGCCCTGCACATGCCATAGCCCTCCCCCTGGTGCAGTCCAAGCTTAATCCTTGGACAGGAGCCGATGTCGCAGCAATTGTCATAGCCCCTGGGGGAACCATTGTATCCGGTTGAGACCACCACATCGTCCTTGACAATCACTGCACCGTATTTGCGTTTGATGCAGGTGCTTCTGTAAGCAAATGTCTCAGCCACGTTCAGATATGTGTCGATTTTGGATATCCTCTGTATCCCGTCCGGTTTAACCATGAATCTCCCCTCATGTCCCTGCTTTAAAATTATAAATAGGTTTTATCACTTTTTCTATATCAGCCGTGTCCCCGATATTGTCCACAATATCCTTCATGCCTTTGTATGCCATGGGACATTCATCCAGTGTCTCCATGCTGACCGATGTCGTGTAGATTCCCTTCATCTGCTTTTCAAACTCAGATACGGAAAATGAATTCTTTGCCTGGATACGGCTCATAAGCCTCCCCGCCCCATGGGGAGCGGACTGATTCCAGTCATCATTGCCCTTTCCGATGCAGATCAGGCTTCCATCCCTCATGTTAATGGGGATTATCAGCCTTTCGCCTTTCCTTGCGGACACAGCGCCTTTCCTGAGTATCATGTGTTCCGTATCAATATAGTTGTGGATGGTCGTAAACTGGCTGACCACATGCAGCCCCATCCCACTGACCAGTTCATCCATCATGGCCTGACGGTTATAAACCGCAAATTCCTGCACCAGCTTCATATCATGGATATACTGCCCAAACAGAGGTCCCTCCACATAGGCCAGCTGCCTGGGAACCTCCGTGCGTACCCCGGTCTTTAATTCCTTCAATGCCTTCTGGATTTCCTTCTCCCTGCCCTGGGCCTTCAGTTCCATGATCAGCTTCTGCTGGTCCTCCCGGGAACTGCCGTTTAAGGCCCGGTATCCCTCGGCCTGATAATGCCCCGCAACCTCCAGTCCCAGATGCCTGCTTCCGGAATGCACCACCAGGTAGATATTTCCCTCATCATCCTGGTCAGCTTCAATAAAATGATTCCCGCCACCCAGTGTCCCCAGGCTTTTCCCTGCCCGGTCCAGGTTAATGTTTTTTGCACAGCCCAGTTCATCCAGCCTGCACCGGTCATAATATCTGTGTGTCTGTGTCCTTATGTTAAAACCGGACGGGATCCTGTCATAGATAAGCCGGTCCAGCTTCTGAAGGTCAATACGCCGCTCCTCCAGCCGTACCACTTCCATGCCGCAGCCAATGTCAACCCCACCAGGTTGGGCACTGCCTTGTCCTTGATTGTCATGGTGGTGCCAATGGTGCATCCTGCCCCTGCATGGATATCCGGCATCAGACGTATCCTGCTTCCGGCCGCAAATTCCTGATTAAGTAAAAGCATGACCTGTTCAACCGATGTGTCATCCACCACATCCGTGAAGATTTTTGCCTCGTTGTATCTGCCCTTCAGTTCAATCACCGCTGTCCTCCTTAAATCCTGCCTGATGGAGCGTATTCCATATCTGATCAGAATGCCCATGGATGCCCCTTTGGCAGGCAGTCATCGCAAAGCAGCTCACCATCCACCACCGCGCCGTTGGTCAGTTCCCTGACCGGGTCCGGCTTCTCCCTGTCCGTTGTCCATGCATTACATTTATGGCACCGTCCACAGTTCATGGTTCCGGGATTCAGCAAAAGCTCCTGGGTGGAATACCACTCCGCGGTATGGGCACTGTCTATGGCAATATCCTGGTCTGGAAGCGCCTTCCAGATCCTCTTCCTCAATTCCTCTTTATCATGATTCGTGGAAATTTCCCTGTCTTCTACCTCCACCAGATATGCTACCTTGTATAGCAGCGTTTCGGTGGCATCCGGTTTCTCCTGCTGACCACAGCCCTCATCCCCGGCCATGACCAGGCCCAGATAATCCAGCAGTTCTTTCTTAGTCAGTGGCCCTGCATGGCTTAATATGCAGTACCTGCAGTCCATGCGTTCAATGGTCCGTACCAATGTCTTCAGCCTTTCCTTATCCATATAGCCGCCATTGTAAAAATCCCCACAGGTGGAATCCCCCAGGAACAGCACCTTTTCTTCAGGAACATAAACCAGCACCGTGTCCTCTGAATGCGGGGAAACCGCATGGAAAATATCAGCTGTCAGACCGCCCAGTTTAAGTGTCATTTTATCAGTAAATGCGATATCCGACGGGATTGCCACAATCTCCCTGCCACCCGCATATTCCTGTTTCAGGCACGGGTCCTCTTCCTTAAGCGCGTCCGCATAAGCGCTGTCCGCCAGCCTTATCCGCTCCTGCTTAAGCATTTCATTGGTTTTCACATGGGCGGCTGATAAACCGTGGATATGATGCATCCCAAACGTATGGTTCCAATGCCAGTGGGTAATGACCGTCATATCAGGCAGCTTCAAACCCGCTGCTTCCAGCGCCCCATAGAATCCATCCACATGGGCAGCCGAATTGCCTGCGTCTATTGCAAGGCTTATGCGGGAGCCATTAATATATGCCAGCATGGGGCGGTCTGTCTCCGGCTGATGGGGATAATAGAAAATCCTATCGGTTAATTGTTCCAGTTTCATCTGCCAAACTCCCTGCTGACTACAGAATCATATATCAGCTTTGTCCTGGTGTCAAAAAGCACCCATGTAATCTCATCCAAAGCCCCGTCATGCTCCAATAGGAACTGCTTAACCGCAGCCGCGGCGCTTTCTGCGGCCAGCTCCACCGGAAAATGATAAATTCCCGTTGAAATAGAAGGAAATGCTATCTTTTTAATACCCTTCTTTACTGCAATATCAAGTGAATTCTGATAACAGGAGGCCAGAAGCCCTGCTTCATTGTGCGTTCCCCCATTCCATACCGGACCAACCGTATGGATGATATAGGTGCAGGGCAGGCCATACCCCTTTGTAAGCTTGGCCTGCCCGGTCTTACATCCCCCAAGAAGCCTGCATTCCGCCAAAAGCTCCTTGCCCGCTGCCCGGTGAATGGCGCCATCCACTCCCCCGCCTCCGAGTAAGGAGGAATTAGCCGCATTGACAATGGCATCCATCCCCTGTATCTTTGTTATATCGCCTAGCACTGTCTGTATCTTTGTTTTCATTAATATCAACCCCCTAATGATGGTTCAGGTTACATTCTGATTGGAACTATCTATTTTGCCCTCATAATATTATATCAAAACCATTTCTAATATCATAGCATAATCTTAAGCAAAACAATAGCGGCACTATAAAAGTTGTAAAAAAACGGAAATTTTTGTAATAGAGACTTGTAATAGAGGGATTTGTAATAGAAACGGAATAAATCAAAAAAAGTGGTTGACACTTTTCAAATCATATGGTATCCTTATTGAGGTTCAGAAATGCAGCCGACAAAGGGGAATAGTTCAATGGTAGAGCAGCGGTCTCCAAAACCGTAGATGGGGGTTCGAGCCCCTCTTCCCCTGCTGACTATTTTAACGAATAGCCCAACCCGAATGAGGTCAGAAGTCCTTTATCTTAAAGGTTTTCTGGCTTTTATTTTGTTTATTTCGGGGAGGGCTGATAAATTAAAACAGGGCGGTTGGGTTTAATCCCTCTGCTTTCATTTTCTTCCCCGTCTGTCCTCCCCCTGAATTCCACAGTACACCGCCAAAAATGCGGACACACATTTCCGCGTATCCGCATCTCTTTTCTTATATTTATTCAATTACCGTCAATTCCCTGGGCAGATGGTTTAAGGATAATGCCCCATCTTCGGTCACGACAAAAAGGTTCTCAATACGTACACCACCCTTTTGCGGCAGGTAGATTCCCGGTTCCACGGAGAATACCATGCCTTTCTGCAATGGTTCGCTGCAGGACAGGCTGATATCCGGAAACTCATGGGAATCCAGGCCAATGCCATGTCCAGTCCTGTGAGTAAAGTACTGCCCGTAACCTTCATTGGTTATGATATCCCTGGCAATCCTGTCAATTTCCGAACACGCAACGCCTGGTTTGATTGCGGCAGATGCCTGCAGGTGGGCCTTCAGGACGATGTCATAAATCTTCTCCATTTCAGGAGATACTTCCTTGTAAAAGACAGTACGTGTCTGATCGGAACAGTAATGTCCATAGGGCGCACCTAAATCAAACATGATACAGTCACCAGGAGTTAACCTGGTATCATCTGATACATGATGGGCTTCGGCACAGTGGGCGCCATAGGAGAATATCACATTGGTCCCATAGGCATCTGCCCCATATTGGGCAAATAATCCATAACGCATACGGGACAGTTCCAGTTCACTGATATCACCATTGATATTCTCAAATATTTCAGCCAGGACCTTATCATTAATCAGGGAAGAGGTTTTTAGGATATCAAGTTCCTCCTCATCCTTAATCATGCGCAAATCATCCACCAGTTTCGGCATATTGACATACCTGGCATTAGGCTGGGCGTTCATTAAGCCTAACAGGAACCTGGCCTGCCAGTCCTGGTCCACCACAACCGTGCCGCCTTCCTTAATGGCCTTTCCCATTAACTGTGTGGGGTCCTGGGTATCATCCCACAATACAAGCTCTGCCATGACACTGGGATCCACGTGGAATAAACGGTTTACATAGTAGATTGCACTGCCGTCTGCATTGATGATCAATGCCAGCAGACGCCGCATGGGATCCATATACGCACCTGAAAAATAAAACACATTGGCTTTTGATGTGACGATTACCTGGTCTACCCCATACTCTTTCATTTTACTACAAAGCTTCTGTACACGTTCAGATTTCATATCATACCTCCTGTTATTTATATCCTTTTAATCTTATAGTAACATAGTCCACAGCCTGTACAGAAGATTAGCCGAAATCCCGGCACATAATCCTCCAATAGTATGGCAGGCAATGGCTGTTCCGGTAAACCTCCTCTCATTCAGGCTGTCCATCATGGCAACATGGGTGCTGAGGTATCCGCTCCAGCACATGCACATGGCGGTAAATACGGCAATGTCATTGGCATGGGCCAATCCGCCTGCCACCATGGCGGGTATCAGGCTGATTGCCGCCCCGGCAGAACCAAGTGAAGTCACTGGTACGGATATTGCTGCCGGAGAAGAAAATCCAAAGAGCGGGACAAAAATAAAACCTAATTTTTCTCCTATCCAGGGAAAAAATGCCACCCCCTCATAGGCTGCCCCAGTATATATCCCGCCGTCCCCAGGCCCATTGGTAAGCATCAATACAATAGTACAGATAATCAGCACACCTGGTATGATGGCAACCCCCATCTTTACACCGGACTGTCCGCCTTCCAACAGCGCATTAAGCAAACGGCCGGCCCTGGTTCCCTCCCGTACTTTTCTGTAACGGATAAGGTCTACCTGCTCACTGTCCTCATTTTCATATCCCTGTTCCACGCCATAAAACCTGCTGGTCCTGCTTATCATAAGTCTTGTACTGATAATGCTTCCTATGACAGCCGCAATATTCCCTATCATGACAGCTGATGTAAATGAACCTCCATCCGCCAGGGGCAGGCTGACCAGGAAAACGGATATGATAAGACCCATCCCAAATGCTGTACCCAGATTTGTCAGGGCCGGAAGCTGATAACGTTTGAAATACCTTCGGAACCGTACATCATCACATAAAGTCAGGACCGCAGGATTATCAGAAAAATAAGTAGCAAATACACTGATGATACTGGCTCCCGGAAGGCGGTATAAAGGATACATAAGCGGCGAAATCAGCCGGTTTGCAATTGAAATGACGCCAAATTCCGCCAGAACTCCGGACAAAGCCCCTGCCACCACTGCAATTGCCGTAATATACCATACGGTTTCCATCAAAAGCGAATAGGCTGTGTTTAACATGGTGTTAACCATATTGACCCCGCCCATCTTTATACCGATAATCCCAAACAGGATGCTAATGGAACATATACATACCCCGCCTTCCAGACTGACTGCCTCCTTATACCCGGCAGGGGGAATCTGTTGTTTGTTAAGCTTCATCTAACTCCTTTACATTTTGGAAATCTGCTTGCAATCGTTATTAGCATTGTATCACATAATACCCATAAAAACTTTACCATACTTCAGGTACAATCATCCGTTTTCTCATGCAAGGATTTAATTTATACTATTTTCTGATGTTTTGGGGGGGGGGGGGGGGGGGGGGGGGGGGGGGGGGGGGGGGGGGGGGGGGGGGGGG
>SKEY01000156.1_pt1 | contig 121414 bp, 116 predicted proteins | sample 4843871 | NCBI WGS metagenome assembly SKEY01 (sample SAMN11008797, study PRJNA524170) | human gut metagenome | biome: Human fecal sample; material: Feces; isolation source: fecal sample from pouch patient p36 | host: Homo sapiens | place: Israel: Tel-Aviv | collected 2016-12-04
CTGCTTGCCAGGGCCTTAGAAGCTGCCCCTCCGGAACTTGGCGTCCGTCCCGCAGCCGTCCTAAGGAATCCTCCCGTCCCGGCCGGTTCCCCTTAGCCCAAAGCCTGCCCTGGCCCGCTTCGCGGACTGTGTATTCCAGCCATGACATGCGCCAAACGCAGAAGTGGAAATAAAATCTCCGGTGCCAGCTGTTTCCAGAAGATATGGGATGGACTGGCGGGGGGATTTTTTTATTTTTCTAGTCGGATTCATGAGATGCAGGGATGGAGGAACGTAGCGGGTGAGCGGAAGGGGGATGGGGGTGTGGATGCATCTACAGGGACGTGTGGGTCTTAGGCTGAGGGAAGCGGTGCTAAGAGGCTGGCGCCTTTGTCTGAACCCGATGACTGAATGGGTGGTAACACCTAAAGCGCGAGTTTGGCAGCCAGCCTCTTGTCCAGCGCCGTTTTCCTCAGCCTTAGAGCCACTAGTCCCGCAGCCGTATCCGTACCCCCATCCCCCTTCCGCTCACGGACGGATGCACCTCACCCCACACCTCATAAATCCACGTTCCCATATTGCGAACCTCGGCAAGGAATGGTATAGTTTTAATATAAGCAAGTATAAGGACAAGTCAACAAGAACAAAGGAAAGGGAGGTCATGAATGAATGTAAATCTGGAATATTACAGGGTGTTTTACTATGTGTGCGTTCATGGGAGCCTGACTGCGGCTGCCAGGGAGCTGTGTATCTCCCAGCCGGCAGTCAGCCAGGCCGTGCGCCAGCTGGAAAAGGAAGCGGGAATCAAGCTGTTCCTGCGGACATCCAAGGGCGTACAGCTTACCAAGGAGGGGGAACTGCTGTACCGCTATGTTAAAGTGGGGGTGGAGAGCCTTTTGGAAGGCGAGAAGATGGTGGAACGGGTCCTGGGCATGGATATGGGGGAGGTGCGGATTGGGGCCAGCGATATGACCCTTCAGTTTTTCCTGCTTCCTTACCTGGAACAGTTCCACAAGGAGTTTCCTAAAATCAAGGTCAATGTATCAAATGCGCCTACGCCGGAAACCATAAAGAGCCTGGAAGAGGGCAGGATTGATTTTGGCGTTGTCACCACTCCCTTTGAATGCAGGGGGACCATGAACCGGATTCCGGTCAAGGTCATACGCAATGTGTTCATTGCCGGCAACAGCTTTGAAAAGCTGAGGGACAGGGAGCTGGATTATTCGGAGCTTTCAGGCCTGCCCTGCATTTTCCTGGAAAAGAATACCAGCACCAGGACATTCATGGATGATTTCCTGTTAAAACAGGGGATTGAACTGAAGCCGGAGTTTGAACTGGCTATCAGCGACATGATCGTACAGTTTGCCAAGCGCAATATGGGGGTGGGCTGCGTGATGGAGGGATTTGCCCAGGACGCGGTGGAAGCAGGGGATGTATTTGAACTGAAATTTAAAATGGAGATGCCTGCCCGGCATATTTGCGTGGTTACCGGGGAATCTAACCTTATATCCATGCCTGGACGCAAGCTTCTGGAAATGATTACCGGCCAGAGGATTGATACGGATATGATATAAGCGCTCATTATGGGAAGCATAATAAAGAACGTCTTTACTTATGAAGGGCATTGTAGTAAAGTAAGAACTGTCTTTTTTGAGTTTGTACCAGACTCAGAATAGGGCTTAAGGAAGATAATGAGCATGGACGGGAAGATACCCGAAGGAGGATTTATTGTATGGTCAGAGCAATTGTAGGTGCTAACTGGGGCGATGAAGGCAAGGGCAAGATTACGGATATGCTTGCCAAGGAGTCTGACATTATTGTACGCTTTCAGGGCGGAAGTAATGCGGGACATACCATTATTAACGATTATGGCAAGTTTGCCCTTCATCTCCTTCCATCCGGCGTGTTTTATCAGCATACAACCAGCGTGATTGGCAATGGGGTGGCGCTTAATATCCCATATCTGATGGATGAGATACAGTCACTGGTGGACAGAGGGGTTCCAAAGCCCAGGGTCCTTGTTTCGGATAGGGCGCAGATCCTGATGCCTTATCATGTGCTGTTTGACACCTACGAGGAAGCGCGTCTGGCAGGCAAATCCTTTGGTTCCACCAAATCGGGTATTGCCCCGTTTTATTCTGATAAATATGCCAAAATCGGTTTCCAGGTCAGTGAGCTGTTCGACGAGGAGCTTCTGAAGGAGAAGGCATACAGGGTGTGTGAGCAGAAAAATGTGCTGCTTGAGCATCTGTACCATAAACCGCTGTTAGATCCGGAGGAGCTGCTCAGTGAGCTGCACGGTTACCGTGACATGATTGAGCCATATGTATGTGATACATCCGCGTATCTCTATGAGGCCATTAAGGAGGGCAGGAAAATCCTTCTGGAAGGCCAGCTTGGCTCCCTTAAGGACCCGGATCATGGAATCTATCCCATGGTGACTTCCTCATCCACCCTGGCTGCATACGGCGCAATCGGCGCAGGGATACCGCCATATGAGATTAAGGACATTACCACGGTTGTAAAGGCTTACTCCAGCGCTGTAGGCGCAGGCGCCTTTGTCAGCGAGATATTCGGGGATGAGGCGGAAGAGTTAAGGAACCGCGGAGGCGATGGGGGCGAATATGGCGCAACCACCGGACGCCCCAGACGTGTGGGCTGGTTCGACGCGGTAGCGACCAGATATGGCTGCCGTATCCAGGGAACCACGGAGGTGGCATTTACCGTGCTTGATGTCCTGGGGTATCTGGATGAGATTCCTGTGTGCGTGGGTTATGAGATTGACGGTCAGGTGACAAAGGAATTCCCCACCACCGCACGGCTTGAGAAGGCTAAACCTGTGCTTACCAGGCTCCCGGGATGGAAATGCGACATCCGCGGGATTAAGGATTATGAGGAACTGCCTGAGAACTGCCGCAAATATATAGAGTTCGTGGAAAAGGAGATTGAGGCTCCCATTGCAATGGTCTCCAATGGACCGGGACGGGATGACATTATCATGCGCAAGCCGCTTCGGGAAGTATAGTAAGGGTTCGAAAATAAATTCTGAAAAGGACATTTAAATCGAAAGGTACCTACAAGACGGTATCAGGAATATTTTCTGGAAAACGGCATAGCTTTGCGGGCTATGCCGTTTCCCTGTTATGCAGACCCATTCAGTAAAGACGCAGCAGGACTTCCAACAGGTCCATGTTCATTTATCATTTTAATTCCCCAATTACCCACTTGATTTTAAGAATTTGTTAAATTTCGTTTTCAATATACCAGGACATTACTTTCATGACATACCGCCCGGTATCAAATGGAGGTTCATATATCTTTAAATGGGCCTCACCTTTTCTCTTGTTAATATTGTATAGTCTGTAAATTCTGTAGTTTTTCTTTTGCTGCTGCATCTTATTGGCAACAGTGATTTCATTTTGGGAAATATAGAAACCGCCGTCATGGTTCTGTTCTGTACTCTTTACCTCAATATATAATAGTTCCCCTTGTTCGGTAAAGGATTTAATATCATAGCCTTCGTTATCGCCCACTTCCTGTGATGTATGTTCAATTTGCTTCGCAAGTTCCACTAACCCTACATTACGTAACTTTTTCTTTTCGAACTCAATAACAATATATTCTCCTAAATCGCCAATGCTTTTTTTCTTTTCATTCAGGGTGATATAATCTGTCTTACATGGCCTTGTGGTCTGTTTTGGCGCTGATTTCCTTTTGGTGGGAGTGTCCTCATCATCAATGAGTAATTTAAAACTGCTATACGGTTTTGTTTCTGCTGGTTGAAGCTCATCTACCGCCTTTAAGGGGGTATTTCTGTGCTTATCATTACAGATGATCCTTATATACCATTTTTTCCTGTATTCTTCAGTCAGGGCACTGGCAGCCGCATTGAAAAATTCGCATATCTTTAAATTATTTGCAACATAATACTTTTTGTCCGAAATAATGATTGCACTGTTCTCATCCTGTATCCGTGTACTGTTTTTCTGCCCTGCTGTAAAGCCATGGACAACTGTTTCCGGATAAATTTTAAATTTATCTGCTTTTGCGGTTAGGAATCCATTCATAATCTCAATGGACTGATTACAGGCAGCCTCAACGAATTTAATATATGTTTTTCGAGGACTTTCCCCGTCAATTATTATCTCATTATCGCCAGCCACGAATACAAAATTAATTTTATCAAACTGCATATTATCGCCGTAAACATATCCATTGTGAAAACAGGAATATGATTTTGCTTGAATATATTTACGGTTATCAAGCCAGTATTGTATAGAAATCTCATCAAAATTTGCTCTCATAAATGTCACCTCGTTTTTTTGAATATGCATTTATATATGGAGTCCGCACCGTTGTTGTAGGAGATTATATCACATAATTGTGGACGTTTCTATTATTTTAACAATTGGAATATGATATCTCCCTGTAAGCAGCAGGATTCCTTTCTGGAGCGTGTTTGAAAATTCATTCCCTCTATCTGTCCTGAGGATTCCACCAAAGGTACCTCCTTAGGACAGATTACGCCCACTTTGCGGTATATTTGGTATCTGCCTGTTTCAGTTTATTGGCCGATACTGTTTTATGAGTGATTACCTTTTGAATGTCCATTTTGTATCCAGGATACAAAATGCCGGGAAACCTGTAGGACACAGCTTTCCCGGCATTTACAATTCTTAAGTTTATCCTATTCTTAAGTTCATTCTATTCTTAAGTTCATTCTATTCTCAAAATCATTCCATTCTCAAGATTATCCCATTCCCAAAGTCATCCCCATCAGCCTATGGCCTGGATGTTTTATCACAGCCTTTGGTCTTTCCAACCCCTTTATCCTCCGCTTTGTCATGGGCTGTCCGTCCGCCGGCCTGTGTACCGGCCATACCGGCTTTTTCCGCCTCCGCCTTCAGCGCTTCCATATCCACTGGTTCGGAAGGCTTTAAGACACGTGTCATCAGTCCCATGGCAAACATGATGATGGGTATGAACACCATGGAGAAAATCACGGCCATCAGGTAATTCTTTGGGGCGCCTGTCACGGCCAGGATAATGGCCAGTACAAACAGCGCCACAAGAAGCAAGGCTCCGGTCAGGGCCAGGATCCGTTTTAATTTCATGCATTTACTCCTTTCATCCACTCAGAAACCATCAATCCTCAGCCAGTTCTTCCCATCGCTCATACAGTTCTTCTAGCTGCCGGGCAATTTCTTCCTTTTCCCTGTTCAGTTCCATCAGCCTGTCCACATCGGTGTAGACCTCTTCCAGGGAAAGCAGCCCGTCAATCTCACTGTCCCTGGTTTCCAGGGCATGGATGGAATCCTCTGTTTTCTTCAGTTCGTTCTGGCGCTTGCGTATGCGCGCCTGTTCTTCCTTCCGGGCCTTCCAGTCCAGCTTTATATCGCTGGCAGAAGAGGAGGCCAGATCCCTGTCCGGCGTTCCCGCAGGCGCCTGGCCCGCAGCATTCCTTGCTGCGAATGCTGCTTCCACGTCATCCTTCTTCTCAAGGTAATAATCGTAGTTGCCGATATAATTAATCAGGGACTGGCTGGTCAGGTCCAGTATCCTGGTGGCGGTGCGGTTGATGAAATAACGGTCATGGGACACATAAAGCACGGTGCCCGTATAGCGGCAGAGGGCGCTTTCCAGTATCTCCTTGGACGTGATGTCCAGATGGTTGGTAGGCTCATCCAGTAAAAGGAAGTTGGCGTCGGAGAGCATGAGCTTGGCCAGGGACACGCGTCCGCGTTCCCCGCCGCTTAAGTCCCGGATCAGCTTGAACACATCATCGCCCGTGAACAGGAAGGAGGCCAGGGTATTGCGGATCTGGGTATTATTCATGTCAGGATAGGTATCCTGTATCTCCTCAAACAATGTCTTGTCCATGTGCAGGACCTGGTGTTCCTGGTCGTAATAACCGATGTGCACCTTGGAACCCAGGCGGATTTCGCCGCTGTCAGCCTCCAGGAGGCCGTTGATGATTTTTAACAGGGTGGTCTTGCCGGTTCCGTTGTTGCCTATGATAGCCACCCGTTCCCCGCGTTTGATATCAAAATCCACGTGGGAAAAAAGGGTCTGGGCGTCAAAGGATTTGCTTAATTCCCTGACCGTCAGCACATCATTGCCGCTGATTACATCCGGCTCCAGCCGTATATCCATGGAATCGTCAATTTCCACCGGTTTATCCAGCCGCTCAATCTTATCCAGCATCTTTTCACGGCTCTCTGCACGCCGGATGGACTTTTCACGGTTAAAGGATTTAAGCTTGGTGATGACTGCTTCCTGATGCTTGATTTCCTGCTGCTGGTTTAGATATGCCCTGATTTTGGCATCCCGGAGCATGGCTTTCTTGTCGCTGTAGGCGGAATAATTGCCTGAGAACATGGTCCCGATGCCGTTATCCAGCTCCACAATCTTGGAAACCACACGGTCCAGGAAATAACGGTCATGGGCAACGATGATCACGCTGCCTGAATAACCCTTCAAATAGGTTTCCAGCCAGGCAATGGACTCCATGTCCAGGTGGTTGGTCGGCTCGTCAAGCAGCAGTACGTCCGGCTTGGTGAGCAGGAGCTTGCCCAGGGAGACACGGGTTTTCTGACCGCCGGAAAGGGTGTTGATGGGCTTGGTAAATTCGTCCTCGCTGAATCCAAGGCCTTTTAATACGCCCGTGACCTCGCTTTTATAAGCATAGCCATTGGCCAGTTCAAAGGCATGGTTTAAGCGGCTGTATTCCGCCAGCATGGCTTCCAGGGCATCGCCTGAGGCGGAATGCATCTTAAGCTCCAGGCTGCGGATCCGCTCCTCCATCTGTATGACCGGGCGCTTTACCTCCAGAAGGGCTTCGTAAATCGTGCTTTCGCTGTCCAGGTCCTGGTGCTGCGCCAGATAACCTATGGTGGAGCCCTTGCTGAGGGCCACAACGCCCTCGTCTGCAGCCAGTTCGCCGATGATGATTTTCAGAAGGGTGGTCTTGCCTGCGCCGTTAATGCCCACAATGGCCGCCTTTTCGTGGTCTTCCAGGTGGAAGGAAACCTGCTTTAAGATATGTTTGTCACCGAAGGACTTGGTTATATTGCTGCATGATAAAATCATGGTTAAACTCCTTTGCATTGTACACCGGCGCCCCATCCGGGCGGGGAACCGGGGCGCTGTCTTTACGCGCTTATATGGGAAGGAAACCCGCATATACCGCCTGTTTTTCAAGGCTCCAGACCGCCGGGATTTCCACATTATACTTTCACCAGTATAATATAATAGGAAAATTTTTTCAAGAACATACTGAAACGTGTTTGACATTTTTTTGACACTTGTTTATAATAGAACCATTAGGTATTTATAGAAACGCGTAAGGGGAAGGTGGAACACAATGGAACGCAAAGAGATATCAAAGGCGGTAATTTCAAGATTGCCCCGCTATTACCGCTACCTGGGTGAACTGATTGAGGAGGGTGTGGAACGCATCTCTTCCAATGAACTTAGCGCCAGGATGAAAGTAACGGCATCACAGATCCGTCAGGACCTTAATAATTTTGGAGGATTCGGCCAGCAGGGATACGGTTATAACGTCAAGTACCTGTATGCCGAGATAGCAAAGATTTTAGGGATTGACCAGCAGCACAACCTGATCATCATCGGGGCTGGCAATCTGGGGCAGGCCATTGCAAACTATACGAATTTCGAAAGGCGTGGATTTGTCATCAAGGGCATGTTTGACATTAACCCCAAGCTGATTGGCCTGGTAATCCGCGGGATTGAGATCCGCTCCGTGGATGATCTGGAGCACTACATCAAGGAGAATGAGATTCAGATAGCGGCCCTGACCATTCCAAAGACAAAGGCGCCTGAGATTGCAGACCGTCTTGTCCAGGCCGGTATCAAGGCAATCTGGAACTTTGCCCATACTGATCTGGTGGTTCCGGATGATGTGGTAGTGGAGAATGTCCATCTGTCTGAAAGTCTGATGCGCCTGTCATACAGGGTATGCAGCATGTACGACCAGAAGACGGAAGAGGGAAAAGCATCAAAGTAAGAATCAGCCGGCAAGCAAAGGAGCCATTCTTTATGCTTGCCGGCCTTTGCTTTTTACAGGAGGTAAATGCGGATGAGAACACTGGTAACGGCAAAACAGATGAAGGCGGTGGACGCCCATACCATCCATACCATAGGCATACCGTCCATGGTCCTGATGGAACGGGCGGCCCTTTGGGTGGCAGAAGAGGCAGAGGCCCTGGCCGGACAGAGGGATGCTGTCTGGGCGGTGTGCGGCACCGGCAACAACGGGGCGGACGGCGTGGCGGCGGCCAGGATGCTTTATCTGAAAGGATATCAGGCTTGTATTTACGTGGTGGGGAACCTGGAAAAGGGGACAGAGGAGTTTAAGGCCCAGGTATCCATTGCGCGCAGGCTGGGCATGGAGGTCAGGCCCTGGACCGGGGCAGTGGATGGGGAGTGCTGCCTTCTCATTGACGCGGTATTCGGCGTGGGCTTAAGCCGTCCCATCGAGGGGGAGTACAGACAGTGCATGGAAATGCTGTCTGAAAAGAGGATTCCCCATACCATCGCGGTGGATGTTCCCTCGGGAATCCATGGGGACACGGGGGCTGTCATGGGCATTGCGCTGAAGGCGGATGTCACTGTCACCTTTGGCTGGGAGAAGACCGGAACAGCCCTTTATCCGGGCAGGGAATACGCGGGCAGGGTAAAGGTATGCGATATCGGATTCCCGGAAACAGCCCTTGGGGCCGTGGCGGAGGCAGAGGAAGGGTGTGGATACGCCTTCACCTACGGGCCGGAGGATCTGGCTCTTATTCCAGGCCGGCCCGCCTATTCCAATAAGGGAACCTTTGGGAAGGTGCTGATTGCAGCAGGGTCGCGGAACATGTGCGGCGCCGCATACCTCAGCGCCCTGGCTGCCTACCGCACCGGCGCCGGGCTGGTTAAGCTCCTGACCGTGGAGGAAAACCGCCAGATCCTTCAGGAACGCCTGCCGGAAGCCATCATCGTCACCTACACGGCGGACCAGCTGGTTTCGGGCAGGGAAGAGTTCAAGCGCATGATTGAGGAGCAGATGAACTGGGCGGATGTGGTGGTGCTGGGGCCGGGACTTGGCAGCGAACCATATGTGGAATACCTGGTGGAGGATATACTGACCAGCGCCTTTGTGCCTGTGATCATTGATGCGGACGGCCTCAATGCCATAGCCGGGCATCCGTACCTGACCACCTACTACACGGAAAACATCATAATCACCCCCCATCTTGGGGAGATGGCCAGGCTGACAGGGGAGGGCATCGATGCCATCAAGGAGAATCTGGCCGGGGCAGCGCTGGAATATGCGGGGCGGTACGGCATTACCTGCGTGCTTAAGGATGCTGCCACGGTGGTGGCAGGCAAGGACGGGACGCTCTACATTAATTCCAGCGGCAACAGCGCCATGGCCAAGGCCGGTTCCGGCGATGTCCTTACGGGTATCATCGCAGGCCTCGCGGCCATTGGCATGGAGGAAGAACAGGCCGCCCTGATGGGGGTCTACCTTCACGGCAGGGCAGGAGAGGCGGCAGCCAGGCAGACAGGGCAGCACAGCCTTCTGGCATCGGATCTGGCACATGCAATCGGGAGGGCTATGGAGCCCGCGATGGAATGAGACAAAACAGGAGGCAGATAAAATGAAACCATACAGCAGGGTATATGCGGCCATCCATCTGGATGCGGTGGCTGCCAATATGGAGGCCATGAAGGCAAACCTCCCGGCTTCCACGTCCATGATCGGCGTGGTCAAGACAGACGGTTACGGACATGGCGCAGTGCCGGTTGCCAGGACCATTGACCCGTATGTGGACGGATATGCCGTGGCATCCGTGGACGAAGGCATCATCCTGCGCCGCCACGGCATACGCAAGATGATCCTTGTCCTGGGCGTGACCCATGAAAGCCGGTTTGAGGACCTGGTTCAGTACGATATCCGTCCGGCCATGTTCCGTTACGGGGAGGCCCAAAAGCTGTCGGCTGTTGCAGCCGCCATGGGGAAGAAGGCCAATATCCATCTGGCAGTGGACACGGGCATGAACCGCATCGGCATGAAACCGGACCAGGAATCCGCTGACATGGTATACAGGATTAACATGCTGGAGGGAATCCGCATTGAGGGCATGTTCACACATTTTGCAAGGGCAGACGAGGCGGATAAGACCACCTATGGACTGCAGTTTGGGAAATATAATGATTTTGTGGAAATGCTCGGCAGCAGAGGGATAACCATCCCAATCAGGCATTGCTCCAACAGCGCCGGTATCGTGGAGTCGCTGGGGGCCAACGGCCTTGACATGGTGCGGGCGGGCATTTCCATCTATGGCCTGTATCCGTCGGATGAGGTGGGAAAGGATGCGGTGAAGCTGACGCCGGCCATGGAGCTTAAGAGCTTCATCACCTACATAAAGACCATTGAACCCGGGGATGCGGTGAGCTACGGAGGCACCTTTGTGGCTGACAGGCAGATGCGCGTGGCCACCATCCCGGTGGGATACGGGGACGGCTATCCGCGCTCCCTTTCCGGCCTCGGTTCTGTCCTGATCCGCGGCCAGAGGGCCAGGATACTGGGCCGGATCTGCATGGACCAGTTCATGGTGGATGTGACCGGGATTGCGGGTGCGGCGGAAGACGACGAGGTGACACTGATCGGAAGGGACGGGGATGGATTCATTTCCGTGGAGGAACTGGCCGGGGCCGGAGGCGGTTTCCACTATGAAATCATCTGCGGCATCGGGAAACGGGTGCCCAGGGTATATATACGGCACGGCAGGGTGATTGGGAAAAAAGATTATTTTAATGATATTTACGAAGGCTTCGGATATATGTAAAAGCCTACCATGCTCCAAATAAGCGTCTGAAACATATGATACTATTAGGTTACAGGGCAATGTATACACAGGTCAGATATTGCCAATACTAAGGTTGAATAAATTGACGGAGTGTGGACGATGTGATTATCAGACGTGGAGACATTTATTATGCGGATTTACGGCCTGTGGTGGGCTCCGAGCAGGGAGGGGTCCGTCCTGTGCTGATCATCCAGAATGACGTGGGCAACAAACACAGCCCCACAGTCATATGCGCAGCCATTACATCAAGGATGAACAAAGCAAAGCTGCCGACCCATGTGGAACTGAATACAAGGCGGTGTGCCATGATTAAGGACTCCGTCATCCTTTTGGAACAGCTGCGCACCATTGACAAGCAGCGGCTGAAGGAAAAGATATGCCATATAGACGAGGAGCTTCAGCAGAAGGTGGATGAAGCGCTGATGGTAAGCCTGGAACTGCATACATAGGCACAGGCACCATTGACGAAATATAAGAAAAATGTTATGATAAGCAGAGTTATGCCGTGATTTAAGGGGCGTTGCTCTGCTTTTTACATGACAAAAAGCAGGGCGGCATGAGTACGAAAGGAGTCTTTATAGTATTATGGACGATGGTTATTCGCCTGTCAGTATACTTGTATTGATTGGTTTTATCCTTCTGGAGGCTGTGTTTTATGGATTCGGTTCGGCGATTCAGAACGTGAATGAAGGGAAGCTGGAAGATGAGGCACGCCAGGGGAACAGGAAGGCTGCCAGGCTTCTTGAGATTGTCAACCGGCCGGGGCGGTTCGTGCACACCATTCAGATCACAACCCATCTGATTGGTATGATTACAGGCGCGGTCATACTTCCTGTGCTGGTCAACGGGCTGATGAGGCGCATCCATATCTTTAAGCCCATGGCCGGATGGTATGACGGGGCATCCAGGGTCCCATGGTATCTGGATTCCATGTGGTGGGAGCAGATCCTGTTCATGGTGGCCGTGGCCATCGTGCTGCTGCTTATCATCATCAGCTTCGGAATCATCATCCCCAAACGTCTGGCTGCCAAGGAACCGGAGAAGTGGGGATACCATATGCTGCCCGTGGTCCTGTTTGCCGCAGGTGTGTTCCTGCCCCTGACCAGGCTGATCACACTGGTGTCAGCCCTTGTACTCCGGCTTTTCGGGGTGGATATAGCGGACGATGACGACAATGTGACGGAAGAAGACATCATGTCCATGGTAAATGAAGGCCATGAGCAGGGAGTCCTGGAAGCAGACGAGACAGAGATGATAACCAATATCTTTGAACTGGGGGACAAGGAAGCTTCCGATATCATGACCCACCGTACCAACATGACGGCCCTGGACGGCTCCATGCTGCTGGGGGATGCGGTGCATTTTATCTTAAATGAAGGCATCAACACCCGTTACCCTGTGTACCGGGAGGATATAGACGACATTGTGGGGATCCTGCATATGAGGGACGCCATGGTGTATGTGGAAATGGAAGAATATAAGGACAGGCCATTGCTTGAGGTCCCAGGACTTCTCAGGGAAGCCAACTTCATACCTGAGACGCGGAGCATCGACACCCTGTTTAAGGAGATGCAGTCCGGCAAGATCCACATGGAAATCGTGGTGGATGAATACGGACAGACGGCAGGACTCCTGACCATGGAGGACATACTGGAGGAAATCGTAGGAAACATCATGGATGAGTATGATGAGGAAGAGGATTTCATTTCCGTCAGGGAGGACGGCTCCTTTATCATGAGCGGCCTTACGCCCCTGGATGATGTGATGGATGTGCTGGATATCGAGTTCCCGGAGGAGGACAGCGATACATATGATACCCTGAACGGATATCTGATATCGCGTCTGGACCGCATACCCCAGGAGGGGGAGAATCCCCGGGTGGGGTTCGGCGGCTATACCTTTGAGGTAATCAAGGCCGGCAATAAGATGATAGAGAGCATCCACGTGTTTAAGGACCAGGAGGAGGAAGGGGACAGCGGGAAGGACAGGGAAGGCCTGCGGACAGAACAGGGGAAGGACAGCGGCAATCCCCAATCAGATAAATCCAAAAAAGGCTTGGTGGAAGGAAAAGATGACAGGAATCATAGAGAGCACGAAGGAAATGTTCCGTGACAGCAGGTTTTTAAGAAAGGCCCTTATGATTGCCTGCCCGGTAGCGCTTCAGGGCATGTTGAACACAGTGGTGAACCTTGTGGACACATTGATGATCGGCACCCTGGGGGCAACGGCCATTGCGGCCGTGGGGCTGGCGAATAAGGTCTTTTTTGTGTTTTCCCTGCTGGTATTCGGGATTGTCAGCGGCGCAGGGATCCTGGCCGCCCAGTTCTGGGGAAGCGGGGATGTAAAGAATATCAGGAAGGTCCTGGGGCTGTCCATCCTGCTTGCACTGGGAGGCGCCCTGTTTTTTGCGGTACCCGCAATCCTATGTCCACAGGCGGTGATGCGTATCTTCACCACCAGCCAGGACAGCATAGAGCTTGGGGCAAAGTATCTGAAGATAGCGGCCCTTACCTATCCCTTCATTGCGTTGACCAATGTGTATGTGGCCATGCTGAGGGCGGTAAACCGGGTGGTGTTCCCGGTCATTGGCAGCTGTATCGCCATTGCGATTAATATCTGCCTTAACTATGTGCTGATTTTCGGCAAGTTCGGCGCCCCGGCCCTGGGTGTGGCGGGCGCGGCCCTGGCAACCCTCATCGCGCGTGTGATTGAGGTGTGTCTCATGCTTACCTATGTTTACACCAGGAAAATGCCCATTGCCTGCGGCTTTTCAGGACTTTTCGGATGGCCGTCCGCATTTGTGAAGGCATTTGCGCTCACATCCGTCCCTGTCATTGCCAACGAGTTCATGTGGGGCCTTGGCACCACCATGTATTCCCTGGCTTACGGCCGGATGGGGGACGAGGCGGTGGCGGCCATAACCATTGCCACCACCATACAGGATATTGTGGTGGTGCTGTTCCAGGGACTCAGCGCGGCCACCGCGGTCATCCTGGGCAATGAGCTGGGGGCGGGCAAGATAAAGCGGGCCGAGAAATACGCCACCCAGTTTTTCATCCTGCAGTTCATTGTCACCATTGCATCGGCCTTTGTGGTAATCGGGATCAGAGGCCCGCTTATCGGGCTTTATAACATCACGGAAGCGGTTGGCCATGATGTGAACATGTGCATCCTGATATTTGCCTGCTATATGCCGGCCAAGATGTTCAACTATGTGAATGTGGTGGGTGTGTTAAGAAGCGGGGGCGACACGAAGATGTGCCTGTTCCTGGATACCAGCGGGGTCTGGTTCATCGGTGTGCCCCTGGCGTTCTTAGGCGCCCTTGTGTGGCATCTGCCCATCTATATGGTCTATGGCCTGGTCATGCTGGAGGAAGTGTATAAGGCCGTGCTGGGTTATATCCGTTACAGGCAGAAGAAGTGGCTGAGGAACCTGACCACACAGGTGCAGCAGGGATAGGCGGACCGGTAAGGCGTGCAGGATTTTTTACTTGCCATATAAAAAAAATCGTGCTAAGATAGAAAAGATGTGTATAAAATACAGCATAAGCTGTATGAAGTATAGAAAAACAGATTAAGCAGAATGAAGGAAAGGGTGTTTTATCGATGTCAGGACATTCAAAGTTTGCCAATATTAAACATAAGAAAGAGCGCAATGACGCGGCAAAGGGCAAGGTTTTCACTGTAATCGGACGTGAGATTGCGGTGGCTGTAAAGGAAGGCGGCGCGGATCCGGCCAACAACAGCAAGCTGCGCGACGTAATTGCCAAGGCAAAAGCCAATAACATGCCGAATGATACCATTGACCGCGGCATTAAGAAAGCAGCAGGCGATGCTGCATCCGTGAACTACGAGATCCTTACATATGAAGGATACGGGCCAAGCGGGGTAGCCATTATCGTCGACACGCTGACGGATAACAAGAACCGCACGGCTGCTAATGTGAGAAGTGCATTTACCAAGGGCGGCGGCAACGTAGGGACCCCTGGAAGCGTGTCCTACATGTTCGACAAGAAGGGCCAGATCATCATTGACAAGGAAGAATGTGAGATGGATCCGGATGAGCTGATGATGATTGCCCTGGATGCAGGCGCAGAGGACTTTGCCGAGGAAGAGGACAGCTATGAGGTAATCACTGCCCCGGAGGATTTCAGCGCTGTGCGTGAGGCCCTGGAGGCCCAGGATATTCCCATGATGGAAGCGGATGTGACCATGATTCCCCAGACGTGGGTGGAGCTGACCGATGAGGAGGATATCAAGAAGCTGAACAAGACCCTGGATTTGCTGGATGAGGATGACGACGTCCAGGCCGTGTACCATAACTGGGATGAGTAATGCCTTACCATAGGAACATATATTGAAGAAATGACAGAAGGACCGGTCATGTGGCTGAATCATCAGCCGCATCCGGTCCTTTTTATGTTTTAGTTGGAGACCACCATGGTGCGCAGCCCGTCGGTTGCATTGGGGGCATTGAAAATATACAGGGTGTAGGAATTGTTGGCGCTCATATTGGCGGCGGCAGTTGCCAGATAGGTGGATGGGAATGCGCCGGTCCTGGCAATATAGAGCTGATACCATCCCGGATAAAAGCTGGTATACGGCGTCACTTCCCGGTAGCGTACATTGGTAAAGGCCACGTAGGAATTGTTCTGGTTCCCAATGGACACGTCGAACGGCCCAAGGTTCTGTGACAGGTTGCAGGTGCGCAGGCAGCTGGTGCCGGAAGGCGCGTTGCAGGAAATATCGGAGATTTCCATGATGTCCAGGCCGCTTGCCGTGTTGATGATGGCAATGGTCATGGAGGAGGAGGCCCTTACCTGGACCGGTTTCTGGATGTAGACATATCCGTTGGCGCCGGACACGGTAATGGTCTGCGTGCCTGAGGCTGCCTGCACATAGCTTGTGATGTCCCCGTTTGCAAGCCCGCTTGCCACCATCCAGTTGCCGATGTACACATAGAATGGCTGGTAACCCGTGGACGCATTGAGGATGCGCACCCTGCCAAAGCTGGTGGCGGTGCAGTTGTAGCATGGGAAGGTGATGCCGGGAATGACGGTGACGGAACCGCCTGTGCCGCCTGGGAATACGGGACGGAAAATAGGCGGGAAGTTTGGACGTCCGCTGTCCACAGGACCGCCCTCGCCTGGGTTGGGAAGGGGGATGACAGGGACGCCGGCGCCATTGTCCATGTTGTTCCCGCTGTCCACAGGACCGCCTTCGCCTGGATTGGGAAGAGGGGTAATGGGCATATCCGCCTCACTGACCTCGGCAGCGCTGACCAACGTGTCCGGATACCCATTTGCTCTGTCCATATGATAGGATTGGTTATTCATAACGACCTCACTGATTGATTGATTCAGTATAGTCTATTCAGGTGCAGGGCCAAATGTGAGTGATTTTTCAAAAAAACATCCATGTCACGGAAATACCCGGGATGGTTGAAATGGAACTGCATTTTCCACCCATTTATGCATATAATAAAAAGAACCAGTGTATCAGGAGCGTGGATCGTATGTCATGGGAACCAAAGAAAACAGCTGTGTCTGCACTGGGTCTGCCCCGGGACGTGATCCTGGGCGATGTGCTTGTAAGCTTTGTGGGCCGCGGACAGGTGAATGTGGAAAATTACAGGAGCATCCTTATATATACAGATACCCTGGTAAAACTTCAGGCGAAAAACTGTAAGGTACTCATCCACGGAAACCGTTTGAGAATTGATTATTATACATCTGAGGAGATGAAGATAACCGGTCAGATTGGTTCGCTGGAATTCGAAACATAAGTGGGCGGCTGCCCGTAAGCGTCTGAGGGACGGACGCTAAATGCTCATAGCGAGGAGGGGCCTGTTTGATTGTTTGGCTGTTACATAACTGGAAAGGATATGTAAGACTCCGTCTTCACGGTTATTCGCCGGAACGTTTCCTCAACCTGTGCAATGCCAGGGGGCTGGAAGTCTGGGGGCTTATATGCAACCGGGACGGGGACTATGAATTTTATATGACAGTGGAAGGGTACCGCCGTGTAAAGCCCCTGGTACGCAAAGCCCAGGTAAGGCTGCATATCATCGGGCGTTTTGGTATTCCCTTTTTTATTTACAGATACAGAAAACGCTGGTATTTCGGGGCTGGCCTGGCTGCATTTTTCCTGGTGCTGTACGTGATGTCCCTGTTCATATGGGATATCCAGTTTGACGGCAATTACCGGTATACCTACGACACCCTCATACGTTACCTGGATTCCCAGGACATTGATTATGGGATGCTTAAATCCAGGATTAACTGTGAGGACCTGGAAGCGTCCATCCGCACCAGCTTTCCGGAGATTACCTGGGTGTCGGCCAGGGTATCGGGCACCAGGCTCCTGATCCATATCAAGGAAAATGAAGTGCTGTCCATTGTCCCTGAGAAGGACGAGACACCCTGTGACATTGTGGCTGACCGGGCGGGTACCATCACATCCATGGTGGTGCGCCAGGGGATTGCCCAGGTTTCCGTTGGGGATGAGGTGGAGGAAGGACAGGTACTGGTCAGCGGCCGCGTGCCCATTATCGGTGACAGCGAGGAGGAAATCAATGCCTATCTGGTCCATGCGGACGCGGATGTGGTGGCCAGGACATCCAGGGAGTATGAAAAGACATTTCCCATGCTCCACAGGGAACGGGCAGGGACAGGGCGCAGGCGCAGGGGATGGTATGTGAAGGCGGGCAGATGGTCCTTCACCTGCCTGCTTCCGGTCAGGGGACAGGGGGAATGGGATTATGCCATGGAAGAGCAGCAGCTGAGGCTGTTTTCCAATTTTTACCTGCCTGTCTACATAGGGGATATAAGGGGAAAGGAAATGGTTTCCTATGAAAGCAATTATACAAAGGAGGAATTGGAACACATATCAAAAGCCATAAATTACCAATTTGTCAAAAATTTAGAGGAAAAGGGGGTACAAATTCTTGAAAATAATGATAGAATAGAAACAAGTGTATCTGAATGCAGGCTGAAGGGGGAGTTAGTGACCCAGGAATCCATCGTAAGGACCCAGCCCATGTCAGAACCCATGACGGAACCGGATACACAGCCAACTACAGAGCCAGAGGAGACGAGATAAGCTTAGATGAGTGTGATTGAGACCATGATTGACATCCCCGCTGAACATGAGAAGAATGTCTGCGGGCAGTTTGACACATACCTTAAGAAGATAGAGCGCACCCTGCATGTGACCATGATTGCCAGGGACGGCGAGATTAAGATCATAGGGCCGGAACAGACCATAGGCCAGGCCAGGAGCGTGTTCAACAACCTGATTGAACTGTCCAAAAGGGGCAATACCATTACGGAGCAGAACGTGGACTATGCCCTGTCCCTTTCCTTTACGGAGAAGGACGGCCAGATCCTGGAGATTGACAAGGACATTATCTGCAGGACCATTACCGGCAAGCCGGTAAAGCCCAAGACCCTGGGACAGAAGAATTATGTGGATGCCATCCGCAAGAAGATGATTGTGTTCGGCATCGGACCGGCCGGTACCGGCAAGACCTATCTGGCCATGGCCATGGCCATCCAGGCCTTTAAGAACGGGGAAGTGGGGCGTATCATCCTGACGCGTCCTGCCATAGAGGCAGGGGAGAAGCTGGGATTCCTGCCAGGGGACCTTCAGAGCAAGATTGACCCGTATCTAAGGCCTTTATATGATGCCTTGTATCAGATCATGGGCGCTGAGTCGTACCTGCATAACTCTGAGAAGGGGCTGATTGAGGTGGCGCCCCTGGCGTACATGAGGGGACGTACACTGGACAATGCCTACATCATACTGGATGAGGCCCAGAACACAACGCCTGCCCAGATGAAGATGTTCCTTACAAGGATCGGTTTTGGTTCCAAGGTCATCATTACCGGCGACCAGACCCAGAAGGACCTTCCCTCGGGAGCCGTATCCGGCCTGGACACGGCCCTTAAGGTGCTGAGGAAGATAGACGATATCGGATTCTGTTACCTGACCAGTTCTGACGTGGTGCGTCATCCGCTGGTACAGAAAATCGTACAGGCATATGAATCCTATGAACAGAAGAATACGCCGCCTGTAAAGCGTGAGCGCCGCAGGGAGAGGTAGGCAGGAAAAGCCGGAGAGAGGTTACCCATGACAATATCCATTGAATACGAAGCAGAAAAAAAACTGGACCTGCCCTACGGGGATATCATCCGTGATATCGTCCTGGCAGCCCTGGATTATGAGGAATGCCCTTATGAGGCAGAGGTGAATGTGATCCTTACGGATAATGAGGCCATCCGGGAAATCAACCGGGAATACCGGGAGATTGACTCACCCACGGACGTGCTCTCATTCCCCATGGTGGATTACGGGACGCCCTCGGATTTTGACCATGTGGAGGAGGCTGTGGAGGATTATTTTAATCCTGAGACCGGGGAACTGATGCTGGGCGATATTGTGGTTTCCGTGGACAAGGTGGAGGAACAGGCGGAAAAGTACGGCCATTCCGAGACACGTGAGCTGGCATTCCTGGTGGCGCACAGCATGCTGCATCTGTTTGGCTACGACCATATGGAGGAAGGGGAGCGGGAACAGATGGAGGACAGGCAGAGGAAGATTCTGGAAACCAGGGGGTATACAAGATGAGGAAATGGTTCAGATGGATGGCAGTGATGACGGCGGCAGCCTGCTTTATGGCCGGATGTGCCAGGGAGGCAGGCGTGGAGGTTACAAGTATGGCTGGGGTGGAGACGCCTGCCGTGACCACTGAGCCTGAAATCATCATACATTCTGAACGTGAAACAGACGGCGTGGAGCCAGACGGGGCGGGGGACTACTATCTCCCGGAGGAACGGGAAGAAAAGGACGGCATGATACGCAGCTACCTGACCGGGAAAATGGTTCCTGTGTCCCAGGGAAACCGGCGGCCGGCAGCCGTCATGATGAGCAACGACAAGGAGGCCCGTCCCCAGTATGGCATCAACCGGGCCGGGGTGGTCTATGAAGCGCCGGTGGAGGGCGGGATGAACCGCTATATGTCGCTGATTGAGGATTATGATAATCTGGAGCGGATTGGTTCCGTGCGCAGCTGCCGGACTTACTATACGTATTTTGCCAGGGAATTTGATGCTGTCTATGTACATTTCGGGCAGAGCACATTTGCCAAACCTTATCTGAACAATGTGGACAATATCAACGGCCTGGAAGGGATAGGGACCACTGCATTCTACCGCACAAAGGATAAGAAGTCCCCCCACAACGCATATACCAGCGGCCAGCGTATCACGGAGTCCATCCAGAAGTTAGGCTATGCTCCTGATTATGATGCCTCCTATAAGGGCCATTACCTCTTTGCCAGGGATGGGAAGGAAGCATCATTGGAAGGCCGTCCCGGGGTCATGGACGCGGGCACGGTAAAGCCGGGGTATGCCATGAATCAGGCGTATTTTGTATACGATTCCTCGGACGGGCTGTATCACCGGTATCAGTACGGCGGTGTGCACCAGGGGGATGAAGGTCCCATCACGGCCAGGAACGTGATATTCCAGTATTGCCAGTCCGGCTTTTATGCCACCACGGATTATCTGAATATTAATGTACATACCTCTGACTGCGGGTATTTTATGACAGGCGGCAAGGCGGTTCCCATCAGCTGGGAAAAGGATGGGGAGTTTGGCGTTACCCGGTATTATGACCAGGAACACAACGAAGTGGTGCTGAACCAGGGACAGACATGGATCTGCATCATTTCCACCAAGGATTTTGCCAAGTCAGAAATAATTGGGAAATGAGGACTCACAATAAAGAGATATGAATGTAAGCACATCTAAGAAAAGAACCAGAAAACAAAAGGCTGCCAACTTCGTCATACAGGGCAGCATCCTGGCAATGGCCGGCATCCTGGTACGCATCATCGGCATGCTGTACCGGATGCCCCTTAACGACATCATAGGAAAACAGGGCAATGGATACTATACATCGGCCTTCAATGTGTATAATATCCTGTTAATATTATCCTCCTACAGCATGCCGGTGGCGGTATCCAAGATGATATCCGCCAGGATTGCCAGGGGGGAGTACAGAAACTGCAGCCGCATCCTGAAGGCGGCTCTTATTTATGCCACCGTGATCGGGGGCGTGGCAGCCGTTGTGCTGTGGTTTGGGGCGGACCTGTTTGCGGAGCTGATTAAGACCCCCTTTAGCCGTTATGCCCTTAAGACCCTGGCCCCCACCATCTGGATCATGGCTTATCTGGGCGTGCTCAGGGGATATTTCCAGGGAACGGGGACCATGGTGCCCACGGCGGTATCCCAGATCCTGGAGCAGATCATCAATGCCATCGTAAGCGTGGTGGCTGCCGGCATCCTGTTTGATGTGGGTGTATCCATCAATGCAGCCCAGGGCGCAAGGGACTATTCCTATGCCCTGGGAGCGGCAGGCGGGACCATCGGTACGGGCGCCGGGGCATTGACCGCCCTGGTTTATTTTATCATCCTGACCCTCTCAAAGGGCGGGGATATGCGGGCGCAGGCAAGGAAGGACGTGTCGGGCAGGACGGAGAGCTACCGGCGGCTGGTTAAGATCCTTACCATCACCGTGCTGCCCATTGTAATCAGCAGCGGAATCTATAACTGTTCTAATGTGCTGGACAATTACCTGTTCGGGCAGGGCATGGATAAGCTGGGATATATGGAAGACTCCATCGCCACCTACTGGGGCGCATTAGGGCAGTACCAGCTGCTCTTCAATATCCCCGTGGCAGTGTCCAATGCCTTATCCTCTTCCCTTATCCCCTCCCTTACAAGGGCCGTGGCCAGCAGGAACAGGAAGGAGAAGCTGGAGCGCATCGCAACCGCCATCCGTTTCTCCCTGCTGATTGCCATCCCCGCGGCAGTGGGGATCACGGTGCTGGCAAAGCCGGTCTGCAACCTTTTGTTCATCAGCGAGGACAACAGCCTGTTGATCCGCCTTTCCATGATCGGTTCCCTGGCAGTGGTGTTCTATTCCCTGTCAACCGTCACCAACGCCATCCTCCAGGGCCTGAACCGTCTGGATGTGCCCATACGCCACGCAGTGGCTGCCCTGGTGGTCCATGTGGCGGTGCTGGAAGTGTGCCTTATGGTGCTTAAGATGGGGATTTACAGCGTGGTCATTGCCAATATCGTCTTTGCGCTTGTGATGTGCCTGCTGAACGGACATGCCATTGCGCGGTTCGTCAGATATAAGCAGGAATATAGGAAGACCGTGTTCCTGCCCGCCCTGTGCTCCATTTTCATGGGCGCCGCGGCATATGGGGTGTACAGGGGGATTTATGCCCTCCTTCCCTCCTCCATGATGCGGGGAAGGCTTGGGATGGCTATGGTGGTCCTGCCTTCCGTGGCAGTGGCCATTGCAGTATATGCCCTGCTGCTGGTCCGGTTCCGGGCAGTGGACGAGGATGAATTAAATGGAATGCCGGGCGGCCGCAGGCTTGTAAGGCTGTTAAGCAGGCTCCATCTTCTGTAGGGACTGGCTGGGACGTGTCTGATAATCCATTCCCGCCGCCGGTGTGTCCGGCCGCTGATTCCGGTCGCTGATTCCGGCATGCCGGGACGGATAACAGGAAAAATTTGTGAAAACATGATTAAAACAGCATAGAAAGCAGATACTAACCTCAGAGCGTGTTCCAGAGCATGTCTGAGAAATGCTCCAGCATGTTAGGAGGTTAGCCTGATGAAAAAAGTATTATACTGTGTCCTGCTGTTTATTGCCACATCGATTGTATGCCTTATCGTGGGTTATGGGGTTACCAGATATAATGTGAGACAGGAGCAGGCGGTTCCCAATACGGTGATTGAGACTGAGACTGTCAATGATATGGATGACAAGGCAGCCATGAACCAGGAACAGATAAAGCCCATCCTGGAGAGCCAGTCACCGGCAGAGGAGTACTACCTGGTGGCTGAGTCCGGTTTCCTGCTGGTATTCTGCAGTGACAGAAGTACAATCTGCCTTTACACCCATATTCCGGTGACGGATTTTCCGGAGAAGGAGAGGTCCAGGCTCATGGAGGGAATCTGGTTCCCTTCCATGATGGATGTGTATCATTACCTGGAGTCGTTCACCAGCTGAGCGGGGATGGGTTTCTGCTTTGATGCAGGAATCCACCCCGTCTTTTATGTTACATGGATACATAAGGCGCTGACCGGGAATCCGGATAAAATCCCCGGCTTTCCATCCATTCCTCTTCCAATGGATTATTTAGTAGTTGAAATATGACAGAAAAGCGGATAAAATGAGTTGTAAACTTTTATTGGACAGTAAGGAGCCTGACATAGATATGGAAAAAAGGGTTGTGATTATAGGCGGCGGTGCATCCGGGCTGGTGGCGGCCATTGAGGCGGCCAGACGGGGCGCCCGTGTGACGGTTGTGGAACATATGGACCGGGTGGGGAAGAAGATACTCTCCACGGGCAATGGAAGATGTAACATGACAAACCTTTACATGGAGCCGGAATGCTACCGCAGCGGCGACGGGAGCTTTCCCATGAAGGTCATAAGCGGTTTTTCAGTGGAGGATACCCTGCGCTTTTTCAGGGGTCTGGGGATTGAAACCAGGGACAGGAACGGATATATCTATCCCAATTCCGACCAGGCATCCGCTGTGCTGGATGTCCTGCGCCAGGAATTGGGGCACCTTGGCGTACAGGTGCTTCTCTCCTGTGAGGCGGACCGGATAGAGCAGCTTCATGACGGCACATATAGGATTTCGTCCAGCCAGGGGATGCTGGAGGCGGATGCCCTGATCCTGGCTGCTGGGTCTAAGGCCGCGCCCTCCACCGGCTCTGACGGCAGCGGGTATGAACTGGCCAAACGCCTGGGACACCGTGTGATAAAGCCGCTTCCGGCCTTGGTGCAGCTCAGATGCCAGGGGAACATGTATAAGCAGATGGCAGGTATCCGCACCGAAGCAAGGGTGGGCCTGTACATGGAAAGTCCCCGATTCGGTAAATCGGGGAAAGGTGCGGAAAATCCCCAATTAAGTAAATCGGGGAAAGGTGCAGGCCGGATCCTTCTGGCAGAGGATAAAGGAGAGCTGCAGCTGACGGATTACGGGCTGTCAGGGATTCCCGTGTTCCAGGTCAGCCGTTTCGCGGCCAGGGCATTGGATGAGGGCAGGAGGGTGGTTGTGAAGGTGGATTTCATGCCGTCCTGGAAGGAGGAGGAGGCATTGGGCCTTTTGAGGAAACGCGCGGCCCGCATGGATTATAAGACAGTGGAGGAAATGTTCACCGGTCTTCTGAATAAGAAACTGGCCCTGGTCCTGATCCGGCTGGCAGGGGTGGACCCTTCCATGAAATCAGGGGAATTATCCGCCAGGCAGGCAGGCCGCCTTCTGGAACAGATTAAATCCTATGAGGCCATTGTCATGTCCGTGAACCCCTTTGCCAATGCGCAGGTCTGCTGCGGCGGCGTGGATGTGCATGAGGTGGACGGGACAACCATGGAATCCAAGGTCAAAAAGGGCCTGTACCTGGCAGGGGAACTGCTGGACGTGGACGGTATCTGCGGCGGCTATAACCTGCAGTTTGCATGGTCCAGCGGGGCCATAGCGGGGAGAAGTGCCGCAGGGGAAACAAAAAACATGGCAGGGAAGAAGCCTGCGGGAAGGAGCCGCTGATGATCCGCATAAACCAGATTAAGCTTCCACTGGGACATGACAGGCAGGACATGCTTGCAAAGGTTTCCTCTGTCCTGGGGGTGCCGGCAGGGGAAATCCATACATTGGACATCATGAAGCAGTCCGTGGACGCAAGGAAGAAGCCGGATATTTCCTACAGCTATTCGGTGGATGTGACGGTGAGGGGCATTGCCGGGAAAAAGGAAGAAAAGCTGGTGAACCGGCTGAGGAACCGGAATGTGCTGGTACAGGACGGCGGGGGATACTGCCTGCCCAGGCCGGGTACAGCAGGCCTTTCCCATCCGCCCGTCATCATCGGTACAGGTCCCGCAGGGCTGTTCTGCGGGCTTTTGCTGGCAAGGCAGGGCTACCGCCCAATCCTCCTGGAACGGGGCGAGGACGTGGATACCAGGACAAAGCGGGTGGCTGGGTTCTGGGAAACCGGAAAGCTGTGCCCTGATTCCAATGTGCAGTTCGGGGAAGGCGGGGCAGGGACATTTTCAGATGGAAAGCTGAATACCCTGGTAAAGGATGCGTCAGGAAGGAACAGGGAAGTGCTCCGGCTTCTTGTGGAGTTTGGGGCCGACCCATCCATCCTATATGTAAATAAGCCGCACATCGGCACGGATGTGCTGAGCCGGATCGTAAAGGCCATGGGCAGGGAGATTGCGGACCTGGGAGGACAGGTGCGGTTCTCAAGCCGGGTCACTGATTTCATCGTGGAACAGGGACGCCTTAAGGCGGTGATGGTCAATGGAAGCGAGCGGATTGACACGGAGGCCCTGGTGCCTGCAATCGGGCACAGCGCCAGGGATACCTTTGAGGTCCTTCTGGACCGGGGGATTCCCATGGAGGCCAAGGCGTTTGCAGTGGGGCTGCGGGTACAGCACCCGCAGAAGCTCATCAACCAGAGCCAGTACGGCATGGAAGAGTGCAGGGAGCTGGGGCCTGCAAGTTACAAGGTGACAAGGCAGACGGCAGAAGGCAGGGGAGTGTATTCCTTCTGCATGTGTCCGGGCGGATATGTTGTCAATGCATCCTCGGAACCGGGACGTCTTGCAGTCAACGGCATGAGCTACCATGACAGGGCCGGGGACAATGCCAACAGCGCCCTTATCGTAACGGTCACCCCGGAGGATTTCCCCGTGGCGGAGGCTGGAAGGGAGGCCCTTGCAGGGGTTGCGTTCCAGCGGAAACTGGAGGAGGACGCCTTTTGCCTGGGAGGCGGGATGATTCCTGTCCAGCTCTACGGGGATTTTAAGGAAAACAGGATATCCGCTTCGTTTGGGGAAGTGAAGCCAGCCTTTAAGGGGCAGTACTGTTTTGCTAATTTAAGGGAAATGCTCCCGGAATCCATTACCAAGGCCCTGTTGGAGGGAATGGAGGGCTTCGGGCATATGATAAAAGGCTTTGACCGCCCGGACGCCATATTTGCGGGAATTGAGAGCAGGACCTCGTCCCCGGTGCGCATTCCCAGGGATGGAAACCTGGAAAGCGGAGTCAGGGGAATCTTTCCCTGCGGCGAGGGCGCGGGTTATGCGGGAGGCATTACCTCGGCGGCCATGGACGGTATCCGGATTGCGGAGGAAATCATCCGCAGGTATAGGCCGTTTACAGATTCTTAACAATGTGTGAAGACCGCGATAAAATCAATGGTGGAAAGGAATAGAAATTGACGTGACCTGTAAATTGGTGTAAGATAAACAGGAATCAATATAAGAATCATAAGGAGCATACCATGGAAATCCAGGAACGCCAAAGCCTTAAGGAAAAGCAGAGGATTGTGATTAAGATCGGTTCCTCCTCCCTGACCCATCCGCAGACAGGGGAGATGAACCTTATGAAGATAGAGAAGCTGATACGGGTCATCAGTGACCTGCGTGGGGAGGGACGGGACGTGGTCCTGGTGTCCTCAGGAGCCATCGCGGCAGGGCGCCAGGCCCTGGGACACCACAGGCGTCCGGATACCCTGGCTGAGAAGCAGGCATTTGCAGCCGTGGGGCAGGCCCGCCTCATGATGGTCTACCAGAAGCTGTTTGCGGAGTATAACCAGACAGCGGCCCAGATCCTTCTCACAAAAGATACCATGATTAATGATTCATCCAGGTACAATGCCCAGAACACCTTTGATGAGCTTTTGAATCTGGGAGCCATTCCCATTGTCAATGAAAATGATACCGTGTCCACCTCGGAGATTCCCTATGTGGACAGCTTTGGGGATAATGACAGACTGTCAGCCATCGTGGCGGCGCTGATTGGGGCAGACCTTTTAATCCTGCTTTCCGATATCGACGGCCTGTATTCCGATGATCCCAGAAGTAATCCTGAGGCGCGGTTTGTAAGCCTGGTGCCGGAGATTACCCCGGAATTCCTGAACATGGGCAAGTCCACCTCCAGCAGCGATGTGGGCACGGGCGGCATGTCGGCCAAGCTGGCGGCGGCCAGGATTGCCACGGACAGCGGGGCGGACATGGTGATTGCCAACGGCGACCAGGTGGAGGTCATCCTGGATATCATGGCGGGTCAGGAAAAGGGCACCTTGTTCTTAGCCCATCCCAACCTGGATTTTGATTTGATGCATTATCTGAACAATGAATATTAAAAGAGGTGATTGACATGGACGCATCCAGAATTGACCGCATCAACGAATTGTACCATAAGTCCCAGTCCGTGGGGCTTACGGATGAGGAAAAGGAAGAGCAGGCAAGGCTGCGGCGGGAATACATTGCCGCCATACGCGGGAGCCTGAGAAGCAACCTGAATAACATTTCCATACAGGAACAGGATGGTTCCGTCACGGATCTGGGTAAGAAGTACGGCGGGATTAAGGAAGTTTAGAGGGTTTTCCGCCATGTGCAGAAGGGAGAGGAGAGCAGGATGACATTAACTGAGATGGGCAGACGTGCCAAGGATGTATCAAGGGTACTTAACACCCTGGGTTCCAGGGAGAAGAATATGGGTCTTGAGGAAGCTGCCAGGGCTCTTTTGGACAGCGAGGAGGAAATCCTCGCAGGCAACAGGGAAGATTATGAACGGGCCGAGGCAGGCGGCATGGGCCAGGGGCTTTTGGACCGTCTGAAACTGACGCCCGCAAGAATCCAGTCCATGGCCGACGGCCTGCTTAAGGTGGCTGCCCTGGATGACCCGGTGGGCGAGGTCCTTTCCATGAAGCTGCGCCCCAACGGGCTGCAGATCGGGCAGAAGCGGGTGCCCATAGGCGTGATTGGAATGATATACGAAGCACGCCCCAATGTGACCGCAGATGCCTTCGGCCTTTGTTTCAAGTCGGGCAACGCAGTCATATTAAAGGGCGGAAGCGACGCCCTCCAGTCCAATAAGGCCATCGCACAGGCCCTGAGGACCGGGCTTTCAAGGGCAGGGCTTCCGGAGGATTCCCTGCAGCTTATAGAGGATACCAGCCGGGAGACCACCAGGGAACTGATGCGCCTGAACCGTTATATTGACGTATTGATCCCCAGGGGCGGGGCGGGGCTTATAAAGACAGTGGTGGAGAACAGCACTATTCCTGTGATTGAGACAGGAACCGGCAACTGCCATGTGTATGTGGATGCGTCTGCCGACCTTATGATGGCCCTGGATATTGTCTTTAATTCCAAGACACAGAGGATTGGCGTGTGCAATGCATGCGAGTCCCTTCTGGTGCACAGGAAGATTGCAGAGGAATTCCTTCCCATGTTAAAGAAACGCCTGGATGAAAAAAATGTGGAAATCCGGGCCGATGAGGACGCATGTGGTATTGTTCCGGAATTTGTCCCTGCCACGGAGGAGGACTGGGGAAAGGAATACCTGGATTATATCCTGTCCCTTAAGATCGTGGATTCCGTGGATGAGGCAATTTCCCATATCAATACTTATAATACAGGCCATTCGGAATCTATCGTGACATCGGATTATTTCAATGCGCAGAAATTCCTGAACGAGGTGGACGCTGCGGCTGTGTATGTCAATGCCTCCACCCGTTTTACGGACGGCGATGAGTTTGGGTTTGGCGCTGAAATCGGCATCAGCACCCAGAAGCTCCATGCCAGGGGCCCCATGGGCTTAAAGGAACTGACCACCACCAAATACATTATTTACGGGGACGGCCAGATCCGGTAAAACCATAGAAAAGAGGTAACAACATGTCCATAGAGGAAATGGAAGAGACAGAAGACCAAAAGGAACGGGGAAGGAGCCGCAGGCAGAAGGAGGAGGAACCCTTCAGCTGGAAAAAGGAAGTCATCAGCTGGATCCAGATCATCATAGCAGCCGTGGTGATTGCCCTGGTCCTTAACAACTTCATCATTGCCAACAGCCGTGTGCCAACCGGCTCCATGGAGAACACGATCATGTCCAAAAGCAGGGTGATCGGCTCCAGGCTGTCCTATATAAACAGTGACCCTGAGCGTGGGGACGTGATTATTTTCAAGTTCCCGGACAACAGGGAGCTTTATTATGTGAAAAGGGTAATCGGGCTTCCGGGCGAGACCGTGAACATCATTGACGGAAAGGTCTATATCAATGATTCCGACACGCCCCTGGATGAACCTTATCTGCCAGAACCCATGGAAGGCTCCTACGGTCCCTACACGGTGCCGGAGGGCTGCTATTTCATGATGGGCGACAACCGGAACAATTCACTGGACGCCAGGTTCTGGAAGAACCAGTTCGTACCAAAGAAGGATATCATGGCAAAAGTACTGTTCTGCTATTATCCAAGAATCGGGAAAGTGGAGTAGATGACAGGATGAACATAATCATATCACCTGCCAAGAAGATGAATGTCAGGGAAGATGAGCTGGATCCGGCCAATCTTCCCTGTTTCCTTTCAAAGGCAGAAACATTAAAAGAATACATAAGAAGCCTGAGCCTGGAACAGGCAAGGACCCTTTGGGCGTGCAATGAAGCGATTGCCGGGCTTAACTATGAGCGTTTTCAGACCATGGACCTGACCGGACGGCTGTCACCGGCCCTTCTGTCCTATGAGGGAATCCAGTACCAGTACATGGCGCCGGGGGTGTTTGAGACAAGGCACTGGGACTATGTACAGAAGCATTTAAGGATATTGTCGGGATTTTACGGGATTTTGCGGCCGCTGGACGGAATCGTGCCGTACCGCCTGGAAATGCAGGCAAAGGTAAAGCTGCCGCCGGAACGCGCAGGGCAGGAGGAAATCACAAGCCTGTATGGATACTGGGGGGATCTTCTGTACCGGGAACTGGTAAGGGAGGACAAGGTGGTGGTCAACCTTGCTTCGAAGGAATACAGCAAGGCCATAGAACCTTTCCTGACGCCGGACATCACATACCTGACCTGTGTGTTCGGTGTGCTGGAGACGGATAAGGAGGGCCGGCCCAAAGTAAAGGTAAAGGCCACGGAGGCTAAAATGGCCCGTGGCGAGATGGTGCGCTTCATGGCGGAACACCAGGTGGAAAGCCCGGAGGAGCTGAAAGGCTTTGACGGGCTGGGGTATTGCTATCACGGGGAACTGTCCGGTGAAACGGAGTATGTGTTCCTGAAAGGGAAGCCTTGAGAATGAATGGGCCGGATAAGGCGCGGACGGGAAATGTCTGCATCTTATCCGGCTTTTTACATGAAACAATGCTACTGCTGTCCAAGAATCTGCCTGATATCCTCCTTGGGCGTTGAAACCGGATGGATGTCAAACTGTTCCACCAGGTAGTTTAACACGCCCGGGGATACAAAGGCCGGCAGCGTAGGCCCGAGATAGATGTTCCGGATTCCCAGGTGCAGGAGGCTTAAGAGGATACACACAGCCTTCTGCTCATACCAGGAGAGCACCAGGGTCAGGGGGAGGTCATTGACACTGCAGCCAAAGGCCTTGGCCAATGCCACAGCCACCTTCACGGCGCCGTAAGCGTCATTGCACTGTCCCATGTCCAAAAGCCTTGGCAGTCCTGCCACGGTTCCCAGGTCCAGGTCGTTGAAGCGGTATTTGCCGCAGGCCAGGGTCAGGATGATGGAATCCTTTGGCGCCTGTTTTACGAATTCAGTGTAGTAGTTCCTGCCCGGACGGGCGCCGTCACATCCTCCTACCAGGAAGAACCGGCTGATATCCCCGTTTTTAACGCCCTCAATCACGGTCCCGGCAGCGGCAAGGATGGCTTCGTGGCCAAAGCCCGTGGTAAGGCTGGTCCCGCCGTTGATGCCGGTCATGGCCATATCCCTGTCATAGCCGCCTAATTCCAGGGCCTTTTCAATGACAGGGGTGAAGTCCTTCCCATCCCCGATATGGACCATCCCGGGGTAGGCCACGACCGAGGTGGTGAAGACGCGGTCCTGGTAGGACGGTTTTACCGGCATCAGGCAGTTGGTGGTAAAGAGCACAGGGGCCGGGATATGGTCAAATTCCTTTTGCTGGTTCTGCCATGCGGTCCCAAAGTTCCCTTTCAGATGGGGATACTTCCTGAGGTTCGGATATGCATGGGCGGGAAGCATTTCCCCGTGGGTGTATATGTTGATCCCGGTTCCCTGGGTCTGCTTTAAGAGCTGTTCCAGGTCATGGAGGTCGTGGCCGGAGATGACAATGAACGGTCCCTTTTCAATGGTCATGGAAACCCGGGCCGGAGCCGGGATGCCATAAGTCTCCCTGTTGGCCCTGTCAAGCAGCTCCATACACTCCAGGTTCACCTTGCCGGACTCCATCACAAGAGGAAGCAGGTCTTCCATGGCATAGCCGTCATAGCCCACTGCAAAAAGCCCTTTGTAGAAAAAGGAAGTGACGGACGGATCCTCATAGCCAAGGACGCGGGCGTGGAAGGCATAGGCGGCCATGCCCCTCATGCCAAAGAGGAGAAGGGATTTAAGGGAACGGATATCCTCGTTTTCCGTCCACAGGGAATCCAGGTCATAGCCGTCATTTTTTGCACACTGGGAAGTGCATCCATGGCAGAGCGGTGAAAGGCTGTTTTTCACCTCCCGGACTTGTTGTGTCAGCTGTCTCAGGGAAGCATCATCAAAGTTTACATTGGTCAGGGTTGCAAAAAGCCCTTCCAGGATCAGCTGGTCCGCTTCTTTGGGCGGGGTGGTGTTATCAGCCGCCCTGGCAAGACCGATTAAGGCTCCGGTCAGTTCATCCTGCAGTTTTGCGGTGTTTGCGGTTTTTCCGCAGACACCGGCCTTTCCTGTACATCCGCTGCATCCGGCGGTCTGTTCGCATTGAAAACAAAACATTTCATGACTCATATATGGTTTCCTCCTTGTTATGGGTGATGATCCGGATATGTCCGGCTTGACTGTTATGGGTGGAGTATACTATAATCTTGACAACATGTATGTTGTTCTGACAACGGAAAGGAGAAAATATGAATATCCGTATTTTATCGGGTACCCCGCTGTTCCAGGGAATCAAGGAGCAGGAGATAGAGGCCATGCTGCAGTGCCTCTCTGCGGAGGAAAAGGAGTTTGAAAAGGATGCCTATATATACAGGACAGGGGATATCACGGGCCGTCTGGGAATCGTGATGGAAGGTTCCGTCAATATCATAAAGGATGATGTGTGGGGGAACCGGAAAATCATTGAGAATATCGGGCAGGGCCAGATTTTTGCGGAGACGTACGCGTGCCTTAAGGGGGAGGCCATGATGGTGGACGTGCAGGCTTTAGGACCCGCCAGGGTGCTGTTTGTGGACGTTAAGCGCATCCTGACCACATGTCCTTCTGCCTGTGATTTCCATGCCAGGCTGATACGCAGCCTGATGTATGTGCTGGCCCATAAGAACCTGGTCCTCACAAAGAAGATGGATGTGATCACACCCAAGTCCCTCAGGGAGCGGGTCCTGGTATACCTGTCCCAGGAATCGGTGAAGCAGGGGAACCGGACGGTCACGGTTCCCTTTAACAGGCAGCAGATGGCGGATTATCTTTCCGTGGACAGAAGCGCGCTGTCCGGGGAGCTTTCTAAAATGCAGAAGGAAGGCGTGATTGCCTATGAGAAGAACCGCTTTCAGATTTTGTGACGGTTCCGTAATTAGCTTGTCATCAGGCTGTCATCAGGCATTGGCAGTAATTACCACTTGAAAACGAACATATGTTCCTGTATAGTGAAAACAGGAGGTGAGGGTAATGGCTGCTTTGAACATACCCATACAGCTGGTTGGGGCGTGCAGCACGCTGGGCGACATGACGCCGTTGTGGTTCCGGTATGAGAATGAAGAGCACGCCGTTGTTACGGTTAAAGTGGAGGAAGTTGTTTCGTCAAAGGAAGAAAGATACTGCGGGATGGATTATATCAGCTTTGTGTGCTGGGCTGCGGCAGAAGGGCAGAGGCGGCTCATTGAACTGCGCTACCGGGTGTCCACCCACAAGTGGTCATTGTTCCGGACCTTATCATAGGAGGGCGGACAGGATAGGAGGACGGACAGGAAGGGAAGATGGAAGAGTTGTGGTATCATGTGGATGTCAACAGCGCGTTCCTCAGCTGGAGCGCTGCCCATGAGATCTGGATCAAAGGCGGGGACCTGGACCTGCGCACCGTGCCGTCCGTGATAGGCGGAAGTGAGAAGGACCGCCACGGCATTGTGCTGGCCAAGTCAGGACCGGCGGCGCGGTTTGGCATCAGGACAGGGGAGACACTGGTGGAGGCCAGGAACCGGTGTCCGGGGCTTATCATAGCGCCGCCTGATTATGACCTGTATGTACAATGTTCCAAGGCCCTCATGGAATTGCTGAGCCGGTATTCCCACCATATCCACCAGTACAGCATCGATGAAGCCTTCTGCGCCATGGACGGCACGAAGAACCTGTGGGGGAATCCGGTGGCCTTTGCACAGCAGATAGGGGCGGAAATCCGCCGTACCCTTGGATTTACGGTTAATATCGGGGTCTCGGATAACAAACTGCTGGCCAAGATGGCATCGGGATTCCAGAAGCCCGACAAGGTCCACACCCTGTTTAAGGGCGAAATCCCAAAGAAAATGTGGCCCCTGCCGGTGGAGGACCTGTTCTGGGTGGGGCGCGCCGCCAGCCGGAAGCTGAGAACCCTTGGAATCCGCACCATCGGGGATTTGGCGGCAGCGGACCGTGGACTGATGAAACAGCATTTGAAAAAACACGGGGAATTTATCTGGGACTACGCCAACGGCAGGGATACCTCCCCCTTTTTGCAGGAACTGCCGGAGAATAAGGGATATGGGAATTCCATGACGGTTCCCATGGATGTGACGGATGCAGATACAGCCCGCCAGGTCATCCTTTCCCTTACGGAGACAGTGTGCGCCAGGCTGCGGGCGGATGGGATGAAGGCGGGCTGTGTGGGCATATCCATTACGGACCGGGATTTCAGGCATGCCTCGCGCCAGAGGACCCTGGTCTCGGCCACCCATACAACCCTTGAGATGTACCGGGCGGCCTGTCTCATATTTGAAGAACTGTGGGACCTGGCCCCCATCCGCCAGATGGGGGTCCACACCAGCCGGGTTACCCATGATACGGCCTATCAGTACAATCTGTTCGATATGGACCGTTATGAGAAATACGCCAGGCTGGACGAGGCCATTGACGGGATACGCAGCCGATACGGCGAGGATTCTGTCATGCGGGCCGTATTTCTTGGCGGGAACCTGCCCCATATGGGCGGCGGGATTGACAAGGCCAAACGGACCGGGATGACCAAGCCCCTGCCTTACTGTCCTTGGGAATAAACCCCATGTCCAACCCGTCCCCGTCCCTTATTCTTCAATGTCTCCGTTTTTCCAGCGCTGGCGGTATTCCCTGGGCGTCATTCCCGTTTTTTTCTTAAAGACCTTGGTAAAATAATTGGCATCGGAAAACCCGGTTTCCTGTGCTATGTCTGAAATGGATCCGGAGGTGGTGCGGATCAGGAAGCAGGCTGCGGATACACGGCGCTCCTGGATATAATCCGTGATATTCCGTCCGGTGACATTTTTGTATGTGGTGCTTAAGTAGGCGGAACTCATAAACACATGCTGGGCAATGTCTTTCAGGGGAAGGGGGCCGGAGATATTCTGGTTGATATAGTTTTCCACCTTTTTTATGACTTCATGGTACTCCAGGGAAAAGACCTTTTCATCCAGGAGACGGCTGTTGATCATCCCGGCGATTAGCTTTATCCCTTCCACTGCCTCTGTACCGATCATTGGCTGGGAGTGGTATTTTTTATATAATGCATCCGGCTCTGTTTCGCATAGCAGGGCCAGCTTCCTGGCATATTCCTTGTCCAGTCCGGCATCCCTGGTGCGGAACTGCCCGATGATCAGGAAACCGATATAGATATTGTCAATATATACAGGATATGCAACCTCAATCAGGCCGGCATGGCAATGATAGGCATAGGCGTGCTTCTGCCGGGCGCACTGCTGGTCCGCCTGCTGGTCACAATGCGCACAGAAGGCGTTGGTGGCAGGACAGCGCTCCATGGCATAGCAGAAGGGGAGGTTCCGCTTCGACGCCCCAAACCACTGCTTGGATTCCGTTGCATAAAAAAGCACTGGAGTTTTTAAAAGTTTTGATATGGGATTTAAAATGGAAACCATTTTTACCGTATTGATATGGACCCTGTATGTCTGCACGAAAACCACCCCTCCCTGAATGCCGTTATCAGTTCTATTATTGTATCACGGTTAAAAGGAAAAAAGTAGTAAAATTTTACGTTTCTAATAAATGGTAAAATTAATCTCAGGATATGGGAAACCTGTTAAGGATGATACTTTTTCCGTATTTGTAATAGTAATTTATTTTTAGGATTTTACACGCCCATTGATATGGGGAGACAGAATACATGATTTTATTTCCATCATAGGACGGGAACAGGCCCTCCTGACAGAAAAATATTACTATTTTTACGCCATTGCCCCCAGTCCGGATCCGCGATTTGCAGGCGCCCTTTTATCTTGCTATAATACCCTTGTACACTGAGGGTAAGTGTGTATAATTATACCAATTCACAACAAAGGAGAATGGGAGATTATGTTAAAAAAATCAATGGCAGCCCTTTTGGCGGCAGCGATGGTAATGTCCGCGCTGACCGGGTGCTCCGGTTCCAAAGACAGCGCGGATCCGGGAAAAGAACCTCAGGCATCCCAGGAAGCATCAAAAGATGCAGGGGATGGATCGGATGAAGTAGTGTTAACCATGTGGTATTGGAAGAACAGCATACGGGAGGACCTGATTGCACAGGTATCGGAACAGTTCCCGGGAGTCACCATCCGGGCAGAGCTGTTTTCCGCCGACGATATAGAAGAGAAGATCAACACCACCATTGCAAGCGGCGGGGAACTGCCGGACCTGCTTCCCATGGATGACTGGATTGCCAACCTTCTCCAGTATCCGGATATGTTTGTGGACCTCTATGAGGCTCCCTGCAATGCAAAGGAGATAGAAGACCAGTATGTGGAGTGGAAGTGGAAACGTGGGGAGACCGTTGACGGCAGGCTGATTGCCCTTCCCATGGACATCGGACCCACCTGCATGTTCTATAACGCCAGCCTGTTTGAGGCGGCGGGGCTTCCCACGGAGCCGGCGGATGTGGCGGCAGCCATGTCCACCTGGGAGGATGCATATGCGGCGGCCAGGAAGCTGCAGGAAGCAACCCCGGATGTAAAGATGTTTGATTTCATGGGCCACCTGTTTGTGGCGGCATTGGGACAGCAGCCCCAGCACATGATTGATGAAGAGGGTAACTTCATTGCGGACCAGGATCATATGAGGCAGGCATTCATGACCGCAGTGGAAGGAAAGCCCTATGTGTACGGCGGCGACACCGAATGGTCCTCGGAGTGGGCTGCATCGCTGAACAACGGGGACGTGGCTGCCTTCGTGGGCGCTGTGTGGATGAAGCCGGAGCTTCAGGACGCTGCGCCGGATACGGCCGGACAGTGGAGGGTGACCACCGCACCGGGCGGGGCCGGCAATGTGGGCGGTTCTTCCATCGGCATCACTAAGAACTGTAAAAATGTAGAGACGGCATACAAGGTGCTGACCTGGATGACCAACACGGAAAACCAGGTGGAATCCCTGGAACAGCTGGGCCTGTTCCCGTCCCTGATTTCCGCCCTGGATGACCCTGCGCTGATGTACGAGGAGGAATTTTTCGGCAATCAGGTTGCCAATGAGTATTTTGTGAAGGCCGCAAAGGAAATCAAGGATTATTACTATCCTCCCAACTACAGTTCCTACCAGTCAGCGTTTGAGCAGCAGCTCCTGCTGGTCCAGGACCAGGATAAGGATCCTGAGGAGGCATTGGCGGATGCGGTAAAAGAGGCAAAACAGATTTATGATTTGGAATACATGAAATAAACTTGATGGTATGGGCCGCTGCCAAGGTGGCCCATCATTTGATTCTGACCTGGATGATTGTATGATTTTCATGAAAGGGCAGGCCGTGGAGGGAAACAGTCAATGAAGCAAAGGATGAAATCACAGGAAAAAAATGGGAAAAGGCTCCGGGGATTACTCCATGACATCTATAAGAACAGGATGATATACCTGCTGATCAGCCCGTTCTTTTTCATATACGGGATATTCTGGATATTTCCCATTTTCTATTCTTTTTTTCTCTCATTCCATAAATGGGGAGGCGTGGGGGAGAAGAAGTTTGTAGGACTTTTTTATTTCCAGCATCTCTTACAGGACAGCGCGTTCCTGCTGTCAATCAAGAACACGCTGATCATATGGGTGCTGTCGACCATTCCCATGGTCATTATCGCAGTCATACTGGCATTCCTGCTGAACGGCGCATTTTTAAAGGGAAAGAACTTTTTCCGCACCGTGTACTATCTGCCAAATATCACCTCGACCGTGGCCATTGCCATTGTGTTTGCCAATATATTCGGCAACAAATATGGAATACTCAACTTCCTGATCAGCCGTCTGGGGTTTGACCCGGTTCAGTGGATGTCCCTTACCTGGGGCGTGCATGTGGCCATTGCGGCCATTGTCATATGGAGGTGGACCGGTTATAACGCCATCATCCTGTTAGCCGGGCTGCAGAAGATATCCAGCTCGCTTTATGAGGCGGCCAGCCTGGACGGGGCATCCACGTTCCAGATATTCCGTTACATCACGGTACCCCTGCTGAATCCGGTCATCCAGTTTGTGGTAATCACCTCCACCATCGGAGGATGGCAGCTGTTTGCGGAAGCCCAGATGCTGGTGGGGACAGCAGGCGGGATTGGCAAGAGCGGCATGACGGTGGTGCTGTATCTTTATAACCAGGCCTTCGGCAACCGGCAGTTCGGCTACGGTTCAGCCATCTCCTGGGCGCTGGTGGTGATCATCGGCTTCTGTTCCCTGGTTAACTGGCTTCTTACCAAACGGGAGGTGGACTGATATGACGGTGAATAAAGCGGTATCCAAAATCCTTTTGTACGGATTCATTATCCTGGGGGCGCTTATATCCCTGTTCCCCTTTTACTGGCTGGCTGTCATGGCCACCAACAGTTCAGCGGCATTCATGCGGTTCCCGCCGGTCATGGTGTTCGGCGGACAGTTCATGACCAACATGACCAATCTTTTGAACTCCATCCAGTTTGGAAGGGCTATGTTCAACACCTTTGTGGTGGCTGTATGCAAGACAGTGGGCGGTGTGTTTTTCTGTTCCCTGGCATCCTTTTACTTTGCAAAGTTTAAATTCCCCGGCAGGAGGTTTTTATTTGCACTGTGCCTGGTGACCATGATGATCCCGCCCCAGCTCAACCTGATACCACAGCTGATCATCATGAATAAGTTTGGCTGGCTCTCCACCTTCAAGGCGCTGATCCTTCCCGGACTGATTCCGGCCTTTGGCATCTACTGGATGAACCAGTATTGTATTGGGTCCATACACGACGACCTGATCCATTCTGCCAGGATTGACGGCTGCGGCACCTTCGGCCTGTTCCTCCATGTGGGACTGCCCATCATGGTTCCGGGCTGCGCCTTCTTATGTATTTATATATTCATGGACAGCTGGAATGATTATCTGTGGCCGTTGATCGTGACCAACGATTCCAGTAGGAATACCCTTCAGGTGGCCCTGGCCCAGCTCCAGGGGGCATACAACAGTACGGATTACGGCATGGTCATGTGCGGCGTCCTTCTGGCTACCTTGCCGCTGTTCATTATATTCCTGCTGTTCAGCCGCCAGTTCACGGCAGATATCACGGCAGGCGCAATCAAATCATAAAATGGGAAAGATGAGGGAAAGATGGAATGCAGAAATACTGCAATTTAAACCTGGGATGGAGATTTAAAGAGGGATTTAAGGAAGAATACATAACAGGCGGCAATGATGAGGAGGGCAGGCTGGTTAATGTGCCCCATACGGTGAAGGAGATTCCCTATGACTGCTTTGACCAGACCATGACCTGCATGGTATCCACCTATATACGCAGCTTCCGGCTCCCGGACATGGAGGGGAAACGTGCGCTGGTTTCATTTGAAGGGGTTTCCGCCTGCTATGATTTATATATAAATGGCCATAAGGCAGGCAGCCACAAAGGGGCTTACTCCATGGCACTGTTTGATATTACGGAGTATGTCACCGCGGGGGGGAACCGGATGGTCCTTTGCGTGGACTCCCATGAGAGAAGCGATATACCGCCCAACGGTTCAACCGTGGACTTCCTGATTTATGGAGGGATATACAGGGATGTGACCCTGTATATCCAGGAAGGGACATATGTGAAGCAGGCCCTGTTCCGCTACAGCCTGGACCATGAAACTGCGGTCATGGAGCCGGAACTCCTGATAGGAAGCCATGGGCCAAAACGGGAACTGTGGGCAGTGACATCCCTGCAGAAGGATGGGGCCCCTGTCTGGGAAAACAGGCAGAAGATACAGGTTTCACCGGGCACCGGAAGCATTTCCCTGGAACCCGGGCATGTGGGACAGGTAGCGCTGTGGCAGCCGGAGGACCCCCAGCTGTACCAGGCCAGCGTTGAACTGCAGGATGAAGATGGCCGGTGCGTGGATCGGTATCAGACCAGGATTGGGTTCAGGACAATACGGGTGGAGCCGGACGGATTCTATCTGAATGGGAAACGGACAAAACTGATCGGGCTGAACCGCCACCAGTCTTATCCGTATGTGGGATATGCCATGGGAAGGCGGGCACAGGAAAAGGATGCCCTGCTGCTGAAGGAATTCATGGGGCTTAACATGGTGCGCTGCTCCCATTATATGCAGTCACGGTACTTCCTGGATAAGTGCGATGAGCTGGGGCTTATGGTCTTTGAGGAAATCCCGGGCTGGGGATATATCGGGGATGAGGAATTTAAAAAGATTGTATTCCAGGATTTGGAAAATATGGTGCTGGGACATTTTAACCATCCGGGTATTGTGATATGGGGAACGCGTCTGAATGAGACAACGGACCATGACGGGCTTTACCAGGAAACCAACCGGCGCTGCAAGGCCATGGATCCTTCCAGGCCCACCACGGGCGTGCGCTGGGAGACCGGCAGCCACCTGATTGAGGACATATACAGCTATAATGATTACAGTGAGGACGATAAGGGGGAGCATATGCTGCTGACCGCCCATCAGGCCACGGGCAGCACGAAACGGATGCCGTATCTGGTGAGTGAGCATACCGGGGCTGTCCTTCCCACGAAGCCGGTGGACTCAGAGGAACGGCAGGAAGAGTTCGCGATCCGCCATGCAAGGGCCATGAGTAAGATCATGACATCCGACCAGTATCTGGGGGGCCTTGGGTGGTGCATGTTTGACTACAACACCCACAATGACCACAATTCCGTTAACAAGGTATGTTACCATGGGGTGCTGGATATGTTCCGCGTGCCCAAGTGGGCAGCATATCTGTATGCAAGCCAGAAATCCCCGGATAAAGGGGCTGTCCTGGTTCCCTGTTCCATGGTAGGAAGGGGGGAACGCTGTGAGCCGGTTCCCTTTTATGTGCTGACAAACTGTGACTATATTGAGGTCACCCTGTCAAATGACATAACAAGGACCTATTATCCCAGCGTTAAATTTCCGGGGCTTGCCCATCCTCCGGTGCTTGTGACTGAGAACGGCGAGTTCTGGCAGCACAGATGGACCGGGGCCAGGATTGTGGGATATGTTGGGGGCCAGGCAGTGGCGGAGAAGCGGTATTCAGATAATCCGAGACTGTCGCAGCTGCTGGTCCAGCCGGATGACACGGTCCTTTATAACGACCAGGTGGATGAGACACGGGTGGTCTGTACCTTTATGGATGAGTTCGGCAACCGTCTGTACCATCACATGGAAGCGGTCAGCGTGTCTGTAAGCGGGGATATCGAACTGATCGGGCCGTCCCTGATCCCGTCCATGGGAGGCTGCGCGGCCTTCTGGGTACGGACGTGCGCAAGCGGTACAAGGGGGACAGCCGGCATACATATCCACACCTCCAGGCCGGAGATTGACGGCCAGACAGTCACCATACGTCTGGAACTGTCCGGTCAGGAAGGCTGACGGGATTCCTTTTGAAACAATGCAGGGGAAACGTTTTTTGAAAAACCTGGATTGACTTCTGGGATATTTTAATATAAAATTCATACTGTTAATGATTATAATTGGCTGGACCATGCGGTCCAGCCAGCTTGCGTGTTACAGCATGCCCGAAACCGCCGGTTTCCGGCTGCATAAAGGAAGAAACAGTAAGGAGCAGATGAATGGAAGGATCCAGGACTACAATAGAAGAAAGAGACATGACACCTCCGGCCATGGAGCCGGAACGCCAGCAGTACTTCATGGAACGGGCCAGATTACAGGTAAAGGAGCTCTCAGACCGTCTGGGACGGCCCCTGACCTGCTGTATCAACACCTTCGGGTGCCAGATGAACGCCAGGGATTCGGAGAAGCTTCTGGGCATTCTGGAAACCATCGGCTACAGGGCCGTGGAATCTGAGGAGGCTGACTTTGTCCTTTACAATACCTGCACGGTGCGTGAAAATGCCAACCTGCGCGTATACGGGCGCCTGGGCCAGCTGGGCGCCTATAAGAAGAAGCATCCACAGATGATGATTGCGCTCTGCGGGTGCATGATGCAGGAAAAGGAAGTGGTGGACAAGATTAAGAAAAGCTACCGCTATGTGGATTTAATATTCGGGACCCACAACATCTTCAAGCTGGCGGAACTGGTATCCCTTTGCCTGGACAGCCGCAAAAGGGAGGATGAAAGCGGGAAGGCAGCCGAAGGGACCCCTGTCAAGGGCCATAAGCATAAGATGGTCATAGACGTGTGGGAGGATACGGACCAGATTGTGGAGGACCTGCCTGTGGAGCGCAAGTACCCCTTTAAGTCCGGGGTCAACATCATGTTCGGGTGCAATAATTTCTGCAGCTACTGCATTGTGCCCTATGTGCGCGGGCGTGAGAGAAGCAGGAAGCCGGAGGAAATCATAAAGGAAATCCGCAGGCTGGCATCCGACGGCGTGGTGGAAGTCATGCTGTTAGGCCAGAATGTGAATTCCTACGGCAAGAACCTGGAAACGCCCATGACCTTTGCCGGGCTTTTAAGGGAGGTGGAGAAGGTGGAGGGAATCCGCCGTATCCGCTTCATGACATCCCATCCAAAGGATCTGTCCGATGAACTGATCGAGGTGATGGCCGGGTCCGGAAAAATCTGCCGCCACCTGCACCTTCCCCTCCAGTCGGGAAGCAGCCGCATCCTAAAAGAGATGAACCGCCATTACACCAAGGAACAGTTCCTCGACCTGGCGGCGCGGATAAAGGCAGCGGTTCCGGGCATTTCCCTGACAACCGATATCATAGTCGGATTCCCGGGGGAGACAGAGGAAGATTTCCTTGAGACACTGGACGTGGTGCGCAGGGTGGGATTTGACAGCGCGTTTACCTTCATCTATTCCAAACGCACGGGAACGCCTGCGGCCGCCATGGAGGACCAGGTACCGGAGGACGTGGTGAAGGAGCGGTTTGACCGCCTGTTAAAAGAGGTACAGGATATCTCCGCAGAGGTCTGCTGCCGTGATGAACATACCGTACAGGAGGTGCTGGTGGAGGAGGTCAATGACCATTCCCCTGAGCTTATGACAGGACGCCTGTCCAATAATACCGTGGTGCATTTCCCGGGCGACGCCTCCCTGATTGGGAAGCTGGTTCCTGTTTACCTGGAGGAGAGCAGGGGATTCTACTACATGGGAAAACAGGTGGACGGGGCGCTATAAGGTTCCGGTATGGAAAGACAGCAAAGATAAAAGCAGTCCGTGCGCCGGGCTTTGGCGCGGGGACTGATAGAGAAGAGAGGTCAGCATTTTGATACAGGCACAATTATCACCCATGATGCAGCATTACATGGAGACAAAAAAGGAATACCCGGACTGCATCCTGTTTTACAGGCTGGGGGATTTTTACGAGATGTTTTTTGACGACGCCCTTACGGTTTCCAAGGAGCTGGAGATAACCCTTACGGGAAAGGACTGCGGCCTTGCGGAGCGCGCGCCCATGTGCGGCGTCCCCTATCATGCCTTGGACGCCTACCTGTACCGCCTGGTGCAGAAGGGATATAAGGTTGCCATCGCAGAGCAGGTGGAGGACCCGAAGCTGGCAAAGGGACTTGTGAAGCGGGAGGTCATCCGGGTGGTGACGCCGGGAACCATTACAAGCGTCCAGGCCCTGGATGAGACAAAGAACAACTACCTGATGGGCATTGTCTATGAGGTGGGCCAGCGGACGAACCAGACGGGCAAAGGCAGGGATGGGATATACGGCATCGCCACCGCGGACATCACCACAGGGGATTTCATGGTCACGGAGGTGGATTCGGACCGGGAATTGTTTGATGAAATCAACAAGTTTTCCCCGTCGGAGATCATCTGCAACAATGCCTTTTATATGTCAGGGGTGGACATTGACGGGTTAAAGAACCGCTATAATGTAATCATATCAGCCCTGGACAGCCATTTCTTCGGGGAAGAGTCCTGCCGGAAGGTGCTGCGGGAGCATTTCCGAGTTGGCTCCTTAAGCGGGCTGGGCCTTACGGATTACGGGACCGGGATCATTTCCGCGGGCGCCGTGATGCAGTACATGTATGAAACACAGAAAAGCACCCTGGAGCATATCACCACCATCACCCCCTATTCCACCGGACAGTTCATGGTCATTGACACGTCCACCAGAAGGAACCTGGAGCTGGTGGAGACCATGCGGGAAAAACAGAAGAGGGGGACCCTTCTGTGGGTGCTTGACAAGACCAAGACAGCCATGGGCGCCCGTCTGCTGCGCACGTACATCGAACAGCCCCTGATCCATAAGGAAGAGATCGTAAAGCGCCAGACAGCCGTGGAAGAGCTGAACATGAATTATATTTCCAGGGAGGAAATCTGCGAATACCTGAATCCCATCTATGACCTGGAGCGTCTGATCGGGCGCATCAGCTATAAGACAGCCAATCCAAGGGACCTGATTGCATTTAAGAACTCCCTGGAAATGCTTCCGCATATTAAGCAGATCCTGGGGGAGTTTTCCGGGGAGCTGTTAAGAGGACTGGCGCAGGAAATGGACCCGCTCCAGGATATCTATGGACTGATTGACCAGGCCATCCTGGAGGACCCGCCCGTGACCGTGCGGGAGGGAGGCATCATCAAGGACGGATACCATGAGGAGGCGGACCGGCTGCGCCAGGCCAAGACAGAAGGCAAGGACTGGCTGGCGGAGTTGGAGGCAAGGGAAAAAGAAAAAACAGGCATCAAGACGCTGAAAATCAAGTTCAACAAGGTGTTCGGATACTATTTTGAAGTGACCAATTCCTTTAAGGACCAGGTGCCGGATTACTTTGTGCGCAAGCAGACCCTGACCAATGCGGAGCGTTTTACCACGGATGAGTTAAAGCATCTGGAGGATATCATCATGGGGGCTGAGGAGAAGCTGGTTTCCCTGGAATACGACCTGTTCTGCCAGGTCAGGGACAGCATTGCGGCCCAGGTGGTCCGCATCCAGAAAACAGCCAAGGCCATTGCGGGCGTGGATGTGTTCTGTTCCCTGTCAGTGGTGGCGACCCGGAGGAACTATGTGAAGCCCATGATGAATGAAAAGGGTGTGATCCAGATTAAGAACGGCCGCCATCCCGTGGTGGAACAGATGATGCGGGACGACCTGTTCGTGGCCAACGATACGTTCCTCGACAACGGGAAGAACCGCCTGTCCGTCATCACAGGACCCAACATGGCGGGTAAATCCACCTACATGCGCCAGGTGGCCCTGATTGTGCTCATGGCCCAGTTAGGAAGCTTTGTCCCGGCCCAGGAAGCGGATATCGGAATCTGCGACCGCATCTTCACCAGGGTGGGGGCTTCCGACGACCTGGCCAGCGGCCAGAGCACCTTCATGGTGGAAATGACCGAGGTGGCCAACATCCTGCGCAATGCCACCAGGAACAGCCTTCTGGTCCTGGACGAGATCGGAAGGGGAACCAGTACCTTTGACGGCCTGTCCATTGCGTGGGCCGTGATTGAACATATCAGCAGCACGAAGCTTCTGGGGGCAAAGACCCTCTTTGCCACCCACTACCATGAACTGACCGAGCTGGAGGGCACCATCGCAGGGGTGAAAAACTACTGCATTGCGGTAAAGGAGCAGGGGGACGACATCGTGTTCCTGCGCAAGATCGTGCGGGGCGGGGCGGATAAGAGCTACGGCATCCAGGTTGCCAAGCTGGCAGGGGTGCCGGATTCCGTCATTGCCAGGGCCAAGGAGATTGCAGAGGAACTGAGCGATGCGGACATCACGGCCAGGGCCAAGGAGATAGCGGAGATCAGCTCCAACATTACACAGCACAAGGCGGTCCCCAAGCCGGATGAAGTGGACATGCAGCAGCTCACCTTCTTTGATACGGTGAAGGATGATGATATTGTAAGGGAGCTTGATGGGCTGGAGCTGTCAACCATGACGCCCATCGACGCCCTCAACACCCTGTACCGGCTCCAGACAAAGCTTAAGAACCGGTGGAAGGAGACACAATGAAGTTCCATATACTGACACTTTTCCCTGAAATGGTCATGAACGGCCTGGGCACCAGTATTACGGGCCGGGCCATGGCAAGCGGCGCCATCTCGGTGGATGCCATTGATATCAGGGATTATTCAAAGGATAAACACAGGCATGTGGATGATGCGCCTTACGGCGGCGGCGCCGGAATGGTGATGCAGCCCGGGCCTGTGTGCGATGCATATGAGGACTTGTGTAACAGGACGGGAAAAAAGCCCAGGGTCATCTACATGACGCCACAGGGCAGGGTGTTCAACCAGTCCATTGCAGAGGAACTGGCACAGGAGGAGGAACTTGTATTCCTGTGCGGGCACTATGAGGGGATAGATGAAAGGGCGTTGGAGCTGATTGTGACGGATTACCTGTCGGTGGGGGATTTTGTCCTGACCGGAGGGGAGCTTCCGGCCATGGTCATGATTGACTGTATCTCCAGGCTGGTGCCCGGGGTCCTGAACAATGAGGTGTCCGCAGAGGTGGAATCCTTTCATGACAATCTGCTGGAATACCCCCAGTACACCAGGCCGGAGGTGTTCCGCGGAAAGGAAGTGCCCGAGGTGCTTTTAAGCGGACACCATAAGAACATTGAGGAATGGCGCAGGAAGGAGTCCATCAGGCGGACCCTGGAGCGCAGGCCCGACCTTCTGCCCGGCGCCAGCCTGACCCTTAAGGAGCACCGGTACCTGGATTCGCTTAAAGGGGGAGAGGACGGCCTTTTGGAACTGGAGGAAATCCTGGACGGCTATGCGGCTGAGGCGGAGCGGTTGTTCTGTAAGAGGGACGGAATCTGCGGTCAGGAGGACCGGGCTGCCGTTCAAGAGGACCGGGCGGCCGTACAGGAAGACCGGCAGTCCGCCCGGGAGGACCGGAAAGTTTCCGGCCTGACCGGCCCGCTTCCCGGACTGGGGGAACCCGCGCCGAGAATCAAGCGCAGGGCCATGTCCGAGGTGAAGAAACTGCTGGCTTTGGGCGGCTGTACCCTGAACGATGTAAAAAGTTATTACAAAGTATGTAAAGCGCGGTTAAAGTTAATCCAAAAGGATTATTAAAGGATTATTAAATCCCGTACAATGGCTGCGCGGCGTTGACAGAAGCGGCATAATATTGTACAATCTCATGAAAATACGCAAAAATAGGAGTTGATGATTTTGGAACCATCTGGTGACTCGATCGCCATACGTTTAGTTGTTATCATTATTTTACTGGGGCTTTCCGCCTTTTTTTCATCATCGGAGACAGCCCTTACCACTGTAAACAAAATCCGCATCAGGACCCTGGCCGAGGCAGGCAATAAATCTGCCGTATGGGTCATGAAGCTGGGCGAGGACCAGGGCAGGATGCTCAGCGCCATACTCATTGGCAACAATGTGGTCAACCTGTCCGCCTCCTCCATGCTTACGGTCCTTGCCACTGAGGTGTTCGGCAGCAGGGCGGCAGGCGCGGCTACCGGTATCCTTACCCTTCTGATATTGATTTTCGGTGAAATCACCCCCAAGACCATTGCCACCCTGGAAGCGGAGAAGAACGCCCTCAGGTTCGGGCATATCATATATGTGCTGATGGTCATCCTGACCCCTGTCATCGTGGCAGTGAACTGGATGTCCTCTGGTGTCCTCAAGGCCCTGAATGTGGACCCCAATAAGCGGGGGGACGACATGACGGAGGATGAACTGCGGACCATCGTGGAAGTGGGACATGAAAAGGGTGTGATTGAGTCAGAAGAAAAGGAAATGATTAACAACGTATTCGACTTGGGCGATTCTGTGGCCACGGATATCATGGTACCCAGGATTGACATGACTTTCATCAATATCAATGCAGGTTTTGATGAACTGCTCCAGGTGTTTCGGGAGGAACGCTATACCAGGCTCCCGGTGTACGAGGAAACCACGGACAATGTGGTCGGCATCATCAACATAAAGGACATGCTGCTCATTGAGGACAGGGAGCATTTTTCCATTGCGGACCACCTGCGCCAGCCCCTTTATACCTTTGAATCCAAAAAGCTGTCGGAGCTTATGGTGGAAATGCGCCAGACCTCCAACAACATCGTCATTGTGCTGGATGAATACGGGGCCACGGCCGGACTGATTACCCTGGAGGATATCCTGGAGGAAATCGTGGGGGACATCCGGGACGAGTACGATGAGGACGAGGAGGATGAACTCATACAGCTGTCGGAAGGTGAGTACCTGGTGGAAGGCGCCATGAAACTGGATGATTTAAACCACAAGCTGGACCTGGACCTGGCCTCGGAGGATTATGATTCCGTTGGCGGATGGGTCATTGACCGGTTGGAACACCTTCCGGCAGAGGGGGAGGAAGTGGAGTGGGAAGGGGTACGCCTGGTAGTGGAACAGGTGGAAAAAAACCGCATCGACAAAATCCATATCTACCTGCCTGAAAATGAGTAACAGTTCACATCAGATATTGAACTGCTACGGAAATGAAGAAAAAGGAATGAAGAAAAAGGCAGGGATTAAATCATAAAATGCTTGCATTTTGGAAGAATATATGATAGAATCAGTCGTTGTGACAAGAAATAGATGGTCCTCTGTTACTGAAACGCAGTGAATTTGATTTACCGCAGATGGTATTAAGAACATCCAATAGATGAAGGAGGTTCACACCGATGAACGACATTATTAAGAACATTGAAGCAGCCCAGTTAAAAGAAACCGTACCCACATTCCATGTTGGCGATACCGTTAAGGTATACAACAAGATTAAAGAGGGTAACCGCGAGAGAATCCAGATTTTCGAGGGAACTGTCATTAAGAGGCAGAACGGCGGAGCAAGGGAGACATTTACCGTAAGGAAGAATTCCAATGGTATCGGCGTTGAGAAGACCTGGCCATTACATTCCCCAAGCGTTGACAACGTAGAAGTCGTACGTAAAGGTAAAGTAAGACGTGCTAAGCTGAACTACTTAAGAGACAGGGTCGGTAAAGCTGCCAAGGTTAAAGAATCAGTTAAATAATCGGTTATATAATCAGGTAGTGGAAACAGGAACAAGGGACAATGCAAATTGTCCCTTTCTTAAATTCCATATGGAATAATACAGAGAAATGGGTGTGGTGCATGGAGTTTTATGTGAATGAGGATACGGCCTGGCTGCGCCGGATTGTGCGCTGGGCCGTGAACGTGGTGGTTGTGCTGGCCCTTGCCTGGTTCCTGGTATATGCGTTCTGTGCCCAGGTCCCCGTGTCCGGCAATTCCATGCAGCCGGTCTTGAGCGCCGATGACGTGGTGCTGGTGAACCGTCTGGTTTATGATGTGGGTGGACCGGAGCGGTTTGACATCGTGGTGTTTGAGCGCGAGGACCACAAAAAGAACGTGAAACGTGTCATCGGCCTTCCGGGGGAAACCGTACAGATAAAAGGCGGTTTCGTATTCATCAACGGTGAGGTCCTGGGTGTGGACAACGGTCTGGAGCAGGTGTCCCTGGCCGGCCGGGCAGACACCCCCATCCAGCTGGAGGAGGATGAATATTTCCTTCTGGGGGATAACCGGGACAGCAGTGAGGACAGCCGTTTCTCCAACATAGGCAATGTAAAGAGAGAGCAGATATATGGAAAAGTCTGGTTCAGGATCCTTCCGCTCCTGAAGCTGGATTTCATCCATTCCAAATAGAATAGGAGTAATGATATGAATATACAATGGTATCCCGGTCATATGACCAAGGCGAAACGGGCCATGAAGGAAGATATCAAGCTGATTGACCTGGTAATCGAACTGGTGGATGCCAGGGTGCCCCTGTCCAGCCGGAATCCGGATATTGATGATTTGGCCAAGGGAAAAGCCAGGATGGTGCTGCTGAATAAGTCGGACCTGGCGGATGAGCGGGTTAATGCGCAGTGGGCCGCATGGTTTGAGGCAAAAAACATCCACGCCGTGAAGGTGGATTCAAGAAACAAGGGGACCTTAAAGCAGGTGCAGTCCGTTGTACAGGAGGCATGCAAGGAAAAGATTGAGCGGGACAGGAAACGTGGGATCATGAACCGTCCCATCCGCACCATGGTGGTTGGGATTCCCAACGTGGGCAAATCCACCTTCATCAATTCTTTTGCCGGAAAGGCATGTGCAAAGACCGGCAACAAGCCTGGTGTGACAAAGGGAAACCAGTGGATCCGCCTCAATAAGACGCTGGAACTTTTAGATACCCCGGGAATCCTCTGGCCCAGGTTTGAGGACCAGATCGTGGGGCTTAAGCTGGCTTTGATCGGCTCCATCAACGACCAGATCCTTAACAAGGATGACCTGGCCTGCCAGTGCATCCGTATCCTGAAGGAGCGGTATCCCGGCATGGTAACCCAACGGTTCGGCCTTGAGACAGAGGATAAGGAACCGGTAGCCATCCTGGAGGACGTGGCTAGGCAGCGTTCCTGCCTGATGAAGGGCGGGGAGCTGGATATTGCCAGGGCGGCCGCCATGGTGCTGGATGATTTCAGGGCAGGAAAACTGGGACGCGTCACCTTGGAGCGGCCCGAAGACTATAAGGATAAAGAGTGACCGGATAGGACGGGACACGGAAAGGCAGACAGTGGCGGCAAGAGTATTAAAGGGTGAAAGACTGGAAAAGGAACTGGCCCGTCTGGAGGCCATGACTGAATATGAAAAAGAGTATGGAAGCAGCGCCTTCATATGCGGTATTGACGAGGCGGGAAGAGGTCCCCTGGCAGGCCCTGTGGCGGCAGGCGCGGTGATTCTTCCAAAGGACTGCCGGATCCTCTATCTCAACGATTCCAAGAAGCTTTCAGAAAAGCGCAGGGAGGAACTGTTTGAGGAGATTAAGGAAAAGGCGGTGGCATGGTCCGTGGGCATTGCGACCCCTGCCAGGATTGACGAAATCAACATCCTCCAGGCCACCTACGAGGCCATGAGGGAGGCGGTGGGCCAGCTTACCGTGAAACCGGATGTGCTGCTCAACGATGCCGTCACCATACCGGACCTTGATATCTTACAGGTACCCATCATTAAGGGCGATGCAAAAAGCCTGTCCATTGCGGCGGCCAGCATCCTGGCCAAGGTCACAAGGGACCACATGATGGCGGGGTACGAGGAAATGTTCCCCGGCTACGGGTTTGCAAAGCACAAGGGCTACGGGACGGCAGCCCATATTGCGGCCATCAGGGAACTGGGACCATGCCCCATCCACAGGAGGACGTTCATCCGGAATTTTGTGGGGCAGACATATGAATAAACGGGAGACAGGCAGCTGCTATGAAGAACTGGCAGCTGTTTGTTTACAGAAAAAAGGTTACCGCATCATTGAAAGGAATTACCGCTGCAGGCAGGGGGAAGTGGACCTGGTCTGCCGTCACGGAAGGTACCTGGTGTTCGTGGAAGTCAAGTACCGTTCCAGCGGCCGCATGGGCGGGCCGCTGGAGGCGGTGAACCGGGTCAAACAGGAACGCATCCGTGCCGCAGCGGTTTACTATATGTTCAGCCACAACATCCCGGAGGACTGTCCCTGCCGTTTTGATGTGGTGGGAATCCTGGGGAATCAGGTGGAACTGATCCAGGATGCGTTTTAGCAAAGCCTGTCCGGCGGGCAGGGATATAAGGAATCAGGAGGGAATGCCATGTCAATTAACTGGATATATAAGGACGACAGGAAGGTTTTCAGCAACGTGGAGCGCGGCGGTGTGCCATACCTTTCTTTTAAGGCGCTGGAGGACACGGGGATGGTGGTAAACGGCTTCTCCACCCGTCTGGGCGGGGCCAGTAAAGGCCGGTTCGCCACCATGAACTTTTCCTACAGCAGGAAGGATGACCCGGCGGATGTGCTGGAGAATTTCACGCGGATGGCGGATGCGCTGGGGGTGGAGCGTGACCGCATGGTGGTTTCCTACCAGACCCATACCACCAATGTGCGCAGGGTCACCCGGGAAGATGAGGGGAAAGGCGTCATCCGTGAGCGGGATTATAAGGATGTGGACGGCCTGATTACCGATGTGCCCGGAATCACCCTGGTAACCTTTTATGCGGACTGCGTGCCCCTGTACCTGGTAGATCAGGCCCATCGTGCAATCGGACTCAGCCATTCCGGCTGGAGGGGGACTGTTAAGCGCATGGGCCAGGTGACCATGGACGCCATGAAGGAGGCCTTTGGGACACGGCCTGAGGATCTGACGGTCTGCATCGGCCCCAGCATCTGCAGGGACTGCTTTGAGGTAGGGGAAGAGGTGGCAGAGGCGTTTGCAGAAGCCTTTGATGCCAGATACAGGGATGAATTATACAGCGCCAATGGAAAGCCGGGCAAATACCAGTTGGATCTGTGGAAGGCCAATGAAATCATATTCCGTGAGGCCGGCGTGCCAAAAGAGCAGATACATACCACGAATATCTGCACCATGTGCAACAGTGATTACCTGTTTTCACACCGCAGGGTGGGGGAGGAACGGGGGAATCTGGCAGCCTTTTTAAGTATCAGGTAACTGCCGTGAATCCATTGTGGGGAAGGATGGGATTGTATGGGAAAAGAGAGGATACTGTTGGAGGACAGGTCCCCTGTCTGTGATATCCAGGCATTTGTGGAGGACAACGGGGAATGCATCTATTTTTATCTCTGGGTCCATCCGGGAAGCGGGCATGCAGAAATCAGGAACTGCTGGGTGTGCAACACGGTTCCCGGCACAGAGGACATGGACCATGCCGCCATGAAAAGCGGCAGGGCGCCCAGAATGCCCCTGCCCTTTGTGGCCCATGAACCGGAAGGAATCAGACTGGATGAGGGGGAGCTGTCCCTCGTATGGTTTGAGGAAGGGGACGGGGCGGCCCTGTATGAGGGGGAACGGCTGATTGCGGTCATCCCCGGCTGGTCCGGACCGGATTTTTCCGGGTATTCCATTTACGCAAAGGGCATGGGACCCTTTGCATGGGGGCTTTCAGATGCCCTGGATGTCCTGAAGGCGCGGCTGGACCGGTGCAGGACATACTGGGATGTCATGAACGGGGATTATTTTGGGGAAATGCAGCAGGAACAGCTGGCTGCCATGGAAGCGTTTTTTGGACCATACAAAAAGTACTATGCCATCGACAGGGAGGAGTTCCCGCCCAAAGCCCTGGTTACGGGCGGGAAGGATGGGAATCTGTACGCCTTTACACTGGGCAATGGAGCGCTGGCACAGCCGAAAATAGAAGGATATTACCAGGAAGAGGCGTACAGGTACCGCAGGATTGAATTTGGGGCAGCGTTTCCGGCCGGATGCAGCCAGGAAGGTGTGATGGCCGTGCTGAATTATATGGCAGCCCAGTCCTCTCTTCCCTGGAAGGAAATCAGCTGGCTGGGTCACGGACATACCATTCCCTGCGGCGTGGTGCCGGGATATGAGGCGGTCCTGCTGTTGGATCCGGCCCAGTGCCGGGTCCGCCCAGGCCCTGCTTTTAGCGGCTTTATGGGAGAACCGGTCAACCTGCTGTGGATGATGCTGCTTACGGGGGACGAATATAGAATGGCAAAGGAAGGCGGCGGGGAAAGCCTCCTGGAGAGAAAAGGGGATGACCCGGCTTCATGGAACCTGGTGTAGCCTGGTTTTTGCAAAGTATGAAATACATAAAAAGATGCACGGCCCATTCCATGACAGGTTGGGCCGTGCATCCTTTTATCCCTGCAGCCAGGGCTGCTATCTGTTTGTAATGATACCAGGATCTGTTTGGAAATTCATTCCCGGTCCAGTCACACCGGTCTGTGATTATACCAGTTTCTGGAAATACTCATATCCGCCATTCTGGTATTTCTGTACCAGCTTCTGAATCTTTTCTGTGGGGGAGAGGGAGGCGCTGATGGAACGGTCATGGTTCAGTGCATTGATGATGGCCGCAATGTACTTGCTCATATCTGCTTCCAGATACCAGTCCCTCTTTAACAGGTCAGGCGTGCGGTAATTCAGGTTGGTGGTGATGACATAATCCAGATAACCCTGGGTATGGAATTCATCGAACTTCTCAAGGCCGTTGGTGAAGAGTCCGAAGGTGCAGCATACGATGACCTTCTCCGCCTTGCGCTCCTTTAACTCCTTACAGGTATCCAGCATGCTCTCGCCGGAAGATATCATGTCGTCAATAATCAGCACGGTTTTTCCTTCCACGGAAGAACCAAGGAATTCGTGGGCAACTATGGGGTTGCGTCCTCCGATTACCTGGGAGTAGTCCCTGCGTTTGTAGAACATGCCCATGTCAACGCCCAGGTTGTTGGCCAGGTAGACCGCCCGGTTCATGGCGCCCTCGTCCGGGCTGATGATCATCAGGTGTTCCTTGTCAATCTGGATGCTGGAGTCATGGGTGAAGAGGCTTTTGACAAACTGGTAGGTTGGCATGAAGTTGTCAAAGCCGATTAACGGGATTGCATTCTGTACGCGCGGGTCATGGGCATCAAAGGTAATGATGTTCTCCACGCCCATGGCCGCCACTTCCTCAAGACCCATGGCACAGTCCAGGGATTCGCGTTTGCTGCGCTTGTGCTGGCGGCTTTCATATAAGAAAGGCATGATTACATTCACCCTGTGGGCGTTTGTGCAGGCGCCGATGATGCGCTTTAAATCCTGGAAATGGTCATCTGGCGACATGTGGTTGGTATAGCCGCTTACGGTATAGGGGATGCTGTAGTTCATTACATCCACCATGACGAAGACATCTGCGCCCCGGACGGATTCTCCGATAACAGCCTTGCCTTCCCCGGTACCGAATCTGGGGCAGCTGCATTTTAACAGGTAAGAATCCACGTCATAACCGCGGTAGTGAAGGTCCTCCTTGCGGCGCATAAGCTCTTCCATGTCATTGCGTCTGAACTGTACCACGTGGTCGTTTACCTTGGATGCCAGGTCCTGGCAGCTTTCCAGGGCAGCGATTTTCAGGGGCGCAACCGGAAGGGAATCTTTAAATACGAAATTGTTAGCCATGATAGCTGTACTCCTTTGTCAAATAAGTAAATAATTACCAATTTTCATATGTCTGCATATTATCACATATGATTTATACCATTTTTTATTTGACCGGGTCAAGGGGTTGCAGATATTTCCTCAAAAAAAACAAAACATTTTCCTAAAAAGAACTTGTCATTTACAAAAAAGGGCAATATTGTTATTATATAAGTTAAAAGACTTTACAAGTAAGGACACGTATAGTAAAATCAAGCGGATGCAATTTTATCTGAAGGGTATGGTACGCAATGGAATCAGGCAGGAAGCCGGGCAGGACCAGCTGCGAGTGCTGTGGCAATTATGTATATGATGAGGATAATGATTACTATATCTGCGAAGTGAATCTGGACGAGGACGAGATGGGCCGTTTTTTAAGTGACACTATGTATGCCTGTCCTTATTACCAGTCTGATGATGAATACAGGATTGTAAGGAAACAGATATAGGATGCTTTGAAAGAGAGGAAATGACATGAGTAAACCAGTGGTAGCGATTGTGGGCAGGCCCAATGTGGGAAAGTCCACGCTGTTCAATGTGATAGCAGGAGATACCATTTCGATTGTAAAGGATACGCCGGGGGTTACCAGGGACAGGATTTATGCGGACTGTACCTGGCTGGATATGAATTTCACACTGATTGACACGGGCGGGATTGAGCCGGATACAAAGGATATCATCCTTTCCCAGATGCGGGAACAGGCCGAGATTGCCATCTCCACTGCAGATGTAATCATCTTCATCGTGGATGTGCGCCAGGGCCTGGTGGATTCGGACGCCAAGGTGGCCGACATGCTGCGCAAATCCCGCAAGCCAGTGGTGCTGGCGGTAAACAAGGTGGACAGCATAGCCAAGTTCGGCAATGACGTATATGAGTTCTACAACCTGGGTATCGGCGAACCGGTTCCCGTATCAGCTGCGTCCAGGCTGGGAATCGGCGACCTTCTGGATGAGGTGGTGAAGCATTTTGACGGGGAGAAGATAGAGGAGGAAGAGGACGACCGCCCAAGGATTGCGGTTGTGGGCAAGCCCAATGTGGGCAAATCCTCCATCATCAATAAGCTGCTTGGGGAGAACCGGGTCATTGTAAGCGACATCGCGGGTACCACAAGGGATGCGGTGGATACGGAGATTGTGTACAACGGCACGCCGTATGTGTTCATCGACACGGCTGGCCTGCGCCGCAAGAGCAGGATTAAGGAAGAACTGGAACGCTACAGCATCATCCGCACCGTGACGGCGGTGGAGCGTGCGGACATCGTGGTGGTTGTCATTGACGCCGTCGAGGGCGTGACGGAACAGGATGCCAAGATTGCAGGTATTGCCCATGAGCGCGGCAAGGGTGTCATTGTGGCCGTGAACAAGTGGGATGCCATTGAGAAGACGGATAAGACTATTTATGAGTATACCAATAAGATAAAAGAAACCCTTTCCTTCATGCCTTATGCAGAGTATATCTTCATTTCCGCGGCAACGGGACAGCGTCTTCCAAAACTGTTCGAAATGATTGACGCGGTGCGGCAGAACCAGAACCTGCGCGTTGCCACGGGCGTGCTGAATGAAATCATGACAGAGGCAGTGGCCATGCAGCAGCCGCCGTCTGACAAGGGAAAGAGGCTTAAGATTTACTATATGACCCAGGTTGCAGTGAAACCGCCCACATTTGTAGTCTTTGTAAATGATAAGGAACTGATGCATTTCTCTTATACCAGGTATCTGGAAAACCAGATCCGCAATTCGTTCGGGTTTAAGGGCACGTCCTTAAAATTCCTTATCCGCGAGCGTAAGTCAAAGGATCAATAAGCACAGCAAGGGGGATAATGGAATGGAACGGATCATATGTTTAGTCATGGGATATGTGTTTGGGCTTTTTCAGACGGGTTATATATATGGCAAGGTCAAGGGGATTGATATCCGCCAGCATGGAAGCGGCAATTCGGGAAGTACCAATGCCCTGAGGGTCATGGGGGTAAGGGCTGGCGCCCTTGTGTTTCTGGGGGATTTCCTGAAAACCGTGATTCCCTGTTTCCTGGTGCGCATCCTGTTCGCATCCCGGCCGGAATATGTCTATGTCCTGATCCTCTATGCCGGATTCGGTGTGATCCTGGGGCATAATTTTCCGTTTTATCTGAATTTCAAGGGTGGAAAGGGCATTGCCGCAACAGCGGGAATCATGTTTTCCCTGGATTGGAGGCTGACGGCGCTGTGTCTGGCTGCATTCATCCTGATTGTGGCTGTCACCAGATATGTGTCGCTGGGATCCCTTGTGGTTTCCACCATTTTCCTTATCTGGAATATCATGATGGGACAGATGGGCGCCTATGGTCTGTCCCAGACATCAAGACTAGAATTTTACGGGGTTTCTGCGGTGATATCCATCATGGCCTTCTGGAGGCACAGGGCCAATATTGTAAGGCTGGTGCAGGGCAGGGAGAATAAGATAGGCGCGAAAAAGCAATAAAATATCAAAATGGACGGTGAAGTTATGGCATCAATCGGTGTAATTGGATCAGGTACATGGGGGACGGCGCTGGCAGTGCTGCTTCATGGCAATGGACATCAGGTGGTAATCTGGTCGGCAATACCAGAGGAAATAAAGGAACTGAAGGCAACCCATGCCCACAGGAACCTGCCGGAGGTGGAGATTCCGGAGGCAATCGGTTTTACGGATGATCTTGAGGAAGCCATGGAGGATAAGGACCTGCTGGTCCTGGCAGTGCCTTCTGTATTTGTCAGGAGCACGGCCAAAAGGATGAAGGCATATCTCCGGCCGGGCCAGGTCATTGCCAATGTGGCCAAGGGAATCGAGGAGCACACCCTTATGACCCTGTCACAGATCATAGAACAGGAACTGCCCGAGGCAGAGGTGGCGGTCCTGTCCGGCCCAAGCCATGCGGAGGAGGTAAGCCGGGGACTGCCCACCACCTGTGTGGCGGGCGCGCATAAGAAGCATGTGGCGGAATTGGTACAGGGGATTTTCATGAGCCAGGTGTTCCGGGTGTACACGAGTCCGGATATCCTGGGGATTGAGCTGGGCAGCGCCTTAAAGAACGTGATTGCCCTGGCAGCCGGTATGGCTGACGGGCTGGGATACGGTGATAATACAAAGGCGGCCCTGATTACCAGGGGGATTGCGGAGATATCCAGGCTGGGAATCGATATGGGAGGCCGGCTGGAAACCTTTGCAGGGCTTACGGGAATCGGTGATCTGATTGTCACCTGTGCCAGCATGCACAGCCGCAACCGACGGGCAGGCATACTGATTGGCAGGGGATACACCATGGAGGAAGCCATGGCGGAGGTGAAGATGGTGGTGGAAGGCGTCTACTCAGCCAAGGCAGCCCTTGCCCTGGCTGAGAAGTATAACGTATCCATGCCCATTGTCGAACAGGTCAATGCCATACTCTTCGGCGGCATGCCGGCCAGGGAAGCCGTGTCAGAGCTGATGCTCAGGGACAAACGGATTGAGAATTCCGGCCTGGAATGGGAAGCGGAATGACAAATGCCATGAAAATTAAGGGAGGGAACGCCTGGATTGGCGCCCCTCCCTTAAAAAATGGGGGCTTTTGCGGTAATAAGATGAATTTGGGCACAAATTTTCGGTCATTCACGAAAAATAACCTATAATTTTTATGAAAAGGTTGACAATCCTCCTGCAACTACCTATAATATAGAAAGCTTTATAAAGAAAGTCCGCGGTTATTCAGACGCGGAAGGGTAAGGAAAAGCAAGAGGAGGAAAAATTATGAAAAAGAGATTATTTAGTCTTGGTCTGGCAGTAGCCATGGCTGCTTCTTTAACGGCATGCGGCGGTTCCAACACAGCAGAGACAACCAAGGCAGCAGAGACTGCCGCGGCATCTAAGGATGCGGCTGGTGAAAGCAGTGAGACAGAAGCAGCGGCAGGCGGCGTGATTAAGATTGGCGGTATCGGACCCACCACCGGCGGAGCAGCTGTATATGGTCTGGCCGTACAGCACGGGGCACAGCTGGCGGTTGATGAGATTAACGCGGCAGGCGGCATCAATGGCTGCACGGTTGAATTTAATTTCCAGGATGACGAGCATGACCCGGAGAAGTCCGTAAGTGCTTATAATACATTGAAGGACTGGGGAATGCAGGCGCTGATGGGCACCGTGACTTCCGGCCCATGTATCGCGGTTGCCGATAAGACGGCTGCTGACAACATGTTCCAGATTACCCCATCCGGTTCCGCCGTGGAGTGTGCGGCGAATCCTAACGTGTTCCGTATCTGCTTCTCCGATCCGGACCAGGGCGCTGCTTCCGCTAAGTACATAGGCGAGAACAAGCTGGCATCCAAGATTGCCGTTATCTATGACAGTTCCGATATCTATTCCAGCGGCATTTATGAGAAGTTTGCAGAAGAGGCTGCTGCCCAGGGGCTTGAGATTGTTGCGGCTGAGGCGTTCACGGCTGACAGCAACAAGGATTTTTCCACCCAGCTGCAGAAGGCTAAGGATGCAGGCGCAGAGCTGGTATTCCTGCCAATCTATTACACAGAGGCGTCCCTGATCTTACAGCAGGCTGACAAGGCCGGTTTTGAGACACAGTTCTTCGGATGTGACGGTATGGATGGTATCCTTCAGGTTGAGAACTTTGACACCAGCCTGGCAGAGGGCCTGATGCTGCTTACACCATTTGCAGCAGATGCAACAGATGACCTGACGGTTAACTTTGTAAAGAGTTACAAGGATGCATACAACGAAGTTCCTGTACAGTTCGCAGCAGATGCATACGATGCAATCTATGCCCTGAAGGCAGCCATGGAAGATGCCAATGTGACCGCTGACATGGATGCAAGCGCTATCTGTGACGCCCTGAAGGCTTCCATGCTGAACATCAAGTTAGACGGACTGACCGGTGAAGGCATGACATGGACCGAGGACGGTGAGCCGCACAAGGCGCCAAAGGCCGTTAAGGTAGTGGACGGAGCATACGCAGCCATGTAAGTATTTCCCATCCGCGGGAAAGTGGACGGGCTATCACAACACAAAACCCAACAGAGGGTTGTCACTATGACAACCCTCTTGTTTATAGTAAGGTTTCATGATATCATAAGTTACAGGATTACGCTGCTTCACAGCGGTAAATCAAAAAAGACTTCAGACAAAGAGGTGCAGGTATGGGCTTTATTAACTATTTAATCAACGGCATAAGCCTGGGCAGTGTATATGCCATCATAGCTCTTGGATATACAATGGTTTACGGCATTGCCAAAATGCTGAACTTCGCTCACGGCGATGTTATAATGATTGGCAGCTACGTGGTATTTGTCACGGTCAGCACCATGGGGTTCCCGCCATTGGTGGGTATTCTTGTGGCGGTCCTGGCATGTACGCTGCTGGGTATGACCATTGAGCGGATTGCGTATAAGCCTTTGCGCGGCGCTTCACCTCTTGCCGTACTGATTACGGCCATCGGTGTCAGCTATCTGCTGCAGAATGTGGCCCTGCTCATATTCGGCGCGGATACGAAGTCATTTACGTCCGTTGTCACCATTCCTGCCATCAAGCTGGCAGACGGACAGATGACCATTACAGGTGAGACCATTGTGACCATCCTTACCTGTATCATCATCATGCTCGGCTTAACCACATTCATCAATAAGTCCAAAGCAGGCCAGGCCATGCTTGCTGTTTCTGAGGACAGGGGCGCGGCAACCCTGATGGGGATTAATGTAAACGGCACCATTGCCCTTACCTTTGCGATTGGCTCAGCACTGGCCGCCATTGCAGGTGTGCTCCTGTGCTCTGCTTACCCCTCCCTTACCCCGTATACAGGCTCCATGCCGGGTATCAAAGCCTTTGTTGCGGCCGTGTTCGGCGGCATCGGCTCCATCCCGGGAGCGTTTATCGGCGGAATCCTTTTGGGCGTGATTGAAATCCTTTCAAAAGCATACATATCCTCACAGATGTCCGATGCCATCGTATTCTCTGTGCTGATCATCGTACTGCTTGTCAAGCCCACCGGTATTCTGGGCAAGAAGATTAATGAGAAAGTGTAGGTGCCGGTATGAAGAGTAATGCAAAACGTAAGACATTCATCAATAATATGATTACATATGGGATTGTAATTGCAGCCTATATCATCATGCAGGTCCTGGTTGGCACCGGCCATGTATCCAGTCTGTTAAAGGGGCTTTTGGTTCCTTTCTGTATCTATGTGATCATGGCGGTTTCCCTGAACCTGACCGTGGGGATTCTGGGTGAACTGAGCCTGGGACATGCAGGCTTCATGTGCGTGGGCGCATTTGCAGGCGCCCTGTTCTCTAAATGCATGAAGGGTTCCATCAATCCCACCCTGAGCCTGGTGATTGCCATTGTAATCGGCGCAGCGGCGGCGGCTGTGTTCGGTATGCTGATTGGAATCCCAGTCCTCCGCCTGAGGGGGGATTATCTTGCAATCGTGACCCTGGCCTTTGGCGAGATCATTAAGAATCTGGTCAATGCCATTTACCTGGGGCGGGATGCCTCCGGTTTCCACATATCCTTTAAGGATTCCATGTCCCTGAAGCTGGAAGAGGGCGGGGAAATCCTCATTAAGGGTGCCCAGGGAATCACGGGCACGCCCCAGGCAGCCACCTTTACCATAGGCGTCATCCTGGTGCTCATTACCCTGTTCATTGTGATGAACCTGGTTAATTCACGTACAGGACGCGCCATCATGGCTATCCGTGACAACCGTATTGCAGCAGAGTCCATTGGCATCAATATCACGAAGTACAAGCTGCTGGCATTTTCCATCTCAGCAGGACTTGCGGGTGTTGCAGGCGTGCTGTATGCCCATAACCTGACCACCCTTACCGCGCAGCCCAAGAACTTTGGATACAACATGTCCATCATGATCCTTGTGTATGTGGTCCTGGGCGGCATCGGAAGCATCCGTGGTTCAGTCATAGCGACGGTCATCCTGTACCTCCTTCCGGAAATGCTCCGGGGACTCAGCAATTACCGTATGCTTATGTACGCAATCGTACTGATCCTGGCCATGCTTTTCAACTCCGCACCGCAGTTCGTGACGATGCGTGAACGCATCATGGACAGGTTTGGCAGGAAAGATAAGAAACCGGCAAAGGAGGCAGCGTAAGATGGCATTACTTGAAGTTAAGAATTTAAGCATTTCCTTTGGCGGCCTCAAGGCGGTTGATAATTTCCAGATAAGCATAGATAAGGGACAGCTCTATGGGTTGATCGGACCCAATGGCGCCGGGAAGACAACGGTATTCAACCTGTTGACCGGTGTTTATAAACCGGATGCCGGCAGCATCGAGTTAAACGGCATCAATGTAACGGGAAGGAAGACAACGGAGATTAACCAGTCCGGCATTGCCAGGACATTCCAGAACATCCGCCTGTTTAAGGACCTGTCCGTGCTGGACAATGTAAAGGCAGGACTGCACAATCAGTACAGATATTCCACGGCAGCAGGTATTTTCCGGCTTCCGCAGTACTATAAGACGGAGAAGCAGATGGATGAGAAGGCCATGGAGCTTTTAAAAGTATTCGGTCTGGATGAAGAGTGCGATTACAAGGCATCCAACCTTCCCTACGGCAAGCAGAGAAAGCTGGAGATTGCCAGGGCCCTTGCCACAAAACCAAAGCTTCTGCTTTTAGATGAACCGGCAGCGGGCATGAATCCCAATGAGACAGCGGAGCTTATGGACACCATCCGCTTTGTACGCGATAATTTTGATATGACAATCCTTCTTATTGAACATGACATGAAGCTGGTAAGCGGCATCTGTGAGGAACTGACCGTGCTGAACTTCGGCCAGGTACTGTGCCAGGGACCTACCAGCACCGTGCTTCACAATCCGGAAGTTGTCAAAGCATATCTTGGTGAATAGGAGGAGAGGATAGTATGGCTATGCTTGAAGTCAGGGACCTGGAAGTCTATTACGGCGTGATCCAGGCCATAAAAGGAATCTCCTTTGATGTGGACCAGGGAGAAATCGTGGCGCTGATCGGGGCCAACGGGGCAGGTAAGACAACAACCCTGCATACCATTACCGGGCTGATTAATGCAAAATCCGGTAAGATTGTTTATGAAGGTACGGATATAACCAAGGTTCCCGGATATAAGCTGGTGGGCATGGGAATCGCCCATGTGCCTGAGGGAAGACGTGTGTTCGCAACCCTCACCGTGCTTCAGAACCTGAAGATGGGGGCTTACACCAGGAAGGATAAGGAAGAGATGGAAGCAACCCTTAAGATGGTGTACAGCCGCTTCCCGCGCCTGGAGGAGCGTAAGAACCAGCCCGCAGGAACCCTGTCCGGCGGCGAGCAGCAGATGCTTGCCATGGGAAGGGCGCTTATGAGCCATCCCAGGATGATTGTCATGGATGAGCCTTCCATGGGCCTTTCCCCTATCTATGTGAATGAGATATTTGATATCATCCAGAAGATTAACGGGGACGGCACTACCGTGCTCCTGGTGGAGCAGAATGCCAAGAAGGCCCTGTCCATTGCGGATAAGGCGTATGTGCTTGAGACAGGGAACATTGCGCTCAGCGGCGATGCAAAAGAACTGATGAATAACGACCAGGTGAAGAAGGCATACCTGAGCGAATAAAGGATATAAAAAGATGAATGAAAGGGAGCGGGATTGATACAGGATTCTGCTCCTTTCCATATTCTGAAATCCACTCTTGAAATCCCTGCGTGATTATGCTATATATAATTTACGGCCGGAATAAATATTTGAAAGGAGTGAGGCGATGCTTGACAGACAGGACTTGGAAATGATCCGTCTTGTTATGAAGGAAGAGATAACTGCATCAGAGATGCGCATGGAGGACCGGATGGATGCGCGGTTCGAGGAGCAGGAGAAGTGGATAGACGCGCGGTTCGAGGAGCAGGAGAAGCGTATAGACGCCCGTTTTGAAGAACAGGAGAAACGGAACGATGCCCGTTTCGAAGAACAGGATGAGTGCTTTGGAAAACGGATGGAGATGCGGTTTGCCGAAGAGCGTGAATGGCTGGAGAAGCATTTGGACAAGCGTTTTGCTGCGTCCGAGAACCTGATACTGGGCGAATTGGACCGTATCCATATTAAGCTTCAGGATCAGCTGGATGACATGAAGCAGAGACTGGACGAGATGACCGAGTATTACAGGATTAAGAAACTGGATGATATTAACGGGGCTCTTTTACTGCAGATGATACAGGAAGTGGAGCGCAGAGTGGAGGCTCTAGAAAAGAAATCAGCATAGCCAGCCCGGGAGTCAAACTTTGGCTGGCTTATATACCTATCTGTTTATCGGATTGATTCAATGGATTTGATGCCGTCTGCGGCAATTCTGGATTATATATCCCATATTTTCACTGATAATTCAATAAAAAAACATCCGCAATTCTTTATCATACCCATAATTCCCTGTGCATATATTATAAAAGCATAGCAAGGGGGTATATTTATGGACAATTTTAATGTATACAAGGATATTCAAGCGAGAACAGGCGGAGAGATATACATAGGCGTGGTAGGTCCGGTGCGCACAGGTAAATCAACGTTCATCAAGCGGTTCATGGAACTTTTGGTGCTTCCTGCAATGGAGGATGATAACCTGCGCAATTTAAGCCGTGATGAACTGCCCCAGAGTGCTGCCGGAAAGACCATAATGACAACAGAACCCAAGTTCATCCCCAAGGAAGCAGCCAAGATTAATCTGGCCGATGGGATTGAAGCCAAGGTAAGGCTGATTGACTGTGTGGGCTTCATGGTGGACGGGGCCGCAGGCCATGTGGAAAACGGCGAGGAACGCCTGGTGAAGACACCCTGGTTTGATTACGACATCCCTTTTACCCAGGCCGCGGAACTGGGAACCAGGAAGGTCATCAATGACCACTCCACCATAGGAATCGTGGTGACCACGGATGGCAGCATAGGGGAAATAAAACGTCCCGGATACATAGCGGCTGAGAAACAGACGGTTGATGAACTGAAAAAGCTTGGGAAACCATTCGTGGTCCTGCTCAATTCCATGAAGCCCTACTCCGATGAGACAGCCAAGCTGGCCAAGGAAATGTCGGAAGGATACGGTGTATCCGTGCTTCCGGTCAACTGCGAACAGCTGAAAAAGGATGATGTTTTCCATATCCTGGAGCGGGTATTGAAGGAATTCCCGGTCACGGAGATGGACTTCCATATTCCTAAGTGGCTGGAAATCCTTCCTGCCACCCACTGGCTGAAGGCACAGGTCATCCAGGCTGCCAGGGGGGTCATCCAGAAGGTCAGCCATATGAAGGATGTGGCCGGTGAACTGTCTGGACAGAACACGGACACCATACGCTCCATGAATGTAAAGAATATGCAGATGGCGGACGGACGGGTGGCCGTGCAGGTGGATATGGATGACAGCTATTATTACCAGATCCTCAGTGACTATGTGGGACTTCCCATTGAGGGGGAATACCAGCTGATGCAGACCTTAAGCAGCCTGGCCAATATGCAGAAGGAATACGAAAAGGTCCAGAACGCCCTGACCCAGGTACGCCTTAAAGGTTACGGGGTAGTGACGCCGGAACGCTCTGAGATTGTCCTGGATGAACCCCAGGTCATCAAGCATGGCAACAAGTATGGTGTGAAGATGAAGGCGGAAGCCCCCTCCATCAACCTGATTAAGGCCCATATAGAGACAGAGATTGCGCCAATCGTGGGCAGTGAACAGCAGGCCCAGGACCTGATTGCCTACATTAAGGAAAATGCCAGGGACAGCGATGACGGAATCTGGAACACCAACATTTTCGGTAAATCCATTGAGCAGATTGTGGAGGATGGGATTCAGGCAAAGGTCTCACAGATGACGGAAGACTGTCAGCTTAAGCTTCAGGATACCCTGCAGAAAATCATCAATGACAGCAACGGCGGGATGATATGCATCATTATCTGAAATCAACAGTTACCCGTCGGTGTGTTGAAAGCATGACAGGTTTTAGGAAATTGTGTAAATATAGCGATACTATTTGCATTCATACCGAGAACATGGTATACTGTAGCCAGAATTGACAGAATATTTATGCGGCGGGACTATATTATACGCAGAGGGGAGAATGCAGATGAGACTAACATTTATCGGGGCGGATCATGAGGTGACTGGAAGCTGTCATTTTCTGGAAGTAGGGGAAACAAAGGTATTAATCGACTGTGGCATGGAACAGGGAAACAATGTCTATCAGAACGCGGAACTTCCTGTAAGCTACCGTGAAATCGACTATGTATTCCTGACCCATGCCCATATCGACCATGCGGGCATGCTGCCCTGGATTTATGCAAGGGGGTTCCGGGGCCGGGTGATAGCCACCTATGCAACCGTTGACCTGTGCAATATCATGCTGAAGGACAGCGCCCACATACAGGAGATGGAGGCCGAGTGGAAGAACCGAAAGGCGCGCCGTGCAGGCCGCACCGAGGTGGAGGCCCTTTATACCATGGAGGATGCCGAAGATGTGCTGAAGCATTTTGAAGGGGTGGCTTACGGGCAGGAATTCAAACTCAATGATAACCTGACCCTGCGTTTTACGGATGTGGGGCATCTGCTGGGATCTGCATCCATAGAGATATGGGCTTGCGAGGGAAGCCATACTAAAAAGATTGTATTCTCCGGGGACATCGGCAATAAGAATAAGCCCCTCATAAGGGATCCGCAGTATATTGACGAGGCGGATTATGTGGTGATGGAATCCACCTATGGCAACCGCTACCACAAAAAAGGCGTGAACCATGTGGAGAGCCTGGCCCGCATCATCCAGGAGACCCTGGACCGCAGCGGCAATGTGGTAATCCCTGCCTTTGCAGTGGGACGTACCCAGGAACTGCTGTATCTGATACGGCATATCAAGGATGAAAAGCTGGTCAAGGGACATGACGGCTTTGACGTCTATGTGGACAGCCCGCTGGCAGTGGAAGCCACCCATGTGTTTAAGGAAAACATGCTGGAATGTTATGACGATGAGACAAAGGCGCTGGTGGAAAAGGGGATCAACCCCATTGACTTCCCTGGGCTTAAGCTTTCCATTACCAGTGAGGAATCGAAAAACATCAACTTCGATATGACGCCCAAGGTAATCATATCCGCGGCCGGTATGTGCGATGCGGGCCGTATCAGGCATCATCTGAAGCATAATCTCTGGAGGCCGGAATGCTCCATTGTTTTTGCCGGATACCAGGCAGAGGGGACCTTGGGGCGCCTGATTCAGGACGGTGCACAGACCGTGAAGATCTTTGGCGAGGAGATTGATGTAAGGGCCCATATTGAGAATATTGAAGGAATCAGCGGGCATGCTGACAGGGATGGCCTGCTTACATGGATATCCTCCTTTGAGAAACGGCCGGATTATGTGTTTGTGGTCCATGGCGATGAGGAGTCCTGCACCGCATTTGCGGATATGCTGGATACCCAGCTGAAACTGAAAGCCAGGGCGCCTTTTTCCGGTTCGCAGTTTGATTTGATCAGGGGATGCTGGATTAAGGAAGCTGAGCCTGTACTGATTGAGAAAGAGACGGAAGCCAGACGCAGGGCAACGGGTGTCTATACACGTCTTGTGGATGCGGGGAAGCTTCTTATGGATGTGATTAACCGTAACCAGGGAGGGGCCAATAAGGATTTAACACATTTTACAGAACAGATACTGGCCCTCTGCGATAAATGGGCCAGATAAGGACAGTGAGGACAGGAGACAGTAATACATGAGTAAAGTACAGATTTATACGGATGGTTCAGCCAGAGGGAACCCTGACGGCCCGGGAGGCTATGGGGTAGTGCTGCATTTCACGGACAATAAGGGACAGCTGCATGAGAAGACCCTGTCCGGCGGATACGTGCGCACGACCAACAACAGGATGGAGCTGATGGCTGCCATCATGGGACTGGAGACGCTGAACCGGCCGTGCCAGGTAGAGTTGTATTCCGATTCCAAGTACCTGACAGATGCATTTAACCAGAGATGGATTGACAGCTGGATTGCAAAGGGATGGAACCGCGGAAAAAGCGGTCCTGTCAAGAATATTGACCTGTGGAAACGGCTTCTGAAAGCAAAGGAGCCCCATCAGGTCACCTTTATCTGGGTAAAAGGACATGCAGGCCATCCGCAGAACGAGCGCTGCGACCAGCTGGCAACTTCGGCGGCTGACGGTGATGACCTGATGGTTGATGAGGGACTGGAAAGCTGATTTCTTACGTATCTCTTACAATCTATTACTCCTTTCATCTGCATATTCCCTTTCCTGTTTTTTTGTGATAATGTAGTGACAAGAACACAGCAGGGAAGTGTGACGATGAAGGATAAACGAATATGGATTGTAATTATCTGCATCCTGGTGATAGGGACCGGGGTCACCCATTATACCAAGTACTACGTAAAAAGCCAGGCAACAGCCATGGATACAGCAGCAACAACGGCTGGCGAGATGCCTGCAGGAGCACCTTCCCCTGCATCTGCATCTGAAGTGAAGGAAGAGGAACAGAAGGCAGGGAAAGCCGCAGAGGTTTCCGCCCCCATGGACAGGAGCCTCAGTGCTTCCCCGGCAGCAGGAGCCGGGCCAGGCGCCGCATATGCCTCCTCCCCTATGGAAGACAGGGCAGAAGCCCAAGCCGCGGCAGAGGAGACTGCTGCATCGGATGAGGACGGTGTCCAGGCGGTCCAGATATATTCGGAAGATGAAGTGCCTGTGGAACAGATGCCCATATCACCGCTGACAGGTGCAAAAGAGACTGAATCAAAGATGCTCCTCACCATAGATTACAGGCAGCGCCTGATGGACCTGGATTCGCAGATACAGAAGATGCGCGAGCAGGAGACGGATTCCAATGTCTATTCCATCAAAACCTCAGCTGAAACCGAACTTAAGATGTGGGAAGGGGAACTGAATACCATTTATAATGCACTCCTTGAGCTTCTGCCCCAGGAAGATGCGGCCAGGCTGGCTGCAGAACAGCAGGAGTGGCTGAAGACCAGGGAGACAAAGGCTGCAGAGAACACAGGTAAAAGCGGCGGTTCGGTGGAACGGATCGGATATGCGGCAACCCTGGCAAGCCTTACCAGGGACAGGGCGTATGAGCTGGCTGGCAGATATGAGCAGGCCAACGGCCTTCCTGCCCCGGTGGAAGAGGAAACCACGGATGCCGTATCCGGGCAGTAGGCGCTCACCCCGGTTATCTGATATGCCTGGCAGGGAAAGGGAATGCATAAAGTAATGGATAAGCGGGAAAACCAATGGAAAATCCTTGGTTTTCCCGCTTATTTTGTGAAGTGAGTCTTGATAAATATATACCAATATGGTAAAATGACGGTTATGTAATTTATGATGTGATGATATGGAGGAAGATAAAGTGAAAGAACCACAGTACCGCGGCGTGAATGAACTCCGCCGGATGTTCCTTGAATTTTTCGAGAGCAAGGGCCATCTTGCCATGAAGAGTTTTTCCCTTGTTCCGCATAATGATAACAGCCTGCTTTTAATCAATTCCGGTATGGCCCCTTTGAAGCCGTACTTCACCGGACAGGAGATTCCGCCGAGAAAACGCGTGACCACCTGCCAGAAGTGCATCCGTACCGGTGATATTGAGAATATCGGCAAGACTGCCAGACATGGTACTTTTTTTGAGATGCTGGGCAATTTCTCCTTTGGCGATTATTTTAAACATGAGGCAATTGCCTGGACCTGGGAGTTCCTGACGGAAGTGGTCGGCCTGGATGCTGACAGGCTGTATCCCAGCGTATACCTGGAGGATGACGAGGCGTTTGATATCTGGAACAAGGAGATTGGAATCCCGGCTGAACGCATTTTTAAGTTCGGCAAAGAGGACAACTTCTGGGAGCACGGATCCGGTCCATGCGGCCCCTGTTCCGAGGTATACTATGACAGAGGGGAACAGTATGGCTGCGGCAGCCCGGACTGTACGGTGGGCTGTGAGTGTGACCGCTATATAGAAGTGTGGAACAATGTATTTACCCAGTTTGATAATGACGGACATGGCCATTACACGGAGCTGGAGCATAAGAACATTGATACAGGCATGGGGCTGGAGCGTCTGGCCGTGGTGGTCCAGGGCGTGGATTCCCTGTTTACCGTGGACACCAACAAAGCCCTTCTTGACAGGGTTTGTGAACTGTCCCACACCGAATACCAGAAAGACCATGAGACAGATGTCTCCCTGCGTATTGTGGCAGACCATGTCAAGTCCTGTACCTTCATGATATCGGATGGAATCATGCCTTCCAATGAAGGCAGGGGGTATGTGCTCCGCCGTCTGCTGCGCAGGGCTGCCCGTCATGGAAGGAAGCTTGGGATTGAAGGCAGGTTCCTGGCAGAGCTTTCAAGGACAGTGATTGAACTCTGCAAGGATGGATATCCTGAACTGGAAGAAAAGCAGGTCATGATATTCAAGGTCCTGTCTGAGGAAGAGGATAAGTTTAACAAGACCATTGACCAGGGCCTTATGATTTTGGGCGAGATGGAAGAGGAGATGCAGAAGGAGGGCAGCAGGACACTGTCCGGGACCAATGCATTTAAACTGTATGATACCTATGGATTCCCGCTGGACCTGACCAAGGAAATCCTGGAGGAAAAGGGATACGGGGTGGATGAGGACGGCTTTGACGCTGCCATGAAGGAGCAGAAGGAAAAAGCCAGGAAGGCGCGCAAGACAACCAATTACATGGGCGCGGATGTGACCGTTTACCAGTCCATTGACCCTTCCATCACAACGGAATTCGTGGGTTATGATAAGCTCAGCGCGGTTTCAAGGATTACGGTGCTGACCACGGAGGATGAACTGGTCCAGGCTCTTACGGACGGACAGAAGGGAACCGTGATTGTAGGACAGACCCCATTCTATGGCACCATGGGCGGCCAGCAGGGCGATGTGGGTGTGATTGTCAATGAAAACGGTGAATTTAAAGTAGAAGATACCATACATCTCCAGGGCGGCAAGGTGGGCCATGTGGGTATAATGACAAAGGGTATGCTCAAGGTGGATGACAGCGTGACGCTTTCTGTCTGCGAGAAGAACCGTGCCCTTATCTGTAAGAACCACAGCGCCACCCACCTGTTGCAGAAGGCGCTCCGCCTGGTGCTGGGGGACCATGTGGAACAGGCCGGTTCCTATGTGGACGCGGGCAGGCTCCGTTTTGACTTCACCCACTTCTCAGCCATGACGCCTGAGGAAATTAAAAAGGTAGAGGCACTGGTCAACAAGGAGATTCAGGCATCCCTTCCGGTGGTGACTGAAATCATGACCCTGGAGGAGGCCAAGAAGACAGGTGCAATGGCCCTGTTCGGTGAGAAATACGGCGACTCCGTGCGCGTGGTTGAGATGGGGGATTTCTCCACAGAACTCTGCGGCGGCACCCATGTGGCGAATACCAACAATATCGCTTCCTTCAAGATCCTGTCAGAGGCAGGCATTGCCGCCGGTGTAAGGCGTATTGAAGCCCTTACCTCAGAAGGACTTATGAAGTATTATGAGGAAATGGAGGCAGGACTCCATGAGGCAGCCAAGGCAGCCAAGACAACGCCGGCAGCCCTTACCTCAAAGATTCACGCACTGTTAGATGAGATTAAGTCCCTGAATTCTGAGAATGAGAAATTAAAGAGCAGGCTGGCCAATGATTCCCTTGGGGACGTGATGAGCCAGGTGAAGGAAGTAAACGGCGTCAAGGTCCTGGCGTCCAGGGTATCAGGCGTGGATATGAACGGCCTGCGCAGCCTGGGGGACCAGTTAAAGGATAAATTGGGAGACGGCGTTGTGGTCCTTGTCTCCGAACAGGACGGCAAGGTAAACCTGATGGCTACTGCAACGGATGCCGTACAGAAGAAGGGAGCCCATGCAGGCAACCTGATTAAGGCAATTGCCGGTCTTGTGGGCGGCGGCGGAGGCGGCCGTCCGGGCATGGCCCAGGCAGGCGGAAAGAACCCGGCAGGCATTGAGAATGCCCTTAAGAAAGCAGTTGAAGTGGTGGAAGAACAGACGAAATAAGTCTTATCTTTAAAAAAATGCAAAATAACTGCAAGAAATATCATTTTTTTCTTGACGTACGGTATTTTTATGCTATAATCATAGCAGTGCTAAAAATACCCAAACAGTTGTATTATGCACAATTACACAACTGGAGGGAGGTTAGGTGTGAGCGATGTCAAACGTAATTGTTAAAGATAACGAGACCTTAGACAGTGCTTTGCGCAGATTCAAAAGAAACTGTGCGAAGGCTGGCATTCAGCAGGAAATTCGTAAGAGAGAGCATTACGAGAAGCCAAGCGTAAGACGTAAGAAAAAGTCTGAAGCTGCCCGTAAGCGTAAATTCAACTAATTCACAGCATGCACTGCGTGAGTCTGGTTGTCAGAGGTAAGTAAAATCAGCTGGCTGTTATGGAAACATAACAGCCAGCTGTTTTTGCCGTGCGCCCTGCGGCGCACGTTTTTTTAGTTTTTTAAGTTCCTGCTTTTCCGGTCCGGGAATCCTTTATCTGCTCCTGTTCACCCAGGCCATATCAGTCCGCTTCCTTAAGGCTGCAGGAAGGCGTTGCCACCAGTGAATAGTTGGTGTGGTAGATAACAAAGCCGGGGGCTGAACCAGCCACCTTTTTAATATTCTTCTTCTGTATATAGTCAATCTCCACCTTATCATTATCCCGTCCCTTGGAATAATAGGCGGCCAGGGCGCCTGCTTCCTCAAACACCCGGTCCGGAAGGTCTGTTTTCCCCTCAGACTTAACAATCACATGGGAACCGGGGATTCCCTTGGCGTGGAACCACCAGTCATTGCCCGTGGCAACCTTGAAGGTCAGTTCCTCATTCTGGTAATTATTCTTGCCCACGTACATATGATATCCATCGGAAGAGATATAATGGAAGGGCCTGCTGGTAATCCTGGGCTTCTTGTCACCGGACCTGCGTTTCTTGATATAACCGTATTCCATCAGTTCCTCTTTAATCTGGACCAGGTCATCCTCCTTAAGGGCGATATCCAGGGCTGAACTGATGGATTCCAGGTGGTCAATCTCAGCCTTTGTCTCCTTTGTCAGGTCGGTTAAGGCTTCATAGGTACGTTTCAGCTTGTTATATTTGTCAAAATGCTTCTTGGCATTATCCTTGGCAGAAAGCTGGGAATCCAGGGGGACCGTGATTTCCTCATTGGTATAGTAATTCAGGCACCGGAGGGACTTCTCGCCGCCTTGAAGTTCATACCCATAAGTATTAAGGAGTTCCCCGTAGATACGGTATTTCTCGCGCTTCTCCGTGTCACCCAGCTGCTTTAGCTGCAGATCGTACTTTTTATAGTTGCGCTCCAGGGCTGTCTGGACAATCCTGCGAAGGTCCGAGGATTTCTGCCTGATCCTGGTCACCGTGTCCCGTGACGCATAATAATTTTCAAGAAGCGCGCTGATGGAGGCCACATGTTCCAAATGGTAATCAGCCCCTTCATAGCAGGTAAGGGGAAATGCCGCATATTCCACAGGTCCATCCACGTCATGGACAATGGCCGGTGAAAAGTTACCGTCCCGCACATCCTCCATCACCAGGCTGAAGGTATGGTACAGATGCACCAGCTCTGCCTCTGAAAGCTGATTGGCCGACTGGTCGGAATCAATGGAGGCCAGGTGGCAGATTTCCTCCGCCATAATGGGGCTGATTCCGGTAAGGCGGTTATACAGCGCCTTCTGCACGGTCATGGGGGCATTCCCCATCAGGCCTGCAAATTCCTCCTGGGAAACCGTAAGGGGATTCTCCTTAGCCACGGTCTGCGGTATGAAATACTCCCTGCCCGGCAGCACCTCGCGGACCGAGCTGACCTGGGCCGATACATGTTTGATGCTGTCGATGATGGTCTTATCCTCTTTACAGAAAATAATATTACTGTGCTTACCCATAATCTCCACAATCAGCTTTTTTCGGCACAGATCCCCCATCTCATCCAGATGTTCCAATTCAAACTCAATAATCCGTTCCAGCCCGGGCTGGCTGATACCCACAATCCGTGCGCTCCCGATATGCTTGCGCAGCAGCATGCAGAAATTCGGGGCAGTCATAGGGCTGGGCTTATTCTTATCCGTAAGATAAATCAGCGGCAGGCTTGCGCTGGCTGATATCTGAAGCCTGTAATTTTCCTTGTTATTCTTGATGGCGATAAGCAACTCATCCTTTTCCGGCTGGGCAATCTTAGAAATACGCCCTCCCTCCAGGGTATCCTTAAACTCATGCACCAGACTGGCAATGGTAATTCCGTCAAATGCCATAAAATCTCACTCCTGTCAGGCCCGATTTGGCATAAAGCAAAAAACAAAACCAAAATCACCCTTATGCCACGGCCATTGACTATAAGAATAACATAAAAAATCCAATAAGAAAAGGCCAACCTACGCCAGCTCCCCGAGCTTCCCCAAGCTATTTCCCCCATGCATGAAGATACAGCAATCAGAAACACCCAGTGGGTGAGGAAGGGAGCCGGAGAAGGGGGATGCATCTACAGGAGTGTTAGAATCCCTTAGGCTGTGGGAACCGGCGTTAAGAGGCAGGCGCCCTTTGTCTGAGCCCAATACCAAAATTCATGCGATAGCCAAAGCGCGAGTTTGGGCAGCCGGCCTCTTGTCCTTAGCCGGTTTCCAGAGCCTTAGGGATTCTCGCTCCGCAGCCGCATCCCCCTTCTCCGGCTCCCTTCCTCACGGACGGATGCACCTCCCCGTCATCCCATACAACCCCATCCCCAATCATTTCCTTGACTTGAATCCCCAGATGAATTATAATACTATCTAACTATGGATAAAAGCGAAAGAGAGGCATTCGTTATGTTAAAAAGCATGACTGGTTTCGGCAGGTGCGAGAATATAACCGATGAATATAGGATTTCTGTCGAAATGAAAGCCGTGAATCACAGATATCTGGACTTGAGTATTAAGATGCCGAAGAAGTTTAATTATTTTGAAGCTTCCATCAGGACCCTTCTTAAGAAATACATCCAGAGGGGAAAGGTTGACCTGTTCATCAACTATGAGGACTATACAGAAGGCAACATGTGCCTTAAGTACAACCGGGCGCTGGCAGCTGAATATATGGATTATTTCAACAAGATGGCAGAAGAATTCAGCATACAGAACGATGTGAAGGTTTCCACACTGGCCAAGTTCCCTGAGGTATTTTCCATGGAGCAGGCGCCGGACGATGAGGAACATCTGTGGGGGATCCTGTCAGCGGCACTTGAGGAGGCTGCGGTGAAGTTCGTGCAGTCCAGGGAGGTGGAAGGAGAGCATTTAAAGAATGACCTTCTGGGCAAACTGGATTATATGACCGGCCTGGTGGATTACATTGAAGAGCGTTCACCCCAGATACTGACAGAGTACAGGGCCAAGCTGGAGGCCAAGGTCCAGGAGCTGTTAAACGGCACAGCCATAGATGAGGGCCGGATTGCGGCGGAAGTTACCATTTATGCGGATAAAATCTGCGTGGATGAGGAGACGGTACGTCTGAGAAGCCATATTGAGAACACGAGGAAGGACCTGTTAAGCGGCGGGAGCGTTGGACGTAAGCTGGATTTCATTGCCCAGGAGATGAACCGGGAAGCCAACACCATCCTTTCCAAGTCCAGCGACCTGTCGATTTCGGACAAGGCCATTGCCCTTAAGACCGAGATAGAAAAGGTCAGGGAGCAGATACAGAATATCGAATAAAATGCAGCACGAAAGTCAGGAGAGTACACCATGAGCCATCAGGGAATATTAGTGGTTGTATCCGGTTTTTCCGGTGCAGGCAAGGGAACACTTATGAAGGAGCTGCTGAAGCAATACGATAACTATGCGCTGTCCGTATCAGCCACCACAAGGCAGCCCAGGGAAGGCGAAAAGGACGGGGAGGATTATTTCTTTGTCACAAAGGAGCATTTCCAGCAGATGATTGAGGAGAACAGACTGGTGGAATATGCCCAGTATGTCAATCATTATTACGGAACCCCAAAGGATTATGTTGAGAAGAAGATGGCACAAGGCAAGGATGTGATCCTGGAGATTGAAATCCAGGGCGCCCTGAAAGTCAAAAAGCGTTTTCCGGACGCGCTGCTTCTCTTTGTGACGCCTCCCAGTGCAGAGGAACTGCGCCGCCGTCTGGTTGGACGCGGCACGGAGACCATTGAGGTCATTAACGCAAGGCTGCGCCGCGCGGCAGAGGAGGCGGCAGGTATGGAGGCATATGATTATCTGCTGATTAACGATGAAATCCAGTCCTGTGTGGAGCAGATGCATCAGCTGATCCAGCTCCAGCACAATAAGACCTCCTATCACCTGGATTTCTTGAGCAGGATGCGGGAAGATTTATATCACTTGGATGACAGAAAATAAAATATAAAGATTGAAAGGGGAATGTAATATGTTACATCCATCATACACCGATTTAATTGACGTAGTTAACAGCGATATCGAGCCAGGAGAGCAGCCTGTGGTACAGAGCCGCTATTCCATTGTCATTGCAGCTTCCAGACGTGCCAGACAGATCATCGGGGGGGAAGACCCCATGGTAAGCGGCGCCGCAGGCAAGAAGCCGCTGTCCATAGCCATTGACGAACTGTACCACCAGAAGGTGAAAATCCTTCCGGAAGAGGAAAACCCATCTGAGGAAGATGAGAACCAGAACGCATAAAATCATAAGCCGTCTCCTGTACACCGCAGCAGGCAGGGTCATTCCCGGCACTGCGGGCACAGCAGAGATGGCTTAAATGTTCATTAGGAGTAAATTTGACATATGGAAAACATGAAATTATTTTGCGTGTCCCTGGGATGCGATAAGAACCTTGTGGATACGGAGAAAATGCTGGGACTGCTGGGCGGGACCGGTTTTACATTTACAGATGATGAGATGGAAGCGGATGTAATCCTGGTCAACACATGCTGCTTTATCGGCGACGCCAAGGAAGAAAGTGTGAATACCATCCTGGAAATGGCGCGTTTAAAGGAAGAAGGGGCCTGCAGGGCCTTGATCGTGACAGGCTGCCTGGCCCAGCGATATAAGCAGGAAATCCTGGATGAGATTCCTGAGGTGGATGCCATCCTGGGCACCACGTCCTATGAGGATGTGGCTGGGATTGTGAAACAGGTGCTGGAGGGCAAGGGAATCACCCATCTGACCAGCTTCCATGACCTGGGGGAACTTCCTGACACCCAGGCGGGACGGGTAGTGACCACGGGCGGATATTATGCGTTCTTAAAAATAGCGGAAGGATGTGATAAGCGCTGTACCTACTGCATCATCCCCTATCTGAGGGGGCCTTACCGCAGTGTGCCCATGGAGCAGCTTCTGGAGGAAGCCAGGCAGCTGGCCAGCGGCGGGGTAAAGGAACTGATCCTGGTAGCCCAGGAAACCACCCTTTACGGCAAGGATATCTATGGTGGGAAGTCCCTTCCAAAGCTGCTGCATGAGCTGGCGCAGATTCCGGGCATCCAGTGGATACGGATCCAGTACTGTTATCCGGAAGAGATTACGGACGAGCTGATTGAAGCCATACGCTCAGAAGAAAAGGTCTGTCATTATCTGGACATCCCAATCCAGCACGCCAGCAACCGGATCCTTAAGCGCATGGGGCGAAGGACCAACCGTGAGGAACTGACGGAACGCATTGCGAAGCTGCGAAAGGAGATACCGGATATAGCGCTGCGCACCACCATGATTTCCGGGTTCCCGGGGGAGACCCAGGCAGACCATGAGGAGCTGATGGACTTTGTCAATGAGATGGAATTTGAACGGCTGGGGGTATTTGCCTATTCCGCAGAGGAGGACACCCCTGCATATTCTTATCCGGACCAGGTGCCCCAGGAGGTGAAGGAGGAACGCAGGGATGAAATCATGGAACTGCAGCAGGACATTGCCTTTGGACACTGTGAGGACATGGTGGGACGTATCCTGACCGTGCTGATTGAAGGGAAGGTGGTGGATGAGCCTGTCTATGTGGGAAGGACTTATATGGATGCCCCGGGTGTGGACGGACTTATATTTGTGAATGCTGAGATGGAACTGATGTCTGGCGACTTTGTAAGGGTAAAGGTGACCGGAGCCGCTGAATATGATCTGATAGGAGAGGTGTACGATGAATCTGCCCAATAAACTGACGATTGTAAGAGTGTGTTTGATTCCTTTTTTTGTAGCTGCACTGCTGTTTGACCATGGCAATAACTATACCATGCGTATTGTTGCCAATGTCCTGTTCATCATTGCCAGCCTTACGGACCTGTTTGACGGCAAGATTGCCCGCAAATACAACATGGTCACTAACTTTGGCAAGTTCATGGACCCCCTTGCGGATAAGCTTCTGGTGTGTTCCGCCCTTATCTGCCTGATTGAACTGGGACAGCTTCCAGCCTGGGTCGTGATTGTGATCATCAGCCGCGAGTTCATCATCAGCGGCTTCCGTCTGGTCGCGGCTGACAACGGCGTGGTGATTGCCGCCAGCTACTGGGGCAAGTTCAAGACCACCTTCCAGATGATTGCGGTCATCCTGCTGATATTTGATATCCCGGCCCTGCGCCTGGTTGCCAATATAACCGTGGTGATTGCAGTGGCCCTGACCATCATCTCACTGGTGGACTATGTGGCCAAGAATTACAGGATTCTCACTGAGGGAGGCATGTAGGATGACGGCGGAACTGATTTCAGTGGGCACCGAACTGCTGATGGGGAACATTGTGAACAGCAACACCCAGTTCCTGGCGGAGAAGTGTGCCCTTCTTGGATTTGATATGTATTACCAGGTGACAGTGGGGGATAATTACGGCCGGATGAAGGCTGTGATTGAGACAGCCCTTGAGCGCTCGGACCTTATCATACTGACCGGGGGCCTCGGCCCCACGGAAGATGACCTGACAAAGGAAGTATGCGCTGAGGCCATGGGCATGGAGCTGGTGGAAGACCCGCATACAAGGAAGCATCTGGAAGCATTTTTTGTCAACAATATATACAAGGAGATACCTGATAACAATTGGAAGATGGCTGCCGTCCCAAAGGGGGCGCTGGTCCTTGATAACCATAACGGCATGGCACCGGGACTGATCCTGGAACGGGACAACAAGACCGCCATCCTGCTGCCGGGGCCTCCGGGAGAACTGTACCCCATGTTCAATGACCAGGTGTTCCCGTGGCTTCAGAAGCGCCAGCAGTCCGTCCTTGTATCCAGGATGGTAAAAATCTGCGGATGCGGCGAGAGCCAGGTGGAGGATATGATCCTGGACCTGATTGACAGCCAGACCAACCCTACCATTGCAACGTATGCCAAGACCGCTGAGGTGCATCTGCGCATCACGGCCAGGGCTGGGGACAGGGAACAGGCCGAGGCGCTGATTGAACCGGTGCTGGTGGAAATCAGCAGGCGGTTCAAGGAGAAAATCTATACCACGGATGAGAAGGTCAGCCTGGAGATGGCGGTGGTGGAGCTGTTAAAGAAGCATAAGCTTACCATGTCAACGGCTGAATCCTGTACAGGAGGCATGGTTGCAGCTAAGCTGGTCAATGTTTCCGGCGTGTCCCAGGTGTTCATGCAGGGCATGGTCACCTATTCCAATGAAGCCAAGATGCGTCTTCTAGGAGTGAAGGAAGAGACACTTAGGGCTTACGGGGCGGTCAGCGCACAGACAGCCGCTGAGATGGCGGCAGGAGGCGCTGCCATGAGCCGGACCGATGTCTGCGTGGCCATCACAGGCCTTGCCGGGCCGGACGGCGGCACGGATAAGAAACCGGTGGGACTTGTATATATGGCATGCTGTCTTAAGGGAAAGGTAACGGTGCAGGAATATCATTTTAAGGGAAACAGGGATAAGATACGGGAACAATCCATGATGAAGGCCCTTGATCTGGTGCGTCTGTGTATATTAGAACAGGGAGATTGTTGACATTGCAGACAAAAAGAATGAAACGACAGCTTTCAGCGGCCTGCCATTATTCCTATACACGGCTGGCCCTGAATTATTATATGTATTATGAGACTTCGCTGGAGGACTCATTACTGGACAACAGGCTGGAGCCGCTTAACGCGGCTTTTCACGGCCTGCTGCGGGGATTCCTGGATGGAACCTGCCCAGAGGACGCCCTGGAGGAACTGAGGAACCAGGTGGCGGCGGAGATGGAGACAGCCACTGCCTATACCGATGCATTCCAGGCATACGAGTATGTGCTGAACCGGCTGGAGGGGAGGTTTGCGCCGCAGCCAGTAGGAAACATGGCGGGGGAAGACCACGATGAAGCCATGACGGAACGCATCATGGGATATATCACGGATTCGCAGGATGCCATGACGGTGAATGAACGGATCCGTTCTGTCCTTGGGCAGCTTCCGGTCCGTCTGACCAGGAATAAATTCTTTTCACTGGTGGAGGAAGGGCTTTCGGTATACCGCGGCAGTACCAGGGAAAGCCTGGATGACATGTTCTATATCCTGCGCTCTGAGGCCCTGCTGTATGTTCCTGCCGATATGGTGACCGGTTACGAGGAGCTGCATTCCATCCTGGAGGAGTTAAGGACAGCGGACTATCGGTCCATGACACCGGAATCCTACCGGCACCTTACGGATGAGATGAAGCGGGCCGGCCATATGCTGATGGACGACACGGCAGAGCTGATGCTTCTGATGGAGCTGGTGAATGACCTGTATGTGCTTTTTATCTCCAGGGACAGCGCCATGATGGAGGTTTCCGAAGAACAGTGCCTGAACCGGATCCTTTCAGGAATCCTGTCTTTATTTGAGGCGGGAACGGATGCACCTATCCCGGATGGGATCACAGGGCTTTTGGACAGGCTGGAAGGACGCCAGGAAGCTTATTTTGAACAGTGGATGGAGGACGGGCTTTCGTCCGGTGAACTGAGGGATATAAAAGGCCAGGAGGGCGAAGCCTCAAAGCTATATAAGGTGGAGATGCTCCTGTCAGGAAGTTCCTTCATGTCCCTTGCGTCTGCTGGACAGGAGTCAGGGGAGCTTGTGGACCAGGCAATGCTTTCAGCAGCAGCCAGCCGGTTCTTTGAAGAGTTTTCCTCTGCCTTTGAGGGGCAGCCAAGGGTGCTGGTGCGTGCCGTCATGGCCAAGGTCCTTTCCAGCCTTCCGGTATTCTTCCAGTCGCTGGATGAGGTACGGGAATATATCAGGAACAGTCTGGAAAGCTGTACGGATTACATGGAAAAAGCAATTACCATGAAGCTGATCACAGACATGATGGAGCAGGAAGACCTGGAACCGGATGATATATTTTAGGCGCATTGATTAAATGTGACAGGAGAGATGAAGGCATGCGCTGGTGGAAGCATTTGTATATGGGTGACAGGGCTTTAAAGAACAGGGCCAAAGTCCTTATGGGAATCCGTGAGGGAAAGACAACCCCGGACATATATGTGATTACTCTTCCTGAGAGTGGGAATCATATACTTGACATACGTCCTGTCCTGCTGCTGACGGAAAAGGAACGGGAAGATGACGGTTTCCTTATTCTGGGGGTGGCAAAAGGGTATGGGGAAGCCGGTGAGGTGGTCAGGTCCATGGTAGACGACATGTACCGCGCCACAGGGGCATTTGACTGGAATGCATACATGGGATATCTGGACGCCGCAGACAGACGGGATGATATTTAAGGAGGGAAAATGATCCATATTCTGCTTATGATATTAAAAATAATCGGAATCATCCTTCTGGTCATCCTGGGAATCCTGCTGGTGCTCATACTTGCCGTACTGTTCGTTCCGGTCCGGTATAAGGCTGATTTTTCCTGGCATGGGGAGCCGGATCTGTCCCTGAAGGCCAGCTGGTTTTTGCATCTGCTTTCCTTCCGCGCGATTTATACGAAGGAGGGCCTGAAGTTCGTGGTCAGGGTCCTGGGCATCAACCTGTTAAGGAAGCATGACAGGGATGCCTTAAAGGACGCGGCGGATGCGGTGAAAGACGGGACGGAGGATGTCCTGGGCCAGGAGGAACAGACCCTGTATGATGAACTGGAGGAGGACGAGGCCAATTTCAGGAAATCAGCGCAGGAGCGGAAGGCTTCGGGCGGATACGTGGAAACGGATGAAGGAAATACATCCGGTGGAACACAATCCGAAGGAACCAAGGCCCCGGATGATCCGGAGACGGACGGGGAGAAGGCGTTCGGGAAGGATGCTGCACCTGCTTTTGGAAAACTTCTGTCCCTTCCCGGGCGGATTAAGTCCCGGGTAAAGGCCCTGTGGGAGAAACTTAGGTTTTCTTTTACCCGCATCCGTGATAAGCTAAAAGGGATGCAGGCGTTTGCGCTGGACAAGAAGGCATGGCTGGAGGATGAGAAGAACCAGGCCAGCCTTAAGCTGCTTTACAGGCAGGTGAAACGGCTGATTGCCCATATCTGGCCGCGAAAGGGTAAGGGAAGCGTCACATTCGGCTTTGACGACCCCTATACCACGGGACAGGTGCTTCAGGCCGTAAGCCTGATTTATCCGTTCTTTCATAAACAGCTTGCCGTATACCCTGTGTTTGATGACAAGGTATTGGATGCAGAGGGTAGTTTTAAGGGCAGGGTACGTCTGGCCTATCCTTTGTGGCTGGCATTTCAGGTGTTCATGGATAAACATACCCGCAGGATGATCCGCGGTTTTATAAAATAAAAGAGAAGAGGACATACTATGGCAGAGAATCAGTTCACATCTACAATAGAAACATTATTCAAGGGCATGGACCAGTTTGTCACCACCAAGACCGTGGTGGGAGAGCCTGTGCAGGTTGGAGAGACCATCATTGTCCCCCTCATTGACGTAACCTGCGGAATGGCGGCCGGAGCATTTGCAGAAGGCGCAAAACAGAAGCAGAAGGGCGGAGGAGGAATGAGCGCCAAGATGAGCCCCAGCGCTGTCCTTGTAATCCAGAACGGGGTCACCAAGTTAGTCAATGTGAAGAACCAGGATGCCATCACGAAGGTGATTGACATGGCTCCGGACTTCATCAATAAGTTCATGGGCGGCAAGCCGGCGGTGTCGGATGAGACCGTGCAGGCTGCAAAGGACACTGCATCTGCCTATGATACGGGTAAAACCGAACACATGGATATAAAGTGACTGAAGGAAATGGATCCGGCAGGTAAAATAAGCGGCAAAGGTAATGAATCCCGGATTTCTGCATATGATGAAGTATAGCTTGTTGCAGAATGGGGGATATGATTAAGATATGAGAAGAATATGCGGTCTTATGCTGTTCTGCTTCGGATTTGGGATGGCAGTGCTGCTCTTTATTCCGGAGACAATCTTTACTTTCCTGTTCGTTATCGGCTGTCTTGTATTGGGATATAATCTCTTTTGCTGTTGATGGAGCGGTTCGAAGAGGAAGTAAGATAGGTATACAGGGCCATCCTGCAGTATCTAGTACTGCAGGGTGGCTTTTTGGCGCGGAAGCCCTTTTTATAAACAGATTCTTTTATAAACAATTAAAGAAGGCATTGTAAAAGCTGTTAAGCTTCACAATGCCCTCAGACGCTACCCGGATTCTGTTTCATTAAGCCCTCTCTACAAGGCCTGAACGTAAGCAGGAAGTACATACGTACATTCTCTGGGTTCCACCGTTAACCTTGACTTTAACGGACTTAACATTAGCTTTCCACATCTTGTTGGATCTTCTATGGGAATGGCTCACTTTGTTACCGAAATGAGCTGCCTTTTCACAGATTACACACTTAGCCATACTATTGCACCTCCTTAGCACGTTACTTGAATTCTTCCATTAAGAAAAATCCACAACAAATGTATGATACCAGAAAGTGATAAAATTTGCAAGTGAAAAAACAAAAATTTATTTCTTTTTTTCAGAAAATAGTGTATACTGTCTCTAGTAAATGAATGGAGGCATGTGTATGAAGGGAAGAATCAGCAATAAGATGGGCGAAATACAGATCAACCCGGACGTGATTGCTTTATATGCAGGAACCATAGCGGTAGAGTGTTTTGGCATTGTCGGGATGGCGGCAGTCAGTATGAAGGACGGGCTGGTCAAACTGCTTAAAAGAGAGAGCCTGACCCATGGAATTAATGTGGTTATTAATGATAACAGGATATCCTTTGATTTTCATGTAATCGTATCCTATGGGGTCAGCATATCCGCAGTATCTGACAACTTAATCGAAAGCGTGAAATATAGAGTAGAGGAATTCACCGGCATGGAGGTTGAGAAAATCAACATCTTTGTGGAAGGTGTGAGAGTGATTGATTAGGAGGAAGTAACTTGTGGGTATAAGTACAATTGATGCCGGGAAATTAAAGAACGCCTTCCTGGCAGGAGCAAAAGGCCTGGAGGCCAAGAAAGACTGGATTAACGAACTGAATGTGTTCCCTGTACCTGACGGGGACACGGGGACGAATATGACGCTTACGATCATGGCAGCCGCAAGGGAAGTGGCAGAACTGGAGAATCCGACCATGGACCAGCTGGCAAAGGCCATTTCCTCAGGTTCCCTAAGAGGGGCCAGGGGTAATTCGGGGGTTATCCTTTCACAGCTATTAAGAGGCTTTACAAAGGAAATAAAATCCGTAACAGAGATTGATACCACAACCCTGGCCAACGCCATGGTGAGGGGGACTGAAACAGCATACAAGGCTGTCATGAAGCCCAAGGAAGGAACCATACTGACGGTTGCAAAGGGCATGTCGGATAAGGCCCTTGAGATGGCATCCAAGACAGATGATATAGAGGAATTTGCAAGGGAAGTCATTGCTTACGGCGACTATGTACTGGACCAGACGCCGGAGATGCTTCCCGTGTTAAAGCAGGCAGGCGTGGTGGATTCCGGCGGCCAGGGCCTGATGCAGGTGGTGAAAGGCGCATTTGACGGACTCACAGGCAGGATGGCCGATGTTTCGCTGGATGCGGTTCCTGAGCAGAAGGGACCGGCGGCGCAGAAGCCCCAAACAGCCTCCCTGACGGATATTGACACGGCAGATATCAAGTTTGGATACTGCACGGAATTCATCATCAATCTGGAAAAGGATTATTCAGACCAGGATGAAAACCAGTTAAAGTCCTATCTGGAATCCATCGGTGACTCACTTGTGGTTGTGTCGGATGACGAGATTGTGAAGGTACACGTGCACACCAACCATCCGGGGCTTGCATTTGAGAAAGCCCTGACCTACGGTTCCCTGTCCCGCATGAAGGTTGACAACATGAGGGAGGAGCATCAGGAGCGTATCATCAAGGACTCCGAACGGCTGGCAAGGGAACAGGCGGCCGGGAATGACGGGGATGTGGGGCAGCCTTCAAACGAGCGCAAGACATACGGATTCATAGCAGTGTCAAGCGGCGACGGCCTCAGTGAGATATTTAAGGGAATCGGTGCGGATTACCTGATTGAAGGGGGGCAGACCATGAACCCCAGCACGGAAGATATGCTCAACGCCATCGATAAGGTGAACGCAGACAATATTTTCATACTCCCCAATAACAAGAACATCATCATGGCGGCCCAGCAGGCAAGGGACCTGACTGAAGATAAGAACATTATCGTCATTCCTTCCAAAACAGTGCCCCAGGGAATCACCGCCCTTGTAAACTTCATGCCTGACCTGTCAGCCGAGGATAACCTGGCTGCCATGACAGAGGAGATGGACAATGTAAAGACGGCCCAGATAACCTATGCGGTACGCACCACCAATATCGACGGAATGGAGATAGAGGAAGGGGATATCATGGCTATCGGGGACCATGGGATGCTGGCAGCCGGCAAGTCCGTGGAACGGGTGGCAATGGATGCCTTAAAGTGCATGCTGGATGATGACTGCGAACTGGTCACCGTATATTATGGAAGCGATGTGGTTGAGAATGCGGCAAAAGCCCTGGTGAGCCAGGCTGAGCAGATGTATCCGGATAAGGAGATTGAACTTCAGTACGGAGGGCAGCCCATTTATTATTATATGATTTCCGCGGAATAAAGACAGCGGAGTAAAGACAAAGGAATGATAAGAGGACAGAATATATGGCAAGGTGGACGAGAGATGAAAGGCTGGACCAGCCCCAGGACTTTGTCCGGTTCATGATGGAGGATTATCTGAATAAAGGCGGGTTTAAAAAGAAAATCCATAAAGGTGAGGAAGTGTGGCAGGAGGGTGAGGGATTCCTGGCCTCCGCACGGTTCATCCGGTACGAATATTCCGATGGCCTGTTCCATCTGGAGGCATGGATTGGCAAGCGCAGGGAGAATGCCCTGAAGGGATTTGTGGGCGCGTTGCCCAAGAAGATGTTCAGGGAAAGCCTGGAGGAACTTATCCGGCTCCTGCACCAGCCGTTACCGGAGGCCCGGGAAGGGGAAGCCGGAAGGGTGGTCACCATACAGGTGCCTGACCACGCAAAGTATGCGGTACCGGCCATGGTTGTTTCCATCGTGGGGATCATAGTGGGGCTCATGCTGTCGCCTTTGGGAGGAATCCTTCTTGGGAGCGTGGGGATTTCACTTGGGCAGAATGCCAGGAACTCCAGTAAGGGCAATATTGCCAGGGCCTCCGTCATCCTGGGGACAGTGGCCGTGATAGCCGCCCTTGTGGGCTATATACTTAATATGATATTTTTGTTTTCATTTTTTAAATAAAGAGAGGAGAGATGATATATGAATGAAGAGATGATGAACCGGTCCTATGAAGTACAGGTAGAGAGGGAGTCCCTTGGACGCTACACGGCCAAGACTTTTGGCTGGATGTTTGCCGGCCTTCTGATTACCTTTGCGGTTGCGGTGGGCGGATTGTTTACAGGCGCCATAGCATATGTGTACTCCATTCCTTACTGGTACTATATCCTGTTTGCAGCTGAAATCGGCGTGGTCCTGTTCCTTTCAGCCAGGATTGAGAAGATGTCCGTGGGATTGGCAAGGACCATGTTTTTCCTGTATGCCGTATTGAACGGACTTGTGTTCTGCGCATATCTGATTATTTTTGACCTGACCATCCTGTGGATGGTATTCGGGATCACTTCCGTGTTCTTTGGAATCATGGCCCTTATTGGCTGGTTTGGGAATATCAACTTTGCAAAGCTCCGTCCATTCATGGTCGGCGGATTGATTTTCCTGGTGTTCTACTGGCTGCTGGCCATGTTTATCGATTTGAGCGCATTTGAAACAGGGGTATCCATGTTCGGCATTTTCCTGTTCCTGATTTTCACTGCCTATGATACGAAGAAAATCCAGGCATATTATGAGTACTATGGCCAGGTTCCGGAGATGGCTGCCAAGGCTTCCATTTTCTCTGCGCTTCAGCTTTACCTGGATTTCATCAACCTGTTCATCTATCTGCTGCGCGTGCTGGGCCGCAGGAAATAAACAATCATTAAAATCTATTGCCGGTTTCTTTAAGGCCCTGACAGTGTATTCTGTCAGGGCCTGATGCAATTTAATCTAAATCGTGTTTGAAAATTCATTCCCGCCATCTGCACGCCCCACTTTGCGGCATATTTGGTCCCGATTCAGTCAACGTAGCCCGCTACGCCTCCCTCATCGGGACCAAATCTCCCACAAAGTGTGACGCACAGCTGACGGAAAGCAATTTTCAAACACGCTCTAGCCAAAATCAGGAAATGATTGTATAATTCAATCATTGAATCACCACAATGAAAGGGGAACACATATGTTAATCGGAGCATTGGAAGCAGGCGGAACCAAGATGGTGTGTGCCATTGGAAAAGAGGACGGAACGATTCTGGAGCAGATATCAATCCCAACAACCACACCCGAGGAGACCATACCGAAGCTGATTGGGTATTTTCAGGATAAGGAGATTGAGGCGTTGGGAATCGGGGCCTTTGGGCCGGTGGATGTGAATACGGAGTCCGGGACCTTTGGATATATCCTGGATTCACCAAAGCTGGCATGGAGACACAAGGACCTGGTGGGAGGCCTGAAAAAGGCCCTTGGCATACCGGTGGGCCTTGACACGGATGTGAACGGTTCCTGTCTGGGTGAAGTGACTTACGGCTGCGCCAAGGGTCTTGACAGTGTCATCTATATCACCATTGGAACCGGCGTGGGAGTGGGCGTCTGGGTGAACGGCGGCCTGCTTCACGGCATGCTGCATCCGGAAGGAGGGCATATTTTCCTGCCGCGCCACCTGGAGGACCCGGACGGAGGCATCTGCCCTTATCACAGGAACTGCCTGGAAGGCTTTGCCAGCGGGCCTGCCATTGAGGCCAGATGGGGCAAAAAGGCAGTGGAACTGGTGGACATGCCTGAGGTCTGGGAACTTGAAAGCTACTACATCGCCCAGGCCCTGGTGGATTATATCCTGGTGCTGTCCCCACAGAAGATCATCCTGGGCGGAGGCGTCATGCATCAGGAGCAGCTGTTCCCCATGATTCGGGCCAAGGTGCTTGAGATGTTAAACGGATATATTAATACGGAGGAGCTGGGGGATATGGACAATTACATTGTTCCGGCCAGCCTTAAGGATAATCAGGGCATCATGGGATGCATCAAGCTTGGACTCAATGCCCTTGATGCATCACGATAGTTTTTCCAGGAGGTATATTGCTGCATGTTAAACGGACAGCCGGTCCACTCATTAAAGGGGATTGGTGAGAAGACAGGTAAATTATTTGAAAAGCTCGGCGTTTTCAGCATTGACGACCTGCTTTCCTATTATCCAAGGGCTTACGATACGTATGAGGCCCCGGTGAGCATCGGCCAGCTGAAGGACCAGACAGTGATGGCCGTGGAGTCGGTGCTTCTAAAGGGCGCTGACCTGGTCCGTTTGAACCATATCCAGATTGTGTCTGTACAGTTAAAGGATATTACCGGTTCCCTGCAGGTGTCCTGGTATAACATGCCTTATATGCGCGCCAACCTGAAATCAGGGGAGACCTATGTATTCCGGGGCCGGGTGGTGAGAAAGCGTGGAAGGCTGGTCATGGAACAGCCCGAGGTATTTACGCCCGAGGCGTATGAGGCGGTGGCCCATTCCATGCAGCCGGTCTATGGACAGACCAGGGGACTCAGCAATAAGACGATTGTAAAGGCACAGCAGCAGGCCCTTGAGGTGCGCAGGCTGGAACGGGAATATATGCCTGCCGGACTCAGAAGGAAGTATGAACTGGCGGAAATCAATTATGCCATGGAACACATCCATTTCCCGGCAGACCGCACGGAACTGCTGTTTGCCAGGAAACGCCTTGTGTTTGACGAGTTCTTCATGTTCCTGGTGGGCGTAAGGCGGATGAAGGAACACAGGGAGGATAAGCATTCCCCCTATGTGATTAAACGGGTGCAGGAGGCCAAGGCCCTTAAATCCTCCCTGCCCTACGCCCTTACAGGAGCCCAGGAACGTGCCCTGGAGGAAGTGTACAGGGACATGGAGGGCGGGCTGGTGATGAACCGCCTGATCCAGGGCGATGTGGGTTCCGGTAAGACCATCATTGCAATCCTGGCCCTGGTCCAGGCCGCATATAATGGATATCAGGGCGCCCTCATGGTGCCCACGGAGGTACTGGCAAGGCAGCATTATGAATCCATGATTTCCCTTTTTGAGGCCCATGGCATCACGAAGGTTCCGGTGCTTGTGACCGGATCCATGACTGCTAAGGAAAAGCGCCTGGCCTATGGTAAAATAGCTGGCCACGAAGCAGATATCATAATCGGGACCCATGCCCTTATCCAGGAAAAGGTGGTTTATGACAATCTGGCCCTGGTCATTACGGATGAGCAGCACCGGTTCGGGGTGGGACAGAGGGAACTTCTCAGCACAAAGGGACAGGAGCCCCATGTGCTTGTCATGAGCGCTACACCCATCCCAAGGACCCTGGCCATCATCATTTATGGGGATCTGGACATCTCCGTCATTGATGAACTTCCCCAGGGCCGCCAGGCCATCAGGAACTGTGTGGTGGACCCGGGATACCGTCCAAAGGCATATTCCTTTATCCAGAAACAGGTGGAGATGGGGCACCAGGCCTACATCATCTGCCCCATGGTGGAGGCCAGCGAGATGATTGAGGCCGAGAATGTGCTGGATTACACAAAGTCCCTGCGGACAGAGCTTCCCTCCCAAATCGCGGTGGAATACCTTCACGGGAAGATGAAGGCTAAGGAAAAAAATGCAATCATGGAACGGTTTGCAGCAGGAGGGATACAGGTACTGGTATCCACCACGGTCATTGAGGTGGGCGTCAACGTACCCAATGCCACGGTGATGATGATAGAAAATGCAGAACGCTTCGGCCTTGCCCAGCTCCACCAGCTCAGGGGACGTGTGGGACGTGGGAAAGCCCAGTCCTACTGCATCATGGTCAACTGCTCCCATGACAAGGATACGGGGGAACGCCTGGACATCCTGAACCGTTCCAATGATGGGTTCTATATTGCGTCAGAGGACCTTAAGCTCAGGGGGCCGGGGGATATCTTTGGACTCAGGCAGAGCGGGGACATGGAATTTAAGCTGGCTGATATTTTTACAGATGCCAATATCCTTAAACGGGTATCAGAGGAAGTGGACCGCCTTCTTGACATGGACCCTCAGCTGGAGCTGGAGGAACACAGGGAGCTGAAGCGGAAAATTGAGGATTATCTGGGCACGAATTACGAAAAGCTGAATCTATAAAGGATGCTTAAGAAGAGCCAAGGTATGCCGGCGCATAGGAATGAAAGGAGAAATGCAGGATGAACGAAACAATGAACGCCATACTTACCAGAAGAAGCACAAGGAAATTCCTGAACAAACCCATACCGGAGCAGGAGCTGCAGCAGATCATACAGGCCGCGCTTCACGCGCCCAGCGGCATGGGCAGGCAGACATGGCAGTTTACAGCGGTAAAAAACAGGGAGAAAATCCAGGAACTGGCTGCTGTGATCAGAAAAGTCCTTAAGAGGGACGGTTACGATATGTACCAGCCGGAGGCCATCATCATTCCAAGCAATGACCGTGAAAGCCCCTTTGGACGGGAGGATGACGCCTGCGCCATGGAAAATATATTCCTGGCAGCCCATTCCATGGGTATCGGCTCTGTTTGGATCAACCAGCTTCAGGGAATCTGCGACGAGCCATCCGTGCGTCAGGTACTCACATCCTTTGGAATACCTGAAAACCATGTGGTTTATGGATTGGCCGCATTGGGATATGCGGATGACGCCAAGGCTGAAAAGGAACGGATTGGCAAGGTTGTGATTGTGGATTAGGATATAAGCAATGAAATAAAATGAAAGTCCCCAGACCGTGTGTTCACATAGCCTGGGGACTTTCTGCTGTTTCCAGCAAGGTTCAGATCTTACTTCTTAAAACCTTCAGGACCGGAGGATTTATTTACCTGCCAGCTGACGCTCGTAAGACTCAATCATCTTCTTAACCATATAACCGCCTACGGAACCATTCTGTGCAGAAGTCAGGTTACCGTTGTATCCGTTGGTTAACGGAACACCGATTTCGTTGGCAACCTCCATCTTGAATCTGTCCATTGCTTCCTTTGCTTCTGGTACGTTTGTTCTGTTAGAATTGTTAGACATAATAAAACGCCTCCTTAAAATTTATTTGCCGCTTTTGTTTGAGTTGTGTGCGGCTTGTTTTGTGCTACAATCCTATTATGTGATGATTCAAAAATAATAAACTAGAAGGTTTTTCGTTTTTTGGCTAATTTTGGGAGAACGGTTTTACATGGACCATGGATTCGAATGAACAATGTTCATTGATAGCTTCATTTTAAAGTGCTATGCTGATAGTATCTTCCGATATCCGGTATATTAATATAGGACTGGATTTGAGAATGAGGATGATTGTTAACAGGAGGGAAAAGTATCACCTGTTCTTTCATAAGAAGGAAAACCACAGCCTCCACCAGCTTTTGTCCGCTGATCTGTGTGAGACGCTGAAACCATATATGGAAAAAAAGCTTTACAAAATGAAGGAAAAAGGACTGACGGACGCGGCGTGCATACCCATGGCGGCATCCTTCCTGCTGTACGGGGTATCGCCTGTGATTCTGGATGACGGGTATTCAACAGAGGACAAGGCGGATGGCATACGCGGTTTCATGGAACGGGTACTGAAATCGCGGTAGACATCGGAAGGTTTTCGGTGGTGGAAGAGGCCATGAAGGGTTTTGAAAAGGGAAATGTAGTCTCCGTGCCGGACCTGTCGGGAAAGCTGATAAAAATCCTGGCAGATTTCCTCCCTAAAAAAGCTTATTACAGGATGGCAGGCGGGTTTATGAAGAAAATCCTATAAAATCTTCCGGGATATAGTATGCCTTGGCAGGTTGCAACCCTGTCCAAGGTGTGATACAATAAAAAATCATAAAACAGCAGCGGAATGATAGCATTTCCGGAATCCTGAACGGATCCGGCCGGGCAGCGAGTCGCTGTCAGGAACATCATGATAGTAAGGCCGAAAGACCGTAATCTGCTCCAATGTACAACTGCACATTCCATGTGCACACGCCTGCGGCTTGTACATCTGCGCATCTTACGGAATCCCTTTTTGTATCATCCGCTGCTGTTTTGTGCTGTTTATAATGGACATTCATATGAGGAAAATAAAATGGGTGAACCGGATTTATGGAAATACTGTACGGCTGGACACTGCAGGGAAATGATCCTGTCCCTCCGCCTCCTGGAAGGGGAGGAGTGGACGGATGGGAGGATCCTTTCCTGTCTTTACGCAATCAGCAATCATACGGAGAAACATTACAGGAAACACAAGCTTGTGAAAAAGGACGGGGGCGTGCGGCATATCATGGCGCCTGACCCTGTTCTTAAGACTGTCCAGAGGAACATCCTGCACCATGTGCTGGAAGGTCTGGAGATTTCCCCCTGCGCCACGGCTTATCACAAAGGCGCATCGGTCCGGTTGAATGCCGCCTCCCATATGGATAAGCCGGTGGTGTTGAAGCTGGATATAAAGGATTTCTTTGGAAGCATTACCTTTCCCATGGTGCATCAGGGCGCCTTCAACAGCCGGTACTTCCCGGTTCCCGTGGGAACGCTCCTTACCTCCCTGTGCTGCTGCCAGGACCGCCTCCCCCAGGGTTCCCCTGCGTCCGCAGCCATATCCAACCTGGTGATGAGGCCTTTTGATACGTATATGGACGGCTGGTGCAGGGACAGGGGGATTGTTTATACCAGGTACTGTGACGATATGACATTTTCAGGGGATTTCAGTGCTTCCATGGTGTGGGGCAAGGCCAATGGATTTTTAGGGTCCATGGGCTTTGAACTTAATAAATCCAAAACAAAAATCCTTACCCGTCATGTGCGCCAGACCGTGACAGGAATGGTGGTCAATGATAAGGTCCAGGTTCCCCTTCCCTACAGGAGGGCGCTCAGGCAGGAGGTCCACTACTGCCTGAAATACGGGGTAAGGGAACATTTAAGGCATAGGGGCGAAAACGGATATCTGGCCATGGGGGAAGAGGGGGAATTAAGGTACCTGCAGTCCCTGTGCGGTAGGATAGGTTTCGTGCTGTCGTCAGACCCGGAGGATGAATGGTTCAGGGATGCGGCAGATGCAGTGACCGGAAATATTAAGACTTACTTAAAGTAATCCGCCATAACCTGTGTTATACTGAAAAACAGCATGATATAGGAGGAAAAACAGGATGGATTACAGGATACTTGGAGAGACACTGCCGGTTGTTGAGGTCAGGCTCAATGCCGGGGAGGCCATGTACACACAGTCCGGCGGCATGGCGTGGATGAGCGAGGGCCTGACCCTGGATTCAAATATAAAAGGCGGGCTGATGAAGGGGATAGGAAGGATGTTTACAGGGGAATCCCTGTTCATGGCCACCTATACGGCTGTCAGGCCGGATTGTATCATTGCGTTCGCATCCACGGTTCCGGGCAGGATACTGCCGGTGGATATGTCAAGGACCAGCCTTATATGCCAGAAGGGGGCATTCCTCTGCGCCCAGCCCACGGTTGAGGTGAGCACGGTATTCACAAAAAAGCTTTCCGCCGGTTTCTTTGGAGGGGAAGGTTTCATACTCCAGCAGCTGAAGGGCAGCGGTATGGCATTCCTGGAAGTGGACGGCGATGTGGTTGAGAAGACCCTGGCGCCGGGCGAGGTGATGAAAGTGGATACGGGTAATGTTTTTGCCTTTGAACCCACGGTGTCTTACGAGATTGAGACAATCAAGGGAGTGAAGAACATGCTGTTCGGCGGGGAAGGCCTGTTTCTTACCAGACTTACAGGACCTGGCAAGATATATATGCAGACCATGAACATTGCCGAATTCACGGGCAGGATTGCCCAGGGCCTGCCAACCTCAAACTAAGATGGGAACCACCCTTAAGGTATTGAAAAAAATGCTAAAAAATCCTTAAAACCCCTTGTATATCTGGAATTTTCATATTATACTTGTTTGGAATGAAATTTGCTGCGGATTAGCAGTATGGATAAACAGGAGCATTGAATGAGAGTAATCGCAGGCAGCGCCAGAAGGCTGCTTTTAAAGACAGTGGACGGGATGGATACCAGACCCACCACGGATAGAATAAAAGAAACATTGTTTAATATGCTGCAGCCCCAGATACCGGGCTGTCAGTTTTTAGACCTCTTTTCCGGCAGCGGTGCAATCGGAATAGAGGCTTTAAGCCGTGGCGCGGACCTGGCAGTGATGATAGAGAACAATCCCCAGGCCGTAGCCTGTATCCGGGAGAACCTGGGAACCACCAGGCTGGAGGAACGGGCCGTGGTCATGGCATGTGACGTGCTGACAGGCCTTAAGCGGCTGGAGGGACATAACTACAGGTTTGACCTGGTGTTCATGGACCCGCCCTATCATCATGGATATGAGGAGCAGGTGCTTGGATATCTGGCCCATTCACCGATGGTATCGGATGAAACCGTCTTTGTCATAGAGGCGTCCAGGGAAACTGATTTCGGATGGCTTGAGGAAAAAGGATACCACATGATAAAAAGCAAGGAGTACAAGACCAACAAGCATGTGTTTGCTGGCAGGGGAGAATAGATGAAGATAGCTGTTTATCCGGGCAGTTTTGACCCGGTTACATTAGGGCATTACGATATTATTGAGCGCACCTCCAAGATATTTGACAAGGTCATACTGGGAGTATTGAATAACAGGGCAAAATCCCCGTTGTTTTCTGCGGGAGAACGTGTTAATATGTTAAAGGAAGTGACTGCTTCCCTTCCCAATGTGGAGGTTCAGTCCTTTGAGGGATTATTGATTGATTTTGTACGCCAGAATGGCGCGGCCATCATTGTAAGGGGCCTGCGGGCCATCACGGATTTTGAATACGAACTTCAGCTGGCCCAGACCAACCGGGTGATTGCGCCTGAAGTTGATACCATATTTTTGACCACGAACCTTAAGTATTCTTACTTGAGTTCCAGCATTGTAAAAGAGATTGCGGAATACGACGGGGATATCAGCGAATTCCTTCATCCGGCCATTGCCGCCCGCGTGAGGGAGAAACTGAAGGAGAGAGGCTAGCACTGCGCTTATATGGCCCGGTATGCGGCGTTTGTCTGAGGATGGTTCTTTATCAGGATAAGGAGAAGAAGTAATATGATGAGTAGAATTGAGCAGTTAATCAGCGAGATTGAAGAATATATTGACAGTTGTAAATTCCAGGCATTATCCAACAGTAAGATTGTTGTTAATAAAGAAGAATTGGAAGAGCTGCTGGTAGAGCTCCGTCTCCGGATTCCGGATGAGATTAAGAAGTACCAGAAGATCATCAGCCAGCAGGATACAATCCTGGGAGAAGCCCAGGCCCAGGCAGATGCCATGCTGGAGGACGCCAAGAAACAGGCGGATTCCATGATGGCCCAGGTCAGTGAACAGACCTCGGAGATGATTAATGAACATGAAATCATGCAGCAGGCTTACGCCCATGCGGACCAGGTGGTGGAACAGGCCAGCATCCAGGCCCAGGCCATTGTGGATGCTGCCGTGAATGATGCCAACAATATCAGACAGAGTTCCATCCAGTATACGGATGACATGCTGCGCAGCCTTCAGACCATCATCAACCACACCATGGAAGGGGCCAAGGGCCGTTTTGATGCGTTCATGACCTCCATGCAGTCCAGCTATGACATCGTATCCTCCAACCGCAACGAGCTGTCAGGGGGAATTGTCCGTCAGGAAGAGCAGGAGATGCAGCAGGAACCGGACCAGGAACAGATGTAGTACAGGCATCCGACCATCTTCCCTTATCAGCGCATGGCCAGTACATAAAACAGGATAATGGATAATGCGCTGTGGATCAGCTTCCATAGCATATAGTGCCGGATGGAGAGTCCGGCATTTTTTAATACGCTCTTTGTCTGGAAGATGCCGGACAGGCCGCCAAAGGCAGCAGAGCCGATGATAAGCATTGCGCCGGACATTCCGGGCACACTGTGGGCAATGGCCTGTATGCCGGTGGTGATTTCCACGGCTCCCAAAAGGGCAGGGCGCAAAAGGGGAGGCATGGCAAAAGGAAATACGGTGAGGTACAGGGCAAGTATGGAAAAGAGCATGATGTATCCGCCGATTTTCACCATGGTCTCAAAGCAGCCCATCATATGGTCATCAAAGGAAAAGGGCTGATTAGCTGATTCGGTATTATCCGGTATGGGATAAGGATTCTTTTTGTAGTGATAGCATTTCCTTGCTAATATGGATATGGGAAGAACGGGAAGGTACAGGGCCGCAGCAACCGCCCATATGGGATAGGAGGCCGCAATGCCCGGAATCACCCGGATCTGCGCCAGCACGTAGCCAAGGACAAACATGGGGCTGGGATGGTTGCTGATGGCCAGTAGGTATTGCCCCTCCTCACCCGGAATCCGCCCGCTGTCCATGAACTCGCTGGTGGTCTTGGCGCCCATGGGATATCCGCATAAAAGGCCGCTCATCAGGCAGAAGCTTCCCTGGTCCGAAAGCTGTAATACCTTTGAAAGGACTGGTTTAAAGGGGCCTGTGAGTATGTGGATGGCGTTAAGGGCAACAATCACGCCGGAGCATATCATGAATGGGAGAAGGGTGGGGAGGACCACATTGCCCCAGAGAAGGATGCCCTGTCTCGCGCCCTCCAGTGCAAGTCCCGGATTGAACAGAAGCATGAGCAGGCACAGGACGGACAGATAGCCTAAGATGGATTTTTTCATAAGCACCTGAATACAATGATTTATACAATATATTGTAAAGGGTGGCGGGCTATGCCTTTGATTCTCATATTACTGCTGGCAGTGTTCCAGTGTTCCATTACCAATTACCTGATCATGAATCCTGATTATTACCAGCTTGGCCCCTATACCTGGGAAAGCGGGGAATTCAGGTCAATGAAGCTGGGAACCATGCTGGCGGAGAAGAAGGCCATTGATTATGACATGCTTACCACGCTTATGATAGAGCACGATTATGACCTGACCGGGGTGGAGGACAGCTCCTACAGCAATACGCTCCTTATGGCTGCCAGGCCCGCTGATTACAGGAAGCTGCGGCAGGCATATGAGACCGTGATGGGGGACCTTAAGTATTTTCCGGTGCCGTTAAGCTCTGATAAGGGAACGCCGGACGTGGTCTATGAAAATGGATGGCTGGAGGGGCGCAGTTACCGGACGGACGGCGAAAGCCAGGGCCAGCGCCACCATGAGGGCTGCGATATCATGGGTTCCAAAATGCCCAGGGGATATTATCCGGTTGTCAGTATGAGCGACGGGATTGTGGAGCGGATTGGATGGCTGGAGATGGGGGGATGGCGCATCGGGATCCGAAGCCCGGGCGGGGCATATCTTTACTATGCCCATCTGTACGGTTATGCCAGGGATTTTAAGGAAGGGGACCAGGTGAAGGCCGGGGAACTGCTGGGCTATATGGGGGACACTGGATACGGGAAGACGGAAGGCACCACCGGGAATTTTGATGTGCACCTCCATCTTGGCATCTATATCAAGACGGACCATCTGGAGGAAATGAGCGTGAATCCGTACTGGATTCTCCGGTATCTGGAAAAAGGGCGGCTGACATTTACATATTAGAGTGGCCTGGCCAGGTGAATTGTGATATGATAAGTAGGATTATAGGATGGATGAGGTAAAAGGATGACGGATGTAAAACAGCTCCCAAAGGAATTCCTGGCAGAAATGAAGCTGCTTCTGGGGGATGAATACGACAGGTATCTTAAGAGCTTTGAGGAAGGCTTTCAGCCGGGACTCAGGGTTAATACATTAAAGACGGAGCCTTCACGGCTGAGGGCAATGGTCCCTTGGGAGCTGGAGCCGGTGCCGTGGACGGAGAACGGGTTCTACTACGGCAGTGAAGCAGGGGCAGATGGAGGCCCGCGGCCGTCCAAGCATCCGGCTTATTACTGCGGTCTCTATTATCTCCAGGAACCCAGCGCCATGACCCCGGCCGCCATGCTTCCGGTAAAGCCGGGGGACCGGGTCCTGGACCTTTGTGCGGCGCCGGGCGGCAAGAGCACGGAACTGGGAGCCAGGCTGAAGGGCCGGGGGATGCTGGTGTCCAACGATATCAGCTATTCCAGGGCAAGGGCGCTTCTTAAGAACCTGGAACTGGCCGGGGTCCCTAATATCTGCGTCACAAGCGAAAGCCCGGAAAAGCTGGCAGAAGTGTGGCCGGAATTTTTTGACAAAATCCTGGTGGATGCGCCCTGTTCCGGGGAAGGGATGTTCCGCCGGGATGAGGACATGGTGAAGGACTGGGCCTCCAATGGACCCTCATACTACGCACCCATCCAGCGCCAGATCCTGGGCCAGGCGGTCCGGATGTTAAAGCCGGGCGGAATGCTGCTTTATTCCACCTGCACCTTTTCACGGACCGAGGATGAGGGGAACATTGAGTATGTACTGGAACATTATCCGCAGATGGAGCTGTGCATGCTTGATCTGTCAGCCGTACCCGGCGCAGTGGATGGAATCGGGCTTAAGGGCTGTTTGCGGCTCTTTCCCCACAGGCTGAAGGGAGAGGGACATTTCCTTGCCCTGCTGAGAAAGAAGAAAACGGATGTGGACATGCCCGCGGAATGCAGGCGGAAAAACACGAAAGCCTTAAAGTCCCTGAAACGCCAGGACGACCTGGTCCGTTTCATGGAATCCCTGTCCCTCAAGCTGGATGAGGAACGGATTGTGCTTCATCAGGACCATGTGTATTATCTGCCGGAGGGGCTGGAGTGGAACCTGCCCCTGCGGTTCCTGCGCACAGGACTGTTGCTTGGGGAACTGAAAAAGGGCAGGTTCGAGCCATCCCAGGCCCTGGCCATGGCCCTTAAGGCGGACCAGTTTGATACGGTTGTCCGTCTGGGACATGAGGATGAACGGGTGGTGCGTTACCTGAAAGGGGAGACAGTGGAACTATCAGAGGAAGAAGGCCCTGTAAAGGGCTGGTGCCTGGTGGCCATGGAAGACTATCCCATGGGCTGGGCCAAGGGCACCGGAATGAGCCTTAAGAATAAATACTATCCCGGCTGGCGGTGGCAGTAGGATGCCGGATGGCTCCTGCAGCGGTACCAGGATTGGCCGGGCGGTTCCGTCTGGGTCGGGATGTGGGTTTTGGGAAGAATGGTGATATGAGTGGCAGATAAGAAAAAACAGAAGACAGGCCCGATGAGGCTGGATAAATTCCTGGGAGAGATGGGATACGGCACCCGAACCCAGATAAAAGAGATGGTGAGGAAAGGACGTGTCCAGGTCAATGGACAGGTGATAAAGGCCCCCGAGTCCAAACTGGCGCCGGAGACAGACCAGGTCATGGTGGACCAGTCGGTGGTGGGATATGCCAGGATGGAATATTATATGCTTAATAAGCCAAAGGACGTGGTGAGCGCCACAACGGACAGCCGTTATCCGACCGTGGTGGGGCTGATTGGTGATGCGCTGCGGAAGGACCTTTTTCCGGTGGGCCGCCTGGATGTGGATACGGAAGGGCTTCTCATCATCACCAATGACGGGGAAATGGCCCACAATCTGCTTTCCCCGAAAAAACATGTGGATAAGGTGTACATGGCCCGGCTTTCCGGCCAGCTTCCAGTGAATGCGAAAGAGCGGTTTTCGGAAGGGATTGTCCTGGATGACGGGGTTAAGACCCTTCCAGCCCTATTGGAATATGAGGGGCATGGAAACGGCCCGGAGGGGCTGACGGAAGTCCTCCTCACCATCCGGGAAGGCAAGTTCCACCAGGTAAAGCGCATGTTTGAGGCGCTGGGCTGCCATGTGGAGTATCTGAAGCGGATGTCCATGGGGCCGCTTGGGCTGGACCCGGAACTGGAGCCTGGACAATACCGTCCCCTTACGGAGGAAGAAATCCGCAGCCTGAAGGAAGCGGGAACAGGTAAGTGATTAACGGACAGAGGAATTGGAGAAAATGAAAATAAATCAGAAAAAGGCAGTTATATTTGATTTGGATGGGACACTGGTGGATTCCATGTGGATGTGGAAGACCATTGACATAGAGTATCTTGCCAGATATGGCCTGGAATGTCCCGATGATCTGCAGAGGGAGATTGAAGGCATGAGCTTTTCGGAGACAGCCTCCTATTTTAAAAGGAGGTTTGGCCTTGAGGATTCCCTGGATGGCATTAAGGAAGCCTGGGTCCAGATGTCCATTGAGAAATATAAGAACGAGGTTACCTTAAAACCCGGCGCCAGGGCATTCCTGGACTATATATGGGACAAAGGGATACCTGCCGGGATTGCAACCAGCAATGGCCGGGCCATGGTGGACGCGGTCCTGGATTCCCTGGACATACGCAGGTATTTCCGGGTGGTGGCAACGGCCTGCGAGGTGGCTGCCGGGAAACCGGCCCCGGACATCTACCTGAACGTGGCAGGACGCCTGCAGGTGGCGCCGTCGGACTGCGTGGTGTTTGAGGATGTCCCGGCCGGGATCCAGGCGGGAAAGAATGCCGGGATGACCGTGTTTGCGGTGGAGGATGCATTTTCCCTGGACATGAGGGAAGAGAAGATGCAGCTGGCGGATTACTATATTAAGGATTACTATGAATTATTAGATGGAGCGGCAGGATGAAAAACGATTATTTACCCATGAACCGTCATGATATGAGTATCAGGGGATGGAAACAGTGCGATTTTGTTTATGTATCAGGGGATGCCTATGTGGACCATCCTTCCTTTGGGACGGCCATCATATCCAGGATACTGGAGGCACATGGATACAAGGTGGGAATCATTGCCCAGCCGGACTGGAAGGACAAAAAAAGCATTGAAATCCTGGGACGTCCCCGCCTCGGCTTCCTGGTGTCGGCCGGAAACATGGATTCCATGGTGAATCATTATTCCGTATCCAAAAAACGCAGGAAGGAAGACTCCTATACGCCGGGAGGAGTCATGGGCAGACGTCCGGATTATGCGGTTGTGGTGTATTGCAACCTAATCCGTTCCGTGTATAAGGATGCGCCCATCATCATCGGGGGAATCGAGGCCAGCCTGCGCAGGCTGGCGCATTATGATTACTGGTCTGGAAAGCTGAAGCGTTCCGTGCTCCTGGATTCCCAGGCCGACATCATCTCCTACGGCATGGGGGAGCGCTCCATTGTTGAGATAGCGGATGCCCTGGACAGCGGGATTGACGTAAAGGATATCACATTCATCGACGGGACCGTGTATAAGGCCAAAAGCCTGGAGTCCGTCTATGATTACAGGCTGCTGCCTGATTATACGGAGCTTTTAAGGGACAAGAAGGAGTATGCAAGAAGCTTTTATGTCCAGTACAGCAACACGGACCCATTTTCCGGGAAGCGCCTGGTGGAGCCTTATGAGGGAAAGGTGTTCGTGGTCCAGAATCCGCCTGCAAAGCCTTTGGGCCAGGAGGAGATGGATGCGGTTTATGACCTTCCCTACATGAGGAATTACCATCCCTCCTATGAAGAACTGGGAGGTGTTCCGGCTATCCGCGAGATAAAGTTCAGCCTTATCAGCAACCGGGGATGCTTCGGCGCCTGCAGTTTCTGCGCCCTTACCTTCCATCAGGGCAGGATCATACAGGCCAGGAGCCATGAATCCCTGATAGGGGAAGCAAAGCTTCTGACTGAGGAGCCGGATTTTAAAGGATACATCCACGATGTGGGCGGCCCCACGGCGGATTTCCGGTTCCCGGCCTGTGACAAGCAGCTGACAAAGGGCGCATGCCCGGGCCGCCAGTGCCTGTTCCCTGAACCATGTAAGAACCTTAAGGCGGATCACAGCGATTATATTGCGCTTTTGAGGAAACTCCGTGCCCTGCCAAAGGTAAAGAAGGTATTCATCCGGTCCGGTATCCGTTTTGACTATGTGCTGGCAGACCCCAGCCGCAGATTCCTGAAGGAACTTTGTGAGTTCCATGTGAGCGGACAGCTGAAGGTTGCGCCGGAACATGTGGCGGATAAGGTGCTCCAGATGATGGGCAAACCGAAAAACAGCGTATACAGGCAGTTTGTAAAGGAATATAAGGAGATGAACGGCAGGCTTGGCAAGGAGCAGTATCTGGTCCCCTACCTGATGTCCTCCCACCCGGGCTCGTCCATGAAGGAGGCAGTGGAACTGGCTGAATACCTCCGTGACCTGGGCTATATGCCGGAACAGGTCCAGGACTTTTATCCCACGCCTTCCACCATCTCCACCTGCATGTATTATACCGGGTATGACTGCAGGACCATGGAACAGGTGTATGTTCCGGTAAATCCCCATGAAAAGGCCATGCAGAGGGCGCTGATACAGTACAGGAACCCCAAGAACCATGACCTTGTGGCGGAAGCCCTTAAGATTGCCGGAAGGACGGATTTAATCGGATTTGATAAAAAATGCCTGATAAGGCCAAGAAGCAGCTACGGCCAGGGACAGGGCGCCCAGGGAAGCAGACCGGGCCGGACAGCGGCGGGCCAGATGAACCAGCCGGGCCGGACCGCAAAAGGCCAGGGGAAGCAGCCGGGCCGGACAGCGGCGGGTCAGATGAACCAACCGGGCCGGACCGCAAAAGGCCAGGGGAAGCAGCCGGGTCAGGCCGCAGCCGGCCATCCAAAGAAAACAATCCGCAACGTTCATAAAAAGAAAGGATCCTGATAATGAAGATTGCCGTAGTAACCGGAGCATCCTCCGGAATGGGAAGGGAAATGATCATCCAGCTGTGGGAGCATTTTAAAGGATTTGATGAAATGTGGATCATAGCCAGAAGGGAAGGACGTCTTGACGAACTGGACCGCCAGGTGGGGGTCCCGCTGCGCAAGTTTGCCCTGGACCTTACAAAAGAAAAGGATCTGCGTGTGTTGGAGCGGGAGCTTTCAGAGAAGGATCCCCAGGTAAAATTCCTGGTCAATGCAGCCGGGTTTGGCAAGATCGGGACCGTGGAGTCCCTGGCCCTGGTTGATGAGACGGACATGGTACGCTTAAACTGTGAAGCGCTGTGCGCCGTGACACGTCTGGTGCTGCCCTATATGACATGCAACAGCCGCATCATCCAGTTTGCATCCTCAGCCGCCTTCCTTCCGCAGCCGGGATTTGCCATCTATGCGGCAACCAAGTCATTTGTACTCAGTTACAGCAGGGCGTTAAACCAGGAACTGAAAGCCAGGAACATTTATGTGACATCAGTCTGCCCCGGACCGGTCAGAACGGAATTTTTCGACATAGCGGAGACCACGGGGGAGATTCCCCTGTACAAGCGTCTGGTCATGGCCAACCCCAGGCGGGTGGTGTCAAAGGCCATCAGGGACAGCGTGGCCGGAAAGGAAATTTCCGTGTACGGTCTTACCATGAAAGCTTTCCGGATACTCTGCAAGGTCCTGCCGCACCGCCTGATACTCAGGATGATGGAGTGGTGCAACCATATAATCTGAAGATAAGGAGAATCCCCATATGCAGACATTGACTGTGACCCCCAATGAGGCCGGGCAGCGCATGGATAAGCTTCTCGCCAAATACCTGGACCAGGCCGGCAAGGGGTTTCTTTATAAAATGATGAGGAAAAAGAATATTACCCTTAACGGGAAGAAATGTGACGGCTCCGAACACCTGGAGGAAGGCGATGAAATCCAGCTGTTCATGGCCGATGAGACCATTGAGAAGTTCCAGGCAGCCCCAAAGGCCCCGGCCCGGTCAACGGCCGGGTACGGATATAAAAAGCTGGATATCATCTATGAAGACAGGCACATATTGGTGGTGAACAAACCCTCAGGCATGCTGTCCCAGAAGGCCAGGGAGGGGGACATGTCCCTTAATGAATATATCCTTAATTATCTGATTGATTCCGGCGGCCTGCCCATAAGCCAGCTGCGCACCTTCAAACCCTCCATCTGCAACCGCCTGGACCGCAACACCAGCGGACTTGTGGTGGCTGGCAAATCCCTGGCAGGGCTTCAGGTCATGAACGGGGTGTTTAAGGACAGGAGCCTGCACAAGTATTACCAGTGCCTGGTGGCCGGACAGATTAAGGAGAAGAAACTGATAGCCGGTTTCCTGCGCAAGGATGAGGCTGCGAATACAGTGACAATCTACCCGCTGGAGGTGGAGGACAGCGTGCCCATCATGACAGAGTACCTTCCCCTGGCAGGGAATGGAAGCCACACGCTTCTCCAGGTGACCTTAATCACAGGCCGCAGCCATCAGATACGCGCCCATCTGGCATCCATCGGCCATCCCATCGTGGGGGACTATAAATACGGCAGACAGGACCTGAACGACGCCATGAAGAAGAAATACGGCGTGCGTTCCCAGCTGCTCCATTCCTGGCGTCTGGTGATGCCTGATAAACTGCCGCAGCCCCTGGATTACCTAAGCGGGAAAGAGATGGTCGCGGGGCTGCCGGACCAGTTTGCCAGGGTGCTTAAAGGGGAAGGGATGACCCTGTGATTCTTGACAGGAAGCCATCTTCAGGTTATGATAGTACAAGCGATAAAATGTGGACCGGGGCAGCATGTTCCAAACACCCTGGCGTAACATGAGAATGAGAGGATTTTTGAAATGGGAAAGATTATTTTGACGGGTGACCGTCCCACGGGACGGCTTCACGTAGGACATTATGTAGGCTCACTGAAGCGCAGGGTGGAACTTCAGAACTCAGGTGGGTTTGATGAGATTTATATTATGATAGCAGATGCCCAGGCGCTTACTGATAATGCGGACAACCCGGAAAAGGTGCGCCAGAACATCATCGAGGTGGCGCTGGATTATCTGGCATGCGGCCTGGACCCGGCAAAGTCCGTGCTGTTCATCCAGTCCCAGATTCCGGAGCTGTGTGAGATGAGTTTCTATTATATGGATCTGGTGACCGTGTCCAGGCTCCAGCGCAATCCAACGGTCAAATCCGAAATCCAGATGAGAGGGTTTGAGGCGAGCATCCCGGTTGGGTTCTTTACGTATCCCATCAGCCAGGCAGCTGACATCACTGCGTTTAAGGCCACCACGGTGCCGGTGGGGGAAGACCAGGCTCCGATGATTGAGCAGACCAGGGAGATTGTGCACAAGTTCAATTCTGTTTACGGGGAAACCCTGGTTGAACCGGACATCCTCCTGCCGGACAACAAGGCCTGCCTGAGGCTTCCGGGCATTGACGGCAAGGCCAAGATGAGCAAGTCCCTTGGCAACTGCATCTACCTGTCTGACACTGAGGCAGAAGTCAAAAAGAAAATCATGTCCATGTTTACAGACCCCAACCATCTGCGGGTGGAGGACCCGGGCCAGGTGGAAGGCAACCCGGTATTCATTTATCTGGACGCGTTCTGCAGGGATGAACATTTTGCAGAGTACCTGCCGGATTACAGGAACCTGGATGAGCTTAAGGCCCACTACATGAGGGGCGGCCTTGGGGATGTGAAGGTCAAGAAGTTCCTGAACAATGTGCTGCAGGATGAACTCCGCCCCATCCGTGAGCGCCGTAAGGAGATTGCCAAGGACATCCCGGCCGTTTACCGCATACTGGAAGAGGGCAGCCGTAAGGCCAAGGCCAAGGCGGCACAAACCCTGGCAGAGATGAAGCGGGCCATGAAGATTAATTATTTCGAGGATAAGGAACTGATTGCAGAGCAGGCAGAGCGGTTCCGTTCTGAGATGGAGTAAGCGTATCCGATAATTGCTTTCCGTCAAATGGAAGAATGAAAATCATTAAAATCATAAGAGGATTCCTGAAACCATAGGGATCCTTTTTTCTTTATGATATAATGTGTTTAAAGTATTTTTACTGGAGAGGAAGCGTATGGGACAGTCAAGGGTAATGAGATTTACGTTCACAAAGGCGGAAATTAGGGAGTTTGCAGCCAGGATGACGTTGGTTGCTTTGCAAAAGCTGTGGATTTTCTGGATTTTATTCATTTTGTACATGGCAGGGGAGCTTATCATGACAGTGGCTTTGCAGAGGTCCTGGCAGGGTTTTGTCCTAAGCCTTATAAGCGGGGGGAGTGTTTTGGCAATCCTCCTTGTTGTCATGTACCTTATCAACTATTGCCAGGCGCTTAAGGCAGGCATGCTGGAGCCGGCGGCCTACTGGATTGAGGATGGCTGTCTGTGCTGTGAAAAGAACAGGACCAGGATACCCTGCAGTGATTATGTGCGCCGCTGGGAGAGCCGGCACCTGATAGTCCTGGGATGGGAAAGCGGAAGATATAATCTGGCAGCGACCCCAATACCGAAGCGTGTGTTTGGGGATAAGGGGGAAATGGAAGCCTTCCTGTCAGCCTTTTGTCCGGCTGCCCATGCCGCCGGCCAGGAACATGCAGGCGGGGGAAGGTTTAATTACTATTTCAGGATGGATCCCGGGTCCTGGGCACATGCCTATATCCAGATGCTGCAGGCTGTCCGTGTTTTAAGGGCGCCCCGCATCAGGAGGATCCGGTGTATCCTGTTTTTTGTCTTAACCGGGTTCTATATACGGACTCTCATGACAAGCCCGCTGTATGGCATCACGCGCTTCATAATCCATGCCCTGCCGTATCTTATCATAGGCATTGTCATATATGCCATGGGAAATCCATGGCCAAGTGAAAAGGCGTACGCCAGGTTCTCTGGACATGGACGTCTGGGGAATGACGGGACCGGCATCTGGGAAATGGCTTTCATGGATGAAACAATCAGGGTCCGTAAGGGGCAGCAGCTGTTTGACTGCAGCTGGCAGGATTACGCATATCTGATGGAGTCCGATGATACGTTCCTCCTGGTCCGCCTGTGCGGCGTGCTGCAGGCCCAGTTCCTGCCGGTTCCCAAATGGGTATTCAGCGGCCCGGAGGAGATGCAGGCCTTTGCCAGGTTCTGCGGGAGCAGGGGCGTGACCATAAGGAAGGAACGGATTCAGACATCACTGAAAAGGGAAAAAGGGAAATGGATCATATGCGGGGTCCTGCTGCTGGTGCTTGTGGTTTTATATGCCCAGCTCAGGATTGCTTATTCCATTGCCGCCGGTTCGGTCCAACAGAGGATGGAACGCCTGGTGGAGGATGGGTCATTGGAAAAAGGGATGGAAATGGAAAAAGGGATGGAAATGGAAAAAACAGGGCAGCGGGGAACCATGGAGGCCTTTGTTTTTGACCCGGCGGATTATCCGGACTATGTCCCCATTGAAATCCAGGTGGAGGTGCTTAAGTCCCTTGGGATTGACGGACTGGAGGAAGGGACTGTGGAGGAATACAAAAAGTGGATGGAGCAGGACCCGTGGAGCCGAACCTTCATGGAGGGTTATCCATATTATTCCCTGTTATCAGGAATCGGATCAGGGGAGTATGACGAGGAGACGTATGAGAAGACAGGCTGGTCAGGAACCGTGTACTGGTTTGATTTTGAAGGCTGGGATATCAGTGAGGATTACATTGACATCATGAAAGGGGTACAGGCCATTGGAGGGGATGATTTTATCCTGTCGGATATGGAGGAGGACACGTCCGGGGTGGACTGGGAAAATGGAACAGGCACCATTGACGTGACCTTTACCCTGGACGGCAGGCCGCTAAGATTTTGTGCGGAAATGGAGAATGACTGGATAGACAGTTCGTTCCTTCAATTCCTGGGCCGCTCCCTTATGGAGGGCGGGAAGGAAAAACGCCTCTATTACATGGGAGACAATGGCCAGGGGGCAATCCTTTTTTATAATACGCCTGAGTGGGCGGCAATGTTTCAGGATAAGACCGGGATTGAACTTCTTGAAGCCGGGGGATGACTGCAGGAATCTGATAAACGGAGAATCTGATAAAAAGTCCTTGACCCTGACCTTAGGTAAGAGATTATACTGAATCCAGATCCGGATCAGGTAAAACAGAAATTGAATGGAGGAGCAGGAGCATGCTGACCATAGGACAGATGTCAAGGGTTTGCGGTGTGAGTGTGAAGACGCTGCATCACTATGATAAAATCGGCCTTTTGAAACCACAGAAAACAGATGAAGCCAATGGATACCGTTATTATGAGGATTCCCAGATCGGTACCATGCTGCTTATCGGAAGGCTGAAACGGTATGGCTTTACACTCACTGATATTCAACGCCTGTTGACCGTCAAAGATAGCAGGGAGCTGCTGCGCCAGATGCATCAGCAGAGATTCCGCTTGGAGCGGCAGATGGAGCACATTTCCATTACCATCAGGGAGATGGGCTATCATCTGGAAGAATTCGAAAGGACAGGTGATATCATGAGTTATCAGAATAATTATGAGATAGTGGTAAAGGAAGCAGGGGAGCAGGTACTGGCCACCCACAGGCAGAAGATGTCAGTGGAAGAGTTCGGCACCTATTATGGGAAGATATATGAGAAGATTGCCAGGGAACACCTGGAAGTCAACGGCATTGTGATGGCGATATACCATGACCAGGAGTTTGACCCGGCCTTCAGCGATATTGAACTGGGTGTGGGAATTACGGAGAGGGACAAGGCGGACTTTATTTTGCCGGGCCACCTCTGTGCAACCACGATTCACAAAGGCGCGTATTCCGGTCTTCCTGACGCATATGGGGCCATTGTGGCCTGGATTAACGCTAATGGGTATAAGATGGACGGAATGCCCTATGAAATCTATCTGAAGACACATTTTGACAAGCTTCCTCCGGAAGAGTGGGTGACAGAGATATTCTTTCCTGTCAGGAAGTAATCAGGGCGTATCAGGAAATTGCTTTCCGTCAGCTGTGCGTCCCGCCTGGTGGGTTCCTTAGGGCATATGGCGGGAATGGACTGTCAGGCATGATCTGGCAGGGATGGGGCCGGTCTTTTTTCGTCAGGAAGACCGGTCCTTTTTTAATACCTGGATCCTGAACGGATGGGGTACTGGTAATATTTTCGATTTTCTGAATATATCCTTAATATGCCTGTCCTTCCATTGACTGGAAACCCTGGGCACCATATACTTAGTTCATGAGGAGGTTGTGCGATGAAAAAGGTGTCGGGTTTATGAAGGAACGCCTTACCACACATCCGTATTTGTGAATAAGGAAGGAGAAAACGGCTGGACAGCCCTTGACTGGGTTAATGCCGAGACAGGGGGAGACAGATGACAGGTACAGTACCGCGCGGACAATCAGGATGCCGGGGCAGGCTATTCAGCACCCGGGATATGTATGATATTGAGAGGACAGAGGGGCTTTTTGCGGCAGCGGTCCGTGAAAACTGTGCATTCCATTACAGGAACTGTCCGGAATACAGGAGGATCCTTGATTATACCGGATTCAGACCGGAATCCATAGAAGGAATGGGGGATATTGCGGGAATTCCCTTTCTTCCCACCCTGTTTTTTAAACGCCACGCAGTCTTTTCCATGCCGGAGGATAAAATCAGGACAAAAGTCCTGTCTTCCGGCACATCCGGAATGTCCAGCTGTATCGGATATGATGCGGGAGCCATGGCCTGCGGGGTATATATGGGACTTAAGGTGGCTGCCAGGAGCCGCCTCGTGTCTGCCAGACCGGCTAATTATATCATTCTTGGATACCGGCCCCATAGGGATAACCCAACAGGAGTGACAAGGACCATGTTCCTGTCTACCTTTTTTTCGCCTGCCCTTAGACGGACCTATGCCCTGGAATGGAAGGACGGGCAGTATTATCCGGATATGGATGGGGTTGTCCGGGAAATGATAAGGTGCAGCAGATCTTCCTTCCCGGTACGGATACTGGGGTTTCCGTCCTATACATGGTTTGCCTTGAAACTGCTGGAACAGAAGGGAATCCGTCTTTCCTTCCCCAAGGGGTCCCGGATTGTGCTGAGCGGGGGATGGAAACAGCACGGGGCAGAGGAAGTGGATAAAAAGGTGCTCTACCGCCTTGCAGGACAGGTGCTTGGAATCGGGGAGGAGGATATCGTTGAGTTCTTCAGCGCGGTGGAGCATCCGGTCCTTTATTGTACCTGTAAGAACCATCATTTCCATGTCCCGGTCTACAGCCGTGTCATCATACGCGATGTGGATACCCTGAAACCGCTGGGCTATGGAAAGCAGGGACTTGTGAACCTGGTGACGCCCATGATGAAAGCAACGCCCATACTCAGCGTGATGACAGATGATCTGGGAGTGCTTCATGAAGGGGCAGGATGCGGATGCGGCATAGCCTCCCCTTACCTGGAACTGAAGGGGCGGGCAGGAATCCGGGAAATCAGGACGTGCGCGGCGGGGGCAGAGGCGTATCTGCGCGGGCAGGAGTGGATGCTTTAGGAGAGAGGGGGAAGGAACTGGGACATGATTCTGGCAAATGGAAAATTATACGATTCCGGCAGGCAGGGAGAGGTCCTTGCCTGTATGGAGGAGCGGATTAACAGGACCATGGAAGGGAAACATCTGGAGGCGGACATGGTGATATCCGCCCTGGCCTGTCTGGGACAGAAGCTGGAACAGAGGTACGGGTATCCGCAGGCCGCAGGAATGTTTAGCCGTGAAGCCATGGAGGACAGGCTTATGCGGGAGCTGGGGAATGCCCGTCCATATGGTTCCGTGAAGCCATCGCCCAATAGCCGTATCTCCACCCGTGTCATGCCTCTTGGAACCCTGCTCCACATCGGGGCAGGCAATGCGGATTTCCTTCCGGCTTACAGTGTGGCAGAGGGCCTCCTAACCTGTAATGTGAACATACTGAAGCTGCCGGGCGCGGACAGCGGGGCGTCCTTGGAAATGCTGCGCATGCTCATTGATATCCAGCCGGAACTGGCTGATTATATCTATGTTTTTGATACCTCTTCTAAGGACAGGGATGCGCTGATGCAGCTGGCAGGACTGGCAGACGGAATCGTGGTGTGGGGAGGCGATGGGGCGGTTACCCAGGTAAGGAGCCTGGCGCCTCCCGGAATCAGGCTGGTTGAATGGGGACATAAACTGGGCTTTGCGTATATTTCAGGATACACGGACAGGGAAGCGGAACTGGCTGCCCTGGCAGGGCACATGATGGCCACAAAGCAGCTTTTGTGCAGTTCGTGCCAGACCGTATTCATTGATACGGAATCCTATGAGGAAATCCTGGAGTTCGGAAGGGGATTCCTGGATTACCTGGAGCGGGCCGCAGACAGATTTCCAGGCAGCAATCCTATTGTGGCAGGCGCAATCAGTCTCAGACGTTACAATGATGAACTGGAGCGGATTGTTTATGGGGAGGGCACAGGCGGGAACAGGATATTCCAGGGAAAAGGATGCAGCGTGACCGTATGCGGCGATATGGAACTGGAACTGTCCCCTATGTTTGGGAACTGCCTGATAAAGCGTCTGCCCAGAAACAAGGCGTTTGGATGCCTGCGCCGCCATAAAGGACATCTGCAGACAGCAGGACTTATATGTGCAGGTGAATGCAGGGAGGAACTGGTGAAGCTTCTGTGTTCTTGCGGCGTGAGCCGGATTACAGACGCGGGAAGCATGTCAGCCTTATTTGCCGACGGGACGCATGACGGGGAGTATCCCCTGAGACGTTATGTCAGGTTCGTGGATGTGGAGGACCCTGGTACAGACCTTTGCAATGAACGGTGAAGACGGCGTCCGCTGTCTATGCAGGGCTGTACTGGTCCTCGATGGGAGGCGGTATTCCTGCAGGGAGTGGGCTTTATGGCCAGGACTGCCTATACACAGGAAAGGAGGATGGGATGTGAAAAAGCCTTTTCAAACAGGAATCAGGGCAGTCCTGGCAGTTATCTGTATCGGAGCAGTCCTGGCAGCAATTTACGGTTACGGTATATTACAGGGCTGGTTCCTGCTTAATAACCCTTCCAGGAAACTATATCCAATCCGCGGCGTGGATGTATCCCATTACCAGGGCGAGATTGACTGGGCTGTCTTAAGCGGACAGGATATACGGTTCGCATATATCAAGGCCACGGAGGGAAGCAGCCATACGGATGGGAGGTTCCTGGAAAACTGGGACCATGCAACGGTTACGGATTTGAAGGTGGGGGCCTATCATTTCTTCAGTTTCGACAGTCCGGCAGAGACACAGGCAGAACATTTTATTAAGACCGTCCAGGGGTTTGACGGGATGCTGCCGCCAGTTGTGGATTTTGAATTTTACGGTGATAAAAAAGCCAGCCCTCCCCCGGTGGAACCAACGGTGCATGAGCTGTGGGTCATGCTGGGGAAACTGAGGCAGCATTATGGGATGACGCCCATCCTCTATGCCACGGAGGAAACCTACCACATGTATCTGGAGGGACGCTTTGATGAATATCCCCTTTGGATACGCAATGTGACGGGGCAGCCGGATACGGATACGGACTGGCTGTTCTGGCAGTACAGCAACCGCGGGCGGCTGGACGGATATACGGGGGATGAGCGGTTCATTGACCTGAACGTGTTTGCAGGAGACGAGGTGCAGTGGGCTGAATTTACAGAAACAGGAGGACAGACAGATGAAGTGGAGGGCCAGGATGGACTGAAGAGGCAGGACGGGGCGGAGGGGCAGGACGGACTGGAGGACCAGGACAGGCCGGGAAAATGACTTGAGAAAAAACAGATGTTCTGGTATACTGATGGAACACGGGAAAATGACTTTGACCGTAATGTTTTTTTGAAAGGAATGTATCTGCATGGGAACCTGGAACACAAGAGGCTTAAGGGGATCCACCCTGGAGGATTTAATCAACCATACCAATGAAAGCTACCGGGACAGGCATTTGGCGCTGATCCAGAAAATCCCCACGCCCATAACACCCATTGAGATTGATAAGGCAAGCAGGCATATAACGCTGGCGTATTTTGACCAGAAGAGTACGGTGGATTACATAGGGACCGTGCAGGGAATACCGGTATGCTTTGATGCAAAGGAATGCGCGGCTAAGACATTTCCCCTTCAGAACATCCATCCCCATCAGATCCAGTTCATGAAGGAGTTTGAGGAACAGGGCGGGATTGCGTTCATCATCCTGTATTTTACTAGCCTTAACGAGATGTATTACATGCCCTTTGAGCATATATATACCTTTTGGAAGCGGATGGAGGACGGCGGACGCAAAAGCTTTACCTATGATGAAGTGGATAAGGCGTGGAGGATACGCTCCTTTCGGGACATGCTGGTGCATTATCTGGAGGGGATACAGAAAGACCTGGACAGAAGGCCGTGACGGATGGCAGGACCTTGCTGCCAGGTCTTTTATGGATTATGGGCGGAGCAGTTTTTCATATGCAATCTTGTCGCTGTTGTCAAAGGTGACCACGCCGCAGTATCCGTATCCGTTCTTTTCCAGGAGATGCCTCATGATGGCATTGTCCTGGTCCGTATCGATTTTAATGCTGTATATGCCTTTTGAAAGGCAGAGTTCCTCGGCATGGCTGAACATGAGGGATGCAAGCCCCCTTCCTTTGCAGGTATTGTCGATGGCCAGTCTGTGGATCACGGCGTAGGGCTGATGGCTTTTCCAGGTCCCCCGGAGGGATTCGTAACATGTTTCACCATCAAAGGAAATGCAGGCATACGCAATGATACGGTCCCCGTCTGTCATCACATATCCGTTGTTGTTCCTGATATCATCTGCCACGGAATCCCGGTTGGGATATTCCTTCTGCCATTGGTCCACCCCCTGGTCCCTGAGGAACTGCCGCGCCTCTTTTATGATTTCCCAGCAACGGTCAATTTCCTTATCCGTGGAGCGTCTGAATGCGGGACGTGTTCCTGAATGTGTTTCTGATTGTGTACCTGCCATGTGTTTTTCCTCCTTTGCTATCTTGGGATTGACCTTAAATGTAAATAAAAGTATAATATAGTGGAATGTAGGAACCAATATATTGGAAGTCTACTATATTGTACTATTAATCCATTATATTGTCAATCAGGTATCTGGCTTTATTGGAGGAAATGATGGATATTAATATTAATCTGGAAGTGGGCCGCAATATCAGGCGGCTGAGGGAAGCAAAAAAACTGACCCTGGACGGGGCCGCGGCAGCAACCGGGGTATCCAGGAGCATGCTGGCCCAAATTGAGAAGGGGGATGTGAACCCCACTATTTCCGTACTCTGGAAGATTGCCAATGGCTATAAGGTATCCTTTACCTCGCTGGTTGAGACAGGCATGGAGGATGCCGCCGTCATAAGGGCAGGCGATATCACGCCTATCATGGAGGACGGGGGAAACTATATGAATTATCCCGTGTTTGCCTTTGATGACAGGAAGCTGTTTGAGACATACCGGATTGTCATAAAGCCGGGAGGATGCTTAAAGGCCCGGCCGCACCTGGCCGGAACCGAGGAGTATATAACCCTGTTTTGTGGTCAGGCCGTCATAGAGGCGGCCGGACAGGAGTGGGAGCTGGCAGAGGGGGATTCCATCCGCTTTAAGGCGGACACGGCCCACGGTTACCGCAATCCGGGGACGGGAAATGCAGAGATGAGTATGGTAATCTTTTATGGGAGACAGTAGGATTTCTGATTGACAATCCGTCTGATATCCCCTATAATAATACAATCACGTTATCGAATTAGCACTTTACTACGAAAAAGTGAAGGTGAACGATAACAAAGGCTGCAGGTATAATGATGCAGATGCAATGGCAAAAGCCAAAGAATATGATAAAAGAGGATGGGACATGATGGCAGGAAAGAACCGTTTAATCCACACCCCGGAAGGCGTGAGGGACAGTTACAATGCGGAGTGCAGAAAGAAACTGGCGGTGCAGGATAAGATATTGAACACCTTATACCTGTACGGCTATGAGCATATACAGACGCCCAGCTTTGAATATTTCGACATATTCAGCAAGGACAGGGGAAGCGTGTCGGACCGGGAGATGTTCAAGTTTTTTGACCGGGATAATAATACCCTGGTGCTCCGCCCGGATATGACCCCGGCCGTTGCAAGGTGTGTCGCCAAATATTTCATGGATGATGACATGCCGCTGCGTCTCTGCTACCTGGAGCGCACCTTTAAGAACAACAGCAGCTACCAGGGAAGGCTCAAGGAGAGGGCCGAGATGGGGGCCGAGCTTATCGGGGATGATTCTGCCGACGGGGACGCCGAGATGATTGCCATGGTCATCGACAGCCTGAAGGCGGCGGGCCTTAAGGAATTCCAGGTGGAACTGGGACAGGTGGCATTTTACCGCAGCCTTTTGGAAGAAGCGGGGTTCAGTGAGGAAGTGGAAGAGGAGCTGAACCAGCTGGTGGAGAATAAGAATGACTTTGGCGTGGCTGAACTGCTTAAGGGCCAGGATATTGATGAGGGCTTAAAGCAGGTGTTCTTGAAACTGCCGGAGCTGTTTGGTTCCCTGGAACAGATTGTCCAGGCAAGGAAGCTGACATCCTCCCCCAAGGCCCTGGCTGCCATTGAACGGCTGGAGCAGGTCCATGCCATCCTTCAAAGCTATGGACTGGCGGATTATGTGTCCTATGATCTGGGGATGCTCAGCAAGTATCATTATTATACGGGAATCATTTTCAAGGCATATACATATGGGACAGGGGATTATATTGTCACCGGAGGCCGTTATGATAAGCTTCTGGTCCAGTTTGGCAAGGATACGCCTGCCGTCGGCTTCGCCATTGTGGTGGACCAGGTCATGGCGGCCCTGTCCAGACAGCAGATAGATACGCCTGTGACCCTGGTGAACACGGTTATCCTCTATGAAGCCCCGGCCAGGGATAACGCCATACGCCTGGGCCGTTATTTTAAGGAAAAGGGCCTTGCCGTCCAGTCCATGAAGCGGCGGCAGGATAAGAGCCTGGAAGATTACAGGGACATGACGCTGGGGCGCCACATGAGGAACCTCCTGTATCTGAAGGATGACGGCCGGGTGGTCACTGCCATGGATATGGTGAACGGCAGTGCGGATGAGATTCCCATTGAGGCGTATGAGTAAGAATTGAATTATCGGAGGGCTTGAAGGCAGATGAGATATTTAACAATAGCACTGGCAAAGGGCAGGCTGGCCAAAAAGGCCATGGAACTGTTTGAGGCAATCGGTATTTCCTGTGACGAGATGAAGGATAAGGATTCCAGGAAGCTGATATTTGTAAATGAGGAGCTGGGGATCCGTTTCTTCCTGGCCAAAGCCAATGATGTGCCCACTTACGTGGAATATGGGGCGGCGGATATAGGTATCGTGGGCAAGGACACCATCCTGGAGGAGGGGCGCAAGCTCTACGAGGTCATGGACCTGGGGATGGGCAGGTGCAGGATGTGCGTGTGCGGTCCTGAATCGGCAAAGGAGAGCTTAAGGCATCATGAGCTGATACGCGTGGCCACCAAGTATCCTAATATTGCAAAGGATTATTTTTATAACCAGAAGTATCAGACCGTGGAGATCATCAAGCTGAACGGTTCCATTGAACTGGCACCCATCGTGGGGCTGTCAGAGGTAATCGTGGATATCGTGGAGACCGGCTCTACCCTCAGGGAGAACGGCCTGGCCGTTCTGGAGGAGGTATGCAGCCTGTCCGCCCGCATGGTGGTGAACCAGGTGAGCATGAAGACGGAGAACGGGCGTATCACGAAGATAATCAAGGATTTCCAGGCACTGCTTAAGGAGGATAATTAAATGAGAATCATAACATTAGACGATGCATCCATGAAGAATATCCTGGCTGACATGCTCAGACGCGACCCGAACAACTATGACAGCTATACAAAGACCGTGGAAGCGATTGTGGAAAATGTAAAGAACCGCAGGGATGAGGCCGTGTTTGAGTATACAAGGGAATTTGACCATGCGGACCTGGATGCATCCAACATCCGGGTGACACAGGAAGAGATAGGAGAGGCCATGGCCCAGGTGGACGAAGGCCTTCTTGCAGTCATGAAAAAGTCCATGGACAATATCCGCCGTTACCACGAAAAGCAGAAGAGGAACAGCTGGTTTGACGCCCAGCCAGATGGCACCATACTGGGCCAGAAGGTGACGGCCCTTGAGAGCGTGGGCGTTTATGTGCCGGGGGGCAAGGCGGCCTATCCATCCTCTGTGCTGATGAATATCATACCGGCCGAGGTTGCAGGGGTAAAGCGGATTGTCATGGTGACCCCGCCGGGGAAGGACGGGAAGGTGAATCCTGTCACCCTCACAGCCGCCCATCTGGCAGGCGCCACCGAGGTGTATAAGGTGGGCGGGGCCCAGGCAGTGGCAGCCCTTGCCTTTGGCACCCAGTCCATACCCAGGGTCAATAAGATTGTGGGACCGGGCAATATCTTTGTTGCCCTTGCCAAGAAGGCTGTGTACGGCCATGTGAGCATTGACAGCATTGCAGGCCCCAGCGAGATCCTGGTGATTGCGGATGACAGCGCCAATCCGCGCTTTGTGGCTGCCGACCTTTTAAGCCAGGCCGAGCATGATGAGCTGGCAAGCGCCATATTGGTGACCACCAGCATGGAGCTTGCTAAGAAGGTGTCGGATGAGGTGGATGGTTTCCTGAAGGTATTATCCAGAAGCGATATCATTGCAAAGTCCCTGGATAATTACGGGTATATCCTGGTTGCGGATACCATGGAAAAGGCGGTGGAGACAGCCAACAATATTGCGCCCGAGCATCTTGAGATTGTAACGGCCAATCCCTTTGAGATCATGACGAAGATCCAGAACGCGGGGGCCATCTTCATCGGCGAATACAGCAGCGAACCCCTGGGGGATTACTTCGCTGGACCGAACCATATCCTGCCCACCAACGGGACAGCCAAATTCTTCTCGCCTCTTGGAGTGGATGACTTCATCAAGAAATCCAGCATCATTTACTACTCCAGGGAGGCGCTTGAGAAGGCTCATAAGGATATTGAATTGTTTGCGGAGTCCGAACACCTGACCGCACATGCCAATTCCATCCGGGTACGGTTCGAACCATAGGCTTAATGCCTGTTTTTTGGAATTGGGGGTGAACGCGCTTCATGATACCGGGGCAGGGGTCCTGGTCGGGGGTCCTGGGTGGGATTCCTGGTATGGGTTCCTGGGTGGGATTCCCGGACGGCGCCAGGTATCGTCAAGCCACATGAAATTAGGAGGGATATATGATGGAAAGGACGGCCGTGGTAACACGGAATACAAAAGAAACAGAAATCCAGATAAGCCTTAACCTGGATGGGAGCGGGAACGCGGATATCCAGACAGGCATCGGATTCTTTGACCATATGCTGAACAGTTTTGCCCGTCACGGGTTCTTTGACCTGACCGTAAAGGTGAAGGGGGACCTGGAAGTGGATAATCACCACACCATTGAGGATACCGGGATTGTCCTGGGACAGGCGATTAAACAGGCTGTGGGGGATAAAAAAGGGATTGTGCGCTATGGTTCCCAGATCCTCCCCATGGATGAATCCCTGGTCCTGTGCGCCCTGGATCTGTGCGGCAGGCCGTATCTGGTCTATGATCTGGACCTGGACCGTGAAAAAGTAGGGGATTTGGAGACAGAGATGGTCCGGGAATTCTTCTATGCCATTTCCTATGCAGCAGAAATGAACCTGCACATCAGGCAGATGGCAGGCATGAACAACCACCATATCATTGAAGCTGCCTTTAAGGCATTTGCAAAGGCCCTGGACAGTGCGGTTGCAGCAGAGCCAAGACTTACAGGCGTGCTCTCCACCAAAGGAAGCCTTTAGGAAGGAGGCCGGCAGTGGGAGAAGGGACACCGGCAGGGGAAGGGATGGCAGGAGGCCATGTCCTGTCCAAAAAGATGATTGGCCTGGCATACGGGAATAGAAAGCTTATGGCGGGAATCCTGCTGCTGATATTAGGATTGTCTTCTGCCCTGGCCGGACTGATGCTGGACCAGGAGGCCAGAAGGGGATACAGGGAGGAACAGAACCTCGCGGTTCCCTTTGATTCCAGTGAACCGGGTGGATACAGCTATGTCAGGCTGCAGTATCTGACGGATAGTTTTGCGGAACACGTAAAATCAGAAGAGAATTATTATTACGGGTTTGATTTTATGTTCAGGCCCTACATCATTTCCATGAAAGGCCATATGCCTGAGAACCTGATGGCCCTCATGGACTATACATATGGGGATGGGCTTTCTGAGCCACCTCCTGCAGTGGATGTATGCGGCTATGGAAGACCCATTGTGCCGGAAATGCTTGGATACGCAAGGGAGTACTACAGCCAGCTGTGGGAGGAAAACCAGCTGCCCATTACCATGGAGGATCTGACCCAGATAGTGGGGAACTACTATCTGGACACGGTTCCCAGGACCTACCTGGAGCAATATCCCTGGTCCGTCCTGTTCTATTTGATTCCGGCATTCATACTGGTTCTTGGCGGGAACCGGCTGTTCCGGTACTTCAGGGGACTGAAGGCCCAACGTGCGGGCCTGTTTGGAAGGCCGGAGGAGCTTAGGGCGGCGGACCTGGAACTGCAGCACACGGATGAGGCCGTCAAAGGCAGCCGCGTTTACCTGACAGAGCATTTCATCGTGACATCCTTTTACCGGTTTGATGTGATTCCATACACCTTCGTTGACCGGATGGAGGCCAGCGGGGGATTTGTGATTGCCGTCACCAGGGATGGGTATGCACATATCGTGTCAGGCGGCAGGCATGGGGGACAGATTCTTGGGATGCTTCAAAAGAAACTGGGGCAGGCAATGCCGGACACATACGGGCAGGCAGGACAATAAAAAGAAAGAGGAGAAATCAATGCAGTTATATCCGGCAATAGACATGAAGGACGGACAGTGTGTCCGTTTAAGGCAGGGAGAATTTAAGGACATTACCGTGTATTCGGATGCGCCCTGGAAGGTGGCGGCCTGGTGGCAGGCGCAGGGAGCCACCTTCCTGCACCTGGTGGACCTGGATGGCGCCCTGGCGGGCCATTCCGTTAACGAGGAGGCCATCAGGAAGATTGTGGATCATGTGTCCATACCCATAGAGATAGGCGGCGGAATCCGCTCAGAGGAGGCAGTCCGCGGCATGCTTGACCTGGGGGTGAAGCGGGTAATCATCGGGACCAAGGCAGTGGAGCATCCTGAATTCCTGGAAGAGATGGTCAGTAAATTCGGGGAAGACGCCATTGTGGCCGGTGTGGATGCCAGGAACGGAATGGTGGCGGTGGAGGGCTGGGAAAAGGTCAGCTCCATGACTGCCAGTGAACTATGCCTTAAGATGAAAGGCTATGGCGTAAAGCATATTGTGTACACTGATATATCCAGGGATGGGATGCTGTCCGGCCCCAATGTAAAGGCCACAAAACGTCTGACCGATGATACGGGACTTGACATCATAGCATCCGGCGGGGTATCCTGTATGCAGGACCTGAAGGAACTGCATGAGGCGGGAATCAGGGGAGCAATCATTGGAAAGGCCCTTTATGAAAACAGGATTGATCTGAAGGAAGCCGTAATGCTTTATGAAAACTAGGAGATACATACTATGACGGATTACAAAAAGCTGATATTAGGATTTGGCGTAAAGGAAGGCAGGGCATATACCTGGGACGGACGGACCGTGTACGGCAGCCCTCTGGCAGTACTTGCAAGGCAGGGGTGCGACAACGGGGCGGACGAGGTGCTGATATATGACCATTCTGAAAGCGATGAGGACCACGAGTCCGTAATCGGCATCATGAAGGAAACAGCCAGGACAATCGATGAGCCCATACTGGCAGGCGGCCGCGTAAGACGCCTGGAGGATGTGAAAAAGTATCTTTATGCAGGTGCAAGCGCGGTCTTTCTGGATGTGGGCCGGGAAGATAATGTGGACATGATGAAGGAGGCCGCGGACCGTTTCGGAAGGGAAAAGATATATGCCTATCTCCCCAACGTATCCTATATCCCCAGGATGGAGGAGTATGCGCAGCTTGGCGCATCCGTGATGATTGTCAGGACCTCTGCCCAGGTCCCATCCTTACAGGAACTGGGGGAAATCGGCGAGGGCGGACATGGGACACTGATATTCTGCGGCGGCCACGACTCCATCCAGGACATGGCCGGCGAGTTGAAAATCCATTTCGGCTGTCCCCAGGTCCAGGGCGCTGTCCTTACCCTTCAGGAAGGAAAAACAGGCTCCTGCATGGAGATGAAACAGATATTAAAAAGCGCAGGCATATCAACGGATACCTTTGAGAGCGCCGTGTCATGGAATGATTTCAAGCTGAACAGCGACGGGCTTATCCCTGTCATCGTACAGGATTACAAAAGCCTGGAGGTTCTGATGCTGGCCTATATGGACGAGGAGGCATTCCAGGCAACCCTGACCACCGGGAAGATGACCTATTACAGCAGGAGCCGCAGGAAACTATGGCTTAAGGGCGAAACCAGCGGACATTACCAGTATGTGAAGTCCCTGAAGATAGACTGCGACAATGACACCATCCTTGCCACGGTAAAACAGGTAGGGGCAGCCTGCCACACCGGAAACAGGAGCTGTTTCTACACCACCCTGGCGGAAAAGGAATACAAGGAAACCAATCCGCTGAAGGTATTTGAGGATGTCTACCATGTCATCCTGGACCGGAAGGAACATCCAAAGGAAGGTTCCTACACCAACTACCTGTTTGACAAGGGAATCGACAAAATCCTTAAAAAGCTGGGTGAGGAAGCCACGGAAATCATCATAGCGGCCAAGAACCCGGACCCGGAGGAAATCAAATATGAGATATCGGATTTCCTGTATCATATGATGGTGTTAATGGCTGATAAAGGTGTTACATGGGAAGAAATAACAGAGGAGCTTGCGAACCGGTAGGGGGATGTTGGGAGAGGCAGAGGGAGTGTGACGTAGGTTACGCAGCCTCTGCTTTTTTGTGTTCTCCGGAGGAATGGGCGGGGGACAGGCAGGGGGACGGTTCCTGGTTCCGGGGGCATGG
>SKEY01000158.1_pt1 | contig 120602 bp, 102 predicted proteins | sample 4843871 | NCBI WGS metagenome assembly SKEY01 (sample SAMN11008797, study PRJNA524170) | human gut metagenome | biome: Human fecal sample; material: Feces; isolation source: fecal sample from pouch patient p36 | host: Homo sapiens | place: Israel: Tel-Aviv | collected 2016-12-04
GTGTACTCCGGCCATGAAGGAAAGGATGGGGGATTCGCGGTGGGGGTTTTGTTGGCTGGAGGGAGAAGGATTTTTGATAAATGTTCTTTGGTGTGGTTGAAAACTGTCAAATGGATTTTGGGATGATAAATTTTTCAATTCGTAAAGTAAATTCTCACTGGCATGATTATTGACTGGATGTGTGGGAATAATATAAAAAGTCCCCGGTGCTGTAATCACCGGGGGACTTGATAGTAACCTTCATTTTTATTAAATTAATATAGGTATCAACAAACTTAAAATACCTATAACAATACTGATAATACCAATAATAGTATTGCTATCAATTTTCTCTTTAGTACGATTTTTTGGGTTTCCTAATGCTTTAACCTGTATGTCTATAATATATATTATTATTATAGAATCGTACATTGATAATCTCCTTTGCCATTATATTTAACAACTATCGGATGGATTAGAAGTGAGTTGTTATAAACAAAATATGTAAACGGCATAAGGAAAATATATGTTTGAAAATGAAGGTTACAATTTGTATTATACTACACATTCAGACAAAAAGAAACAAAGAAACCCCTCAGTTTATGTCGAAACTGAGGGGTTTTATTAATTAAAACTTACAGAACCATTTGTATATCCGCTTTCTGTTAAAGTAAGTGTTACTGTAAAATCATTTCTCATTGATGCACCAAAGCTGTTATCTGCATCCACATAACCTGTTATTTTATATTTATCATTGCCTAAACTTTGTATAGTGGCTTCTGTATATGAACAAAATTTAGCACTGGAAGGTGATTTCAAATTGCTATTAACAATATCTTTAGCACATATCCATACATCTGAATTTCTATCTGCTACTGTAGTTTTATTTTTTGGGGTAGCCTTATTTTTTCTGTTTTTTATAATATCTTCATCTATGCCCATTGCTCTTAATTCCTGGTCAATCATTTTGTCGTAGCTATCTATTTTATATACACATAGCGTTACTACAAAACAGGAGAGAAATAATATAGAAAACCATTTTATGTAAGTAATTTTTCTAACTCTTGCTGGAATACATATAAATAGTCCCAATACACAAATCATAATTACAATAATACCAATATTCCTTCCAGCATAAGTCCAAAATCCTGGCATAACTTTATTCCTTTCTAACTCAAAATATTTTTAAATAATTCCTTGATATTATTTGACGATTGGGCATAAAATTCCATTAACTCAAATAAGGTAAGCACCCCAAATTCATAACCTACATAGAGAACCACATATGGCTGTACTTCTGGAACATAATTTTTCAATACAATTGGTAATGATTTACCTAAATATTTTTCACCCTCTGGCAATAAAGTGTAAATTTGATAAAACAAATACCCAAACAATACGCATACAACATGGAATAAAATCATATTTAACTTAGTACTCTTGAAATCCTCGATTTTCCAGAAGTCTTTCAACTGCCTATAATCTTCCTCTATCTCTGGCCTTAATTCATAAGTCAGGATAATATTCCTTGCTGATTTGGTGGTATCAGTGGTTACAAAAACAAAGTATTCATCTTTCTTTTTGTCCCATACAACACAAGTATTAATAGGAACATCCTTTTCTGGGGTAGGGCTTTCCCAATACATACCCATTCCTTCTATATGTGAAATATACTGTTCTTGTCGTTTTTTGTTAGGATGTGGTTTCCAATCATTTTTATCTTTAGCCCCTATTATAGCCTGTTGATATGCTATCATATTATCTTTTAAAGGGATGTATGTATCTACTTTTCTTTCTGTTTTCAGATAATTCATTAAGTCTCTTGATATGAAACCTCTGTCATTTATTAAGATATCCCCAGGTTTCAACATTGGAGAGGTTCTGACCATTTCTTCACTTACTTTTAAATCGTGAACATTAATACTTTCAAAACGAATATCCTCTATTATTCCTGTATCATCTACAATACCCCTAAGAGTGGATAATTTATATCCTCTTGTCGGCATATCATCACGTTTGCTATAGCCAATACCAGATTTTTCATAATTTGTATTATTAAGATTGACTTCCAAATCCGTACAATCCAATATATGTATATTAGGTTTTATGTCTAATAGGGGGAGAATACCTTTTTGGACTGTGTAATTATAACCACACATGAACATAACAGGAGGATATTTCCCTAATAAATGTCTTAAACTTCCTTCCTGCATCAAACCGTCTTTCAAGTTACCGGAATCATCAAAAAGGGTATAGCCCAATTTAGCCAATGTCCTATGGTTATTGATAGCATAAGGGATATCTGTAAGACTTGTATGGACATGCATTTTTGCCGCTATTGCACAGGCCCATATCAATCCATAAGGAATCACTGTATTATCGGCCCTAAAATCAGGTATATATTCTTCTAAACAGTTAAAAATGTTATAAGAATCCATTTCAAGGATAATATCATCAATCAAGTTCGTGGTACTTAACGCAAGCGCATCTAACTGACCATTGCGTATTTTATCAATGATACTTTCCTGATTATATTTACACAGTCTAATCATATTCTCACCTCCTTCCCTCTTATAATAAGTATTTCCTTCTAATATTATTGTATCACATTTCGACATAAAAGTCTACTATTAGCGCACTTTAGTAATACCAATAGTGTACCATATTTTTAGTATAATTATTTACACTGAGGGAGGTATATATGGTCTTACTTGGAGAGAAGATTAAGCATTTAAGAAATTCTCAGAACATGACACAAACAGAATTAGCCGAACGATTAAATATCACAAAATCCACAGTATCATCATATGAAAATGATTCTCGATTACCTTCCTATGATGTTCTTATTAAAATGGCCCAACTATTCAATGTAACAATAGATAGTCTATTGATGGATGAACGGAAAGGGGTATATTTTGACATTGATTACATGACAGATGAACAGGTTGCTGTCATATCTCAATTAATAGATATATTTAGAACAACCAATATGGGGGCCGGAAATATGCGCCCTATATCAAATAAGCAAAACAAAGAACTTATTGATAAGCAAAAAACTGAAATTAAATGAATATGAAAAAACGTCCTTACCGGACGTTTTTTTACTTTACGAATTGAAGTGATAAATTATACGACTCTTGTGCGGGAATGGTTTTTTTAGTATAATAATAGATAGATACTGATGTTGGAAAAAGGAGTGTGCTTGAAGGCTTGACTTCAAACATGCCCGATGCAGAAGGGGGCGTTTTTATGGATGTTAAGTATACAAAGATTCAGACAGCGGGATGTAATGCGCCGCTGAAGATTACACCCGGTCATTTTGCAACCAATCATGCCCATATCAATTATTATCTTGATATGACCACCCTGAAGACCAGGCTTAGTGAGGCAAGGGAGATTGCAAAGAGCCTGGTGGGGATGTTCCTCTATGATACGGTGGTGGATACTATCGTGTGCCTGGAGGGAACCCAGGTCATTGGGGCGTTTCTGGCGGATGAGCTGACCAGCGCGGGCGTCCTTTCCATGAATGCACATAAGACCATGTACATAGTGACCCCGGAGTATAATAGCAACAGCCAGATGATTTTTAAGGAGAATAACCTTCCTATGATCAGGGATAAGAACGTCCTTATCATGACGGCGTCTGTTACCACGGGACTGGCCCTTAATAAGGGGATTGAGGCCATTCAGTATTATGGCGGCATCCTGAGAGGGGTTACTGCCATATTCAGCGCGGTGGATGAGGTGAATGGGTATCGGATTACTTCTATTTTCGGTAAGAAGGATGTGCCGGATTACGCATATTATGATTATAGGGACTGCCCTTTGTGCAGGGAGAAGCGTAAGCTGGATGCACTGGTGAATGCTTATGGATTCACACAGCTGTGATGGCTGGATGATGGAAGTGGAAGCAGGTATGGTGTACGGCTGGCAGCCGATGCCATACCTGCTTCTGTTTTATGTATAGATGCATTGGCAATGCCCATACAGACGGGTATATCTTGCCATGATTTTTTCGAATGCGGCTGCATCCACGGGCTGTTTTTCTTTGTAAATATCCCAACCGCGCAGGATGATCCTGTCCGGCATGGGGATGAGTCCGGTTATGCCATCCCAGTAGGCGTCCCAGTTCATTCCGTAAAAGTCCGGCATGTTTAGCCTGCTTTTGATGATTGCCTGTAGCTCTTTGGGGGTGTTAATGGGGGTTACATTGATTTCGATTGCGTTCAGCTCCCGTTTTTTATAACAGAGAAGATGTCCGTCCATATCCAGCTGGTGGTGGTTTCCATCCCAGTCCGTAAAGGAAATCTGCTTATCATCTATGTTAAGGTGGTAATCCGGGTTGATCAGGATGTCCGTGGTTGAATAGGTCCAGACTTCACGGAATGCTTCGTCCAGCATCTTTACTTCTAATTCCCCGTAGATGATATAGTTGTTTCCAACAGGATAGATGGAATAGTAAGTCCCGAAATTGTTTTTTATCCGGTGGATATCATGACTTCCAGGGTCCATGGCACTCTTTAGTGATAATACCACGATGACGGCATCCAGCAGTATGATAAGCGTATCGTTCCGTAAGATAACGGAATCCTTTCCCACATTGGAACAGTAGTCCCCTACCAGGATGATTGTTACAGTCCCGCCATCTGAAAAATCTTCGACCGCGATGGAATGACAGGAATAATGTCCTCCGTCATGGATGGTTGATATTGCCCGGATTTCCATGTCATATGGCTTATTGTCAACGGAATCCAGTGTATAGGCCATATCCCTGGAAACCGTTATATTAAACTTTTCATTGAAGATATTTATATCCATACCTTTTACCTCCCCGCAGGTGTGATTTGGCTGGTTTAATCCTGTCTTTCTGACAGGAAACCTATGATGCTTGGGACGGATTTAGACAGGGGGCGGTATAGGGGATATCCATGGGTGTATAAGGACATAAGCGGGCAGGGATATAAATGTATATGGATGATTGTAAATCAGAATCTCCACACACAAGGACAAGGGAGGGGATGGTCTGGATTGGTTCCCATTGTCCAATCCAGGCCATCCTCCTCCCTTGTGTTTTATCGTCTGCTTTTATACAGCCCAGGTTTCCCTTGCAATCTGAAGCGGTGTTTAATTCTTTTTCTTTCCCAGATATGCCGCCTTTACCGACTCGTCTGCCAGCAGCTCCCTGCCGGTGCCGGTCAGGGCAATGCGTCCTGTTTCCAGTACATACCCCTGGTCGGCAATCCTCAGGGCCATGTTGGCGTTCTGCTCGATTAAGAGGATGGTCACGCCCTGCTTGTTTATCTCCTTGATGATGCTGAATATGTCCTTAACAATCAGGGGAGCCAGACCGAGGGACGGCTCATCCATCATCATCAGCTTGGGACGGCTCATGAGGGCCCTTGCAACGGCCAGCATCTGCTGCTCGCCGCCGGAAAGGGTGCCGGCCAGCTGCCAGCTTCTTTCCTTTAGACGGGGAAACAGGTCGTAGACCCAGTTGATATTGTCCTCCAGGGAATCGCTTCTTAAGTAGGCCCCAATCTTGATGTTCTCTATTACCGTCATGTCGGGGAATACCCGGCGGCCTTCCGGTACCAGGGTAATGCCCTTTGCCACGATATCCGGCGTGTCCATGCCCAGAAGCTCCGCGCCGTCAAACTGGATGGAACCGCCGGAGGCCTTGACCAGTCCTGTGATGGAACGCAGGGTGGTGCTTTTTCCCGCGCCGTTGGCGCCAATCAGGGTGACAATGGATTTTTCCGGGACCTCGAAGCTGATGCCTTTTACGGCTTCAATCCCCCCATAGTTTACCCTCAGATCTTTAATCGTTAACATCGTCACTCACCCCCAGATATGCTTCAATTACTTTTGGATTGTTCTGTACCTCATCCGGCGTGCCATGAGCTATGAGCTTGCCGAAATCCAGCACATAGATGCGGTCGGATATCTGCATGACCAGGTCCATATGGTGCTCAATCATGAATATGGTCAGATGGTAGTCATCCCGGATCTGCCTGATGAAATCGGTCAGGTCCTGTGTCTCCTGGGGATTCATACCCGCGGCAGGCTCGTCAAGAAGGAGCAGGCTGGGGTTGGTGGCCAGCGCGCGTGCAATCTCCAGACGGCGCTGCAGGCCGTAGGGCAGGGAGGAGGCAATCTCATCCTTAAGGTGTGCCAGGCCCTGCATTTTAAGAAGCTCCATGGATTCATCCCGCATCCGCTTTTCCTCTGCATGGTTTAAACGCAGGGTGGCGGAGAATACGTTCTGTTTGGCGCGCATGTGCTTTGCAATCAGTACATTGTCAAATACGGTCAGGTTGCCGAAGAGACGGATGTTCTGGAATGTCCTGGCAATCCCAAGCTTTGTCACTTCATCCGGCGTCTTGCGCACGGGCGTAAGCTCCTTTGGCGCCACATCCCCGGCGTAGAGACGGCGCATCTTGCCCTGAGGCGTGTCGGCCAGGATCATTTCCCCGTTAAAGGAAACAGAGCCGTAGGTGGGCTGGTAGATGCCTGTCACACAGTTGAAGGCAGTGGTCTTGCCGGCGCCGTTGGGTCCGATGAGGGCCACGATTTCGCGTTCATTTACATCTAAGGATAATCCGTTGACAGCTACCACGCCGCCGAACTGCATGGTTACGTTGTCCATGTGAAGTACGTTTTTCATGTTATCCATTACTTGGCACCTCCTTTTTTGGAGGCGGCTTTCTTACCGCGGCCTTTCTTCAGCCTGTCGGGTATGCCGCGTATGAGCCGGGACAGTCCGTCCCAGGAAAACTCGTTGTTGCCCATGATCCCGCGGCGGTAGAACAGCACCACTACCATCAAAAGGATGGAGAAGATGACCATGCGGAAACCGGAACGGAACAGCGGGATATGCACCCCTGCAATGGTTAACGGGTCATCAAAGAACCGCAGCAGTTCACGTCCCGAGGTTACCAGGAACGCGCCCAGGACGCTTCCCGTGACGCTTCCGATACCGCCCAGGACCACAATCAGAAGAAGGTCGTAGGTCAGCGCCACCTGGAAGGTCTTGGAATCGATGGAGCGCATGAACATGGCCAGCATCCCGCCCCCAACCCCGGTGAAGAAAGAGGAGATGACAAAGGAAAGCTCCTTGTAGCGGAACAGGTTAAGTCCCATGGACTGGGCTGCAATCTCATCCTCGCGGATGGCCTTAAAGACACGGCCGTAGGAGGAGTTGATTAACAGTACCATGAGCGCGATGCAGAGGGCTGCCAGACCGAATACAGCAAAGATATTGGGGAAGCCGGGGATGCTTTTCAGACCGTAGGAACCGTTGGTGACAGTGTCAAACATGGGCGCTGCGATGAAGGCGCGGATGATTTCTGAAAAGCCAAGGGTTGCGATGGCCAGGTAATCGCTCTTAAGGCGCAGCACCGGGATGCCGATAAGGGCGGCCAGGGCAGCGGCGGCAAGCCCGCCAAGGAGCAGGGCCACGGGGATGGGAAGCGCTACATTGGCAATCACGGGTGAGATCCCGCTCACATAGTATACGCTGGCACGGGAGCCTACAGGGATGGTGAATATGGCCACGACATAGGCCCCGATTGCCATGAAGCCTGCCTGCCCAAGGGAGAACAGCCCGGTAAAGCCGGTGAGCAGGTTCATGGAAACAGCCACCACCGCATAGATGGCGCTCCGCTCCAGGATGGATATCTGATAACTGTATTCTGCCGTGTCAGACTGCAGGAATGCCAGGATTCCAATGAGCACGGCCAGGGCAATGATGGTATAAACCTTGTTTTTGTTCTTTGTCATATTCTTCATGTCCGCCACCTCACACTTTATCGGTTGTCTTCTCACCAAACAGGCCGGTCGGGCGGATGAGAAGCATAACAATCAACAGGATAAATGTAAATGCGTCACTGAAGGTGGACTGTCCCATGGCAACCAGGGCTGTCTCCCCAAGTCCAAGGATGAAACCACCGATGACAGCGCCGGGAATGCTTCCGATACCGCCGAATACAGCGGCAACAAAGCATTTGAGGCCGGGCAGTGCGCCTGAGAACGGGAATACGGTCATACGGTCCGTGAAATAGAGGATGGAACCGATTCCTGCCAGCAGGGAACCCACTGCAAAGGTGAAGGAGATGGTCTTATTGATCTTGATGCCCATCAGGGACGCGGTTTCGTAATCCTTAGAAACAGCCCTCATTGCCATGCCGATTTTGGTGTGGTTGATCAGGAGTATCAGAAGATATACCAGGACCAGGGTCAGGACTGGCGTGAGGAAGGTTACGAAGGATGCGGAAAGACCGCCTATCTGGTAAATCCTCTTTAAGAAAGGAATCTCAGGATATCCCTTTGGAAGGGCCGTGAACAGATAGGTAGCAAGGTTCTGCAGCAGATACGATACGCCAATGGCTGAAATCATGACGGACATCCTGGGGGAAGAACGCAGGGGACGGTAAGCCACCCGTTCAATGGTAACACCAAGGACAACGGTGACAATCAGGGTAACCGGGATTGCGATGAACCAGGGAAGGCTGGCCATTGCGAAAATCATAAAATAACCTGCCATCATGAATATGTCGCCATGGGCGAAATTAATCAGACGGAGGATGCCGTATACCAGTGTATAGCCGATGGCAATCAGCGCATAGGCGCCGCCAAGGGAGATACCGGTCAGGCACTGCTGTAGAAATGTTGTTAAACTCATAAGAGTCTGCCTCCTGTTTTCTTAATAATTGTATCCTGCAGGGAATGGCATGAGGACATGGTATCCTGCGCATCCGCCATAAGCCGGAGAAAGGCCGCGGGGCAATGGCTGCCGCCTGCGGCCTCTGTGTCATATGTAACTGTCAGATGACCTTACTCTACGGTTGTAGTTGTAAGGAACTGGAACTTGCCATCCTTGATGGTCTTGATGAAGGCGATATCCTTGTTGGCATCACCTGTCTCATTAAAGGTAATGCTTCCGGTCACGCCGTCAATCTGGACGCCCTTCAGCGCATCGCGGATAGCGGTGGTGTCGGTAGAATTAGCTGTCTCGATGGCCTTGATGGCTGCCAGGTAGGAATCATAGCCCAGTGCGGATACGGCCGGGATGATGTCTTCCTGTTTGTTCTTTACCAGATATTCCTTGAAGCCCTTGATGAAGGCGGCTGCCTCGTCATTGGCCGGTTCAGCCTCGTCAAAGAAGGTGGAAAGCACAACGCCCTCGGCATCCTTGCCCGCGTTCTCGATGATGGTGGAGTTCTCCCATGTATCGCCTGCAGCGATGGTTGCCGTAATGCCAAGCTCCCTGGCCTGCTTGATGATAAGCGGTGCAGTGGTGATGGAGGATGGCGCGAAGATGATGTCAGGGTTGGCTGCCTTGATATTGGTCAGGATTGCCTTGAAATCAGTCTGGTTGGTCTGGAACTGCTCCTCGCTTACGATTTCCCCGCCTAATTTGGCGAATGCATCCTTAAAGAAGGAACCAAGGCCTGAGGAGTAGTCATCGCCCAGCTGTGTGATCACAGCAGCGCTCTTTGCTCCGTTCTGGAATGCGTAGTTAGCCATTACCGTGCCCTGGAACGGGTCGATGAAGCAGACACGGAAGTAAAAATCATTGCCCTCCGTTACCTGCGGGTTGGTACAGGAACAGCCGATGGCAGGGATCTTGGCGTCTGCGAATATCTGTCCGGCTGCAATGGATACGCCTGAGCCGTAGCTTCCAAGGACCACGCTTACCTTCTCGCTTACCAGCTTCTGTGCTGCGTTGACAGCCTCTGTCTTATCGGACTTGTTGTCAACCTCCACCAGCTCTACTTTGTATTCCTCGCCATTGATTGTTACGGTTGGGTGCATCTCCTTTGCATAACGGATACCCAGTACTTCCTGGAATCCGCCGCCGCCGTTCTCACCTGTGGTCGGTTCAAACACGCCGATCTTGATGACTTTTTCTTCTGCTTTCTTGCCGCATCCTGCAAGGGAACCTGCAACAAGACACGCGGCCATGGTTACGGCCATGATTTTCCTGATTCTCATACTACAATCCTCCTCATTTCATGAATGATCCATTGATTCCAAATCCCCTGCGCAAGGTGTGTTCATCTGGCAAAGACAACTGTCCTCAATGGGAAAACAATGAGTATATTATATCAGATATTACGAAAATTTCAAGAAAAAATCAGAAATACTTTAATTTTTACTGTTTTTTAACCGGACAGAGCGTTTGGGCAGTTCTTTATAGTGCTGTTTATAAGCCCTGAGAAAGGTGGAATAGTTCTGGAACCCGGACGAAAAGCAGCTTTCGGTCGCACTTTTTCCCTGGGCAAGCAGGTCGCGGGCCCGTAACAGCCGCTTTTCTGTGATATAGTTTCCGATGGTATAGCCGGTTTCCTCCTTGAACATGCGCATCATGTGGTAGGGGCTGAGACTGCAGCTGTCAGAAAGGACACGGATACTCAGGTCCCCGGACAGGTGCTCATTAATATAGGATATAAGTCCTGACACATGGTAGTTTAAAGTGCCGGTGGGGATGTACTGGGCGTTGGCGTCCATGGATGCCCGTCCAAGTTCAACCAGGAATTCGAGGCACAGCAAGCGGCAGTACAGCGGTCCTGCAAATTCTTCTTCCTGCCAGTTCTGGGCCCGCTCCAGCCTGCGAAGGAGGGACAGCATGGGACGGCGGGTATCCTCCTTTAAGCGCAGCACATTGGAATGGCGGTAGGCCGCGGTGGAAAAGCAGCTGTCCAGGGAAGAGCCATTTTCGCCGTACCGCTCCAGAAAGTCCGGGGACAGGTACAGGACCAGGCGCTCATAGGGAGATGTAAAATCCACCTGGGGCCGGTGAATCTGTCCGCGGTCCACCAACACAATGTCCCCGGGACAGAGGGAATAGGAACGGCCTTCGATTGTATAAGTTACATTTCCTTCCAGATGTACCAGGATCTTGAGGAAATCATGATAGTGGAAATCGTAGGTGCGCTGCAGTTTATCCTTAATGTGGAACAGACGGAAGTCGCCTTCCAGATATCCCTGCTTCTGGGTGGCAGGGGAGCCGTCGCTTATATACATGGATCATTCCTCCTTACAGGAACAGTATATACGAATGACAGCATTATTTGCAATATAAAACAGCATTATATCTATATTTTTATGATAAAATGCCTGATAAAATATAAATCAGGATGTAAAGTGGAATGCCTGGAAAATATGGAGGATATGGATATGAGGCTTATAGTAGAGAAATATCATGGACTGGGAAACGATTATCTGGTTTATGACCCTAATAAAAATGAAATGAAACTGAACCCGTCCAACGTGCAGCTGATGTGCAACCGGAATTTCGGCGTTGGGGCGGACGGCGTGCTGGAAGGGCCTGTAATCAGTGAGGACAGGATTTCCATGGTGGTGTGGAATCCGGACGGAAGCATTGCGGAGAAAAGCGGCAATGGGGTCAGGATATTTGCCAAATACCTGAAGGACGCGGGATATGTGCAGAAAAAGGATTTTACCATCTATTCCAGCGGAGGCGAGGCGGCAATCCACTACCTGAACGAGGAAGGGACACGGCTGAAGGCGTCCATGGGCAGGGCCTCCTTCTGGAGCAGCGACGTGCCGGTGGAAGGCCCGCGCAGGGAGATCATCAATGAGACAATGGTATTCGGACGGATTCCATATCCCGTGACCTGCCTGTCCGTGGGCAATCCTCACTGTGTCATCCTTATGGATGAGATATCTAAGGACCTGGTGTGCAGGATTGGGAAATATTCAGAGGGCGCAAGGCAGTTCCCGGAGAAAATCAATACGCAGATCATGAAGGTGCTTGACAGGACCCATATCCAGACCGAGGTTTACGAGCGGGGCGCAGGATATACCCTGGCCTCGGGCAGCGGATGCTGCGCGGCAGCGGCAGCGGCTTACCGTCTGGGACTGACAGACCCCAAGATGGTGGTCCAGATGCCCGGCGGAACATTGGAGATTGAGATTGACGAGGACGGCGTTGTGCACATGACCGGGGATGTGGGGTATGTGGGCACCATGAAATTAGGTAATCATTTCACAGAACAACTTCGCGCTTTAAAGTGATATTGGTGAAAAACACGAAATCGTCAATTCACATTGACAAATAAAAAATCTGTTGCTATATTTTTGTGTAGAGCGAGGCGGGAGCGTCCCAGGGCGTCCCCGCCTTTCCTGTTTCACGGATTCACATGGTTGGTATTGCAGTTTGCAAGAGAGGGAGAATAGAGATGAGCAAATACAGTAAGGACGACATTATCCGCATGGTGGAGGAAGAGGATGTGGAGTTCATCCGCCTTCAGTTCACGGATATTTTTGGTATGCTTAAGAATGTGGCCATTACCTCCAGCCAGCTTGGGAAGGCGCTGGATAACCGCTGCATGTTTGACGGCTCCGCCATTGAGGGATTTGTAAGGATTGACGAGTCCGACATGTACCTGTACCCGGACCTGGATACCTTTGAGATATTCCCGTGGAGGCCCCAGCAGGGCAAGGTGGCAAGGCTGGTCTGCGATGTGTATAATCCGGACGGGACCGCATTTACGGGGGATCCCAGGAATGTGCTGAAGCGGGCGGTTAAGAAGGCCGCCGGCATGGGCTATGTGTTCAATGCGGGACCTGAGTGCGAGTTCTTCCTTTTCCACACGGACGAGGAGGGAAGGCCCACCACCAATACCCATGAGACGGCCGGGTATTTTGACGTATCCCCCATTGACCTGGCTGAGAATGTCCGCCGGGACATCGTGCTTAACCTGGAAGAGATGGGATTTGAGATTGAGGCCAGCCACCATGAGATTGCCCCGGCCCAGCATGAGATTGATTTCCAGTACACGGATGCCCTGAGGGCGGCGGATAACATCATAACCTTCAAGATGGCGGCCAAGACAATTGCCAAGCGCCATGGCCTTCATGCCACCTTCATGCCAAAGCCGAAGGAAGGAATCAACGGTTCGGGCATGCATATCAATATGTCCCTGTCGGACGGGAACGGGAAGAACCTGTTTGCAGACGACTCGGACCCCCTGAAGCTGAGCCGCACGGCCTACTATTTCATGGCGGGCATCCTGCACCATATGAAGCCCATGACCATCCTTACCAACCCGCTTGTGAATTCCTACAAGCGCCTGATACCGGGGTATGACGCGCCCATCTATATCGCCTGGTCGTCCACCTCCAACCGCAGTTCCCTTATCCGCATCCCTTCACCCAGAGGGGAAAGCACCAGGATTGAACTGCGCTGCCCGGATTCAGCCATGAACCCATACCTGGCCCTGGCGGCATGCCTGAGGGCCGGCCTGGACGGGATTGAGAAGCAGATGGAACTTCCGGAGTGCGTGGAAGGTAACATGTTCACCATGGCGCCGGAGGAGATGAAGTCCAGGAATGTGGAGCGCATACCGGAGACGCTGGGGGATGCCATTGAGGCGTTTGACGGGGACTGGTTCATGAAGGATGTCCTGGGGGACCATATCTATACCAAGTATCTGGAAGCAAAGGAAAAGGAGTGGCGCGATTTCAGGGCTCAGGTCACTGACTGGGAAGTAAGCGAATATCTTTATAAATATTGACGCCGGTACCGCAATGAGGTTCCGGTCCCAATGCTTGCTTGGAGGTGAGGCATGTGACTAACATTATCGTAGCGTTCTCCAAACCGGAGGATGGAAAGAATATAAAAGGGATTCTGGTGCGTAACGGCTATCAGGTGGTCGCTGTCTGTACATCCGGTTCACAGGCGCTGTCGGCGGCGGAAGGGGTGGGCAGCGGCATCGTGGTGAGCGGCTACCGGTTTGAGGATATGCTGTACGATGAGCTGCGCCAGTATCTGCCGGCAGCATTTGACATGCTTCTCATCTCCTCTCCCAGCCGGTGGGGAGGCCAGGCCCCGGGCAATGTAATCTGCCTTCCCATGCCCCTGAAGGTCCATGACCTTATAAGCACCCTGGAAATGATGGTGCAGGCCCAGGTCCGTTTCCGCCGGAAGATGAAAAACCGGCCCAGGGAGCGGAGCGGCGAGGAACGCAGGCTGATTGACGAGGCAAAGGCGCTGTTGATGGAGCGCAACAATATGACGGAATCAGAGGCTCACAGGTACATCCAGAAGTGCAGTATGGACAGCGGCACCAACCTGGTGGAAACAGCCCAGATGGTTATCAGTTTAATTCATGTGTGAGGTGTGGGAATGAAGTTTACAAAGATGCAGGGGATTGGCAACGATTATGTGTATGTGGACTGTTTTAAGGAACAGGTAAAGGAGCCGGGAAAGGTATCCAGGTTCATAAGCGACCGTCACTTCGGGATCGGGGCGGACGGCCTTATCCTTATCTGCCCGTCCGGGAAGGCGGACTGCAGGATGGAGATGTACAATGCGGACGGTTCCCAGGGAACCATGTGCGGCAACGGGGTGCGGTGTGTGGGGAAGTACGCCTACGACCACGGCCTGGTGCCGGCTGACAGGAGGACCATGACCGTAGAGACGCTGGGCGGGATCAAGACCCTTGAACTGGAGGTGAAGGACGGGAAGGCCATGTCAATCACCGTGGATATGGGAGAGGGGACCCTGACTTCAGACCTTCCTGAGGACATACAGGTGGATGGGAAGGATTACAGGTTTGTGGGCATCGATGTGGGCAATCCCCATGCGGTGTACTATATGGACGGCATTGACAGGCTGGATTTGGAGAAAATCGGCCCTGCCTTTGAATACCATGAGCGGTTTGCGCCGGACCGGGTGAACACGGAGTTCATAGAAGTGGTGGACCGGAAGCATCTCAACATGAGGGTCTGGGAGCGGGGCAGCGGGGAAACCTGGGCCTGCGGCACAGGCGCCACGGCCAGCGTGCTGGCATCCATCCTCATGGGGTATGTGGATGATGAGGCGGAGGTTTCCCTGCGTGGCGGAAAGCTTATGATACGCCTGGACCGCGCCACTGGCCGTCTTTTCATGACAGGCCCTGCGGTGGAAGTATTTAACGGAAGTATTGACATACCGCAGGAAATATATTATGATTGACAAGATGACTTTAATCAGTTAACACTTTAAACTATATGTAATCAATACACTCTCAGGGACCACGGGCACGAAGATGTGCGGTTTGTCTCTGTACAGGCCCTGTGATGGTGGTTATTTGCTGTCCTTTCAGTCCTGTACGGAGCCGGACGGGTTTCCTGGGAGCGTTTACGTTTATGGGAGACACGCCTTAGCACCGGGCACTGGTTCCGGGGAGGCGGGGCAAGGTATCTTCCGGAAAGGACAGGAGGAACACACATGTTCAAGATTAATGAGAATTATTTGAAACTGCCTGGCAGTTATCTCTTTTCAACCATTGGGAAAAAGGTGGCGGCGTATCAGCAGGCCAACCCTGACAAGGCGGTCATCCGCCTGGGAATCGGCGATGTGACCCTGCCCATTGCCCCGGCGGTGGTGGAGGCCATCCACAGGGCGGCAGAGGAGATGGGACGCGCGGAGACATTCCACGGCTATGCACCGGATCTGGGGTATCCCTTCCTTCGGGAGGCCATTGTGGAAAAAGACTACAGGGCCTGGGGCTGTCCGGTGGAGGCAGATGAGATATTTGTTTCTGACGGGGCCAAAAGCGACTGCGGCAACATCCAGGAGATATTCAGCGGGGACAGCAGGATTGCGGTGTGCGACCCGGTGTATCCGGTGTATGTGGATTCCAATGTGATGGCCGGGCGCACCGGTGAATATGATGAAGGCACCGGGATGTGGAGTGATGTCATATACATGCCCTGTACGGAGGAGAATGGATTTTCCCCGGAGCTTCCAAAGGAGACGCCGGATTTGATTTACCTGTGCAACCCCAACAACCCCACAGGGACAACCCTTGACAGGTCACAGCTTAAGGTGTGGGTGGATTATGCCAACCGGGCAGGGGCCGTCATCCTTTATGATGCCGCCTATGAGGCGTATATCTCAGAATCCGGCGTCCCCCACAGTATCTTCGAGATAGAAGGGGCCAGGACCTGTGCCATTGAGTTCCGTTCATTTTCAAAAAAGGCTGGTTTTACCGGCGTCCGTCTGGGCTTTACCGTGGTGCCGAAGGACCTGAAATGCGGGGATGTGTCCCTACATTCCCTGTGGGCCCGCCGCCATGGGACCAAGTTCAACGGAGCGCCCTATATTGAACAGAGGGCGGGAGAGGCAGTGTATTCAGAGGAGGGAAACCGGCAGGTCATGGAGCAGGTTGCCTATTACATGAGGAATGCAAGGACCATCCATGAAGGGCTTAAGGAGGCAGGGTACAGCGTGTACGGAGGCGTGAACTCCCCTTACATCTGGCTTAAGACGGAAAATGGCATGACCAGCTGGGAATTTTTCGATTATCTCCTGGAACAGGCCAATGTGGTGGGAACCCCTGGCAGCGGCTTTGGACCCAGCGGCGAGGGATATTTCCGTCTTACGGCATTTGGAACTTATGAAAATACAGTAAAGGCAGTGGAGAGGTTAAAGGCCCTCAGACAATAACGCTGCCAAGGGAGGAACATAAGAGTATGGATGATATCGACCGCAAGATACTTAAGCTTCTGCAGGCCAATGCAAGGATGTCCCTTAAGACCATTGCAGAGAACACCTTCCTTTCCTCGCCGGCCGTGTCCGCCAGGATTGAGCGGCTGGAGAAGGAAGGAATCATAACCGGCTACCATGCCATGGTGGACCCCATGAAGCTGGGGTACCACATCCTGGCTTTCATCAACCTGGACGTGGTGCCGGAAGATAAGCCCAAATTTTACGCGTATGCGAAGGAAGTGCCCAATGTTTTGGAGTGCAGCTGCGTTACAGGGGATTTTTCCATGCTGATGAAAGTGGCGTTCCAGAGCACCATGGAGCTTGATATGTTCATCGGACAGCTTCAGAAGTTCGGTAAGACGAGCACACAGATTGTATTTTCCACCCATGTGGGTCCCAGGGGAGTGGATGTGGACGAAATTTAGTGTCAACATTTGTCTCACTTTCACATATGGTATAGTGTAGAGTCATATGTGAAGGAGAGTCTGATATGGCAGACATTAAGAGAGTGATTATCGATGCCGGCCACGGCGGTGAAGAACCCGGCGCCATGTTTAACGGGCGGCGGGAAAAAGACGACGCCCTGCGGCTGGCTCTTGCAATAGGGCAGATATTAGAGAATAACGGGGTGGACGTGGTTTATACAAGGACCACGGACGTGTTTGACACGCCCCTTGAAAAAGCGCAGATTGCCAACCGTTCCGGCGCTGATTATTTTGTGTCCATCCACCGCAACGCAATGCCTGTGCCCGGCACGGGAAGCGGGGCAACGGTCCTTGTATATGAGAACGCAGGGGTCCCGGCCATGCTGGCGGAAAATATCCAGCGCAACCTGGTTCAGACCGGCTTTAACGACCTGGGAATCCAGGAGCGTCCGGGCCTGATCGTGCTCAGGCGGACCCAGATGCCGGCCGTGCTGGTGGAGGCGGGATTTATCGATAATCCGGAGGACAACAGATTCTTTGATGAGAATTTTGACGCCATTGCCCAGGCAATTGCGGACGGCATCCTGGAGACCATACGCCAGCAGGAGGAGCAGCGGCCGGAATATTATCAGGTCCAGGTGGGCGCGTTCCGCACCAGGATGCCTGCGGACCGTCTGGTAAATGAACTCCAGGCCAAGGGACTGCCAGCGTTCGTGGTGTATGATGACGGCCTTTATAAGGTCAGGGTGGGCGCGTTCCTCAACATGGATTATGCGGTGCGCATGGAGCGGACCCTCCGTAACCTGGGGTATCCTACGGTGCTTGTGAGGGAGCGGGCTATTTATTGATTGGCTTGTAAGGGAGCGGGCTATTGATTGAATTGTATGGAATGGCAGATGCTGCCGTGAAATGTCTGTATGGCATTTTGCGGCAGCATTTTTTGTAACTGTTTTGTCATGTATGTGCTATAATTTAGTAAAATGATGTGTGTAAGGAGGAAGGTCCATGGGGGACGAGGGAAGGGTAAAGGATGGAAAAAAACGTTTTTTGACCATTAAAAAGGAAATATTCCTGCTCAGTTTTATTTCCCTGTCCATTGTATCGCTGATTTTTGCCTGTGTATTCCTGCGGATCCTGTACACAGCCAATGTGGACAATGCAAGGAATTCCCTGAGGGAGTGCAACAGCCAGATTGTCACCTACACGGAAAGCATGTTCCATGAAAATGCAGCCGTGGTGGGTATCCTGTCCAGGGATGACACGGTTATCCACGGAGGATATGGGAATCCCCAGGCGGTTCTGGACATTTACGGCGCAATCCAGGCGGACAACAGCAATATTACCTACATATATTCGGGATATGAGGACGGAAGCCTGTACATCAGTGATTATGACACGCCTTCCGGCTATTCCCCCATGGACAGGCCCTGGTATGACGCGGCTATGGAAACGGATGGGGTCGCAAGGCTGGCTTACAGTGACGCGGCCACCGGTGAATGGCTGTTCAGCCAGTGTAAGAAGCTGGTGGATCAGGATGGGGAAACCGTGGGCGTTGTGAGCATTGACTGTTCCAATGACAGTATATCCAGGCAGTTAAGCGCCAGATACCAGTATAAGTCCCAGCGCAGCTATATCATGGATATGGATGGAAATGTAATCATCCATCCGGAGGAAAGATATATCGACGATACGCTGATGAACTATATAGACACGTCTGTATGGGAAGCAGTGGTGGAAGGGACCACCAATTACGGTGAATATGAAAAGGACGGGGTCAACGCCATGGCGTACTTTGAACGGATACCGGACACTGGCTTTTTTGTGGCCACCGCCATTGACGCCTCCGAGGTAATCCTTCCGATTGTGCATGGCGTGATACTGTTAGTGGGTCTGGTCGTGTTCATTTCAGTCATCCTTGGATTTGTATTGAGCCGGGTGCTGATATACAGGTTTGCAAGGCCGATCATGGCGCTGCGGGACAGGATTGAAAAGGTAGCGGACGGCTGCCCGGAGGATAATCCTGATCTGGGCTTTACCAATGCGGAGATTAACGGGATTGCTGACAGCATTGAGGTTATTGTCCTGAATATGGGCAAACGGGAGGAGATGCAGAAGGCCGCCGAATACCTGAGTTTCCACGATTCCATGACAGGGATGTATAACAGGCGTTATTTTGCCGAAGAACTGAAGCGCCTTGATACCCCGCGCAATTATCCGCTGTGCGCGGTATGCTGTGATGTGAACGGGCTGAAGCTGGTCAATGACGTGTTTGGCCATGATGTGGGGGACCGGCTGATATGCAGGGTGGCCCGGTGCCTGGAACGCGGTTGCAGGGAGGACGATATCCTGGCGCGGATTGGCGGGGATGAATTTGCCATCCTCATGCCCCGCACCACGGCTGAGGATGCCCGGAAAATCATAAGCCGCATACGTCTGGGGTTTCCCAAGGAGAATATATGCGGGGCAGAGGTTTCGGCTTCCCTGGGCTATGCCGTGAAGGCGGAGGGAACGGAATCCATGGAGGATATCCTGCATAAGGCGGACCGTATGATGTATGAGGAGAAGCTGACGGAGAGCGTACAGATGAAGCGGGACACGGTGGACAATATTATCCGGGCCGCACAGGGGGAGGGCCTGATTACCCGCCTGTCGAGGCCGGAAGAGGAGGTTCTTGGGAAACTGGCAGAAGCCCTGTGCCCGGACTCTGCTGCTTTGTTAAAACAGGGTTACCAGCTTCGCAGGATTGGCATGTGTAGCCTGTTCCGGCCGGGCGGCCCGGATAAGGACGGGATGGACCGGGGACATACGGAACATGCTTACCGTCTCCTGTCTTCCCTGGAGGAATACAGGAATATAGCGGCCTGCCTGCTCCACTATACGGAGCATTGGGACGGCAGCGGATGGCCGGTAGGCCTGGCTGGCAGGGATATTCCCCTGCTCTCCCGTATCATCGCGGCGGCTGACGCATATTTTGCTTCAGGGGAGGATGGAGGTGTGTTTGAGGAGAACGCTTCCTGGTATGATCCGGATATCGTGGGGGTCCTGCTGAGGATTATGGGGGAGCAGGGGCAGTAAGGATAGAGGGAAAGGAAAATCGGCGCCGGTCTGCATGGCCTTGAGGAAAGGATGCAGGCCGGCGTTTTGTTTTATTGGTTCAATCCTTCTAATAATGATTGTGCAATCTGATGATTACAGCCCCCCTGGATGGCGGGATTTAGATAAAAATTGACATGGGGATTTTTGTGTGATATTTTGTATGATGCCACATGTTATGTGGATAGTGTCATTTACAGATGGTACAGATGGGATGAACCTGTTGGGAAAGGAGATGGCTTATATGAAAATCAAGGAAGTCAACACGTATTTTGTCCGTCCGCGCTGGGGATTTGTGGAAATCATCACGGACGAAGGGTTAAGCGGCTGGGGGGAGGCTGTGTTAGAGGGGCATGCAGGCACGGTTCTGGCCTGCGTACATGAGATGGAGGATTATCTGATCGGGGCGGATCCTGCCAATATTGAGGATATCTGGACCGTCCTGTACCGGGCCGGCTTTTACCGGGGAGGAGGCGTGCTGATGAGCGCTATCTCCGGCATCGACCAGGCTTTGTGGGATATCAAGGGGAAATACTTTAACGCGCCTGTCCATCAGCTGATGGGTGGGAGCTGCAGGAATAAGATGCGCGTATATTCCTGGATTGGCGGCGACAGGCCCTCGGACGTGGGGGCGGCGGCCAGGGAGAAGATGGAGGCAGGATTCACGGCAGTGAAGATGAATGCCACGGAGGAACTGCAGTTCATTGACAGCTATGATAAGATTGACGCGGTGCTTGAACGGGTGGATGCAATCCGCGCAAGCTGCGGGAAGGATTTCGGCATTGCCGTTGATTTCCATGGCCGTGTGCACAAGCCCATGGCTAAAATCCTGGCTAAGAAGCTGGAGGTTTACGACCCCATGTTCATCGAGGAGCCGGTGCTCTGCGAGAACATGGAAAGCTTCCGGGAGATTGCGGCTGCCTGCCAGATCCCCATTGCCACCGGGGAGAGGCTGTATTCCAGATGGGACTTCAAGCGCCTGTTTAAGATGGGAGGCGTGGATATCATCCAGCCTGACCTGTCCCATGCAGGAGGCATCACGGAGGTAAAGAAGATTGCATCCATGGCCGAAGCCTATGATGTGGCCCTGGCCCCCCACTGTCCATTGGGGCCCATCGCCCTCAGCTCCTGCCTGCAGGTGGATGCCACCTGCTACAACGCGGTCATCCAGGAACAGAGCATGGGAATCCACTATAATGTGGGCAGGAGCGTGCTGGATTATGTGGATAACCCGGAGGATTTCCAATTTGTGGACGGTTTTGTCAAGCTTCCCACAAGGCCGGGACTTGGCGTTGCGGTCAATAAGGAGTTGGTCCTTGAGGAGAACCGGACGCCCCATAACTGGAAGAACCCGGTCTGGAGGCATGCGGATGGCTCCGTGGCTGAGTGGTAACGGGGAATAGGGCATGAAGGGGATATTACATATCTGGAAACGGCAGACATTCGCCAGGCAGCTTACCATGGTCTTCATGGGGGTATTCCTGTTCCAGCTGGTCATCGTACAGGGACTCAGCAGTTCCTATATGCGCAGGTTCATGAAGGAGAAGATTGAGGAATCCTACCAGAATTCCCTGCGCCAGACCACCCTGAACCTGGATACCTCCTTAAAGGGCTATAAGAAGGCCATAGACGAATTGTTCCGGGACACGGATTTCATAATGGCGGTCAATGCGCTTAACAGCATGAATGAGGAGAATGAGTGGAAGATCAAGTCTGAACTGGATAAAACCATGAAGGAATTCCTGACCTACCGTTCGGAGGTGCGCAGCATGTCCATCCGCACCATTTCGGACATCAGTTACGGCTATGACCGCCAGGAGGTGGAACTGCTCAATCCCAAGATATCCGGCCTGCACCAGCGGTATTTCAGCCAGGGGATTTTTGAGGACAACGGGGGGCTTAAGGGGAAATGGATGCCCACCCAGTACCTGGACCGGAAGGGGACCCGGGAATACTATGTGTATTCCTACGGCAAGCAGATCATGGATTACTACACCAACCGCCAGGTGGGGACGGGGATAGTCAGCATTGAGGAAAGCGTGTTAAGCGAGATATGCGCCAACGGACAGGTAAGCGGGGACAGGGACATCAATTACCTGCTGATCACGGATGCGGACGGCAGGATCATTTCCCACTATGATAAGGACGTCATAGGCAATCTGGTGGACGGATACTTTGAGGAGGCGGACAGGAAGGATCCGGACAGCCCCCATATGGTGCTTATGGAGGAGGTCCCGTCCACCGGATGGAGGATGTACAGCGTGCTGGATGAGAATTATGTCTATCACAGGCTGTATGAAATCCAGAAGACCGTGCTGGCCGTTTCTTTCCTGCTGGCCCTGGCCGTGCTAGCGGCCGTACTGTACGTGTCTAAGAAAATGTCTAAATATATCACGGATATCGTCAATACGATGAACAAGGTCCAGGGCGGCAAGCTGAACGCAAAGGTGGGAATCCACCGGGATGAGAAAAATGAAATCAGCCAGATTGCCACCCATTTCAACATCATGATGAACACGGTCAATGAACAGATGCAGATGGTGAAGGAGTCGGGAGTCAGGGAAAAGGAGGCGGAAATCAGGGCGCTGGAAGCCCAGATCAACCCGCATTTCATCTACAATACCCTGGATTCCATCAACTGGCTGGCCATTGAGAATGACCAGAAGGAAATCAGCAGCATGCTGAGTAAATTTGCCCAGATACTCCGTTACCAGATCCAGCAGAGCAACCAGATTGTCATGATTTCAGAGGAACTATCCTATCTGGAGCGGTATTTATACCTTCAGAAGGTACGTTTCATGGACAGCTTTGAGTACGTCATAGAGTGCCAGGAGTCGGTGAAGACCTGCAAGATCCACAAGATGATATTCCAGCCCTTCATTGAGAATGCCATCCTTCACGGGATGGCGGATGTGGAGCACGGAGGACTGCTTAAGGTCCAGATACGGGAACAGGATGAGGAGCGCCTGGCCTTCATCATCAGCGACAACGGACTGGGCATGTCCAAAGAACAGATTGACGCTGTTTTTGTCCGCAGGATGAATCCGGGTAATTCCATCGGCGTTCTGAACGTGCTGGCAAGGCTGGATTTGTATTATGGGACCGCCTACTCCATCCATGTGGAGAGCGGTGAGGGGAAAGGAACCACCATTGAAACCGTGATACCCAGGCAGTGCATGAGGCCAGGTCAGGAGGAGATTCGTGAAAATACTGATAGTGGAAGATGAATGGAAGACATTAAAAGGATTATCAAACCTGATTGCGGAGCTGGGAGGGGAGTACGAGATGACCGGCCAGGCCAGAAGCGGGGAAGAGGGAATCCGTATGGCAATGGAACTGCACCCGGACATCATCATTACGGATATCCGGATGAACGGCATGACCGGGCTGGAAATGATTAAGGCGCTGAATGAGGAAAAGCTGGACTGCCGCTATATCATCCTCAGCGGCTATGCGGAATTCCAGTACGCCAAAGAGGCCATCAGCCTGGGCAGCATGGATTATCTGCTAAAGCCGATCACAAAGGAAATCCTGGAGGAATCCCTGCGCAAGGTTAGGACAGCCATTGAGGAGGAGGCCCAGAATATCAGGACCTCATCCATGGACACGGAACAGATCCTGGAGCGGGCGCTGTTCATGCAGGGATTCTCCGGGTCCAAATTCGAGGATGAGTGGAAGAAACGGTTCACGTCCCGGGAGATGGACTTCCTTCTCCTCATACGGGGTGAGAACCGGGTGGTACAGGCCGACTGGGAGCGGATCGTGGCGGAGCTGGTACAGGCGGTGCCGGGAATTGAAGCCTGCGTGTGCCGGGAAGCGCGCCACAAGGAAAATTATATCCTGCTGCGTGGGTACGAGGAGGGAATCAACGAGAGGCTGAACCCGGCTGTAAGGCGGTGCAGGGAGCAGGTTAACCCTTATCTGGTTTTTGCAGGGGCCTGCCTTAAGGGGACGGATGAGATAAAGGCAAAGAGGGAACGGCTCCTTGATATGACCAACTGGAACCTTTCCGTGGGGGAACCGGTGGTCCTTACGGAGGAGGTGATAAGCCGGATTGAGACACAGAAATTCAGCTATCCATCGGAACTTGAGAGGAAGATCATCACCTGCATCAATGAGGGGGATATATTGCCGGTGGAAGGGTATCTGGAAGAATTCCTCCTGTATCTCAAGCAGAAGGTTTACTCCTACACGGATATCCGGGAAGCCCTTATCTGCCTGACGGCCGCTGTCCTGTACGCCATACGGAGGGCCAGCTACGGGCTGTATGAGAATATCAGCAACCTGAATATCCTGGAGTGGGTGAGGGACAGCCTGTTTCTGGAACATTATCCCCAGCTTATCCTGAACGTGCTGATGCAGTATGAACAGTATACCAGGAATCTCAGGTCCGGCAACCACCCGATCATCAACCAGGTGCTTAAAATCATGGACAGGGAGTACAAAAGCGACCTGCCCTTAGATGAGATGGCGCAGCGCATGAATGTGACGCCGGAATACCTGAGCACCCTGTTCATGAAGGAACTGGGGATTAAGTATACCACCTACCGGGCCCAGATACGCATTGACGTGGCCAAACGCCTGCTCAGTGAGGGAAAGCTCAAGATTTATGAGGTGGCCGAGGCCAGCGGCTTTCCGGATGTGAAATATTTCACGAAAGTATTTAAGAAATATACGGGGGTCAGCCCGGGGGAATATATCCGGACGAATGGGAAAAATCAGTTTAAGAATTGACACTTTTATTAAAACAGTCAAATTTACGGTGTATGGATTACATGATATGCTTATCTCATCAAATGAGATGGCTCTTGTTGTTAGGAACATGTATCCTGGGAATAGAAAGGACCTGTCTTATGGCAGGTCTTTTTATTGGGGAAATCCCCCGGGGCGTGAATGGGTGACCGGACCCGTCCCGGCTACGGCCCAGAGAAAAAAGGAGGAACAGACGTGAAGAAAAGAAACCTTGTAAAGAAAATGACAGCTTTGGTATTGACAGGGACCATGATGGCGTCACTGGCAGCGTGCGGAGGAGGACAGGGAGCAGCCGCAGGCGGCGGGACGTCCGGGGGCACGGAAAACACAGTTAAGGCGGCAGAGGGCGCGGATACCGCGGCCCCGTCCGGGGAAAAGACAAAGATTACCTACTGGGCACCGTTCTCAGGCGGGGACGGCGATATCATGACGGCCCTTGTGGATGAGTTCAATGCCCAAAGCCCCACCACGGAAGTGGAATTCATGATCATCAAATCAGAGGAATACTATACCAAGCTGCTGGCAGCCATGACTTCTGATTCCGCTCCCACGGTTGCGGTCAACCATATTACCAGGATTAAGGAATATGTGACCGATGAACTGCTGGAACCCTTGGACAGCCTGGCCGCAGATGCTTCCGTGGACTGGACCGGGTTTACGAAACGGCTTCAGGAAGCGTCCCAGGTGGATGGAACCCACTACTGCATGCCCATGGATACCCATCTGCTGCTGATGCATTTTAACACGGATGAATTTGGGAAGATGGGCCTTTTGGAAGATGACGGGACAGTGGTTGTGCCGGATGGGGAAGAGGCGTTCTTTGAATATTTTGAGAAAGTAAAGGCGGACAGCGGCAAGATGCCTCTGTCAGGAACCTCCATGAACGGGCTTCCCATGTATGTGTGGTACACCCTGCTGACCCAGTTCGGCGGCGATGTGTGCGATGCCGACGGCAAGACGGCCACCCTGGACAGCGATGCCAACAGGAAGGCGCTGGAAATCATGATGCGTATGGTGGACAGTGAGATATGGCCCAAGAACCAGAAGAACGGCGCGGAATTGTTTACCGGCAACGTTGCGGTGGCCACCATCAACGGTGACTGGGCAATCCCCACCTTTGAGGGAACCAATGGTCTGAACTTCGTGTCCATGTCATTCCCGCAGTTAGGTACCACCAAATCCGTTTATGCGGATTCCCATACCCTGGTGATGCCTAAGAATGCCAACCTTACGGACGCGGAAAAGACATCTGCCATGGAATTCATGAAATGGATTACGGATAACACAGGCAAATGGGCCAAGTCCGGCCATATTCCCAGCAGGACCTCGGTCATGGAATCCGAGGAATTCAAGGCCCTTCCCTACAGGGAAAACTATGCGGATTCCGCTAACTATGCAAAATTCTATCCTCAGGTATGCGGCGTGGCCGGACTTACGGAGATGACCTACAGGGAACTGGCTGCCATGATTGCAGGGGAGCAGGACGTGCAGGCTACCATGGACCATATGCAGGAACAGTTCCAGGAAATCCTGGATTCCTATAACAGATAGGACGGCGGGGATACGGAAATACCGGGTTAGGAAAATATATTTTTTGAGGCTGCTGCAGGTAATACTGCGGCAGTTTTAAAAAACAGGCGGCGAGGGAACTTAACAGCAATGAAATCGGAGGCATTCCATGGATAAGTCATATCAATCAATCAAACGGAAGAATGCGGTGAGGGAGAACATAACGGCGTGGTGCTTTATCATCCCGTTCCTGCTCTTTTTCCTGTGCTTTCTCCTGTATCCCATCCTTAAGGGCATGAAACTCAGCCTTTTTGATGCGACGCTGGGCGGCAGGACATTTTTTACCGGCATCCAGAATTACGCTGCGATGTTTCAGGACAAAGGGTTCTGGCAGGCCATGTTCAACACCTTGTTTTTTGTGGTAATCTCCACGCCTACGATTGTCCTGGTAGGTTTTATCTTTGCAATGTTCATCAACTCCAGGTTAAAGGGCACCATATTCATCAGGACCTGCTTTTTCTCTCCCTATGTGCTGTCCATGTCCGTGGTGACCGGCCTTTGGATCTTTATTTTCCAGCCTTACACCGGCCTTGTGACACAGCTTACCAATGTACTGGGCATTGGGGAAATGTACTGGCTCAATACGAAATGGCTGGTATGGCTGGCTATCCTGATTACTACTGTGTGGTGGACCGTTGGATTTAACATGATCCTTTTCCTGGCAGGGCTTCAGGATATACCGGAAGACATCTACGAGGCAGCCAGGATTGACGGGGCCAATTCACGGCAGATGCTGTTTTCGGTCACGGTTCCCATGTTAAAGGACACCACGGTCCTGGTAATCATGCTCCAGACCATTGCCTCCTTTAAACTGTTCGGGCAGACCTACCTGATGGCGGGAGGCGGTCCCGGTACCCATACAAGGACCATTGTGCACTACATCTATGAGACAGGCTTTACAAACCGGAGGATGGGACGGGCGGCAGCCATGTCCGTTGCGTTTTTTGTGATGGTGTTCATCATCACCATGCTGCAGAACAAAGTCCTGGGCAGGAAAAAAGATTGAGAAGGAGGAAACCCATGAAGACAAAGAAAAAAATGACCGTGGGAAGGGCTGCTTTATATATTATCGTCTATATTGCGGCATTGTTTTGGATTTTCCCGGTAATCTGGATGCTGGTTTCATCGCTGAAACCCTATGGGACCCCTGTCAGCATCCTGTCCAAGGTGCTGTCCGGTGTGTTCTCACTGGATAATTACGCAGTGGTTGCCAAAAAGGCGCCGATCATCAAATGGATTTTTAACAGTGCCTCCGTTGCCATTGCGGTTACCATAGGCACCCTGATGCTGACTTCCCTGGCGGCCTACGCCATTTCAAAATTGAAGTTTAAAGGGCGAACCGCCATTTTCCTCCTTATCACGGCCGGAATGATGGTGCCCATTGAATCCATCATCATACCGCTGTACCAGGAGATGGCGGAACTTAAGCTTCTCAATACATATGTGGGTCTGATGTGCCCCAGCCTGGCGGCCCCCATCGGCGTGCTGATCATGAAACGGTGTTATGACGGCATTCCCGATGAGCTGATAGAAGCAGCGGTATTAGACGGGGCCAATGCCTTTGAGCGTTGGTGGAATATCTGTATTCCGGTATCCAAATCATCCATGGCAGCCGTGGGGATATTCACATTCACCAATTCCTGGAATAATTTCCTCTGGCCCTTTTTATCCATCACATCGGAGAAAATGATGACCCTGCCTGTGGGAATCCCCCAGTTCCAGGGGGCGAACCTTTCGGAATTCACACTGCCCATGACGGCCAGCGTGATTGCCTCCGTACCGGCCATCATCGTATTCCTCATATTCCAGAAGCAGATCATCCAGGGAATTGCCATGACCGGAATTAAGGGATAATCATGGTTTAGGGTTATAGTTATAAGGCGTGACCGGGCGGGGCGGTTGTTCCGGCACGCCGCAGGAAGGAGATAACAGTTTGAAAAAGGCAGATATGACGGTAGACCGTCTGAATATCATTTCAACCATTGATGACCGCATCTACGGTTCCTTCATCGAACATCTGGGGAGGGCTGTGTACAACGGGATATATGAGCCGGGCCATCCCCTGGCGGACGAAGATGGGTTCCGCAGGGATGTGATCCAGCTGGTGAAGGAACTGCATGTCCCTGTCATACGGTATCCGGGGGGCAACTTTGTATCCGGCTTTAACTGGGAGGACAGCGTGGGTCCTAAGGAACAGCGCCCGGCCCGGCTGGACCTGGCCTGGTTTACCACGGAGACCAATGAAGTGGGGCTTCAGGAATTTGACGGCTGGCTTAAGAAAGTGGATTCAGAACTGATGCTGGCAGTGAACCTGGGAACCCGGGGAGCGGACGCGGCCAGGAACCTGGTGGAGTACTGCAACCATGGGAAAGGCAGTTACTGGAGCGACCTTCGAAGGTCCCATGGGAAAGAAGAACCCTATAACGTGAAGACCTGGTGCCTGGGCAATGAGATGGACGGCCCGTGGCAGATGGGACACAAGACGGCATATGAGTACGGGCGGCTGGCCAATGAGACGGCCAAGATGATGAAATGGGTGGACCCCTCCATTGAACTGGTGGCCTGCGGCAGCTCCAAGATGGTGATGCCCACCTTTGCGGACTGGGAGGCAACGGTGCTGACAGAGTGTTACGATGAAGTGGATTACCTGTCCCTGCATAATTACTGGGGTAATTATGACGGCGATACACAGTCCTACCTGTCAGGAGGCGTCCTGATGGATGATTTCATACGGTCCGTCACGGCTATCTGTGATTACGTGAAGGCAAAGAAGCGTTCAAGGAAAACCATCAACCTTTCCTTTGATGAGTGGAATGTATGGTACCACACCAAGGAAAGCGACAAGAAGATTGAGCACTGGATACAGGCGCCGCCCAGACTGGAGGATATCTATAACTTTGAGGACGCCCTGGTGGTGGGAGGGCTGCTGATTTCCCTCCTAAAGAATTCCGACCGTGTGAAGATGGCCTGTCTGGCCCAGCTGGTCAATGTGATTGCGCCGATCATGACTGAGACAGGGGGGAAGGCGTGGAAGCAGACCATATATTATCCATTCTATTACACCAGCCTTTATGGCCGTGGAACCGCGTTAAAGGTGAACATGGACTGCCCCAGATACGACTGCAGGCAGTACACGGATGTGACTGTATTAGACGCGGTGGCTGTGGCGGATGAAGGGGAAGGCACGGTAACCTTGTTCGTGCTCAACCGCAGCATGGAGGAGGATATCGCCCTTTCCTGTGATTTAAGAAGCGTGAAGGCTGAGTCCTGTCTCTGCCATACGGCCCTTGAAGGTTACGGATATGAGGAAGCCAATTCGGCCCTGGAACCGGACCGGGTGGCGCCGTCCCCTAAACCTACGGACATCCTGGCGCAGGGACGGCTGGAAGTGGTGATACCCAGGTCTTCCTGGCACATGTTCCGTTTCCGTACGAAAGGATGACCGATATGGGAGCACATACAGATCAGCCGGATATACCTAAGAATGAATATCCCAGGCCCCAGTTCAGGCGGCAGGACTGGATGAACCTGAACGGGAAATGGGAGTTTGGTTTTGATGACAAGGATGCGGGGAAGAGGGAAAAATGGTATCTGTCCCACCCCTTTTCCAGGCAGATCACAGTCCCGTTCGCGTACCAGACAGAAATGTCCGGGATCCATGACACGGGATTCCACGATGTGGTCTGGTACCGCCGCAGCATTGACGGACGGGCATTGGAACCGGGGAAGCGCTACATACTTCATTTCGGGGCCTGCGATTACAGGACCGAGGTCTGGGTCAATGGGGAATGGGCCGGCGCCCACGTGGGCGGACATTCGTCCTTTTCCTTTGAAATCACGGATTTCCTCAGGGATGGGGAGAATGTCCTGGTGGTCCGGGCCGGGGACGATTCAAGGAACCTGGAACAGCCCAGGGGCAAACAGTACTGGAAACAGGAGTCCGCATCCATTTTCTATACCCGCACAACCGGGATCTGGCAGACCGTGTGGCTTGAACCGGTGGGAAGCCAGTTCATCCGGCAGGTGTGGATGACGCCGGATGTGGACCGGAAGATGATTGGCATGGAAATCCTTCTGGACCAAAAAACAGAGGCCAGGCTGCAGGTGGAGATTACATACCAGGGAACCAGGATGGTCTGCGATACCGTCACCGTCCTCAATGGGAAGGCGGTCCGGGAGTGGAAGCTGGACCAGAACCTGAACTTGGAATGGGAACACAAATCCTATGAGTGGACGCCGGAACATCCGGTCCTGTTCGATGTCCATTATAAGCTGGAAAGCCAGGGGACGGCAGTGGATGAGGTGGATTCCTATTTTGCCATGCGCAAGGTCAGCGTGGAGAATGGGACATTTCTCCTGAATAACCGTCCTTATTATCAGAAAATGCTGCTGGACCAGGGATACTGGCGCGGTTCCCTGATGACGGCGCCCGACGATGAGGCCCTGATAAGGGATATCACCCTTTGCAAGGAAATGGGATTCAACGGGGTGAGGAAGCATCAGAAGGTGGAGGAGGAGCGGTTCCTGTACTGGGCCGACAAACTGGGATTTCTGGTATGGGAGGAGTGCGCCAATGCCTATCTCTATTCCAGGGAATATATAAAACAGATGATTCCTGAATGGATGGAAATCGTGAAGCGGGATTATAACCATCCGTGCATCGTTGCATGGGTCCCGCTCAATGAGTCCTGGGGCGTGGACAACATCATGTACCGTGAGGAGGAACAGGCCCACAGCACATGCATGTACTATCTGACCAGATCCATGGATTCCACCAGGATGGTCATTTCCAATGACGGATGGAACCACACAAAGTCGGATCTGCTCACCATCCACGATTATACTTGTGACCCGGCGGTATTAAAGGAACGGTACGGGAACCTGGAATGCCTGCTTTCCTCCATGCCCGCGAACAGGACCCTGTTTGCCCATGGATATGGGTATGAAGGCCAGCCGGTCATTGTGTCGGAATTCGGAGGCGTGGCCTACAGGCTTAATCAGGATGAGGGCTGGGGGTATGCTGTGGCTGAAAGCGGGGAGGAATTCCTGAAGGAATATGAGGGATTGATTGCCGCCCTGGCCGCATCACCTCTGGTACAGGGCTTTGTGTATACCCAGCTGTGTGATGTGGAGCAGGAGATAAATGGGCTTCTGACCTATGACAGGGAGCCGAAGGTGCCGGTGGAAACGATACGCAAGGTGAATCTCCAATGCTTTCTTCAGAAGAAGTAAGGGACACCGCCGGATGACGGGGATATATGACAGGAATTTTAAGACAGGCTTCATGCCTGTCGGGAAGGGAAGGACAGGGTAATGAAGGGAATTGTTTATGAAGGACCGAATATCCTTAGTTTAAAGGAAGTGGGTGACGTAAGTCCGGGGCCGGGAGAGGTAAAGCTCAGGGTCAGGGCATGCGGTATCTGCGGAAGTGATGTACACGGTTATCTGGGCATCACAGGCAGAAGGCTCCCGCCCATGATGATGGGCCATGAATTTGCCGGGGAGGTGGCAGAGCTGGGCCAGGGAGTGGACCAGTGGAAGAAAGGGGACCGGGTTGCCGTCTATCCCGTGGATTTCTGCGGCCACTGTGAAATGTGCAGGAAGGGCGATGTCCACCTCTGCCTGAATAAGCGGGCATTTGGGGTTCTGGATGTGGACGGGGCGTTTGCAGAGTATATCTGTGTTCCTGCAAAGTGCTGTTTCCGGGTAGCGGACCAGATACCCTATTCAATCGGCACCCTGATGGAACCGCTGGCAGTGTCTTACCGGGGCGTGGAACACGCCGGGGATTTAACGGGCAGGACGGTCCTCATCGTGGGCGCAGGTACCATCGGGCTGCTGGCCCTGGCATGTGTGAAAATGAAAGGCGCTGCCAAGATCATCCTGTCGGATTTAAGCGATTACCGCCTTGGGATTGCCAGGGAGATGGGGGCGGATGTGACCGTCAATCCGGGCAGCGGTGACTGGAAGGCACAGATACTTGCAGAGACCGGGGGAAAGGGCGTGGATGTGGCCATCGAGGCGGTGGGGGCCGCTCCCACGGTGCAGCAGGCCATGGCGGCATTGCGGTTTGGGGGAAGGGCCATCTGGATCGGCAACAACAAACCATTTGTGGATGTTAACATGCAGGAAATCGTTACAAGGGAACTGTCCATCCAGGGGTCGTTCCTGTACGGTTATGAAGAGTTCAAGACCGTGGTGGGGCTTGTGAACCAGGGCAGGATCCATGTGGCCCCGCTCATAAGCAAGGAAGTCAGCATGGAGGAAACGCCGGCTTATTTTGAAAAACTGGCAAAGGACCCGGGCAGCCTGATTAAAGTGGTAATGGTGGATTAGGAGGAATCTGTGATGGAATATGATGATAAACTGATAAAGGATTTAGAGGACAAGGCGCAGAAGCTGAGAAGGGACGTGGTAATCAGCATTGGCGTGGGAGTGGCCGGACATATCGGAGGTTCCAACTCCTCTGCGGACATTGTGGCCGCGCTGTATTTCCATAAAATGAGACATGACCCCAAACATCCGAAGTGGAGGGAAAGGGACCGGTTCCTGCTCAGCAAGGGACATGTGGGAATCCTCCAGTATGCGGCATTGGCGGAGTGCGGGTATTTTCCGGTGGAGGATTTAAAGCATACCAAGGAAATCGGCTCCTACCTGCAGGGACATCCGGATGTGCAGAAAACCCCGGGCATCGAGGCCGGAACCGGTTCCCTGGGGCAGGGGCTTTCCATTGGCCTTGGCATGGCCCTGGGCCTTAAGCTGGACCGCTTGGACAGCAGGACGTATGTGCTGGTTGGGGACGGGGAGATTGCCGAAGGCCAGATATGGGAAGCGGCCATGGCGGCCAGCGCATTTAAGGCCGATAACCTGGTGGCCATTGTGGACAGGAACCGGCTTCAGGCCAACGGAAGGACGAAGGAGCGGTTTGACACAGGGGATATCATGGCCAAATTCTTGAGTTTTGGCTGGCATGTGATTGAAATCAACGGACATGACATGAGGGAAATCCTGAATGCCCTGGACGAAGCGGAAACCGTGAAGGGGGTGCCGACGGCCATCATAGCCAACACGGTCAAGGGAAAGGGCGTCAGCTTTGCGGAAAACGTGGTGGGATACCACAACGGTATGCTGACAGAGGAAACTTACAGACAGGCGCTTTTGGAATTATCCGCACAGGAACAGGAGGCATAGGCATGGGCTATACAAATCAGAGAATTGCATATGGCAATACATTAGTGGAACTGGGAAGGCAGGATGAGCGGATCGTGGTGCTGGACGCGGATCTGGGCGCCTCCACCATGGGGAAGCTGTTTGAGGCGGAATTTCCCCAGAGACACTTTGAGATGGGGATTGCGGAGGCCAACATGACCAGTGTGGCGGCAGGACTGGCGCAGACAGGGAAAATCCCGTTTACCAATTCCTTTGCAGTGTTTGCAGGAGGGCGCGCCTATGACCAGATACGCCAGACCATTGCAATCGGGAAACTGAATGTGAAAATCTGCGGCTCCTCCTCCGGTTTATCGGATTTTGGGGACGGCGCGACCCACCAGTGTGTGGAGGATTTGGCAGTCTTCCGGGCAGTGCCCAACATGACGGTCATCTGTCCGGCTGACGCCAATGAGACAGTGGAGGCGGTAAAGGCCATGGCTGCCATGGACGGCCCATGTTATCTGCGTCTGAACCGGAATGACTATCCCAATGTGACAAAGGAAGGGGAGAAATTCACCATCGGCGTGCCAACCGTATTAAAGGAAGGGACGGATGTGGCCCTGTTCGCCACAGGATACATGGTGGGGCTGGCCATGGAGGCTGCAGAGGAACTGGAAGGCGCTGTTTCCGTCAGGGTCATCAACGTGTCCACCATCAAGCCCATGGACGCTGAGGCCGTGAGGAAGATGGCGGAAGGCTGCAGGGCAGTGGTGACGGCAGAGGAACACAATGTAAGGGGCGGCCTTGGAAGCGCACTGGCAGAAGTCCTCTGCTGGGAGCCAAAACCCATGAAAATGGTGGGAATCCAGGATACCTTCGGGTGCAGCGGACACAATTACCAGGAGGTACTGGAGTACCATGGGCTGACAAAGTCAGCCATTGCAGAGGCGGTCAGGGAGATGGCAGGCATATAGGCGTCCGGGGACAGCAGACGTGCGTGCGGCCGGGGACGGCGGATATATAAGCGGTTAGGAATAATAAGCGGTTAGGAAAAGAGAGAGGAGCAAAGGACGATGAAAATCGGATTTATCGGTTTGGGAATCATGGGAAAACCCATGGTCAGGAACCTGTTAAAGGCAGGACATGAATTAATCGTATACGATGTGGTGGAATCCAACATGGATGAGGTGGTAAAGGACGGCGCGAAGGCGGCTTCCTCCTCAAAGGACGCAGCCGCCCGGTGCGGCCTGGTCATCACCATGCTGCCCAATTCACCCCATGTAAAGAGCGTGGTGCTGGGAACGGACGGGGTCCTTGAAGGCGCTGTTCCGGGAACCATCCTGGTTGACATGAGTTCCATCGCGCCCCTGGCTTCCCAGGAAATATGCCGGGAATGTGCAAAAAAGGGCATAAGGATGATAGATGCGCCGGTGTCGGGAGGGGAACCAAAGGCTGTGGACGGAACCCTGTCCATCATGGCGGGCGGTGATAAAGAGGTATTTGACCAGGTCTATGACGTGCTCATGACCATGGGGGCCAGTGCGGTCCACTGCGGGGATATCGGCGCAGGGAATACCACCAAGCTGGCGAACCAGGTAATCGTGGCCCTTAACATTGCGGCTGTATCCGAGGCATTCATGCTGAGTACCAGGGCCGGTGTGGACCCGGTTAAGGTATTTGAGGCCATCAAAGGCGGGCTGGCCGGTTCCACGGTCATGAATGCCAAAGTTCCCATGATTACGGACGGCAATTTCAAACCGGGATTCAAGATTGACCTCCATATCAAGGATCTGGGCAATGCCCTGGAAACCGGCCACGGAGTCGGCGCCCCCCTTCCCCTAACCTCCCAGGTGATGGAGATGATGCAGAACCTGCACGCGGACGGACTGGGGGAGAATGACCACAGCGCCATTGCAAGATATTATGAGAAGCTGACGGGAACGGAAATCCGCGTCTGATATGGCGGGGATAAAAAAGGATGGGGGATATCCCTCCCATGTCCTTACCAGTTCCAGCGCCCGTACCGCAGCGTGACAGCCCCGATGGTCTGAAGCAGTTCCTTTGTGACCTGGCCGGGGAGGAGCCTCCATTTCCAGTTTGCGCCTACTGTGGAGGGAGTGTTGACGCGGCAGTCATTGTCCAGTCCCATGTAGTCCTGAAGGGGGATGATGCACAGCCGGGCCTGGCTGCGCATGATCAGGCTGATGAAGGACAGATATAATCTGTTTTCCGGCGTATGGGAATCGCACAGATAGTCCCTGGCAAGCGTTTGCTCCGCGGGCGTGATGGAGTTAAACCACCCCGTGATGGTTTCATTGTCATGGGTACCTGTGTAGGCCACACAGTTTTCAGGATAGTTGTGGGGCAGATAATCGCTGGCGCAGCCTGAATCCCTGGAGTCAAAGGCAAATTCCAGCACTTTCATGCCAGGGAAGGAACAGTCCTTAACCAATTGGCGGACCGAGTCCGTCACATACCCAAGGTCCTCGGCGATGATTTCCTTTTCGCCCAGGGCCTGTTTTACTGCATGGAAGAACCCGATGCCAGGCCCCTGTTCCCAGTGGCCCCCGATGGCTGTGTCAGAGCCTGCCGGGATGGAGTAGTATTCGTCAAATCCACGGAAATGGTCAATCCTCACCACATCATACAGCCTATAGCAGTAGGACAGGCGGCTGATCCACCACTGGTAACCGGTCTGCCTGTGATAGTCCCAGCGGTAAAGCGGATTGCCCCAGAGCTGGCCCGTGGAGGAGAAGCCGTCCGGCGGACAGCCGGCAACAGCAGTGGGGACATTGTCCCGGTCCAGCTCAAACAGTTCAGGATGCGCCCAGGCATCGGCGCTGTCCATGGCCACATAGATGGGGATGTCGCCTACAATGCGGATGCCGTTATGGTTGGCATAGGATTTTAGCTTATTCCATTGCCGGATGAATTTAAACTGGAGATATTCATGGAACTCAATGTCATAATACAGTTCCCTCCGATAGTAGTCCAGGGCATTCTGCCAGCGCAGGCGGATATCCTCTGCCCACTGTGTCCATGGTTTTCCGTCAAATCTGGATTTTACGGCCATGAACAGGGCGTAGTCTTCAAGCCACCACTTATTATCGGCTGAAAACTGTTTAAATTCCTCATCCTGGCTGATGTTGCTGCGCTCATAGGCAAGGCGCAGGAGGGGGAAACGTTCCTTATATATCTTTGCATAGTCCACGGCCCCGGGATGCGCCCCAAAGTCAGCGCTTTCACATTCCTTTCTGGTCAGCACCCCTTCCTCAATCAAATCCTCCAGGCTGATGAAATATGGATTCCCGGCAAAGGTGGAAAAGGACTGGTAGGGGGAATCGCCATAGCTTGTGGGACCCAGGGGAAGGATTTGCCAGCAGGACTGGCCGGCCTGTTTCAGCTGGTCCACGAATTCGTAGGCTTCCTTTGAGAAACAGCCGATTCCATATCTGGAAGGCAGGCTGGCAATGGACAGTAAGATTCCGCTTTCTCGTTTCATTTTCTATATACTCCTTTTCATGGGCAATGATGCCCTGGTTCATATTCCACGATGATTCCATAGTGGTCCGACACGATTGGCTCATAGGAGCCGTTAAATATGACGCGGGAGGACCGGACCGGGACCTTGCGGCTGGTCCAGATATAATCAATGCGCATACCGGAAACATCCCCCTGTTCCCTCCAGCCGTCAATGGCATGGCCCACCGTGATCCCGCTGTCTTTGCTGCCAGCCAGTTCGTAGCTGTCCAGCCATCCGAAGCCGCGTATCAGGTCCCTGCCCTCGCCCCGTACATGGGCAGGGGAATTGAAATCGCCCATGAGCCACACAGGGGCAGGTACAGGGCCAGGGCATGTTTCCAGACATGCCCTATCCCCCAGCTCCCTTCGGATCCGTTCCCACTGTCCTTCAAATGGTTCGTCTTCATCCTTCCACCATCCCATATGGACGCTGTAAAAATATTCCACGCCATGTTCCGCGGCAATACCTATCCCTAAGATCTTGCGTGTCTTCCAGTTGGCATAGTCCTGTGAGGCTGTGATATAAAACTGCTTTGTTTCCGCAATGGGAATCCGGCTTAAGATGGCCAGGCCCTCATCGTATTTACCGTATCCGGTCTTAGCCCCGATCCAGGTCCAATGGTAGGGCCTGCCGTGCTCCGCGCAGATCCTGGCTGCGCGGTATGCATGGTTATCCGTGCGGGGGATGGGGGAGGGATGAACGCTGCATTGGGAGACGGACGCACATTGCGCATGGGGGGCATATGGAGTACAAGGAGCACATGGCACATACCCATATAGTTCCAGATCCTTTTTGTCCACCGGGGCAGCAATCTGGGTCTGATTGACTTCCTGAAGCGCTATGATATCCGGCTCAGCCCTGCAGACGCCTTCGGCAAAGGCGTGGAGCTTGGCCTCGTAGTTTTCTTCCTCAAGGCTGTGGGTGTTTAATGTCATCAGTTTCATGGTACTCCTTCCTGTGGGCTGCTGGATATTCCGCTCCGGCTCTGTTTTACAGTATATCATTAATATCGGACTTCAGTACATCTGCCTTCGGGCCGTATACGGCCTGGATGCCCTGGTCTTTCTTAATCAGGCCCATGGCCCCTTCCGCCTTCCAGTCAGCCAGTTCAGCCACCTTTGTGATATCCTTTACCGTAACGCGCAGCCGGGTCATGCATGCGTCCACCAGCAGGATATTATCCCTGCCGCCCAACAGCGTGATGATGCGCTCAGCCTGACGGTTGCCGGAAATCTGCTTTTCAGGCGCGTCCTGGCTGTCCCCGGACCCGTTGTCATCCGTGTAGTTGCCCAGCCGTCCCGGGGTGGCAAAATGGAACCTGCCAATCATGAAATAGGCAATGGCGTATCCCACGGCAAAGAAAACCGCGACACAGATGATGAAGTTAATGATATCGCCTCCCAGTCCGGCTTTCAGGGACATGGGGATACGGGTCAGGAACTCCAGGTTGCCAAAGGAATGCAGACGCAGATGGATGATACCGGCCATGGCAAATGCACATCCCTGAAGCACGGCATATACCAGATATAGTGGCAGTGCGCAGAACATGAACATGAATTCCAGCGGTTCCGTCACACCGGTCAGGAATACGGCCAGTACGGTGGAAACAAACATGGAGCGGTATTTACTGCGTTTATCCACGTCCACGCGGCGGTACATTGCCAGCGCAATACCAAGAAGCAGTCCGGTTGCGCCAATCATCTGTCCCACCTTAAAGCGGGCAGGGGTGATGGTGGTGAGCAGGTTCTGGTATCCGGCGATATCCCCGGCGTTCTGCAGGTTAATCAGGTCAGTGGCCCATGCAAGCCACAGGGGATCCTGGCCAAATACCTGTGAGCCTGCGTTGACCCCTGTAAGGATGGTGTAAGTTCCCCCAAAGGAAGTGTAGTTCATCGGTATGGTCAGCATATGATGGAGGCCAAAGGGCAGGAGGAGACGTTCCAGGGTCCCGTATATAAAGGGCGCCAGTATGGGGGAGGTGTCTGAGGAATTAGCTATCCACACGCCGAAGGAATTAATCCCGGTCTGCACCACCGGCCACACAATGGCCAGCACCAGGGAAATGACGACGGACCATGCAATGACCACCATGGGAACGAAACGCTTGCCGTTAAAGAATGCCAATGCGTCCGGCAGTTTCCTGTAGTTGTAATATTTGTTATAGATGACCCCGCCTGCAAATCCGGATATGATACCCACGAACACGCCCATATTAAGTGCAGGCGCGCCAAGGACTGAGGTGAAGTATCCATTTACCAGGATCTCCTGTCCGAGAAGGGTGCGGGTGACGGCCTCGGGGTTACTTATGTCAGCGCTGCTGACGCCGAACAGGGCTCCGGTGATGACATTGATAAGGACAAATGCAATCACGGCTGCAAATGCGCCTCCGGCACGTTCCTTTGCCCAGGAACCGCCGATGGCCACGGCAAAGAGGATGTGCAGGTTATTGATGATGGCCCATCCGATGGTTTCCATGGTCCTTCCCAGGGTAAGGACAAAATTCATGTCCCCTCCGGCCATCTGTACCAGCTTCCCCACGCTGATCATGAGTCCGGCTGCGGGCATGACCGCGATTACGGTCATCAGGACCTTGCCAAGCTTCTGGAGGAAATCAAAGTTGATGGGGGACCTGGATTTTTTCTTTTCAGGTCCAGGGGCAGGGGCGTCATCCGGCGGACACTTATCCAGCAGCGTGATTACGGTATCCCTGCCAGCGGATACAGGGCCGGTGACCGTGTTCATGGTGCGGTTTTCCATACCGCCGCAGATGAGTACGGGAGTGATGAGGCTGACCTGCTTTTCCTCCAGCCCCTTTAGGTCGGCTTCTGCCAGCAGGTCCCCTGCTTTTACCTTATCCCCCTGTTTTACATGGCATGTAAAATATTCCCCTTTTAATGCCACGGTCTCCAGGCCGAAGTGCACCATGACCTCAATCCCGTCCTCTGAGCGCAGCCCATAGGCATGAAGGGTTTCTGCCACGGATACAACCTCACCGTCAATGGGGCTTACCAGTTTCCCGTCCTGTGGGATGATGGCAATCCCATCCCCAATGATTTTCTGGGAAAATACCGGATCCGGTACTTCCTCTAATGCTACTGCTGTCCCTGTTAAGGGAGACAAAATCCTGATGCCGATACAGCCGTCGTCTTTTTTGTTCATATGTGACCTGACCTCCTGAAATTATGTTACGCGAATAGTTGCATTAAATTACGCAACCGCTTGCGTTAAATATAGCCCGTTTGCGGATGGAATGCAAGCATCATTTATGAAAAAACAGTTCTTTCTACCTTTTGCACAAAAATGGTAATGGGGTTTTGTGCAAGATTTCAGTGTAAATTCATGCAATTATAGGATTGAAAGTTACGCAAACATTGCGAAAAAGTTTGACAAAAGTTGCATTGAATATTACAATATAGGAAGAGTGATTGAATCCTCAAGTGAATCTGATGATTAAGGAGGCGCGTTATGCCTGTTACAATTAAAGATGTTGCCGCCCTTGCCGGAGTATCCCCGTCAACCGTAAGCCGCACCTGCAAGGACCATCCGTCCATCAGCCGCCAGACCAAGGAGAAGGTACGGCAGGCCATGGCAAAACTGGGGTATGAGCCTAATTTCCAGGCCAGCAGCCTGGCTACCCAGAATTCCAGGACCATTGGGATCATTCTGCCCCCATCCCAGTGGGAGGCATACCAGAATGCGTTTTATCTGGAAGTGATCCGGGGCATCAGCCAGTACTGTAATCAGAAACAGTATATCAATACGGTAATCACGGGCCAGAACGAGGATGAGATACTTCAGGTCATAAAGAATATGGCAAGGACCGGGCTGGCGGAAGGATTTATTGTACTGTATTCCAAGGAGCAGGACCCGGTCCTGGACTACCTGTACGAGGAAGGGCTGTTATATGTGCTGATTGGAAAGGCGTACAGGAATGTGAACCAGACCATCTATGTGGACAATGACAATGTGCTTGCAGGCAGGGAGGCGGCGGCTTACCTGTTAAGCCTGGGCCATGAGAGGATTGCCTATCTGTCAGGCGACCACTCCCTGCTGTTTAACAATGACAGGAAGATGGGGTATATGCTGGCACTGACGGAGCATCAGATTCCCTTTCGGCCTGGGCTGTGTGTGGAGGCGCCGGCTGTGCCGGAAGCCCAGAACCAGGTGCTGATGGCCCTGCTTACAAGGCAGGACCGTCCTACGGCTGTCCTGGTCAGTGACGATATACTGGCAGTGGCCCTTGAAAAGGCGTGTATCGGACTGGGGCTGTCCATACCTGAGGATGTCTCCATCATTTCCTTTAATAACTCCCTGCTTTCCAGGTTCACCACCCCGCCCCTCACATCCGTGGATGTGAATTCCATCCAGCTGGGGATAGAGGCAGCGGCCCAGATGATCAGCCACGTGGAGAATCCGGAACTGGTTGCAACGAAGATCATCGTGCCCCATCATATGGTGGAGCGGGGGAGCTGCGCAAGGGCCGGCAGATAAGGACCATATGTAAGGACAGTGTGCAGGAACTGGAAAATTTTACTTACGAAGATTCGGGAAATATGATATAATCAATACCGGAAAACATAAGATTTCAGAGGATTTTTCATCTATATGGATAATCTCCACTGGTAATTTTCGGGTAAACGGAAGAAGGCCTGTTTCGCTCAAATTCGCTGAGTGAGAAGGGCCTTTTTTAGTTGCCGTATAAGACGGTATTGGTGCCTTTGGCATTGATATAAAATTATGATTAGGAAGGTGTAAGGAATGAAAAGAATCAAAGCGGCATGTATCAGACAGACCCTGCATTTTATGCTGAAGGAGGATGTAAGCAGCGACCTGGCGGTGAAGCTGGTCAAAGAGGAAGTGGACAAATACAAGATGCAGCTGGACCGGAACCGGACCCAGTACAAGATACTTTCCGAGACAGTGGAGCCGGACGGGTCCGTATTGATTGAGATACTGAAGCAGTATAATACCTCCCCGGTGGGAGCCTACCTGGATTAGGAAATCAGCACAATGATGAACTGGCATTACTAAAATCCACGCCTTTCAAGCGTTTTACTGAAATACATCCTATCGTATATATTCCCCTTGAAAAACACAACATTTAGTGCTAAAATCATATACTGTTGCACAAGCAACAGATTTTTCCAGGATTATATGATAGGATACAGATACACCGGACCGCGGGGGACGCGGCGGCGTATGAGAGTAGACGGATAAAAGGAGTGTAGTGACAATGAAGATTATCAAGAGGAATGGCGCGGAGGAAGATTTTGACATAAATAAGATTGTGGTGGCTGTCTCCAAGGCCAACGTGGCAGCGGGCAAGAGCAAGCTGAGCATGGAACAGATCAAGGACATTGCGGATTATGTGGAGTACAAATGTGATAAGCTGAACCGTGCAGTATCAGTGGAGGAAATCCAGGACATGGTGGAGAACCAGATCATGTCCACAGGCGCTTTTGAGCTGGCGAAGGATTATGTAAGGTACCGCTTCCAGCGCTCCCTTATCCGTAAGGCCAACACCACGGACAACCGTATCCTTTCCCTGATTGAGTGCAATAATGAGGATGTGAAGCAGGAAAATTCCAACAAGAACCCGACGGTCAACAGCGTGCAGAGGGATTATATGGCGGGCGAGGTCAGCAAGGACCTGACCAAGAGGATGCTTCTTCCCCAGGATATTGTGGAGGCGGACAAGGAGGGAATCATACATTTCCATGATTCCGATTATTTTGCCCAGCACATGCATAACTGCGACCTGGTAAACCTGGAGGACATGCTTATGAACGGCACGGTCATCAGTGAGACCAGGATTGAGAAGCCCCACAGCTTTTCCACGGCCTGTAATATTGCCACCCAGATCATTGCCCAGGTAGCCAGTAACCAGTACGGCGGACAGAGCATCAGCCTGGCACATCTGGCTCCTTTTGTGGACGTATCCAGAAAGAAAATACATGCGGAGGTACTGGAGGAGGTTAAGACATTCGGCTGCACCCCTTCCGAGGAAGCCATCCGCCAGGTGGTGGAGAACCGGCTGCGCAAAGAGGTAATCAAGGGCGTGCAGACCATCCAGTACCAGGTCATAACCCTGATGACCACCAATGGACAGGCGCCTTTCCTGACCGTGTTCATGTACCTGAATGAAGCGAAGAACGAGAGGGAGAAAAAGGACCTGGCCCTGATCATCGAGGAGTCCTTAAAGCAGCGCTACCAGGGCGTTAAGAATGAATCAGGGGTGTGGATCACGCCCGCGTTCCCCAAGCTGATTTACGTGCTGGAGGAGGATAACATCACTGAGGGCACCGAGTACTATTACCTGACGGAAATGGCTGCCAGATGTACTGCAAAGCGTCTGGTTCCCGACTACATTTCCGAGAAAAAGATGATGGAACTGAAGGAAGGCAACTGCTTCCCTGTCATGGGATGCCGCAGTGCCTTAAGCCCCTGGAAGGATGAGGATGGCAATTATAAGTTCTACGGCCGTTTCAACCAGGGCGTGGTCACCATCAACCTGGTGGATGTGGCGCTGTCTTCCGGCGGGGACATGGATGCGTTCTGGAACATATTCGATGAGCGCCTGGACCTTTGCTACCGCGCGCTGATGTGCCGCCATAACCGTCTGAAGGGCACGCTTTCAGATGCGGCGCCTATCCTCTGGCAGAACGGCGCGCTGGCGCGGCTTAAGAAGGGGGAGACCATTGACAGGCTGCTTTACGGCGGGTATTCCACCATCTCCCTTGGATATGCGGGCCTCTATGAGTGCGTGAAGTATATGACAGGCAAATCCCACACCGACCCGGAGGCAACGCCGTTTGCCCTGGAGGTCATGGAGTATATGAACAAAGCCTGCAACCGCTGGAAAGATGAAACCAATATCGGGTTCAGCATCTACGGTTCACCCATTGAAAGCACCACCTACAAGTTTGCAAAATGCCTCCAGAAGCGTTTTGGCATCATTGAGGGAGTGACGGACAGGAGCTATATCACCAACAGCTATCACGTGAATGTGTCAGAGGAGATTGACGCATTTGCAAAGCTGAAATTCGAATCCCAGTTCCAGGCCCTTTCCACAGGCGGCGCCATCAGCTATGTGGAGGTCCCCAACATGCAGAATAATATTCCGGCCGTGCTTCAGCTGATCCGCTACATTTATGACAATATCATGTATGCGGAACTGAATACAAAAAGCGATTTCTGCCAGGAATGCGGCTTTGACGGGGAAATCCGTATTGTGAACGATGACAGCGGCAAGCTGGTATGGGAATGCCCCAAGTGCGGCAACCGGGATGAGAACAAGCTGAATGTGGCCCGCAGGACCTGCGGTTATATCGGAACCCAGTTCTGGAACCAGGGAAGGACCCAGGAGATAAAGGAAAGGGTGCTGCATTTATAATATGAATTACGGGACAATCAAAAAAAATGATATCGCCAACGGGGAGGGCGTCAGGGTATCCCTGTTTGTGTCAGGATGCACACACCATTGCAGGAACTGTTTTAATGAGGAGGCATGGGATTTTTCATACGGAAATCCCTTTACTCCTGAGACAGAGGAGGAGATACTGGACGCCCTGTCACCGGATTATATTAACGGCCTGACGCTTTTGGGCGGCGAGCCTTTTGAGCCGGAGAACCAGAGGGCGCTGTTGCCGTTTCTGAAACGGGTAAGGGAGCGTTTTCCTGAGAAGGATATCTGGTGTTATACAGGATATCTCATGGATAAGGAACTTCTGGAAGAGAGCCGGGCCAGGTGTGAGGTTACGGACAGGATGCTGGGCATGATTGATGTGCTGGTGGACGGTAGGTTTGTGGAAGGGTTGAAGGATATCAGCCTTCCTTTCCGCGGTTCCTCCAACCAGCGTATCATTGATGTGAGGGCATCTTTGGAAAATAGTGGAATTGTCATGAAGAAACTGTCCTGACAGAGCCGGATAAGTTAGAAAAAGTTGAAAATATAAGATTATCTGCCTCCCTGCGCGTTGCGTTTGGCCTGCTGAAATGTTATACTGGATTAGTTATGGTATAGATGAGCGGTTCACACGGAAATCAGCCGGGAGGCTTTTATTATGAGGTTTAAAAGAGAGTATGGGTAATAGGTCTAAGGAAGAAATAGAGGGATTTGCCAGGAAGATCCTGACCAGGTATTTCTGCGATTGTGATGTGGAATTCCTTATATCCACATTTACAGATGATATTGTATGGCTTGGGGCCGGGGAGAGGCAGAAGGCAGAGGGGAAGGAAGCTGTGGCTGCCTGCTTTAGGGCTGGAAAGGATGAATTATCGCCATGTGACATGTTTGACGAAGTCTATGAAACCAGGAATCTGGGGGGCGGCAATTACCTGTGCGAGGGGATGAGCATGCTCCGCTCCAAGGCTGGAACCGGGATATTCCTGAATATCCATCAAAGGATTACCTTTATCTTCCAGGAACATGAGGATGGGCTTAAGACAATCCACATACATAATTCAGCGCCTTTTAAGGATATACAGGAGGGGGAGCTGTTCCCCCTGGAGGCCGCCACGCAGGCATATCAGAGACTGGAGTCAGTGCTGGAGAAAAAGGAGCAGGAGTATAAGCAGCAGGCGGATTTCCTGTCGCAGCTGTATAACTCGGTGCCATGCGGGATCCTGCAGTTTTCCACGGACCCGGAACACAGGATCATCAATGTGAACCGGATGGTGTGGGAAGCATACGGGTTCGGATCAGAGGCGGAATACCGTTCCGTCATCAGAAGTCCCTATGACCTGGTATCGGACCAGGACAGGAAATGGATTGAGGACCTGGTGGACGGCCTTGTGCTGGACGGGGACACGGTGGCCTATATACGCCAGGGGGTCCGCAGGGATGGCAGGCAGATATGGATCAGCGTGGTCATGGGAAGGATTGTCAATGCGGACGGTCTGGAAGTGATACAGGCCGTATTTACGGATATCACTGAACTCAGGCGTATGGAACTGGAACAGGAACGCCAGCAGATGATTGAGAACAGGTCCCTGCAGGCAGCCATCTGTACCGCATACCCCCTGATCATGAGCGTGAACCTCACAAGGGATACATTTAACTGCTTCATCGAAGGGCAGGAGCTTTATGCCGGTAAGCGCCAGGGCAGCTACTCCGGGATGCTTGAATATTTCTGTCCCCTTGTATATCCTGCTTATCAGGAAGATTATATCAGCCATTTTAAGCGGGAACATGTGATGGAGCGCTTTGCGGCCGGGGAACGGGAAATCTATATGGAGTTCCGGCAGATTGGGAAGGACGATGAATACCACTGGATTTCCCTGCAGATCATCTATGTGGAGAACCCGTTTAATGGTGACATGCTTGCCATTATCCTGGTCAAGGTCCTGGATGCCCAGAGGGCGGAACAGGCCCGCCAGGAGCAGCTTCTCAGGGACGCCCTTGCATCGGCCAAGGCTGCCAACAGGGCCAAATCCGATTTCCTTTCCAGGATGAGCCATGATATCCGCACGCCCATGAACGCCATCATCGGCATGAGCACCATCGGCCAGCTGAAGCTGGGGGACGATAGGAGCGTGCAGGATTGTTTCCGGAAGATTGACGCTTCCTCCAGGTACCTGCTGTCCCTGATTAACGACATACTGGATATGTCCAAGATAGAGACAGGGAAGATGGAACTGTCCCAGGAATATTTTGATTTTGCCGAACTGATAGGGGAGATTGACCAGATTGTCTACCCGCAGGCGCAGGAAAAGAAAATCCGGTACGAGATTTACCATGAGGAACCCCTGGAACAGTACTATGTGGGTGATTCCCTGAGGGTCAAGCAGATCCTCTTAAACCTCCTGTCCAATGCGCTTAAATTCACTTCGGCCGACGGACTGATACAGATTAATATCCAGGAACAGAAGCGCACCAATGGATTTTCCTATATCCGGTTCTGTGTCAGGGATTCGGGAATCGGTATGTCAAAGGAGTTCCGCAGCCGTATCTTCCAGCCATTTGAGCAGGAGTCCCCGGAGGCTGCCCGCAATAATGTGGGAAGCGGCCTGGGGCTGTCCATTGTCTATAACCTGGTGCAGCTTATGGGCGGGACCATTGAAGTGGAGAGTGAGAAGAACAAGGGGGCTGCATTTACAGTGACCATTCCCCTTAAGTTGGTGGAGGACGATGAGCAGAAGGAGAGGCAGAGGAAGCAGCAGGAACTGTTAAACGGTCTGGCCGTCCTGGTGGCGGATGATGACCCGGTGGTGGGGTGCCAGTGCACCGAAATCCTAAAGGACGCCGGAGCTAATTCTGTCTGGGTGGACTCGGGCTTTAAGGCGGTGGAGGAAGTGGAACGCCAGCTCCGGCATGGCAGGTACTATGATATTGCCCTGATTGACTGGCAGATGCCGGATATGGACGGTGTGGAGACCGCCAGACGCATCCGCAGGCTGGTGGGACCTGATACCACAATCATCATGATATCGGCCTATGACTGGAGCTTCATAGAGGAGGACGCCAGGAAGGCCGGGGTGGATTGTTTCGTACCAAAGCCGCTGTTCAGGAATTCCCTGTTTGATGCATTTGCAGGAGCCGTAAGGCGGAACCATCCTGAGGAGGAACGGGTGGAAAAAACGGATTTCCATCACTGCCGTATCCTGCTGGCGGAGGATAACGAGCTGAACCGGGAGATTGCCAAGACCCTGCTGGAGATGTACGGCATGGAGGTGGAGGCTGCCCGGGACGGCCAGGAGGCAGTTGCCCTGTTTCGGGATAATGCCCCGGATTATTACCAGGCAGTACTTATGGATATCCGGATGCCTGTCATGAACGGCATGGAGGCAACCCGGTCCATCCGCGGACTGGAACGCGGGGATGCAGGGCAGATTCCGATTCTGGCCATGACTGCCAATGCATTTGAGGAAGACAGGATGGCAGCCATGGAGGCGGGGATGACAGGATATCTGGTCAAGCCGTTGGATATAAAGGTGGTTTTGGATGAACTTAAAAAGTATGTATAGATATGGGAACCATGAAGAAAGGGACTTGCTGATGCAGGTCCCTTTCATATTGCGGCAGCATGAAACGGATGTGCACCCGGCATTTCCGGCATTTATAAGAACCATATCAGGATGATCCTGCATGTTTTCCATAAAAAAATGAAAATCCCTCTTGACTATTTGGTGGAATAGCCCTATAATACAAATACATTAACGTTAATGTTATCGTTAATGTGAACGATAATGTTAGAAAAAGGAGGCAATCGTGAGTGAAATAGGGACAATTTTTGATATCAGGCAATTGTCTGTATTCGACGGACCCGGTATACGGACCACCGTATTTTTAAAGGGATGTCCTTTAAGGTGCATGTGGTGCCACAACCCGGAAGGACTGTCGTACAAACCACAGCTCATGCGTTCCGGTAACGGATGCCTTCATTGCGGCAAGTGCAGGGATGCCTGCAGCCATCCGGACGCATGCGTGCTCTGCGGCAGCTGTGTCAGGGCCTGCCCCAAGAACCTGATCCGCATCTGCGGGGAAGAGGTGACGGCAGAATGGCTGGCAGGGCATCTGTTAAAGGATAAGGATTATCTGGAACAGGTGGGGGGAGGGATTACCTTTTCCGGAGGGGAACCTCTGGGCCAGCCGCGGTTTTTGCTGGAATGCCTGGAACGGCTTGGGGATGTACATACATGCATCGAGACAAGCGGCTATGCCCAGCCGGAGCTGTTTGAGAAGGCAGCCGGACTTCTGGATTATGTAATCATGGATTTAAAGCTCATGGACGGGGAAAAACACAGGCATTATACGGGATTTGATAATGAACCTGTTTTAAGGAACCTGGAGTATCTTAAGCAAAGCGGTCAGGCATTCCGGATACGGATCCCGGTCATACCGGGGGTCAATGACGACCGGGAGAATTATGAGAGGACCGCGGCAGCGCTGGCCGGGGCCAGGAACCTGGATGTGGTGGAGCTTCTTCCATACCATGTGACGGCGGGCGCCAAGTACTCCATGGTGGGAATGGAGTACTCCCCGGAATTTGACGAAGGCCAGGAACCGGAGCTTGACATGTCCGTGTTTGAACGGGCAGGGATCCCCTGCCGCAGGATATAGAGGAGGATGACATGAACGCAAGGATAGAGATGTTGCTGGACAGATATGTGGTACAGAAAATCCAGAAGCGGTTCCGCAGGGAAAAGGACAGCCCCTATGCCCTGGCTGAGGATTTCCATGAACAGGGACTGTCCGGCCTGGAACGCAGTGTGAAGAGGCTTACATATATGCTGGAGCAGGAGAGGCCGGTGGTGTTTAAGGATGAGAGGATTGGCCTGATCCGTACGGTTCCTGTGAATTATGAGATATTTACTGAGGATGAATGGAAGGAGATTAAGAAAGACCACTATATCCATGAGCAGGGGAAGGTCTGTAATATCAACCCGCGTTACGGACTGCTGTTAGACCGGGGATTTGACGCGGTGAGGAGGGAGATTGAAAGGCAGAAGGGGATGTATGCCCTGGATGGGCAGGGCGGCCCGTCCGCCCAAGGCACGGGGCACGGATTGGAATCAGAAAGCCTCCGCTATCTCAATGCGCTGACGGAAACGCTGGACGCCATCGAAGCATTTGCCGGACGCTATGGGGAAGAGGCACAGCGGGCCGGCAACCCGGAGATGGCCCGGGTGTTTGGGCACATACCGAAGCAGCGCCCGGGCACCTTCATGGAAGCGCTGCAGTTCCTCCGCCTGCTTCATTACTGCCTGTGGTGCAGCTTTAATTACCACAATACCTTTGGGCGGTTTGACCAGTACATGTATCCATATTACAAAGCAGACATGGAAAGCGGCAGGCTGACCAAAGAGGAGGCCCTGGAACTGCTGGAGGAATTTTTCATTTCCTGTAACAAGGACAGCGACCTGTATCCGGGCATGCAGCAGGGGGATAACGGGCAGAGCATGGTCCTGGGCGGGCTGAACCCGGATGGAAGCGATAGCTTCAATGAACTGTCCGACCTGTGCCTGCAGGCCAGCCTGGAACTTAAGCTCATTGACCCCAAGATCAACCTGCGGGTGAATAAGGACACGCCCCTTGCCAGATATGAGCGGGGAACCCAGCTGACCAGACAGGGCCTGGGATTCCCGCAGTACGCTAATGATGATGTGGTGATACCCTGTCTGAGGCACTGGGGCTATGCAGAAAAGGATGCGTATGATTACGTGGTGGCGGCCTGCTGGGAATTCATCATCCCGGGAACAGGGATGGATATCCCCAATGTCAACGGCCTGTCCTTTGCGGCAGTGGTGCTGGATGTGCTGGACAGCCTTCCCGGATGCGGGACCTTTGAGGCATTCATGGATAAGGTGAAGGGGGAAATATTCAGGATGGCTGGGGAACTGTGCGACAGCGTACATAATGTATATATGGAGCCGGCGCCCCTTATGAGCCTGATGATGGACGGATGCGTGGAGCGGGCCAGGGATATTTCCAAGGGAAATCTGTATAACAACTATGGATTCCACGGCACCGGGCTTTCCACGGCAGTGGACTCCCTTGCGGCCATCCGCAAGTATGTGTATGAGGACAGGATGTTTACGGCAGAGGAACTGCTTAAGATGCTGGACGCGGACTTTAAGGGATATGAGGATATCCAGAACATGCTCCGCTACCAGTCGCCTAAGATGGGCAATGACGATGACAGGGTGGATGAACTGGCAACCAGGCTTTTGGACTGGTTTGCGGATTCCCTGGAAGGCAGGAACAATGATATGGGAGGAATCTTCCGGGCAGGCACCGGGTCTGCCATGTACTATGTTTGGCATTCCCGCAACCAGCATCCCACCCCGGATGGAAGGAATGAGGGGGAAGAACTGGCCTGTAACTATTCGCCCAGCCTGTTTACACGGCTGGAAGGACCTGTTTCCATCATTAAGTCATTTTCCAAACCCCATCTGGAACGGGTGGCCAACGGCGGTCCGCTGACCATTGAACTGCATGACAGCATGTTCCGCAATGAGGACAGCATACGCAAGGTGGCGGTGTTCGTCAAAAGCTTCATGGACATGGGCGGGCACCAGATGCAGATTAATGCAGTGAACCGGGAAACCATGCTGGATGCGAAGGAACACCCGGAGAACCACAAGAACCTGATTGTGCGCGTCTGGGGCTGGAGCGGGTATTTCGTGGAGCTGGATGAGGTGTACCAGAACCAGATCATCAAGAGGATGGAGCTTACTGTTTAGAGGAGGGGTGGTAGTGTCATATCTGCAGATTAAGAATATAAGTAAATCCTTCTATGGCGTCAAGGCCCTTAACAATATAAGCCTTGACCTTGAACTGGGGGAAATCCATGTGGTCATAGGGGAAAACGGAGCAGGGAAATCCACCCTGATGAAGATCATCGCCGGACTGTACCAGGCGGATGAAGGTGAGATCATCCTTAAAGGAAATCCGGTTAAGATAGGAAACCCGGTGGAGGCCATTGCCAACCGTATATCCATGATCCATCAGGAACTGATGCCGGTCCCCTACCTGACCGTGGCGGAAAATGTATTCCTTGGAAGGGAGCCGAAGAACAAAGCAGGGATGCTGGACAAAAAGGCAATCATCCGGGGGACAAGGGAACTTTTTGAGGAGATGAAGATTGAGATTGACCCCAGGGCGCAGATGGGGACCCTGAGCGTGGCCCAGGTCCAGCTGGTGGAAATCGCAAAGGCTGTTTCCTTTAACTCAGAACTTTTAATCATGGATGAACCCACGTCTGCCATCAGTGACAGGGAGATTGAAAACCTATATGACCTGGTATTCCGGCTGAAGGCGCAGAATAAGGCCATTGTGTTCATTTCCCATAAACTGGATGAGATTTTCAAGGTGGCTGACCGGATTACCGTGTTAAGGGACGGGGAGTACATTGGCACAAGGATGAAGACGGAGCTGGATAAGGATACCCTGATTGCCATGATGATCGGTAGGGAACTTAAGGATGTATATGAGCGAAGGGATAAGAACATCGGGGAGACAATCCTGGAGGTCAAAAACCTGGGGCGCAGGGGAAGGTTTGAGGACGTAAGCTTCACCCTCAGAAAGGGTGAAATCCTTGGGATTGCCGGGCTTATGGGCGCGGGAAGGACCGAACTGGCCGAGGCCATCTTCGGGCTGAACCCCAGCGACAGCGGGGAAATATACATCAAAGGAAAGCAGGTGCAGATACGAAGCACCAGCGATGCCATCAAGAACCGGATAGCGCTGGTGCCTGAGGACAGGAAGTTATTGGGCCTTAACCTGAAGGATACCACTGGCTTTAATATAAGCCTCAGCGTGCTGAAGCTGTTTGAGAAGATGGGAATCCTTGATAAAAAGGCGGAGAATGACCAGGTTGACAGGTCCATTGAGCAGTTTGGCATCAAGGTGATGGGGCGGAAGACCCCGGTGGTATCCCTGTCAGGCGGCAACCAGCAGAAGGTGGTCATTGCAAAATGGATGCTTTCAAAGCCTGAGATACTGATCCTGGATGAGCCTACCAGGGGCATTGATATCGGGGCCAAGACAGAGATATACAAGCTGATTAACACATTGGCCAATGAAGGCAAGGCCGTCATCATGATATCCTCGGAACTGCCCGAAATCATAGGCATGAGCGACCGGGTCCTGGTGCTCTCGGAAGGGCGGCTCACAGGCGAGCTTCATGAGGGAGATATCAGCCAGATGGAAATCATGAAACGCGCAACCATACAGAATAAACCGTTGAGTGAGGTGGGGTAAATGGAACAGGCATACAGACGTACAAAGAAGGGCTTTGACATAGGAAAATTCTCCCAGTACGGGATATACTTTGCATTCATCATCATGTGTATCCTGTTTGCTGTATTCAATCCGGTTTTCCTGTCCCTTGGCAATATCATGAACATTGTAAGACAGATTTCCTTCAATGCAATCCTGGCCATGGGCATGACCATGGTCATCATCACAGGAGGGATTGACTTAAGCGTGGGTTCGGTGCTTGCAATCGCAGCAGTGGTGTCGGCCAGCTTCATCAAATCAGCCAGCCCCATCCTTCCCATGCCCGCGGCCCTTCTTATAGGACTTTTAATCGGCGCGGTGTGCGGGCTGTTTAACGGGGTATTTGTTACAAAAGGAAAGCTTCCGCCGTTTATCGTGACCATGGTCATGATGACCATTGCAAGAGGCGCGGCCCAGCTGTTTACAAAGGGGCGTCCTGTTTCAGGGCTGCTTCCTGAGTTTACATATCTGGGAGCCGGATTCTTCCTGGGAATCCCGGTGCCCATCTATATCCTTTTAGTGGTGGTGGCCGTGTCCCACTTCATCCTTAACAATACCAGGCTGGGACGCTATATCTATGCGGTGGGCGGCAATGAGATGGCCGCAGAGGCCTCAGGCATCAAGGTACACAGGATTAAGCTGTTTGCTTACATTTATTCAGGCATCCTGGCAGCCCTGGTGGGCATGATACTGACGGCAAGACTGAACTCCGCGTCCCCGGTGGTGGGAAGCGGGTATGAGCTGGATGCAATCGCGGCCTCTGTCATCGGAGGCACCAGCATGGAAGGAGGACGGGGCAAGGTCATAGGCGTCCTGGTGGGCGCGCTGATCATCGGCACCATCAGCAACGGCCTTGACATACTTAACGTATCATCTTATTGGCAGCAGATTGTAAAAGGGTTAATTATCCTGGTGGCGGTTCTCATCGACAGAAAAGGCGCCAGGTAATAAATAGCAGTAAACATAATAAGGAGGAAGAATATGAAGAAACAGTTATTAGCAGGAGTATTGGGGGCAGCAATGGTGCTTGGGAGCTTGACGGGATGCGGATCCAAGCCCGCAGAGACAACAGCGGCACCCGCGGCAGCGCCGGCAGGGACAGCAGCGCCCGCGGATACAGCGGCGGCGGACACGTCAGCGCCGGCAGACACAGAGGCGGCAGCGGAGGGGGAGGAGCTTGTGATTGGATGTACCCTCCAGAACCTGTCCGAGGAGTTCATGACCATGCTTCAGGGAGCCATGGAACTGCAGCTTAAGAATTATGACAATGTCAAGCTGATCATCAATGATGCGGAGAGCCAGTCTGACAAGCAGGCTTCCCAGTTAGACAGCTTTGTGGCACAGGGCGTGGACGCGGTCATCATTTCACCCGTGGATGCGGACGCACTTGCATCCGCCGTCAAGACGGTTGTGGACGCAGGGATTCCGGTCATCACATGCAGCGCGGATGTCACAGGGGACCAGGGCCAGGTATGGGTTGGTTCTTCCAATGAAAACGGCGGTGAGATTGAGATGAAGTACGTGGCTGAGAAGCTTGGCGGCAAGGGCAAGATTGCTGTCCTGCGCGGGCCTCTTGGGGCATTTGCGGAGCAGGGCAGGTTTGCGGGATATGAGACCGTGTTAAAGGATTACCCTGACATTGAAATCGTTTTTGACCAGACAGGCAACTGGCAGCGTGAAGAGGCCATGGCCCTGATTGAGAACCTTCTGACAGCCGGAACCGAATTGGATGCCATCGTATGCCAGAATGACGGCATGGCCCTGGGCGCGCTGGAAGCTGTTAAGGCAGCCGGAAAGAAAGACCAGATTACAATTACCGGTATTGACGCCATCGTGGACGCCCTGGATTCCATCAAGGCCGGGGAACTGGATGCAACCTGTTTCCAGGATGCCATCGGACAGGGAACCAATGCGCTGGATATGGCGGTCAAGGCAGCCAGAGGCGAGACCGTTGAGAGGATGGATATCCCATTTGAGCTGGTGACAAAAGACAATGTGGACGGCTACTATGACAGGATTAAGCTTCCCGAATAAAGTACAGTACCAGTAATGTTGGCAAGGCGGGCCGGGGCGGGCGGCAGCGTACAGGACGCTGCCCCGCCCCGGCCTGTTTTGCAGACAGGGTTTCCAGACCGCAGCAGATGCAGTGCCCATGCATTTTTCACGCACTTCCAAAAGAACCAGTTGACAAGAGCACAAAATTACATTAACGTTATTACCGGGGTGATGATTAACATTGAAACGAGTAAAACAGACAGTTACACTGAAAGACCTGGCAAAGCGGACCGGGTACAGCGTCAACACGGTATCCAGGGCCCTCAGGGGAAAGGACGACATCTCCGAAGAAACCATTGAGCTGATTAAGAAAGAAGCCAAGGAGATGGGCTACATCAATAATACCATTGCCTCATCCCTGCGTCTTGGTTATACCAATACCATTGCCGTGATACTGGGGGATATTTCCAACCCCCATTTTGCCATTATGACAAAAGAGATTGAGAATCATGCAAGGGGACTGGGGTATTCTTCATTCCTCCTGAATACCAATGAGAATTCGGGGATTGAGCGGGATGCCATCAAGACCGCCATCAATAAGAATGTGGACGGCATCATTATCTGTCCGGCCCAGGAGGATGACAGCAACCTTAAGTTCCTGCTGGATTCCGGGGTCCCGTTCATACAGATTGGACGTTACCATGATACCGTGGATGCCAACTATGTGGTGTGCGACGATGTGCTGGGCGGTTACCAGGCGGTCCATTACCTGATAGAAAACGGTCATAAGAAGATACTCATGCTCAACGGACCCAGCTACATATCCAGTGCCAGGGAGCGCCGGATGGGCTATGGGAAGGCGCTGGCGGAGGCCGGAATTGAGGTGGATGAAAAGCTGGTGCGTGAGATTGATGTATCCAGGTCCAACTGTTCCGGGGTTGTGGAACAGGTGCTGGAGGAAGGGCTGGAATTTACGGCCATCTTTGCATTCAGCGACATCCTTGCATGGGAGGCGTGGACCTGCCTGCACAAGAAGGGAATCCGCATACCCGAAGACATTTCCCTGGTGGGCTTTGACCATATCCAGTCCAGGATGGCCCTGCCCTTTGACCTGACCACCATCAGTTCCTATAAGGCCAAGATGTCAATTACGGCTGTGGAGTGTTTAAGCTGTAAGATTAACCGGGACTATGGCAGGGAAGGGCATTGTGAGGAGATATGCCACCATGTGATTGCCACTAATCTGGTGAAGGGGGAGACTGTGCGGGATATACGGGGGTAGTGGAAGGCGCAGGATGATGGCGCCGGAATGGCCAGTCAGGAGATAGGAACACCAGCGCCGGCATAAATGGAGTGGGTCCTGTTATATGCAATATACTCCTTAAACTGTTCCAGACTGTAATTCACCACCAGGTCCTGCGGGAAATCCGCTTCCTCCAATACGGGGACGGCATGGTCCAGATTGGCGATATCCGCAGTATAATGGGCATCGCTGCTGGCAATGACGGGAACACGGTGCTTTTTGCAGAGGTTTAAAAAAGTGAGTACATTTTCGTGGGCGTTTTTACGTGTGGGTGTGCGCAGGGAATTGTTGTTTACTTCCAGCAGGGTGTGGCAGCGTTTGGCCGCAACGACGATTTCCTCGTATATCAGGGGGCATGTCCCGTCATCCGGATGGCTGATGATATCCACCTCCGGATTGGCAATGGCGCTCAGCACAGCGTCTGTGTTTTGTCTTGGGGTGCCCGGCTTATAGCACATTTTGTGTATGCCGGCTATCCTCAGGTCCAGGTGCTTCATGTACCGTTTACCAAGGCTTAAGGTACCCTGGTAATCCAGGATATTGATTTCAGCGCCAAGCATCAGTTCTATTCCAAACATCTGCCTGGGCACCACCTTCAGGTTGACAAAGTAAATATCCTCGCAGGTTCCGGCTATACCTTTGGTGTGCTCGGTAATGCCTAACAGTTTAAGTCCTTTATCTGAAGCAGCCTTTGCCATCTCGGTCAGTGTTGCGTAGGCGTGTCCGCTGGCAACCGTGTGTGTGTGGACATCAAGTTCAATTGGTCTCATATGGGATTCCTCATTTCCAGTCATTGAATATTTACTGTATAGTCTATCACAAATCCTTGATAAAAACACAGGATCATGATAGACTTTATCAAGATATGAATAAGTAAACACAGCTGCCTGCCACCGGGTATGCAGCGCTTATGTGCCTGAACACATTCCGTTAGGTCAAAGAAGGAATGTGTCCGGGCTTTTTTTCGGGAAAATCCAGCTGGTGGCACTAAATCGTGTTTGAAAATTGCTTTCCGCCGGCTGCATAGGGAGGACAGGGATGGGAAAAAACAGCGGAGCTTATGAATTTTTCAGATATGTGGGACTCAACGTGATGGGGATGATCGGGCTGTCATGTTATATCCTAGCCGATACGTATTTTGTATCCAAGGCCCTGGGAACCAGCGGCCTGGCAGCCCTTAACCTGGCTATTTCCGTGTACAGTGTAATCAATGCCACCGGACTTATGATGGGCGCCGGAGGAGGCACCCGGTTTTCCATCTTCAGGTTCCAGGGGCATGAAAGGGAGGCGGGGCAGGTATTCACAAGGACCGTGGGACTGGCGCTGGCAGCGGGAGGCGTGTTCCTTTTAGCCGGTCTTTTGTGCGCGCCCGTCCTTGCGGCTGTCCTGGGGGCGGACGGGGACACCATGGACAATACGGTGGTCTACCTGAGGGTCATCCTCTGCTTTGCCCCCTGTTTCATCATGAACAATACCCTGCTGGCCTTTGTCCGCAATGACGGGAACCCAAAGCTGTCCATGGCAGCCATGCTGACGGGAAGCCTGGCCAATATTGCCCTGGATTACCTGTTCATGTTTCCCTTTTCCATGGGGATGTCCGGAGCGGCCTTTGCGACCGGGCTTGCTCCTGTCATCAGCATGGGCGTGCTTGCCCTGCATCTGTCCGGGAAAAAAAGCTCCCTGTCCATCATAAGGTGCAGGTGGAGCCTGAGGGAAGCCGTATCCATCCTGTCACCGGGCGTGTCCTCCTTTATAACGGAATTGTCATCCGGCATCGTGCTCATGATGTTTAACCTCATCATCCTGTCCCTGGCAGGCAATACCGGGGTGGCGGCCTACGGCATCGTGGCAAACCTGGCGCTGGTGGTGACCGCTGTATTCACAGGGATTGCCCAGGGGATGCAGCCCCTGGCAAGCCGCAGTTACGGGGCGGGGGATGGAAAGACGTTAAAGCTTGTGTTCCGGTATGGGGCCATCCTTTCCATTGTGCTGGCGGCCGGTATCTATGCCTGCGCCAATTCATGGTGGCAGGGAATCATCGCCATATTCAACAGCGAAGGCAGCCAGGAGCTGGTGCCCATTGCAAGGCGGGGAATCCAGCTGTATTTTGCAGGATTCCTCTTTGCAGGGATTAATATTGTCAGCGCGGCTTTTTTAAGCGCTGTGACCGAAACCGGGAAAGCATTCGCCATATCCATTGTCAGGGGCTGCCTGGCCATCATCCCCCTTGCGTTCCTGCTGCCTGGCATATGGGGGATGGACGGGGTGTGGCTTGCGTTTGTGCTGGCTGAGGCATTGGCCTGCCTGGTGTCCGTGTGGGGAATCAGGAGGGCCGGCGCCGCGCGTTAGGGCGTGTTTGAAAATTGCTTTCCGTCAGATGCACCCATCCCACGCATCAGGTTTGCCATCTCAATGGCTCCCATGGCGCACTCATAGCCCTTGTTGCCGGCCTTGGAGCCTGCGCGTTCAATGGCCTGTTCGATATTTTCCGTGGTCAGCACGCCGAACATGACAGGAATCCCGCTTGTAAGGGATACATGGGCAATTCCCTTGGAAACCTCACTGCACACATGGTCATAGTGGCTTGTGCTGCCGCGGATGACGGCCCCAAGGCAGATGACGGCGTCATATCTGCCGCTGGAAGCCATCCTTAAAGCTGCCAGAGGAATCTCAAAAGCTCCGGGCACCCATGCAACGTCAATATTCCCGTCCTCCACGTCATGGCGCCTTAATCCGTCCAGGGCGCCGCTTAAGAGCCTGGAGGTGATGAATTCGTTGAAACGGGCGGCTACAATGCCCACCTTCATGTTGTCCGGTATCAGTTTTCCTTCATATATATTCATAATGAATCCTCCTTATATTGTATTCCTTTCGTAGTGCAGGATGTGTCCCATCCTCTGCTGTTTTGTTTTCAGGTAAAAAAGGTCATGGCCAGTGGGTTCCATCTGGATGGGGACCCGTTTTATGATTTCCAATCCGAACCCGGAGAGCTGGTACACCTTGTCCGGGTTGTTGGTCAGCAGCCGCAGGGTCCTGGCGCCCAGGTCCTTGAGTATCTGGGCGCCGATATGATACTCCCGCATATCCCCTTTAAATCCCAGGGCCAGGTTGGCTTCCAAGGTATCCATCCCATGGTCCTGAAGCTCATATGCCTTCAGCTTGTTAATCAGGCCAATGCCCCGTCCCTCCTGGCGCATGTAGAGCAGGATGCCGCGCCCTTCCTTTTCAATCTGTCCCATGGCGGCGGCAAACTGCTGCCCGCAGTCACAGCGCAGGGAGCCGAACCCATCGCCTGTCAGGCATTCGGAGTGTACACGGCATAGAAGGTCCCTGCCGTCCCCGATGTCTCCCTTTACCAGGGCAACATGGTGCTCGCCGCTTAGCTTGTCCACGTAGCCGTAAGCGCGGAAGGTCCCGTACCGGGTAGGCATCCTGGTGCAGGCCACGCGTTCCACCAGGCAGTCATGCTGCTTGCGGTAATCCTGGATGGCTTTTATGGTGGTGATGGCAAGCCCCCAGTGTCCGGCCAGTTCCATGAGCTGCGGTGTGCGCATCATGGTACCGTCCTCCTTCATGATTTCACAGCATAGGCCGCATTCCTTCAGTCCGGCCAGGCGCATCAGGTCCACGGTGGCCTCTGTGTGGCCGGGACGCTCCAGGACGCCGTTTTCCTTTGCCATCAAGGGAAACATATGGCCTGGACGGCGGAAATCCCCGGGCTTTGCACCCTCATCCGCGCAGGAACGGGCCGTGGTCCCGCGTTCCTGTGCAGAAATGCCGGTGGCCGTGCTTATATGGTCCACGGATACCGTAAATGCAGTTTCATGGTTATCGCCGTTGTCCGCTACCATCTGCGGGAATTTAAGCTTCTGGCAAAGCTCCCGGCTCATGGGCATGCAGATAAGACCTTTGCCGTGGACTGCCATGAAGTTGACATTCTCCGTGGTGGCATACTGGGCGGCGCAGATAAAATCGCCTTCATTTTCCCGGTCCTCATCATCCGTGACCAGGATGATCCTGCCCTGGCGCAGGCTGTCCAGCGCCTCCTCTACGGTGTTAAAGTGATACATGATGTTAACCTCCTTATAATTGTGGATTCATATGGATGGGTAAGATTAAAAACCGTTCCTTAATAAAAATTCCTCCGTCACGGCGGACCCGGGATGGCGGTCATGGCGCGGGACTGTAAGCAGCTTTGCTAGGTATTTCCCCACATATTTCCCCACACAGTCATTTTCCAGATTCACCGTGCTTCCCACTGTCTTACGGACCAGGTTCGTATGGCCGGCAGTGTGCGGGATGACAGATACGCAAAAATCCCGGTCCGTCACCCTGGCAACGGTGAGGCTGATCCCATCCATGGCAATGGAGCCTTTTTCTATGATGAGGTCCAGGATGGAAGGGCAGGTGCGGACGGTGTACCAGATGGCATTGCCTTCCCGCTTTATCATGGAAATGGTTCCGGTGCCGTCAATGTGGCCGGAGACAATATGTCCGCCGAACCGCCCGTCTGCAGCCATTGCCCGTTCCAGATTCACAAGGGCGCCGGGGTTCATGGATCCAAGACCGGTACGCGCCATGGTTTCCGGCATGACATCAGCCGTGAATCCGGTTGATGAGACAGCGGAGGCAGTGAGGCATACGCCGTTAACCGCAATGCTGTCACCGGGCACGGTGCCGTCTAAGACGGCGCGCGCCCTGATATCCAACACACAGGAGCGGGGGCCGCGGATGGAGGACACCAGGGTCCCTGTTTCCTCTATGATGCCTGTGAACAAGGAACCACCCCGCTTTCTAAAAGGATATCCCTGCCAAGGACCGTGATTTTTGGGGGTTCCAGGGTGAAAGCCATTCCGGGCAGTTCCACCCCTTTCCCTCCTACCGGGCAAAGTCCCTTTTCTCCGCCGAAAATCTTTGGGGCAATGTAGGCCTGAAGCTTATGGACAATGCCCTGGTCCAGCGCGGACCAGTTGAGGGCGCTGCCTCCTTCCAGCAGGACGCTGTCAATATCCATCCCGCCCAGGCGTTCCATCAGGAACCTAAGGTCCGTGTGACCGTCCCTTTCGGGCAGGATCAGGATTTCGCAGCCCGCATCCTTAAAGGGAGCCATGGCGGCAGGGTCCTGGCAGCAGGTTGCCAGGATGGTCCTGACATGGGGAGCGGTCCTGACTACGTTGGATGTAAGCGGTGTCATGAGGCGGGTATCGCAGATGATGCGCACCGGATTCCTTCCGCCCGGGATTCGGCAGGTTAACTGCGGGTCATCTGCAAGGATGGTCCCAAGCCCTGTCATGACGGCGCTTAAACGGTTCCTGGTCTTATGGACGTGCTCCCGGGCCTGTTCCCCGGTAATCCATCTGGACAGGCGGCCGGATGTGGCTGTCCTGCCATCCATGGTCATGGCGTATTTCATGACCACATAGGGCTGCCTGGTGCGGATGAAGTGGAAGAAGACCTCATTCTGGCAGATGCATTCCTCCTCTAAAACGCCCTGGATTACTTCAATCCCGTGACTCTTAAGGGCCGCAATCCCTTTTCCCGCAACCAGCGGGTTAGGGTCCCTGGCGCCGATGACCACCCGGCGGATGCCGCTTTTTATGATGGCATCCGTGCAGGGCGGGGTTTTGCCATAATGGCAGCATGGCTCTAAGGTGACGTAGAGCACGGCCCCTTTGGCTGGCGCGGTCAGGGAGTCAAGGGCGGCCCGTTCAGCGTGGGGACCGCCGTAAAAACCGTGATATCCCTGGCCGATGACGGCGCCGTCCCTGACAATGACAGCGCCCACCAGGGGATTGGGGTTAACGCGGCCTTCCCCTTTTGCAGCAAGGGCAAGGGCGCGGCCCATGTAGATGTTATCGGATATTTCCGACATTTGGACACCTCCTTTTCATGATGGGAAAATGTAAAAGAATGGAATAAAAAACGCCTTGAACATCAGGTCCAGGGCGGGTGGAAGGGGAAGCTTTGAGATATGCCGATATCCGTACATCGATTGGCCTGTATCCACCATCGGATGAATCCGCCATCAGATGCATCCACCATCGGATGAATCCGCCATCAGATGCATCCATCATCAGATGAATCCACTATCAGATGCATCCGCCAATCGGGTGAAATCAACATAATACGGTCTGCTTTACATGTTATGATAAAAAATGCCCCGGTATGTCGTCATACCAGGGCAGCCATTAACATTCTTCATACGGATGGGACCAGTCTTCAAATCCATCCCGGGCATACTGGCCGGGATAAATAATCCATCATAATCCATCCATCATAAAACATCCATGTCCATCTTCTTCCATCCAGACTATACTGTCGGCTTCGGAATCACACCGAATCATGCCTTGCGGCTCGTGGGCTGTACCACCGGTAGGGAATCGCACCCTGCCCTGAAGATATTGATTCAATTGAGTGTTATTATAGACAGGCAGGGCACGGATGTCAAGCATTTCCTGAAAAATGTAAAATACCTTTTTCCAACCGGGACATGCATATAATAAGAAGGCCCTGCTTATATTTAGGTAATGATAAGAGATTATGAGGTATTACATGGCAACCAATCCAGAACGGACATCCAGTGGAATGCTGCAGATTAATGTAATCAACATCCAGAACAATTTCCCCATCCAGAATGCCAGGGTTACAATCAGTTACAAGGGAGAGCCAACAAGCGCCCTGGAACAGCTTCAGACCAACAGTTCAGGCCAGACAGAGACGGTCTCCCTTCCCGCGCCTCCGGTGGAGCTGAGCCTGGAACCAGGCATCATCCAGCCATATTCGGAATACAACCTGACCGTGGAGGCGGAGGGATTTGACCCGGTGGAGGTATCGGGAACCGAGATACTGGCTGAGTCCACTGCCATCCAGCCAGTCAGCATGACGCCGGCAGGGGAGGGGACGCCTCCCGAGGATCCGATTGTGATTCCGGACCACACCCTTTATGGGAATTATCCGCCCAAGATTGCAGAGGCAGAGATAAAGCCTGTGAACGAGAGCGGGGAAATCGTCTTAAGCCGCGTGGTGGTCCCCCAGACCGTGGTGGTCCATGACGGGGCGCCCACGGACCGGACGGCAAAGGATTACTATGTGCCCTACAGGGATTACATTAAAAATGTGGCCTCCAGTGAAATCTACTCCACCTGGCCCAGGGCCACCATCACGGCCAACGTGCTGGCCATCATGTCATTTACCCTGAACCGCGTTTATACGGAGTGGTACAGGAACCAGGGGTATGATTTTACCATCACATCCTCCACTGCCTTTGACCATAAATGGATATACGGCAGGAACATATTTGAGAGCATTTCCCTGATTGTAGATGAGATATTTGACAATTACCTGTCCAGGCCAGGCGTGCGCCAGCCCATCCTGACCCAGTACTGTGACGGGCGCCAGGTACAGTGTCCAAACTGGATGACACAGTGGGGGTCATGCTCCCTGGGGGAGCAGGGTTACAGTCCAATTGAAATCCTGCGGTATTTTTATGGGGACAGCATCTATGTCAACACGGCAGAGCAGATATCCGGTATCCCGGCATCCTGGCCCGGCAATGACCTGACCCTTGGCAGCACAGGCGACAAGGTCCGCCAGATGCAGGAACAGCTGGATATGATTGCAACTGTTTATACTGCCATCCCAAGGGTGACCCCTGACGGGATTTACGGCCCAAGGACAGCGGATGCGGTGCGGGAATTCCAGTCCATTTTCGGGCTTCCCCAGACCGGCGTGGTGGATTTTGCCACATGGTATCGGATATCCCATATCTATGTGGGGATTACCAGGATTGCAGAGCTGGTGTAGCAGGGATAACAGACAGATGGGCATCAGGCCGCTTATGCCGGGCGGTCTGATGCTGTTTTTAGGCCCTGCTTGCGGCCCGGCCTGTTCTAAAAAACTATTAGATTGAAACAAAAAAATTTAGCCCTTAAAGCTATTGAATAATAAATCGAAATACAGTATAATCTTTACAATTTGGGCTGAGATAACGTAGAGCATGTTTGAAAATTCATTCCCGCCATCTGCACGCCCCACATCGCGGCATATTTGGTCCCAATTCGGTCAACGTAGCCCGCTACGCCTCCCTCATCGGGACCAAATCTCCCACGAAGTGGGACGCACAGCTGACGGAAAGCAATTTTCAAACATGCTCCGGCCCATGAGCAAACACATAAGAAAGGACAGGTACCCCCATATGAAAGCATACCTCATACTGGAAGATGGAACTGTATTCACCGGGACAAGTATTGGTTCAGAACGTGAAGTTATCAGTGAAATCGTGTTTAACACATCAATGACCGGTTATCTGGAAGTGCTGACCGATCCGTCTTACGCGGGACAGGCAGTTGTCATGACATATCCCCTTATTGGCAATTACGGAATCTGCCATGAAGACATGGAATCAGCAAAACCCTGGCCGGACGGCTATATTGTTAGAGAATTATCAAGAATCCCCAGCAACTTCCGTAGCGAGGATACCATCCAGAACTTCTTAAAACGCCACGACATTCCCGGCATCTGCGGTATCGATACAAGAGCCCTTACCAAAATCTTAAGAGAAAAAGGCACCATGAACGGTATGATCACCACCAGTGAATATACCGATTTAAGCGGACCCATAAAGCGCATGAAAGAGTACGGCGTCACCGGCGTGGTCATGAAGACCACCACGAAGGAGAAGTATGTGCTTCCTGGAAAAAGCCTTGCTGACAGCGGTCCTTCAGACAACAGCAGGCTTTCCGGCAAAGACGGCCTTCCGGCTGGCAGCTTCCCGGGCGCGGGCAAGAAGGTGGCCCTTATGGATTACGGCGCAAAGAAGAACATTGCGCGTTCCCTGAACAGCCTTGGCTGTGAGGTTACCGTATATCCCGCAGACACCCCGGCAGAGGAAGTGCTGGCAGCCTGCCCTGACGGCATCATGCTCAGCAACGGCCCCGGGGACCCCAAGGAGAATACGGCTGTCATAGAAGAAATAAAGAAACTTTATGCATCGGACGTGCCGATTTTTGCCATCTGCCTGGGACACCAGCTCATGGCCCTGGCCAACGGCATGGATACTTATAAGTTAAAATACGGACACAGGGGAGGCAACCATCCGGTTAAGGATTTAGAAACAGGAAGGGTATATATCTCATCCCAGAACCACGGCTATGTGGTTGATATGGAGACAGTGACCCCGGATATCGCGGTTCCCGCTTTTGTGAATGTAAATGACGGCACCAATGAGGGGCTTAAATATGTGGGCAAGAATATTTTCACGGTGCAGTACCACCCCGAGGCCTGCCCCGGACCACTGGATTCCGGTTACCTGTTTGACCGTTTCCTGAAAATGATGGAGGTGAATGACTGATGCCAAAGAATCCTGATATTAAGAAAGTCCTTGTACTTGGCTCCGGCCCGATCATCATCGGACAGGCCGCTGAATTTGACTATGCGGGCACACAGGCCTGCCGTTCCTTAAAGGAAGAGGGCGTGGAGGTGGTGCTTTTAAACTCCAACCCGGCCACCATCATGACGGATAAGGATATTGCGGACCGGGTTTACATTGAACCCCTGACCGTGGAAGTGGTGGAACAGCTTATATTAAAGGAAAAGCCGGACAGCGTGCTGCCCACCCTGGGCGGACAGGCAGGCCTTAACCTGGCCATGGAGCTGGAGGACGCAGGCTTTTTTAAGGAACACAATGTACGCCTGATCGGCACCACGGCCCTGACCATCAAGAAGGCGGAAGACCGCGAGATGTTCAAGGAGACCATGGAGAAAATCGGCGAGCCTGTGGCTCCTTCCGATATTGTGGAGGATGTGAAGCACGGCCTGGAGATTGCGGCCCAGATCGGCTATCCAGTGGTACTCCGTCCGGCCTATACCCTGGGCGGCTCCGGCGGCGGTATTGCAGCGAACCCGGAACAGTGCGCCGAGATCCTGGAAAACGGACTCAGGCTTTCCCGCGTGGGACAGGTCCTGGTGGAGCGCTGCATCGCGGGCTGGAAGGAAATCGAGTACGAGGTCATGCGTGACGGCGCAGGCAATGTCATCACGGTATGTAATATGGAAAACATCGACCCGGTGGGCGTCCATACAGGCGACAGCATCGTGGTGGCGCCATCCCAGACCCTGGGCGACAAGGAATACCAGATGCTGCGCACCTCAGCCTTAAACATCATAAGCGAGCTGGGCATTACCGGGGGCTGCAACGTGCAGTATGCCCTGAACCCGGACAGCTTTGAATACTGTGTCATCGAGGTAAACCCCCGTGTAAGCCGTTCCTCGGCCCTGGCCAGCAAGGCAACCGGATACCCCATTGCCAAGGTGGCAGCCAAGATTGCCCTGGGTTATACCCTGGATGAGATTAAGAACGCGGTCACAAAGAAGACATACGCAAGCTTTGAGCCAATGCTGGACTACTGCGTGGTCAAGATGCCAAGGCTTCCATTTGATAAATTCATCAGCGCCAAGCGTACCCTGGGAACCCAGATGAAGGCAACGGGCGAGGTCATGAGTATCTGCACCAACTTTGAAGGAGGCCTGATGAAGGCAATCCGCTCCCTGGAGCAGCATGTGGACTGCCTGCTGTCCTATGATTTTACCGGGCTTACGGACAGTGAGCTGAGGGAACAGCTGGAAAAAGTGGACGACATGAGGATCTGGAGGATTGCCGAGGCCCTGCGCAGAGGCATTTCCTATGAAGAAATCCACGAAATCACACGGATTGACCTGTGGTTCATTGACAAGCTTTCCATCCTGGTGGAAATGGAACAGGCCCTTAAGGCGGTTGGGGAAGGCAAGGCCCGTCTGACCACGGAGCTTCTTGCAGAGGCCAAGAGGATTGAATTCCCGGACAACGTGATTGCAAGGCTTACCGGGATTGCCCAGGAAGAAATCAAGAAGCAGCGCTATGACAATGATATCCGGGCGGCATTCAAGATGGTGGACACCTGCGCGGCTGAGTTTGCGGCTGAGACGCCTTATTATTACTCCTGTTTCGGAAGCATGAACGAGGCAGAGAAGACAGAAGGGCGCAAAAAGGTCCTGGTCCTTGGTTCAGGCCCCATCCGTATCGGACAGGGGATTGAATTTGACTTCTGCTCCGTGCACAGCACCTGGGCATTCAGCCGGGAAGGCTATGAGACCATCATCGTAAATAACAATCCGGAGACGGTGAGCACGGATTTTGATATTGCGGACAAGCTGTACTTCGAGCCCCTGACCCCGGAGGATGTGGAGAGCATCGTGGACATCGAGAAGCCGGACGGGGCAGTGGTGCAGTTCGGCGGGCAGACAGCCATCAAGCTGACAGAGGCCCTGATGAAGATGGGGGTTCCCATCCTCGGCACTGCGGCAGAGGATGTGGACGCGGCAGAGGACAGGGAACGTTTTGACGAAATCCTGGAGCAGTGTAACATCCCAAGACCCGCGGGCCACACCGTATTCACGGCAGAAGAGGCCAAAAAGGCTGCCCATGAGCTGGGCTACCCCGTACTGGTAAGGCCCTCCTACGTGCTGGGCGGACAGGGCATGCAGATTGCCATCAGCGACGAGGACATTGACGAGTTCATCGGCATCATCAACATGATTGCCCAGGAACACCCAATCCTTGTGGACAAATATATCATGGGCAAGGAAATCGAGGTGGACGCCATCTGCGACGGCACGGATATCCTGATTCCTGGCATCATGCAGCATATTGAGCGTACCGGAATCCATTCCGGCGACAGTATATCCGTGTATCCGGCCATGGATATCACCCAGCACAACATTGACACCATCGTGGACTACACCGAGAAGCTGGCAAGGGCCCTTCATGTAAAGGGAATGATTAACATCCAGTTCATTGTGGACGGGGACGATGTGTATATCATCGAGGTGAATCCCCGTTCCTCGCGTACCGTGCCCTACATCAGCAAGGTGACAGGCATACCCATCGTGCCGCTGGCAACCCAGATCATCTGCGGACACACCATAAGGGAGCTGGGCTACAGGCCCGGACTGCAGCCGGCAGCGGATTACATTGCCATCAAGATGCCCGTGTTCTCCTTTGAGAAGATCAGGGGCGCGGACATCAGCCTTGGGCCGGAGATGAAGTCCACAGGCGAGTGCCTGGGCATTGCAAAGACCTTCAACGAAGCGCTGTACAAGGCCTTTGAGGGAGCCGGGATCCGTCTGCCAAAGTATAAGAAAATGATCATGAGCGTACGCCACAGCGACCAGGAGGAGGCAGTGGACATTGCCCGCAGGTTCGCGGCAGTGGGCTATCAGATATTTGCCACACGGGGAACCGCAAGGACCCTGAACAAAAACGGCGTAAAGGCATACGAAATCCGCAAGCTGGAGCAGGAATCACCCAATGTCCTGGACCTGGTGCTGGGCCATCAGATTGACCTGATCATCGACATCCCGGCCCAGGGGGCAGAGCGCAGCCGCGACGGCTTCATCATCCGCCGCAATGCAATCGAGACAGGTGTGAACGTGCTGACTTCCCTGGATACGGCGGCAGCCCTTGTGACCAGCCTGGAGAACCGGGCCAAGGAGCTGACGCTGATTGATATCGCCACGGTGAAGAACGCGTAGACAGCAGGGGCCGGAGGGAAAAACAGGGCCGTGTCCGTGAATCTAAGCACAGGAATAACCTGCACTTTTGATTCACGGACACGGCCCTGGCCCGCTTCGTGGACAGTCCGCTCCGCTATAATCCCAGATGCTCCAGCAGTATCTTGATTCCCATGAGGATGAGGATGATGCCTCCGGTCAGTTCCGCTTTTGACTTATACCTGCAGCCGAAGACATTTCCAACCTTTACGCCAACCATGGACAGGGTAAATGTGACCGCGCCGATAAAGGACACGGCGGGGACAATGTCCACGTCCAGGAATGCAAAGGTGACGCCCACGGCCAGGGCGTCGATGCTGGTCGCCACGGAGAGCAGGACCATTTCCCGGACACCCAGGGAGGCGTCGGCACATTCTGCATCTTTTTCAAGGGATTCCTTTATCATGCCGGCACCTATGAGGGCCAGAAGGATAAACGCAATCCAATGGTCATATGCCTTGATGGCCATGCTGAACCTGGATCCAAGGAAGTACCCGAACAATGGCATGGCGGCCTGGAACCCCCCGAAATACAGGCCCACGATAAATGCGCCTTTCCAGTTCATCCTCGGCATGGCCAGTCCCTTACAGACAGAGACTGCGAATGCATCCATGGACAGCCCCACGGCAATGATAAACAGCTCAGTTAACGACATAGTGAATCCTCCCGTACTTGTTTAATATATGGAACGGTGTATAAAAAAAGACCCACCTACGGCCATGTACGGTATCCTCCGGGAGCCCTGTCTTCACAGACTGCCGGAATCATGGTTTCCATGCCGTAGATAAGTCTCATTATTTGAAATAAAGCCAGATAGAAACTATCAGTATGTTGACTTTATTACATGCGCCGCATGCCAACTACTCCCTTATCACTTGCTACATTTTAAGTGACCAGGAAGAAAATGTCAAGAAAAATTCTCAATTCATTGTAAAAAAACAGCCCTTGTGCTAAACTGAAAAACGTACGCATGCCTGGCGTTCCATGGATTCTTCACGCAGACACGCCCCGGTTCCTTAACCGGCAGAAGGCCACGGCGGCAGGGCGCCCTGGTTAAGATAAAAAACAGAATATACGGAGATAGTATGTGAGATGAAAAAGTCATATGAGATTGATATGTGCAATGGCCCGCTTCTGAGCAAGATCCTTTTATTTTCCGTTCCTTTGATGATGTCAGGCATCCTGCAGCTTCTGTTCAATGCAGCGGATATCATCGTGGTGGGCCGGTTTGCCGGCAGCAGCGCCCTTGCGGCGGTGGGCTCCACCTCCTCCCTTATCAATCTGCTTATCAATGTGTTTGTGGGCCTTTCCGTGGGCGTCAATGTCCTGGTGGCCAAGTATTATGGCGGCCAGAGGGAAAAGGACATGAGCGAGACCGTCCACACGGCCGTGCTGACAAGCCTGCTAAGCGGGCTTTTCCTGGTAATCCTGGGAGGGGTTGCAGCCAGGCCCCTGCTCCACCTGATGGGGACGCCGGATGACGTGCTGGACCAGGCCGTGCTTTATATGAGGATTTATTTCCTGGGCATGCCGGTGCTGATGGTCTATAACTTCGGCGCGGCCATCCTGAGGGCAATCGGGGATACCAGACGGCCCCTGTATTTCCTGTTCATGGCAGGCGTGGTCAATGTGGCGCTGAACCTGTTCTTTGTCATAGGTCTTGGAATGGGCGTGGACGGGGTTGGCTGGGCAACCGTCATATCCGAGCATGTGTCAGCCCTTCTGGTTCTGAAAAGCCTGATGGAAGCCCCGGGCGCCCTGAAGCTGAACCTCAGGGAACTGCGGATCCATCCAAAGAAGCTGAAGCGGATTGTGAAGATTGGGCTTCCGGCCGGCATGCAGGGCGCCATCTTCTCCATTTCCAATGTGCTGATCCAGTCCTCGGTCAACTCCTTTGGCTCCATTGCCATGGCTGGCAACACCGCTTCCGCCAATATCGAAGGGTTTGTGTATACAGCCATGAACGCGGTGTACCAGACCAATCTCAGCTTTACCAGCCAGAATCTCGGCGGCAGGAAATACAGCCGTATTAACAGGATCATGTATATCTGCCTGGCTGTGGTGACCATTGTGGGCATCACGCTGGGGATAACAGCCGTGCTGGCAGGCGATTTGCTGCTGGGAATCTATTCCTCGGATGCCCAGGTGCTCCACTACGGCATGCTGAGGCTGGAAATCATCTGCGGTACTTATTTCCTCTGCGGCATCATGGACTGTATGGTGGGCAGCCTGCGCGGCCTTGGATATTCCATCATTCCCATGTTCGTGTCCCTGACAGGGGCCTGCGGATTCCGTGTGCTCTGGGTATTTACCGTGTTTGCGGCATACCGTTCCCTGGACGTGCTCTATCTGTCCTATCCGGTGTCCTGGGCCATCACGGCCGTTGCCCATATGATTACCTTCCGCAAGATACGCAGGAAGATACCGCGGCAGGATTCGATGCCTTTGGCGTAGGAGATGGCGCCAGGTTTCCTGATGGCGTTATCTGCGATTGGGGGCCGTTTCCCCATGATAGAATACGATACATAAGAAAGGTAGCAGAACCATATGCTTTTTAGTTCACTTACATTTGTATGGTTTTTCCTTCCTGCATTGGCCCTTGTCTATTACCTGGCGCCGGGCAGGAAGCTTAAAAATGCAGTCCTGCTCATTGCCAGCCTTCTGTTTTACAGCTGGGGCGAGCCAAGGTATGTAGCGCTGGTCATCTTATCCATCCTGTTCAACTACCTCTTCGGCCTTGCAATCGGAAGGCTTGGGGACAGGACGGGCCTTAAGCGGGCAGCGCTGGCCCTGTGCATCGGGGCCAACCTGTGCCTTCTGGGATATTTCAAATACTTTAACTTCTTCCTGGAGCTTGCCTATACCGTAATGGGAAAGGAGGGCTTCATACCCAGGAACATTGCGCTGCCAATCGGCATTTCCTTTTATACCTTCCAGGCTGTTTCCTATATTGCTGATATATACCGGGGCGTAAAGCCAATCCAGAAAAATATATTCCGGCTGGCCCTGTACATTTCCCTGTTCCCGCAGATCCTTTCAGGCCCCATTGTGAAATACAACGAACTGGAGCCGCAGATAGGGGAGCGCAGGGAAAGCATTTCCATGCACGCATATGGCATCCGCAGGTTTGTTTACGGCCTTGCCAAGAAAATGGTGTTTGCAAATATGTTCGGTCAGGTGGTGGACCGGATATGGGGCCTTCCCCTGGAACAGCTGGGAACGGCCGTTGTCTGGTTTACGATCCTGCTCTACAGCCTCCAGATTTATTATGACTTTTCCGGTTATTCGGATATGGCAATCGGGCTGGGGCGGATGTTTGGGTTTACCTACCAGGAGAATTTCAACTATCCGTATCTGTCCGCCTCCATCAGCGAGTTCTGGCGCAGGTGGCATATATCGCTGTCCACCTGGTTTAAGCAGTATCTCTACATTCCCCTGGGCGGCAACCGCAAGGGGCTTACAAGGACCTGCATCAACCTGTCCGTGGTGTTCTTGGCAACCGGGCTGTGGCATGGGGCCAGCATGAACTTCATCTGCTGGGGGATTTATTATGGAATCTTCATTGTGGCGGAGCGGCTGTGGCTTGGCAAGGTTCTGGAAAAGAATCCCTGCAAGGCGCTGAATCATGTGTATACCCTGCTTGTGGTCATGTTCGGCTGGCTGCTGTTCCGGGTTGGGAGCCTGCATCAGGCCAAGGTGCTGGTGACGGCCATGCTGTCGCCCAGGGCTGGGCTGTGGAACCTGAGGATTTTCATGGATAACAGGATTATTTTCCTGCTGGTCCTGGCGGTCTGCTTTTGCGGGCCTGTGCAGAAACTGTTTCCGGGGCTTACAAAGCGTCTGTATGACGAGGAACGGACGGGGGCTTTGGATGTGGCTGTCATGGCGGCACTCCTCCTGCTCTGCACCGTCCTGATGGTCAGCAGCACCTACCAGGCGTTCATCTACTTCAGGTTCTGATACATGATTCCGACACATATAAGGGAGTACATTTATGATAAAGAAAATAATGATTGGGGGCTTCTGGGCTATCCTGCTTCTCCCGAACCTTCTGTTCCCGCTGGTAAAAGGAAATGGGGACAGCGGCAGTGCGGAGAACCGGAGCCTGGCTGAATTCCCGGTCTTTGAGGCAAAAGACTTTGAGGCATATCCTTCGGAAGTGGACAGCTATATCAATGACCATGCCGCGTTCAGGAACCGTTTCCTGAGCATTAACTCCGTGCTTAACCTGAAGCTGTTCGGTTATGCGGATTCCCAGGACGTCATACGGGGGAAAGAGGGCTGGTACTTTTTTGCAGGCGGGATGAGCCTGTTTGACGCCCTTGGCACAGAGCCTTTTTATCAGGATGACGTGGCCATGATCGGCAATGAGATCATCCGGGCCGCCAGCTATTATGAGGGCAGGGGGATTCCCTTCCTGATGATGATCCCGCCCAACAAGGAAGGCGTTTACAGGGAATATATGCCGGACTGCTATGAGCGGGTCTGGGACGGGAACCGTCCATCCCAGCTGGAGGAATATCTTGGGGAACATTCTGGTATCACGGTGCTGGACCCCAGGGAGTATTTTAACGCCAACCGGGATTATACATGGTACTATAAGACGGATACCCACTGGAACTTTGCAGGGGGATATGTGGGTTCCCAGATGATCATAGAGGCATTGGGGGGAAATGCAGTGCCCATAGAGGATGTAACCGTGACCTATGAGGCGGCTGCGCCAGGTGACCTGGTGAACCTGTTCCATCTGCCGGAACAATACTGCAGTGATGAGAATGCGGTCATCACAGGCTTTGGTGACAATCTGGCCGTCCATGTGGAGGATGTGCTGGGGGATAAGAACATCCTCCACATGTCCACGCCGGGGGCGCCGGACGGCAGGCGCATTGCCGTAATCCGCGATTCCTTTGGCACGGCCCTGATGGACAAGCTGCCCAGGTATTTTGCCAATGTGGATTTTTACCATTGGCAGGCATTTGATTACACCATGCTGGAGGAAAATCCGCCGGATGCAGTGATTTATGAAATTGTGGAGAGGGATCTGACCAGGATTCCCCAGGATGTGGCAAAAATGGTGCCCGTGAATGCTGATTAACAGGGGCAAACTGTAAATTTTATGCAGAAAAGGTTAAGAAACACTTTTGCAAACCCATGAAATATCGTATAATCAGATGGAATGGTTTGGCATATTTTAAGTAAAGGAGAAGGACAGACATGAAGATTTTAAATTTTGGGTCATTGAATATTGATTACACCTACAGTGTGGATCATTTTGTAAGAGGCGGGGAAACCTTATCGTCAGAAACCATGAATGTGTTTTCCGGCGGAAAGGGACTGAACCAGTCCATTGCCCTGAGTAAGAGCGGGGCAGCGGTATGGCACGCAGGGGCAATCGGGACAGGGGACGGGGATTTCCTGGTAGGACAGCTTAAAAGCGCAGGGGTTAACACGGAGCTGATTGCGGTACTGGAAGGAAAGACAGGACATGCCATCATCCAGAAGGCAAAGGACGGGGGCAACTGTATCCTTTTATACGGCGGCGCCAATCAGATGATAACAAAGACAATGGTGGATGAGGTCATCAGCCATTTTGAGGCAGGGGACTATCTGGTGCTTCAGAATGAGATAAGCGAAATCGGCTATATCATGGAGAAGGCCCATGAAAGGCAGATGAAGATTGTGCTGAACCCATCGCCCATGGATGACAAGATTGCAGGATACCCGCTTGAGTATGTGGACTATTTCCTGTTAAATGAGATTGAGGCAGGGGATATCTGCGGCGAGCAGGGAGAGGGCGAGGAACTCCTTAAGAAGCTGTCCGCCAAGTTCCCATCCGCCAAAATCGTACTGACACTGGGCGGCGACGGATCCCTTTACAGGGACGGGGACCGGCTCTTGAAACAGGGGATTTACAAGGTCAAGGTGGCAGATACAACTGCGGCAGGGGATACCTTTACCGGGTTCTTCATCGGAGGACTGGTTCAGGGCATGGATGCGGCGGATGCGCTGGAATGGGCGGCCAAGGCAGCGGCCATTGCAGTGTCACGGCCAGGGGCAGCGCCTTCGATTCCTTCTAAGGAGGAAGTGGACCGGTTTTAGGAACTGGGATTGAAGAGAGTGATTAGAGGTCGGGATTAGAGGTCAGGATGAAGGGTTAGGTATTAGAGGTTAGAGGCAGAGGTAGGTGGCCGGAGGCTGCGTAAACCTCTGCTTTGTTTATGTCACAAAAAAACACTTGCTCTGCAGGGGGAGGGAATATTTTCAGATAAAAGAAACTCCTGTGCTGCAATCCGTCGGGTACATGACGATATAGACGGGTATCATGGAGGACTTGAAAGAAACCCACAAAGGACAGCACCAGCGGTCGGAGAACTCCGCCACCAAGGAATTGAAATGCGATATGGAGGAAGTGGCGGACTTCAGGGGGAGCCGGGCGGAAAAGCTGATAATGCTTTTCCGCAGGCAGGCAAAGCTAAAATAAAGCCGTTTGATGGAGAAAGATTGACGGAGAAAGAAAAACAGTGGCTAACCCGTATCGCAAAAGTCCGAACTGGCGAGAAATCCGGTAAACCAGAGGGGCAGGAAGCGGTAACAAGATGGACAGATTTTCTGGGGAATGGTAGAATACGGGTATGGAAAACAGCTTCAGGCCAAGTTGGCCCGAAGTGAGATATGCGCCTTTGGATAATAAGGCGTGCATGACAAAATTTGGGGGGAGATGTATATGGAAAAATTTGTGGAAGTGAACGGCTATAAAAATTTTGTATATTGTTATGGTCAAGGCTCTATTACCCTGGTGCTTTTGTCTGGGTCGGGAGTACCTTTCCCGAGCTTGGAATACAAAACTCTGGCAAAATCATTATCCGAAACCTATCAAGTAATTGGAATTGAAAAGTTGGGTTATGGACGCAGTGACCTGGCTGAAAACAATCGGGATATTGACAGCGTTATTCATGAATATAGAAGCGTATTACAAAAATTAGGAATAAATTCACCTGTTGTGTTGGCAGCACATAGTATGGGATTTTTAGAGGCTCTCCGCTGGGGACAGCAGTACCCTTTTGAAATCGCTGGTATCCTTGGCATTGACCCTGCAACGCCAGATTGTTACAGGGAGTTTGATGTAGAAGAGGCTACAAAAAAACTGAAAGGGATGTCAGTGGATGCACTCTGCCGAAAAGCAACCGCTAGTGCCTTAGTGGAACAATTAATGGAAGAACAGGATATTTCCAATATGGAAAAGAATGAAATTGAAATTTTGGCATTCCGTAATCTGGCCAACCAAAATTGGATTAGTGAAGCTGAAAACTTGAGAAATGCGATTGGTCTAGTGGAAAGGGATGATCCATATCTGCAGGTTCCAATGTTATTCTTTTTATCGAACGGAGAAGGTACGACACTCAAAAAAGAGAATTGGATTGAATGTTCTTTACAATATTTAAATCATATAAAAGTTTCACAATACGAAGTATTTGACTTTCCACATAATTTGTATAAGTTTGTATATCAGGAAATCGCCCAATCATCGAGGACTTTTATATCGGAATATATTGAAAAAAATATAAATTAGGAAACTATGCCTTATTGGATAAAGGTGCAGGCAGCAAAATAGGGAGAGGATGTCAAGGATAGTATAAGCGGTACGCGGTCCCTGACACCCTCTCCCTGTTTTGCTTATCAGTAATCAAGGTAAGAAAGCCCCCGTGTGGCTTTCCTATCGCTTCAAGTGTGCTTGCCCTCCCCGGCAGCAACGACACTCGAAGCGATGATGCCGACAGTGCGTATAACACACTACACCTTGCAGGCAAGGCCGTGTGCAAAAAGGGGCGTTGCCCCCTTTGGGGCTAAGCTGATGGTCTTGACTTTTCCGGAGACGGGCGGGGAGACAGGTGAAGGAGGCGGGGCGGCGCGTTTCCTTGGTCTGGGAATGAATGTCTGCCTATTTATCCTGCTGGCGCTGCGCCTGTTCCTGCCGTAACCTTTCTTTGGCCCCGGAAACGGTTTCGCCGTCTTTCGTAAGATAGGCGTCTATAAACCTGTCTTCAATTTTTGTGTATCCGTCTATTACACTGCGTTCGATTTTATGAAAACTCCCTGTGACAGCTTTGGCTATTTTTTCATTTGCCTTTATAAGGTTTGATTTTGCCATCATTCATATTCCTTTCTTTAACAAAAATACCCCACACGCTGACTGCGTATGAATTTCCTGCCAGTTCCGGTTTGGGATATGGCGGAGGCGGCAGATGGAACGGTCTCATTCTTTTATGCCTTTTGTCAATGGAATCAGGCAGATCAGGATGAGGATTCCCACAAGACCGGTTGCGGTTCCGGCAATCATCCTGCCCCATACCATGGTCAGGCACATCCCCACGCCCAAAGCCAGCGTACCGGCAATCACGGCAATCATTGTAAAAATTATTTTTCCGGAAAGCCGGATGGGCTTCTTATGCTCCATTTTCCTCCATACAAGCAGTGTAATCAGGGCCATCAGCAGACCAGCGCAGCCGCACACAAGTCCGGGCCGGAAGGCCGCCCATTCCGGGATAAGAGCCATACACATACCAAGGGCAAAAAGCACACCGCTCACAGTTCCTGACATCATTGCAACAAAACTACTTTTTTTCATGTAAAAGACCTCCTGAATGTTATATTTATTAAACCAACAGTTGTTGCTTTAATCTGAATATAGTATAATGTTCCTGATAACCTAAAACAATCATCAATTTTCCAACAAGTGTTGGGATAAAGGAGATTTTTATGAATACACCCAATAATAAACGAAAGAAAGAGTCCATTGAACGGATTGAACGGGTTTTTCTTGACATGCTCCAAACCAGGGAATTAGCTGAAATCAGCATATCGGATATCTGTAAACTGGCCAAATTAAACCGCACGACTTTTTATGCAAATTATACGGATATATATGGATTGGCCGATTCAATACGGGACAAACTGGAAGCTGATTTATCCAACTTATACCGGGATGAAATCACACAGGGATTTAACAGCAACGATTATCTTAAACTGTTCCGTCACATAAAGGACAACCAGATATTCTATAAGACCTACTTTAAACTGGGGTATGACGATAACTACAAGATCATCACTTATGATATGAACCTTGCAGGACAGCATTTCCAAAACCGTTTTATTGTTTATCATATGGAATTTTTTAAAAGTGGGATAACAAGGATTATCAAATTATGGCTGCAGGGCGGCTGCAAAGAAAGTCCTGAAGATATGTTCGGAATCATAAAAAGTGAGTATCAGGGGCGTGATAAGTTATTTTCCATAAAGGAATAAATATGGCTGGACATGCCGGAACTGGCGTAAATTTGCTTAAATTTCACATAATTATCGGAAAATATAAACAATTAATAAGATTCATGCATCATCAATTGTATAAAAATAGAAACAATTGTAATTAATTGGCTGTAAATATAAATAAACTAAAAAGATTATAAAAAAATGAAAAAAGCATTGACAAATGACAGGCCATTTACTATAATAAAGACAACAAAAGAACAGAGAACAAAAAGAATTCAAGGAACTGTAGACAATCAGTTCACAAGTAACTTAAATCCAAGCAAAGGAGGTACGGACCACCAAAGACTGAATTTTAGTTTCATATATAATCAAAGAAATTTATTATATATGAGACCAGGAGAAACCAATCTACTAAAAGCAAAACGCTCAAACAGTAAAGTAATTTAAGTAATTGATTTAAAGAAACAAAAGAATCCAATCGGTTGGTAAACGATTCAAAGAGTAACAAAGTTTCAATAGATTAAAGAAGTTCCAAGTGAATGGGTAAGTTCACAAAAGAAAAGTATTTAATATTATAGAAGCAAGTCAACAAATTGAAGAGTTAAAAAGCAATTGCAGTATTTAAAGAGATAATTTAAAGAAACAAGCTGTTAAGTAGAAACATTTATTATTAAGTGGTTGATAGCATTTTCAATTAGCTATCTCAAGAGTATCAATAAAAATCGTGTATCGGTTTAGTGATATGACGAGAAAGTATCATTAGAACGAAATAGATTGATACCGGATAGTATAGTAAGCAAGAAGTAAGGAAAATGAATCAGACATACTGGTAAGATGAAGTAACAGAAGCGTAGTAGCAATAGTAGAGAGGTGTAACAACTTAATATAGAAGTAAAAAGAAACAATTGTTTCAGAAAAGTGAGGCTTGGTCCAATGGACGAAATAGTCAGAAGACGGATATCGTAATCGAGAACGTGGTTAGTCAAAGATTCGATATCCGTCTTCTATGTTGTGTAGGAAGCCTTGATGATAAGGATAAGAGGGAATGTTGGGCGTTTCGGATGAAGGGGCGCTTTTTTTGTGGGTTTTACAGGCCTTCCAGGTCAAAGGGGGGCGTGTATTCCTCTTTTGCACTGCTCTTTTGCTGCATGAAACCATGGGTGAGACCAAGCTCCAGTGCGGCGTCCACCACGCGGTTGTATTCGTAGGTGGTTATGCGGCGGTTCAGGCCGGGATAGCTGCTGCTGCGGTGATAGGGCGTGTACTGGCTCAAGAGGCTGATCAGGTACTGGTCCTGGGGCAGGTTCTCTTTTATCCAGTGCAGAAGTGCAATGGAATCATCCTTATGGCCGGGAAGGACCATGTGGCGGATGATGACGCCTTTTTGCATGAGGGACGGGTCTGATTCCTGCCACACAGGGGCGCCTGTCTGGCGTATCATCTGAAGGATGGCCAGGGAGGCCCGTTCAAAGTAATCACCGGCGCGGGAATATCTGAGGGCCAGACGGTTATCATAATATTTGAAATCAGGAAGCCAGATATCCACATAACCTTCCAGGGCCTTGATGGTTTCAATGGTCTCATAGCCGCCGCTGTTGTAGACAATGGGAATGGCAAGCTCAGGGCGGACAAGGTCCAGGGCCGCCGTGATATGGGGCAGGTACTGGGTCGGTGTCACCAGATTGATGTTATGGGCGCCCTTGGCCTGCAGATCCAGGAAGATGCGGGCCAGCTGTCTGGTGGACAGCTCTTTCCCAAAGTTTTGGCTGCTCAGCTCCCAGTTCTGGCAGAAACAGCAGCGCAGGGTACAGCCTGAGAAGAACACGGTCCCGCTGCCGCCGGGGCCATTTTCCGGCCCGCTGATGCAAGGCTCCTCCCAGTGATGGAGGGCGGCGCGGGCAGCCTTCAGCTCATGGGTGCAGCCGCAGAAGCCCGCGGCCCTGGTATCTTCAGCCATGGTAGGGTCAGCCTTGGTATCTTCAGCCATGGAATGGCCGGCCCTGGTACGGTCGGCCTTACATGCCCTGGGACAAAGGCTGCAGGATGTGTAGCTGTCAAAGGAAATAGGGGTTCTGTGCTGCATGATTTGATATTCTCCTGGTTTTATATTCTCCTAAATGGTATAGTCCTGCTGTGCAGGCAGACGGTGCTGCTCCCTGTATTCTTTTGGGGAAACCCCGTATTCCTTTTTAAAGGCCCGGAAAAAGCTGGTATAGTCCTTGAAGCCGTACTGGTGGTACACATGGCTGATTGGCTGGTCGGACAGGATTGCATTTTTACTGGCATGCAGGCGCTTTTTAAGGATGTACTGGTGAAGGGGGATGCCCATGTTATCCTTGAATATGTGGGAGATATGGTATTTGCTCACATAGAAAAAGGCGGAGAGGCTGTCCAGGCTTAAATCTCCTTCCAGGTGCTGGTTTATATAGTCACAGATATTGAGGTACAGGACATTTTCGTAGACCGCGGACTTCTGATGCAGGCTGTCATAGAGCAGGCGGTTGATATAGACCAGGAATGATACGGCCATGAGTTCGGATGCCAGACGGTGGAAGGCCCGCCCGCTGCCGGATTCCTCAATCAGGTCGGTCAGCTTTCCCTGAATCTCCTGGGTAGTGATGGTATCTGTGTGGAAGCGGTAGACCTGATGGCTTTCGGCATAATCAAAGCCGTAAGCCAGTTCCTCATCTGCCTGGCGCAGCTTGCGGTAATAATCATTTCCCAGCCAGAAGACAAAGCGCCGGTAGGGCTTGTCATGGGAGAGGAATTCGGGAAAATGCGGGACGCCCGGAGGAATCAGGAGACAGTCGCCGTATTCCAGCTGATAGCTTTTATCCCCCATGTGATATTCCACGTCACCTTCCAGAAAGAAGTAGAACTCATAGTAATCATGGATATGGGCGGCCACGGATTTAAGCGTGGCATCATTGTAATAGAACAGCTCAAAATCAACGGGCTGCATGTATTGCCTGGTGTTGAAATCCGAGGATATCTGTTTTTTCACGGGGAGTCTCCTTTCCGGCCGGTTTTCGTGCGGACCTGATTTATTTTACCCAATCTTAGCATGAAACAACAACATTTGCAATATGCACAACAAGTATCACTATGGACGAAAATCCTGAATCTGTTATAATAAAACTAAGTTAAGGGACAGATACCAACAACAATTCTTAAGGAGGAGTTTACACATGAAATTATCATTCAGATGGTACGGAGAAGATGACAAGGTAACCCTGGAGAACATCCGCCAGATTCCGGGCATGCAGTCAATTGTAACTGCTGTATATGATGTGCCCGTAGGCGAGGTATGGAGCCGCGAGAGCATTGCTAAGTTAAAAAAGCAGGTTGAGGAAGCAGGCCTTGGCTTTGATGTGATTGAGAGCATCCCGGTCCATGAGGATATCAAGCTGGGTAAGCCGTCCAGGGACAAATATATTGAGAACTACTGCGAGAACATCCGCCGTGTGGCTGAAGCAGGCATCAAGTGCGTATGCTATAATTTCATGCCGGTATTTGACTGGACAAGGACCCAGTTAGACCATGAGCTGGGCGATGGTTCCACTTCCCTGGTTTATTATCAGGAGCAGGTAGATGCAGTGAATCCGTTAAACAGCGACAGCGACCTGACCCTTCCGGGCTGGGATTCCAGCTACACCAGGGATGGACTAAAGGCTGTTGTGGAGGAATACCACAACCTGACCGAGGATATGCTGTGGGATAATGTAAAGTATTTCCTGGAGCGCGTGATTCCGGTTGCAGCTGAGTGCGATGTGAATATGGCGATTCATGAGGACGATCCATGCTGGAGCATTTTCGGCCTGCCAAGGATCATTACCTGCGAGGAGAACCTGGACCGTTTCTTAAAGCTGGTGGACGACAAGCACAATGGCATCACGCTGTGTACCGGTTCCCTGGGCTGCTCTGCCAAGAACGATGTGGTAAGGATGGCCGGAAAGTACGCCGCCATGGGCAGGATCCACTTTGCCCACATCAGGAACGTGGCTGTGCTGGACAATGGATTTGAGGAGAGGGCACATCTGTCCTCCTGCGGTTCCCTGGATATGTTCGGCATCGTGAAGGCCCTGGTGGACAATGGATTTGACGGTTATGTAAGACCTGACCACGGACGTATGATCTGGGGCGAGACAGGACGCGCAGGATATGGCCTGTACGACAGGGCACTGGGCGCAACTTATCTGAACGGACTGTTTGAGGCAGTGGAGAAGATGAGCCGGTAATCCGTGGACGGTTGTGGGCGGTTCTGCGGATTGGATTTTGTAAAATGATTTCATGAAAGATATGTTTCATAAAGCAATGGGAAAGGATCAGTGGGAAGATGGGCTGGTCCTTTTTCCTTATCATGCAGGTTTTTTGATGTGGCAAACGCATGGTGAGGAATGGTAATGCATGCTTAGGAATGGAAACGTATGGTGAGGAATGGAAACGCATGGTGAGGAATGGAAACGCATGGTGAGGAATGGAAATATATGGTGAGGAATGGTAACGCATGGTGAAGAATGGTAATGTATGCTGAGGAATGATAAAGCATGCTAAGTAATGGATGTAAGGAGGTATATGGATATGGAGTTTGGATTGGATCTGTCAGGACGCATGGCTGTGGTGACGGGAGCAGGAGGCATCCTGTGCGGCATGTTTGCCCGGACCCTTGCGCAGGCAGGGGCATCGGTGGCGCTGCTGGACATCAACCTGGAGGCGGCGGAGCGGACGGCCAGGGAGATACAGGCCCTGGGAGGCAATGCGGCTGCCTATGAAGTGGACGTGATGGACAAGGACAGGCTGGAAAGCGTCCATGCCAGGGTGCTGGCCGAGCTTGGACCGTGCGATATCCTCATTAATGGCGCCGGGGGCAACCAGGCATGTGCCAATACATCCAAGGAGTATTTTGAGATGGGGGATATTGAGGCGGATGTGGCTACCTTTTTTGATCTGGAATACAGGGGCGTGCAGAAGGTGCTGGATTTGAACTTTTTAGGCGCGTTCCTTACCTGCCAGGTATTTGCAAAGGATATGGTGGGCAGGGAAGGATGTAATATATTAAATATTTCCTCGGCCAGCGCGCTGCGGCCCCTGACCAGGATTCCGGTATACAGCGGCGCCGTGGCTGCGCTCAGCAACTTCACGCAGTGGCTGGCAGTGCATTTTGCCAGGGCGGGAATCCGTGTCAATGCCATTGCCCCCGGGTTCTTTGTGACAAAGCAGAATGAGGGGCTGCTGTATGAGGAGGACGGCACTCCGGCAGCCAGGACGGCCAAGGTGCTGGCCGCCACTCCCATGGGCCGTTTTGGTAAGCCCGGGGAGCTGAACGGGGCGCTGATGTTCCTTTTAAATAATGAGGCGGCCGGTTTCATAACCGGGGTAATCCTCCCGGTTGACGGGGGATTCGCAGCTAACGCAGGGGTGTGACCGGAGGCTTAACAGGCCCCGGCCCTGCTGATATACCGGGGAAGGCCGTTTTCCATGATCCGCTCCGGTTCTCCGGCAATCAGGGGAAGGGCGTATTCATGGAACGCAGGGCTGATGTCGGTGCCGCACGGGGTTATCCATTCCACCGGGAAGCCCTTTTCCTTGTTGCACACATTGCCCACATCCGTAAGGCCGAATTCCAGGCGGTAGCCAGGGCCGTCTGCGCGGGAGCAGGATACCATGCACCCGGTCGCGCCGTTAAGGGACTGTTTCACGGCGGTGCGGCCTGAGAGGACGGCCTCCTCCACATCGGCGGCAGAGGCTAAGAGGCTGCTGCACCTTTGGTTCACGTTCAGTTCCACGGAACGGACCTTGACCTGGAAACGGTTGCGAACGTAGCTTTCCAGGATTTTTGCACTGCCTGTGAGCATTTTATGGCCAAATGTATCAAGCTGTGCTTCATTGGAATATTCACATATGAATTTGCCGCTTTTATCACGTATGCCTTCGGACACGCAGATTACCACATTGGGCTGCCTGTCCAGGGCTTTTTTTACGTCATCAAAAAAGCGTTCCATGGAGAACGGGACTTCGGGCATATAGATGAGAAGCGGGTTGTCCCCCACATGCCTTCTTGCCAGGACGCTGGCAGCGGTGACCCATCCGGCGTGGCGGCCCATCAGTTCCACGATGGTGACGGCGGGCTGCTGGTACACGGAGGCGTCCAGGCAGATTTCCCGGACCGTGGAGGCCACGTACTTGGCAGCGCTTCCGTAGCCGGGGGTGTGGTCCGTGACCGGAAGGTCGTTGTCAATGGTTTTTGGGACCCCGATAAAGGATATGGTTTCATGGCGCAGGCGCGCGCACCGGGACAGCTTGTCCACCGTGTCCATGGAGTCATTGCCCCCGATGTAGAAGCAGGCGCCGATGTCCAGTGATGCGAACTTTTCAAACAGAAGCCCGTAAACAGGCGCGTCCATGTTGTTCGGGAGCTTGTAACGGCAGGAGCCTAAGTAGGCGGCGGGGGTCTGCTTTAACAGGAGCAGGTCTTCACTGTTAAGGCTTTCCGACAGGTTCATGCAGTGGCCGGAGAGGAAACCCTCAATGCCGTTTACCATGCCGTAAACCGCGCCTATCTGTTCAGGGTGGCTGCTGCCTTCTGTGATTACTCCGTATAAACTGGCGTTGATGACAGCGGTGGGACCGCCGGACTGGCCGACCAGGATATTCTTTCTCATGATGGTTCTCCTTAATTGTTATCCTTGTTGTTCTTAATGTTGTTCCTTATCTGTTCTTTCTGTTGTTCTTCTTGTTCAGGTCTTTTGAGCAAGTTTCTTTATGAGTATATAACAAACAAAAGGACAATGCAATCAGCTCTTGTTAACATGTATAGAATTCCATTCCAAATTTGTGTATATTGCCAATTGAAAACACATAAGGTCTGTGCTAATCTGTATACAGATATTAAAAGTTGTATACAAGTATGATGATTGGAATACAATCACGAAGTTAAAGGAGGATTTAAGTAATGGATATTCGTTATTCTGCAAATCAGAAAGATGTGAAGCGCTACACCACTGAGGAATTAAGGGATGAGTTCCTGATCCAGAACCTGTACGTGGCAGATGAGGTGGTTGCCGTGTATTCACATGTGGACCGTATGGTGACATTGGGATGCATGCCTGTGACAGAGACTGTTTCCATTGACAAGGGAATCGACTGCTGGAAGAATTTTGGCACCCACTACTTCCTGGAACGCCGTGAGATCGGTATCTTCAACATTGGCGGGGCAGGAAAGATCGTGGCTGACGGACAGGAATTCAACATGGGCTATAAGGACTGCCTGTATATCACAAAGGGCACCAGGGAAGTGTATTTTTCAAGCGTTGACGCTTCCAATCCAGCTAAGTTCTATATGGTAAGCGCGCCCGCCCATACATCCTTCACCACCACCTACATCCCCATCGAGAAGGCTGCCAAGAGACCATGCGGCGCTTCCGAGACAGCGAATAAGCGCGTGATTAACCAGTTCATCCATCCGGATGTGCTTCAGACCTGCCAGCTGTCCATGGGCATGACCGTATTGGAGGAAGGCAGTGTATGGAATACCATGCCGGCCCACACACATGAGCGCCGCATGGAGATTTACATGTATTTTGAGGTTCCGGGTGACAACGTTGTGTTCCATATGATGGGAGAGCCAACAGAGACAAGGCATATCATCATGAAGAACGAGGAAGCTGTCATCAGCCCGTCCTGGAGTATCCACAGCGGTGCCGGTACATCCAACTATACATTTATCTGGGCCATGGGCGGAGAGAACATGGAGTTTGACGACATGGACACCATGATGCCGAACCAGATGAAATAATACAGCAGCCGGATAACACATGACGATGGCAGGAATGCCTGCCAATGAAGGAGGATAAGGATATGACAGATTATTTACAGAACTTTTCACTGAACGGCAAGGTTGCGCTGATTACAGGCGCGTCTTATGGAATCGGTTTTGCCATTGCAAAGGCCATGGCAGGCGCAGGGGCAACCATTGTATTTAATGACATTAAGCAGGAGCTGGTTGACAAGGGCCTTGCGGCTTACAAGGAAGAGGGGATCAAAGCCCACGGATATGTATGCGACGTAACGGATGAGGATGCCGTGAACGGGATGGTTGCCACCATTGAGAAGGAAGTCGGCGTGATTGACATCCTGGTCAACAATGCAGGAATCATCAAGAGGATTCCCATGTGCGACATGTCTGCCGCTGAGTTCAGACAGGTAATTGACGTGGACCTGAATGCGCCGTTCATCGTGTCCAAGGCAGTCATCCCCAGCATGATTAAGAAGGGCCACGGCAAGATCATCAACATCTGCTCCATGATGAGCGAACTGGGACGCGAGACTGTTTCCGCATATGCGGCAGCCAAGGGCGGCCTTAAGATGCTGACCAAGAACATTGCGTCTGAGTACGGCGAATACAACATCCAGTGCAACGGCATCGGGCCGGGCTATATTGCCACACCACAGACAGCGCCTCTGCGCGAGGTCCAGCCGGATGGCTCCAGGCATCCCTTTGACCAGTTCATCATTGCCAAGACACCGGCCGGACGCTGGGGCGAGGCAGAGGATCTGGGCGGGCCGGCCGTATTCCTGGCATCCGAGGCATCTAATTTTGTGAACGGCCTTGTACTGTACGTGGACGGCGGCATCCTTGCCTACATCGGCAAGCAGCCAAAATAAATCGAAGCAGCTGAAAGTCAGGCAGCCTTAACAGCATTCAGGCGGCTGCCTGGCGGTATGGGGGTTAAACCATGGGAGAGATGAATTTCAAGAACCGCGGCGAGCTGGTATTTGAGACCCTGAAGCGGGAGATTCTGGACCTGCGTCTGAAGCCGGGACAGATGATAAGTGAAAATGAAATATGCGACCGCTTCGGCGTGTCCAGGACTCCTGTGCGGGACGCCCTCAGGCTTTTGCAGGAACAGGGATTCGCAGAGACCGTCCCCTACCGGGGAACCTATGTGACGCTTCTGAGCCTGGATAACATCAAGCAGATGATTTACATGCGTGTTGCGGTTGAAACCATGGTGCTGCGGGATTTCATGCAGAACCGCACGCCCATGGTGATGGAAGATATCCGCCATGCAATTGCACAGCAGCGGGCGCTGATTGAGGAGGCCGGGTTTGAGCCGGAGCAGTTTTACCACATGGACGCCCAGATGCATTCCATATGGTTTGGCGCTGTAAGGCGCCAGAAGCTTTGGGAAATGCTTCAGGCACAGCAGCTTCACTATACAAGGTTCCGTATGCTGGATTTCATCACTGAGACTGATTTTACGCGCATCATTGGGGAACATGAGGAACTGTTCCGGCTGATTTCAGAAGGAAATGAAAAGAAGCTGGAGGAATCGCTCAAGGAACACCTGTACTACAGCATGAAGCGCATGCGCCATTCCATAGAAGTGGATTATAAAGATTATTTTGAAGAAGAACCAGAAGAAGGGCGGTTTGTCATATGACAAGCCGTTCTATTCTTTTTTAAGATAAATCCGTTCATCCGGATTCTCTTCCAGATACGCTTCCAGGTCTTTTGGGGAGAGGTTGGAACGGACCTCCTCAAAGTAGGCTGCCCCGTCCATGGAGACGAAATCAATCAGGCGTTTTACCACCTCCTCGTCGTCCAGTAATTGTTTGATTTTTTCATCCGTAAAATAATCCATCGTCATTTACCTGCCTTTCTATTTCCAATATATGTAATTTATACATCCTAATACCTATAGTATATTCGTAATTGCGAAGATATTCAATATCTGAAATCTATTTTATGCTTAATCTATCAAACAGACCAATTACATAGGAGTAAAAGATGATAGATTATTCACCCTTTTGGAAGACTCTGGAAAAATCGGAGGAAAACTGGTATACCCTTACCAAACATCATCATGTGTCGGACAGCACGCTTCACAGACTGAAGCACAACAAGGATATTTCCATGAAGACAGTGAATGATTTGTGCAGGATACTGAATTGCGATATAGAGAATATCGCAACCTATGTGGCCTCGGATGAGGACCAGAAGCTGTAACTTGGCCGGACAAATCAGAGAACCAGACAGATGAGAACCAGACAGATGCCCTTCAGCTTGGCCCCGTGGCCGTGGCCGGCGGGCATTTTTTTTGATTATCCCTTCCAAAACAGACCAAACTATTATAGAATGTTTTCAGGATGAAAGGAGGCGGGCTGTGGAGACGGAACAGAATAAGAAAAGCAATCCGGGATTCTTTGGCCGCATCTGGCTTTCCTGTTCCCTGGAACGGAAGGTGCGCTATATCGCTGGTTCGGCTGCAATTGTGGTCATCTTGTCCATTGGGGCCAATATCCTGGTTGCAGGCTTTGGCATGAAGGGATTTAACACGGTGCTTCAGAATAATTCCCAGGCCCTGTCCTTCTGGTCCGCCATGTCAGGGGAGAGCAGCGCGTTTGTGACCCTGGTCAGGGACCGGACGGAGGAAAACCAGAAGCGGTTTCATGAGGCGTGTCTTAAATCAGAAGCAGCACTTGAGGGACTGAGCTTTGATTACAGTAAGATCGGGGCGGTCCGGTATGCCAGGACCTGGTCCATTTTCAATATGTATGAAAACTATGCCAGGGAAAGGGATGGGTTCCTGGACATGCGTGAGGGCGACGAGGGGTACATGGACCGCCTGTATACCATCTACCGCGTCCAGGGATATCTGGAGAACCACGCGGGCCGCCTGGAACAGATGACGGTTGAGATGGGGAATGAGAGTTATAAAAGGCAGCAGCCCCTGCTGATTGTCGTGCCTGTGATCAGCGTGCTCTGGGGGGCGGCGGCCCTGCTCATGGTGCGGTGGCTGAAGCGTTCGGTGAACCGCAGCATCGTGCGGCCCGTGGTGGAACTGGCGGAGGATTCAAGGCGCATTGGTGAAAATGATTTTACTGGGCCGGATATCCAGGCAGAGGGACAGGATGAGATTGCCAGCCTGGTCAGGGCGTTCTGTACCATGAAGGAGTCCACAAAGGGCTATATCGAGGCGCTGACTGAAAAGCATGAGATGGAGAAGCAGCTGGACGCGGTGCGGCTTCAGATGCTGAAGAACCAGATCAATCCCCATTTCCTGTTCAATACCCTGAACATGATTGCCAGCACGGCCCAGATAGAGGACGCTGATACGACGGAGAAAATGATAACGGCCCTTGGACGGCTGTTCCGCTATAATCTGAAATCATCGGACTCGGTCATGCCCCTGGAGCGGGAGCTTAAGATAATCCAGGATTATATGTACCTGCAGAAGATGCGGTTTGGACAGCGGCTTACATTTACCTGCGACTGCCATCCGGATACGCTGGAACTATTGGTTCCCTCCTTTGCGCTCCAGCCGCTGGTGGAAAATTCCATCAAGTATGGCATCTCACCCAGAAGCCAGGGCGGGAAGATCCACATACGTTCCTGGATGGAGGGGAGACGGCTGTGGATATCCGTGGCGGATACCGGGCTTGGGATGGAAGAGGGACGGCTTCAGGAGATACGGGAAGCGCTTAGGACCGGGGATGAGAAGGCGGCCGGGGTGGGGCTTGGCAATATTTACCGGAGGCTTCACGGCATGTATAAGGATGGGGAAATGTTCCTGTACAGCTGCAAGGGCTGCGGTACGGTGGTGCAGATGGCATTCACAGGGAAAGACCTGAACGGAAAGGATGAAGTATGAACAGATATCGCATATTGCTGGCGGACGATGAACAGATTGAGCGGATGGCGCTGGCAAAACGGCTTGTGAAGCATTTTGGGGACAGCCTGGCAATCAGCGAGGCTGTCAATGGAGCGGATGCCCTGGAGGTGTTTAAGAGGGAGCGGAGCCAGATTGTGATCATGGATATTTCCATGCCGGAAATGAACGGGGCGGAGGCGGCGGAGCACATCCGGGGAATGGATGAGGACTGCGTCATCATTTTCCTGACAGCCTATGATGATTTTGCCTATGCCAAAAGGGCAATCGTAATCCGTGCCCTGGACTATCTTTTAAAGCCCTGTGACGAGGATGAGCTGGTGTCGGTGATGGAGGAGGCCATGCGTCTTACGGACCGCAGGGCGTTACAGAAGGCGCGGGAATCCGGCTTGACTGCGGGGACGGTCCCGGATGGGCACATACCGGTGGGGCAGGGCGGGAACGCGCCGGGAATCCAGGAGGGAGGTGCACTGGGAACCCAGGAGGGATTCGTACCGGGAACCCAGGAGGGAGGTGCACCGGGAACCCAGGAGGGATTTGCACCGGGAATCCAGGAGGGAGATGCACCGGGAATCCCATTTGGGGATGCACCGGGGACTGCGGCCGGGATGGGGGATGGATCCGGGCGTTCGGACACAATCCCCCAGGGCGGTCATGGGCTGGAGGACGCGGGAGCCGCCCGCATGGCCCAGGCAGCAGAAACCATGCGGGAGTATATACGGAATAATTACATGAAGGAGATTTCCATGCAGGATGCTGCAAGGGTGATGAATTATTCGGATGCGTATTTCTGCAAATTGTTTAAACAGTGCTTTGACCAGAATTTTACCTCCTATCTGACTAATTTCCGGGTGAACGAGGCAAAGAAGCTTTTGAAGAACCGGAATATCAGCGTGAAGGATGTGGGAATGCAGGTGGGATATTATGATTCCAATTATTTTGCCAAGGTTTTCAAGCGGATTACGGGCATGATCCCTTCGGAGTACAGGGACAGCCGGACGCAGCATTAGGGCGTGTTTGGAAATGTCCCCCTGGCCTTGTTAATAAAATGACAAAATCTTCTTCCCCAATGACAAACTTTTACGGTACAAATTAAATGCCCCGGGCTATATAATTAAGAAAGTGTTAAGGAAGGCGCCAAAACCTTAATGAATTCTGGATTGTACAGCCGCGGGGTTTCTTTTTATTCGGTATGGTATGGAGGATTTCAGACCAGAATAAGTACAGACCAGAATAAGTACAGATTGTATGGAACATTTGCCGTATAAAGGGAAAGGAATGGAAAATGGTGAGGAAATTCATAAAGAAAATGACGGCCGTCATGCTGTCTGCCGCTGTGGCGGCAGGCCTTATGGGCTGTGGTTCCGTGACTTCCGGGAAACGGATCATCCGTATATCCCATGCACAGTCGGAGACACATCCCGAGCACATAGGATTGCTTGCATTCAAGGAATATGTGGAGGAACGTCTGGGGGACAAGTACGAGGTACAGATATTCCCCAATGAGATCCTGGGTTCTGCCCAGAAGGCGATTGAGCTGACCCAGACAGGAGCCATTGATTTTGTGGTGGCAGGAACCGCCAACCTGGAGACATTTGCAGGCGTGTATGAGATTTTCAGCATGCCCTACCTCTTTGACTCCGAGGATGTGTATAAGTCCGTGATGCAGGATACGGATTACATGGAGCAGGTGTATGAGTCCACGGATGAGGCCGGGTTCCGGGTTGTGACCTGGTATAATGCGGGGACTAGGAACTTTTACGCCAAGACGCCCATCCGCACCCCTGAGGACCTTAAGGGTAAGAAAATAAGGGTACAGCAAAGCCCGGCCAGCGTTGCCATGGTCAATGCCTTTGGAGCGGCCGCGGCGCCCATGGGCTTCGGGGAAGTGTATACGGCCATCCAGCAGGGCGTGATTGACGGGGCTGAGAACAATGAGCTGGCCCTTACCAACAACAAGCACGGCGAGGTTGCAAAATATTATGCTTACAATAAACACCAGATGGTGCCGGACATGCTGGTGGCAAACCTCAAATTCCTTCAGGGCCTGAATCCTGAGGAGTACCAGATCTTCAAGGATGCGGCCCTTCTTTCCACCCAGGTCGAGATGGAGGAGTGGGATAAGAGCATTGAGGAGGCAAAACAGATTGCGGTTAATGACATGGGTGTGGAATTCATCGATGTGGATGTGGATGCATTTAAGCAGAAGGTGCTTCCCCTGCATGAGAAGATGCTGAAGGAAAATCCCAAGATTGCAGACCTGTACCTTTATATCCAGGAAGTAAATGAAAAAGCCAAGGGAGGACAGTAGGATGGAGAACATGCATAAAATAAGAGCCGGAATCATGCGGGTCCTGGGGATTGTGATTACCTGCCTGTTCGCCCTGATGACCCTGATCGGCACATATCAGATTGTGACAAGATATTTCTTTAACCGCCCAAGCACTGTGTCAGAGGAGCTTCTGACCTACTCCTTTACCTGGATGGCCCTGCTGGCCTCCGCCTATGTGTTCGGCAAGCGGGACCACATGCGCATGGGCTTCCTGGCGGATAAGTTTACAGGGCCTGGCCGCAGATACCTGGAGGTGGCCATTGATTTACTGACCTTTGCATTTGCAGGCGTTGTCATGGTATACGGAGGTATTTCCATTACGAAACTGACCATGATCCAGACCACGGCATCCCTGAGGGTGCCCATGGGATACATCTATGTAATCGTGCCTGTGGCGGGCGTGCTGATCATGCTGTTCAGCCTGATGAATGCGGCAGATATGCTGCACAGGGATTTCAGCGGGAAAGAGGAGGTGTAGGAGATGAATATAGCAGTTGCCTGTGGATTGATTATATTAGTGTTGCTGGTCATCATGCTTCTGGCCGGAGTTCCCATTGCAGTGGCCCTGGCCGTGTCGTCCATCTGCGCCATCCTTCCTGTGCTGAATACAGGAGCGGCCGTGCTTACCGGGGCACAGAGGATATTTTCCGGCATTTCCGTGTTCAGCCTTCTGGCCATACCTTTCTTTATCCTGGCTGGAAATATCATGAACAAGGGCGGGATTGCCATCCGTCTCATTAATTTTGCAAAACTGTTCACCGGAAATATTCCAGGCGCCCTGGCGCACACCAATGCGGTTGCCAATATGCTCTTTGGCGCCATATCAGGTTCCGGTACGGCGGCAGCGTCTGCCATGGGTTCCATCATTGGGCCGATTGAGGAGGAAGAGGGCTATGACAGGGATTTCTCTGCTGCAGCCAATATTGCCACGGCGCCCACCGGACTTCTGATCCCGCCCAGCAACGTCATGATTACCTATTCCCTTGTGAGCGGGGGGACCTCAGTGGCAGCCCTGTTCATGGCAGGGTATATCCCCGGAATCCTATGGGGACTGGCCTGTATGGCTGTGATTTTTTATTTTGCCAAGAAGAAGGGATACCGCAGTACGGTTAAATACAGCGCCGGAGAAAAGGTTAAGGTATTCTTCCAGGCAATCCCGTGTCTTCTCATGATTGTGATTGTAATCGGAGGAATCATAAGCGGCATCTTCACGGCCACGGAGGGAAGCGTGGTGGCTGTTGTGTACAGCCTGATCCTGTCGCTGTTTTTCTACAAGTCAATCAAGCTTTCCGAGCTGCCTAAGATTTTCCTGGACAGCGCGGAGATGACCGGTATCATCATTTTCCTTATCGGCGTGTCCAGTATCATGAGCTGGGTCATGGCATTTACGGGGATACCTTCTGCCGTGTCCGAGGCCATGCTGGGAATCAGCAACAACAGGTATGTGATCCTCTTCATCATCAATATCCTGCTCCTGATCATCGGCACATTCATGGACATGACGCCTGCCTGCCTGATCTTCACCCCTATTTTCCTGCCTATCTGCCAGGCCCTGGGGATGAACACCGTGCATTTCGGTATCATGATGATATTCAACCTGTGTATCGGCACCATCACACCGCCGGTGGGAACCACGCTGTTTGTAGGCGTTAAGGTGGGTAAGAGCAAGATTGAAAATGTGATTAAGCCGCTGCTTTATTATTTTGCCGCCATATTCATTGTGCTGCTCCTTGTCTCCTATGTTCCGATCCTGTCCATGTGGCTGCCGGGACTGCTGGGGTATGTGTGATGGAAGGCTGATTGGGATTTGAATCTGATTCATTCGGGCTGGGAAATATTGCCGTCTGCTGCAGGTCATGTGCGGCAGGCGGCAGATTTTTTGTGCGGCCTGTTTGTAGATGGAAGGCTGTAGATGGAAGGACGCAGATGGCAGGCCAAAGCAGAGGCAGGGGGTATGGCAGGCCGAAGCAGGGGCAGGTATATGACAGGCCGAAGCAGGGGCAGGGGTATGGCAGGCTGAAGCCGAGGCAGGGATATGGCAGGCCAATGCAGGAAGGACAGGGAAATGGAACAGCGGAAGAAAATACGGAAAAGATGAAATTTGTGGATGAATATGGGTTGTGGTTGGGGGGGAATTCTGCTATAGTACATATCGTGCGTTCAGGCACAACTTGAAAATGGATGAGGGAAACAGGTATGACAGAGATACTTATGAAGGCAGGCTCCTTTGTGGCTATTATCATAATGGGGTATATGCTGAGAAGAAAAGGATTTTTTAAAGAGGAAGATTTTTATGTGTTGTCCAGGATTGTGCTGAAGATTACGCTTCCGGCAGCCATCGTGACGAATTTTACCGGAATTGACCTGAAGCCGTCCATGCTGCTCATGAGCATGCTGGGACTGGGCGGCGGAGTCCTGCTGGTTGGTATTGCGTTCTTGATCAGCGCAGGTAAAAGCGGCGGGGAAAAGGCATTTAATATCGTCAATCTTTCCGGATATAATATAGGGAACTTCACCATGCCCTTTGCCCAGGGCTTTTTAGGACCCATGGGGGTGGTTGCCACCAGCCTGTTTGACTCAGGCAATGCGCTGGTCTGTCTGGGAGGCGCTTACAGCGTGGCTGTAATGGCTAAGGGGGAGAAGAATAAGTTCAGCGTCATGCCCATCATAAAGACCCTGTTATTATCCGTGCCGTTTGATGCATATCTGCTGATGACCATCCTGTCCTTACTGCATCTGACCCTGCCAGCGCCTGTGGTTTCATTTACCGGGATCATTGCCAATGGAAATGCATTTATGGCAATGCTCATGCTGGGGGTTGGATTTAAGATGACCTTGGATAAAAGCCGGATGGGAAAAATCATAACAATACTGTCCATACGGTATGCTGTTTCCATAGCGCTGGCAGCGGCCTTTTATTTCCTTCTGCCCTTTGGACTGGAGTACAGACAGGCCCTGACCATACTGGCCCTCAGCCCCATCGCATCTGCAGCTCCGGCCTTTACCGCGGATTTGAGAGGGGATATCGGACTGTCAAGCGCAATTAATTCAATCTCCATTGTAATCAGTATTGTGCTGATTACGGGAACCCTCCTGGTGATTTTATAAACGGCTGCCTGAATAAATCAGACGGGACAGCAATATATATAATAAAAAAGGCTGAAAAGATGATAACTGAGCGGTATATCATTAACTTTTACAGCATAGGTGATAAAAGATTCGGCATAGAAGAAGTAAAAAGGATTTGGATTAATGCTGCTATCAAAGAAAATGAACGCTGCGGGGTGTTTATAAACGGCGTGATTGAACACCTGGAATTAATCTGTGACATAAGGGATGAGTGCGGTACGGACAGCCAGGGGCTAAGAATCATAGCTGCGCGCAATCCCGTGCTTTACGAGGACAGTGAAGCATATTTCAGCGCAATACGGAGGGTCATTCTTGATGTGAAGCAGAAGCTTGATAATCCTTATGTGACTATCAGTATATGCAGCACTAATTTTTTTTACTTTGACAGTGTCTAGTGTACTGGCATATTATGTAATGGAAGTATGAGGATAGAAGGCTTCAAGCTGATTGATATGGGCTTGAGGCTTTTTATTTTGCTTTTTCGGGACGGGGAAAGGATATATGTGCGCTGGGGAGGATGGGACGGAGGATGGAACTCATGAGGGCAGTCCATAATAAAGAAACCCCGCACACATGATGGATGCAGGGTTCTTAAAAAGGGGAGGATAAGTATTAAGAATTCTCTTAACATTTTCATTATTGCCAGTTTTTTCTTGAATATACATGTAAAAGAATTATTTTGAAAATAGATGGTTTTCCTTTATGGGGGTGGCCTATTTGGGCTGGACGGAGGAATCGCCCAGTCTTACCGTGTCGGTATGGCAGGTCTGGCGGCAGGGGAGGGAATCAATTCCTTGTACTTAAAGGAAAAAATCCAGGCCCACCGCAACCTTGCGGTGAGCCTGGAAAAAAGGGGAGGATAAGTATTAATTATTTTCTCTTTCGTGTATACTCCTATTATGGACATGTTGCGGGAGAATATACACAATCATGAAAAAATATTTTATTATTCGAATGATTGCACGTCCTCACGTCCCGCCTTTTAATTCCGGAACCGGTAAATCATACCGGCTGGTTATTCAATCTTCCAGGCCTACCGGTTCAAAGAAGTCTTCCAGGCATTCTAATGCCGGGAGCAGTTTGGAAACGCCGCAGGTAAAGAAGATGATGCGGATTACCTCAAATACATCGTCCACGGTAGCGCCGTTTTCCAGGGCAAGCCCGGCATGGACCTTGGTGGTGGTGGATGTCCCTGTTGCCATGCCGATGGCCATGACAATCAGTTCGCGGTATTTTCTTGGGATTTCAACATCCCGTTTATTACAGTTTAAGTACTGCTGCAAGAATGCATTGACCAGGTTGGGATCATTGCCCATGACCTGATGGGAGTTTAACAGGGAGCCGCCTCTGGCTTCCTTCAGTTCCTTTAAAACCTCCTGGGAACGGAGTAGTTTTTCTGGGTTCTGCTGTTTCATTGATACCTCCAGTGATGAATTGATGTTATGTATTTATGTATCACAGATTATATTTGGACCTGAGAAAGTCAGGTGCATAGGCGGGGAAAAGGGCATAGGTAAGTACATCCTCTTCTGTGCGGGCCAGTGGCCCGGCTTCCGCTTTTGCTGCTTCGTAGCCGGGCGCCAGCATGTCCGCCGGTTTTTTGGTACCTGGCTTTTCACTGCCAAGGGCAGCTTCCAGCAGCTCCGGTGAAACCGGGCCTGGAGGCATTCCGTACATTCCGCGGCAGTAATCCTTGATTTCATTGCTGACCATCATGTAACGTTTTCCTGTAAGCACATTGGTAGTAGCCTGTGCGCCGCACATCTGGCTGGATGGGGTCGCCAGGGGAGGATAGCCCATGTCGGCCCTTACCCTGGTTACTTCTTCCAGGACCTGGGGAAGACGGTCATATAGCTTCATGGCAGTGAGCTGGCTTTCCAGATTGGACAGCATTCCTCCCGGTATCTGGTGCTCCAGGCATCCCACGTCCACGCCAATCAGTTTTGTTTCAAACTGGGCATATTTCCTGCGCAGGGCCAGGAAGCCTTCATTGATGGCCTTAAACTGGGCCACATCTATGTGGGGGTCGCGGCTGGTTCCCTTTAATGCAGTAACAAAACTTTCAATGGGAGGATGGGCCGGTCCCATGGACATGGAAGAGACGCACACATCCAGACCGTCCACGCCTGCGCGGATGGCTTCCCAATAGGCCATCTCAGCCATTCCGCCTGTACAGTGGCAGTGAAGGTGGATCGGCACCTTCAGTTCGGCTTTTAATGCTTTTATCAGGTCATAGGCAGCGGCCGGGGTCATAAGCCCTGCCATGTCTTCCACGTGGAGCAGGGAAACACCCATTTTTTCCTGCTCTTTTCCATTTTCCACAAATTTTTCTATGGTGTGGAAGGGGCTTATGTTGTACTGGATGGAGCCCTCGATTTTCTTTCCTGCTTTTTTAACTGCCCTGAATGCGGATTCGCAGTTGCGCAGGTCCTGGAGGGCATCAAATATCAGGAATACGTCAATACCAGCCGCCGCCGCTTTTTCAACAAACTTCTCAACAATATCATCAGGGTAAGCTTTATAGCCTACCAGGTTCTGACCGCGCAGCACCATTTTAAGCGGTGTACGTTTCACATATTTCTTAAATTCCCGGATGCGGTCCCAGGGGTCTTCCTTTAGAAAACGGACCGCCACATCAAATGTGGCTCCGCCCCACATCTCCATACTGTCATATCCCACCTGATCCATGGCGCTGAGCAGGGGAACCATGTCGGCAGTGGTCATCCTTGTTGCAAACAGGGACTGCTGCCCATCCCGGAATTCCACGCTGTTGAACCTGACCGGGGAACCGGCGCCTGCGAAGTCAGAGGCAGAGTGGCCAGAGGGGAATGATCCTTTCTTTTTCCAAAACACGGATTCACGTCCTTTCGATTTAGTAGAGTTTGCTAAAACGTTAAACTAAATCGTTAAAACAAATATAAATTAAATAATATTTTTTGTCAAGAGGAAATTTGGAATTATTTATGATAACCAGGATCCTGGTTTTTTTAATGGAATGGACGTATTGGATAAAAAAGAAATGACTGGCCATATGCCGTGTCCGTCTGCCTGGTCCTTAAAAAGGGGCGCATGGCAGACGGACATCCATAACAGGCATGGCTTAAATACGGGATATCATAGCTGTCCCGTACTGCTGCAGGTTCACTGCATGGCACAATAAATCGCTGGGCGCCACAAACAGCGCAGGTACCGGTATATCGATGCCGGAGTGCTTCAGGACCTGTTCCACAAGATCCAGGAAGTCTGCGGCCAGGTTGACCGTATTCCTCAATTCCTCTGAACCAAGGAGGGCAAGGTCGTCACTGGGTTCGTTCAGGGCGGAATAGAATTCCTGGGCCAGGACTTCCAGGTCAAGGTTACCGGGGAATAGATCGGAAGGATACCTCAGGTTCTCTCCCCATGCATCATCTATCATATCTGCCAGACGGATTGTGCCGGGAAGGCCGGTTTCAAGAAGCCCGTCCTTCAGGATGATCCGGTAATCTGTCCCGCAGTCAGCGTAGCACTGGTATACCAGCTGGGAACATACCATGACAGGAACATTGCCTTTATGTATCACTTTATTAAGCAGCTTATCGAGTTCCCGGCATGCCATATTAAGAATCAGGTCGGTGATTTTCTGCCATCTGGGTGTGGGACGGACTGCGCGGTAAATCAATAAGCCCGCAAAGAATATCAAATCAGGATAATCGTACTGCACATCCTCATCCAGATAACGTTTGGCGGCAGCTACTAACGGGGCCGGGTCCTTTTCAGGGCACAGGCGCAAAAGGTATGCCTTCTCACCGCTAACACCCCCCATTAGCGGATACAATGACCTTTCCAAAACATATGGCATTCACATTTCCCGGCATATCCGTCTGTATGCGGGGGATTATACTGCCTTGAAGGTTTCGCGCAGCACGATTTCCGGCTCAATCAGCGTATGGACAGGTTCACCGGCGGATACGGACAGGGCATCAATGACCACGCGGATGGCGCCTTCCATAACCTCCCTGTTGGGCATGGATATGACGCTGACAGGGGGGATGGAGTACATGGTGGCCTCCGGGTCAAGGAAGCCGATGGCAAGCAGCTCCACATCCCGGGGCAGTGACAGTCCGTGCCGGTGGAAGGAATAGAGGGCGCCCAGGGCCATGGAATCTGAATCGCAGAACACCGCCTTTGGGGCGGCAGGAAGGCTGCAGTATGCGTCCGCTCCCTTAACCCCTCCTTCCATGGTATTCTCCACCCGGATGATATGGGCAGCCTCAATACTGATTCCTATCTGGGAACATGCATTGAGGAAGGCCTGGGTGCGCTGGCCGGTGGCCAGGTATGGCTGCCTGGAGGTCAGGACCGCTGCCTCGGTATATCCTTTCTGCCGGAACAGGCGGGCGGCCAGAAGTCCCATTTCCCTTGTGTCCACTGACACCGTGGAATACTTTTCCGATGTACGGTTGATCAGCACAAGGGGAATCTGCGGTTTCAGGGTTTCCAGATATGCAATGTCCTGGGAGGATGCGCCGCCTATGATGACTGCGTGGTAGCTGTTCTTTATGATACCGTCTGAATGTTTTTCAAGTGCATTGTTTTCATAGGTCTGCACCACCAGTTCACAGTCAAAACCCAGCCTGCGTATGATTCCCTGGAAGCTGGAGAGGAATGAGGCCAGGATGTTGGTACGATAATCCATGGGCCAGTAAAAGGCAATGATGGGGCGCAGTTTTTCATTGGAGCGCAGGCGCCTGGCGCTTAGGTTGGGCTGGTAGCCCAGGGTATTCATGGCCTGCATGACCCGCTCACAGGTCAGGGGCGAGATGCGCCGTTCCTCTGCCTTGCCATTGATGATCAGGGATACCGTGGTGGGTGAGACCTGGGCAAAGCTGGCTACGTCTTTAATCGTCACCATGGACTGCACCTCCTTTCTGTCAGAATGTTTTCCTGTAAGATGTTTTTGTATGTTCAGTCTGTCTCTATCATACGGAGTGCAGGGGGATTTGTCAAGGATTGGGACATCCGGACAGAGGTAAGGGGCAGACATGGAGGCAAACCAGGACAAGGCCGCAGAATTTCCATTTATTATGAAGACACAGCATAGAAAAATTAAAATATGCACAAATAAGCAAGAAATAAATTGTATGAATGATACAAAATAAAAAGTGGGTATTGACATTTGCTAAAACGTAAAACTATAATAAAGCTAAGCTAAAACGTTAAACTAACACGATAAACCAGTTAAATATTACAATTAATTACAACGAATTCACAATAAGACAGAACCGTATGTCTGAAGAAAGGGAGAAATGGATTATGGGTAAAATCATGAAGACCATGGATGGAAACGAAGCAGCGGCATATGCCTCCTATGCATTTACGGAGGTGGCTGCCATTTATCCTATCACACCTTCATCACCAATGGCAGAGCATGTGGATGCATGGGCGGCCCATGGGAAGAAGAATATATTCGGCACACCGGTGAAGCTGGTGGAGATGCAGTCTGAGGCAGGAGCCATCTCCGCTGTACACGGCGCACTGGACGCAGGCGTCCTGGCATCCTCATATACCGCATCCCAGGGGCTTATGCTGATGATCCCCACCATGTTCCGTATTGCAGGGCAGCTGAAACCAGGCGTGGTGCATGTGGCCAGCCGCAATGTGGCAACCAGCGCCATCTCAATTTTCGCGGAGCACTCCGATGTGATGGCGTGCCGCCAGACCGGGTTTGCCATGATGGCCAGCTCCACGGTCCAGGAAGCCATGGATTTAGGCGCCGTATCCCATCTGGCAGCCATTAAGGGGCATGTGCCCTTCCTTCATTTCTTTGACGGGTTCAGGACCAGCCATGAAATCCAGAAGGTGGAATGCCTGGATTATGATGAGCTTGGGAAGCTGGTGGATCAAAAGGAACTGAAACGGTTCCGGGATAATGGACTGAATCCTGAAAGCCCGGTACTGCGCACCACCGGACAGAATGCAGATACATATTTCCAGCAGAGGGAGGCTGCCAACCCTTACTATGAGGCGCTTCCGGATGTGGTGGAGGCCTGCATGGACCAGATTAACGGGCTTACGGGCAGGAATTATAAGCTGTTTAATTACTACGGAAGCCCGGACGCGGAGATGGTCCTGGTCGGGATGGGCAGTGTGACAGGAACCATCCAGGAGACAATTGACTACCTCAGGTCCCAGGGGAAGAAGGTGGGGTATCTGGAAGTCCATCTGTTCCGCCCGTTCAGTACGAAGCATTTTTTCCGGGAACTTCCGGAAACCGTTAAGAGGATTACGGTCCTTGACAGGGATAAGGAGGCTGGGGCTGTGGGCGAGCCGTTGTTTGAGGAAATCTGCAGCGTGCTTTTGGATGCAGGAAGCACGGTTAAGGCATATGCCTGCCGTTTCGGCCTGGCAAGCAAGGATACGACCCCGGCACAGGTTGCGGCCATATATGGGAACATGGAGGCCCCGGACCCAAGGAATCATTACACCATCGGTATTGTGGATGATGTGACCCACCATTCCATCTCCTATGGGGAGGAGCTGGATATCATCCCGGAGGGCACGGTCAGCTGTAAGTTCTGGGGACTTGGCTCAGACGGGACCGTGGGAGCCAACAAGAATACCATTAAGATCATCGGTGACCACACCGATATGCATGTACAGGCCTACTTTGAGTATGACGGCAAGAAATCAGGGGGCGTCACCAAGAGCCATCTGCGTTTCGGCAACTCGCCCATCCGAAGCGCTTATCTGGTGAACAAGGCGGATTTTGTGGCCTGCCATAACCAGGCGTACATTGACAAGTATGATATTGTGTCGGATTTAAAGGAGGGCGGCAGCCTGCTGCTTGCCTGTGACTGGAAGGAAGAGGAGCTGGACAGCCATCTGCCCGCGTATATGAGGAAGGCAATTGCGGACAAGAAGATTAACCTTTACATCATTGATTCCGTGGGCATTGCTGCGGGGCTGGGGCTGGGAAGCCGTACAAACACCGTGCTCCAGTCGGCATTTTTCAAAATTGCAAATATCATCCCGGCAGAGGACGCGTCCAGGTATATGAAGGAAGCCATCCTTAAATCCTATGGCAATAAGGGTGAGGCAGTGGTGAATATGAACTACGCCGCCGTGGACGCGGGCGTGGGACACCTTGTGAAGGTGGATGTGCCAAAAGCCTGGTCCGGGCTTGAGCCGGACAGGCCAAAGGATACCGGAGGGAAACCTAAGTTCATCACAAGGATACTGGAGCCGGTGAACAGCATGAAGGGAGATACCATTCCCGTATCCGCGTTCTACGAGGACCATGCCGACGGGACCATGCCCCAGGGAACATCCAAGTATGAGAAACGCGGGATTGGGGTTAAGGTGCCCTCCTGGAATCCTGATACATGCATCCAATGCAACCAGTGTGCTTACGTATGCCCCCATGCGGTCATCCGCCCCCTGCTTCTCACTGAGGAGGAGGTCCAGGACGCCCCAAAAGGGATGAAGACAGCAAAGGCCATCGGAAAGGGAGGGGAAGGGTATGTGTTCCACATGGCTGTTTCCGTCATGGACTGCTCTGGCTGCGGAAGCTGCGCCAATGTCTGCCCTGCAAAGGAAAAGGCCCTTACCATGAAGCCTCTGGAGGAAGAGAGGAAGGCGGCTGCAATCTGGGATTACACGGAAGGGCTTCCTGAAATCAGGAATCCATTCGGCACTGCCAATGTAAAGGGAAGCCAGTTTGAACAGCCGCTGCTGGAATTCTCTGGCGCATGTGCGGGCTGCGGGGAAACGCCTTATGCCAAACTTGTAACCCAGTTATTCGGCGACAGGATGTATATTGCAACTGCCACGGGATGCAGCCAGGTATGGGCGACCAGCTTCCCAAGCTTCCCCTACACCACGAATAAGAAGGGGCAGGGCCCGGCCGTTGGCGGTTCCCTGTTTGAGAACAATGCAGAGTTCGGCATGGGTATCTATCTTGGGGCCGACCAGCAGAGGAACAGCCTGTGCCTGAGGATTGAGGAAATTGCAGGGAAGTCGGATGATGGGAGGCTGAAGGAAGCAGCGGTCCAGTGGCTGGCGCATTTTGATGATAAAGAAGCCACCAAGGAGGTAAGCCAGGCGCTAAAGGCGGCGCTTCACAGCTATAAAGGCAGCGCCGTGGCGCAGGAGGCAGCATTTGCCCTGGAAAATGAAAAACATCTGGTGAAGAAATCCGTCTGGATGTTCGGAGGCGACGGCTGGGCATATGATATTGGCTACGGCGGCCTGGACCATGTGCTGGCATCGGGAGCGGATGTGAATGTGATGGTATTTGACACCGAGGTGTATTCCAACACAGGCGGCCAGGCATCCAAGGCAACGCCCACCGGCGCTGTTGCCCAGTTTGCCGCGGCAGGCAAGCGCACCAAGAAAAAAGACCTGGGAATGATGGCCATGAGCTACGGGGATGTATATGTTGCCCAGGTTGCCATGGGGGCAGACCAGGCCCAGCTGCTAAAGGCAGTGAAGGAGGCTGAAGGCTACAACGGACCGTCCCTGATCATCGCATACGCGCCGTGCATCAACCATGGACTGCGCTGCGGCATGGCAAAGGTACAGGACGAAATCAAGCGGGCGGTCAAAGCCGGCTACTGGCACCTCTACAGATATAATCCGACGCTGGCTGAGGAGGGCAGGAATCCATTCCAGTTAGACAGCAAGGAGCCGGACGGCAGTTACAGGGAGTTCTTAAGGGGCGAGGTACGCTATTCCTCATTGGAGCGGGCTTTCCCTGAAGAAGCAGATGCCCTTTACCGGAAATCAGAGGCAGAGGCCAGATCAAGGTATGAGGCATATAAGGGGCTGGCGCTGAAATAGGCCGGGGAGGAAAGGATGGATGACATTGTGTCCTTAAGGAATGACAGCAGGGTTTATACCATTGCCCTTATTCCCGGTGACGGCGTTGGACCTGAAATCACCAGGGAGGCAGTGCTGACCCTGAAACGGGCAGGGGAAGTATACGGCCGCAGCTTTCAGTTCACGGAAGCCATAGCCGGAACCGCGGCCCTTGACCGGGGACAATGTCCCCTGCCGCGGGAGAGCCTTAAAACCTGTCTGGAAGCGGACAGCATACTTATGGGCAAGCTTGCAGTGGGAAGGCATCCGGGACTGAAGTTTGAGGAAAGGCCGGAAAGCATCCTTGGACTTCTGAGGACAGGACTCTGCCTGAGAAGCGACATACGTCCCTGCTTTTTTGCAGAAGCCCTCAGGGAACTGTGTCCGCTTAAGGAGGAGATACGCAAGAAAGGAATGGATATCCTGATCATACGGGACATTGCGGGAGGCATGTTCACCACGGAGGGAAAATCCTCCAACCTTTGCAATGTAAGGGCTGCATGGGATACGGAAAGCTACGATGAGACCCTCATACGGGATTCTGCCAGACTGGCCTTCCAGCTGGCCGCGTCCAGGAAGAGGAAGGTCACAAGCCTGGACAAGGCAATCCTGCTGTCCAGCAGCGTCCTGTGGCGCCAGATACTGGAGGAAACCCACAGGGATTACCCGGAGATTGAACTGGAGCACATGCTGGTGGATCATGGGGCATTTAAGCTGGTAAGCTCGCCCGATGCATTTGATGTGATCGTGGCATCCAATGTGTTTGGCGACATCATTGCAGATGAGGCTGCCGGGCTTACCGGTGCAGGGGAATTCCTTCCGGCCGGCAGCCTGAATGCGGAAAGGAAAGGGATTTACTGTCCCAACCAGCTTCACCAGGTGCATGAGGAACTGGCAGGTACGGGCAGGGCCAATCCTGTGGGGATGATCCTGGCAGCGGCCATGATGCTTGAGTATTCCTTTGGACTTGTCCGGGAAGCAGAAGGCATGAAACGGGCGGTGTCCATTGTGATGGAACAGGGGATTCATGGACGCCCGTGCTGGTCCGGCGGGGAACAGACAGCGGACACGGCCGCCATCGGGGAAGCTGTCAGGGAATGTCTATAAAATCATATGAGGTGACAGGAAAATGGGAGAAAGAATGATAGAAAAGCTTCTGGGGGCGGCAAAAGGCGAAATCGCCACCGTTTCCCCGGATATGATACTGATTACCAACGGATTCCCACATGGGGTAACGGAATACGTCACCCAGGTGGCTGAACCTGAAAAGGTACTGGTCATGTATGACCACAACGTACCTTCGGGTTCGCCTGAGGATGCCAGGATTTTTGGGGAAATCCTGGGATTTTCAAGAAAATATGATACCCGTTTTCTCCAGGCAAAAGGAACCGCGCTCCGGTATCTGATGGAGGAAGAGATAAAGCCGGGCCAGATTGTGGTCACCGGTACCAGGCACAGCTCTGTATTAGGCGCCATGGGGGCCTTGGGAATCGGCATCAGCAACACGGAGCTTTCCAGGGTGCTGGCATCGGGAAAATACCATGTGGAAGTCCCGGATACCGTGGGCGTACAGGTGATAGGAAGCCTTGCGCAGGGATGCGGCATCATAGATGCGGCCCTCTGTTTCCTAAAGGAGCAGGCGGATATACAGGGCAAGGCCATTGAATTCATTGGCGGCAGCCTGACGGACCATGAAAAAACCGTTCTGTGCCATATGGCATGTGACACGGGTGCGTATACCGCGTTCTGGACAGAGGAGGGAACAGCTGACTGCATCCTTGATCTGGGACAGGTAATCCCCATGCTGAGGATGCCGTGCAGTGACAGGAATTCCCAGATAAAGGCAGGGTTCCAGCCTGCTTCGGCGCTGGAAGGCCGCCGCGTCCACGCCGGACAGATAGGGGGCTGCAATGGCGGGACCATGGACAGCCTGCGGATTGCGGCAAAGATGATGGAGGGGCGGAAACTGAAGCTGGGCTTTCGTCTTACGGTCTGCCCGGCCACAAGCGCAGATTACATAAAGGCCATGGAAGAGGGAATCATCACAGCATTCATTGATTTTGGCGCCCAGATCAGTGCGGCAGGCGACCACAGCGTGGTTCCCCAGGGCGCGGGCGCCATGGGGCCGGAAGAACTGCTGCTCACAACCGGGCTATATACATTCGCAGGCGCCATGGGATGTGAGGATGCCCAGGTGATGACAGCTTCCGTGGAAACCATCATGGCGGCATCATTTGATACAGAGGCGGCCATGGATGATCCATCAGGCGGCCAGGCATAGGAGGGCAGGGACAATGGAAAAGGAATTCAAAGGAAAGATATGGAAATTTGGGGATGACATTGATACGGATACCATCATTCCCGGAAAACGCGGCACCATCCCAACCATTGAAGAGATGAAAAAGTACGCGTTTGAACTTTTAAAGCCTGAGTTTGGCTCCACGGTACAGCCGGGTGATATCCTGGTGGCCGGAAGCAACTTTGGCTGCGGCTCCTCCAGGGAACAGGCTGCAACGGTCCTGTCCTCCAACGGTGTCCGCTGCATCATTGCCAAAAGCTTTGCCAGGATATTCTTCCGCAATGCATTCAACAGCGGAATCCTGCTGATTCAGTGTGATGGAATCCAGGATTACTGTGAGGGCGGGGACATGGTCACGGTGGAAGTGGGAAAATGTGTCCGGGTCAACAAAAAAGAATTCCCTGTGGGAACCGTACCGGAAAACCTGCTGGCCATCGTGGAGCATGGAGGTCTCATAGAAGACACCAAGATGAGGATCCGGGCCGGTATTAAGAAGCCGGTCCGCAGGGAGCTGGACGACGCACAGAAACGTAAAAGCGGTTATACCATGGCGGAAAAACTGCTTAAGAACAATGCTGGCCTGGACCATGTGCAGCCGGGTGACATCGTGATTACCCATCCGGACATGTTCATGATCCATGACATCTACACCCCCTATCTCTATGATACCCTGGAGAAAATGGGGGCAGGGAAAATAGACGATCCGGACAAGGTGACCATCATATTCGACCACTGCATGCCCACGGCGGTTGCTAAGAATGACTATGCCCACTACAACGCAGGCATTGCCCTGGCAGGGAAATACGGAATTAAGAAACTCCATATCGGCCAGGGAATCTGCCACAGCATCATGCATGAGGAAAGATATGCAAAACCGGGCCAGATTGCCACTGCAACGGACAGCCACACCACCACATACGGAGGCGCGGGCAACTTCTGTTCCGGAATCGGCACGGCTGAGATGGCGGCTGCCCTGATAACAGGTGAACTGTGGTTCAAGGTGCCGGAAGCCATTAAGATCGTGCTGAACGGGCACCTTAAGGACGGCGTCCTTTCAAAGGATGTAATCCTTAAAATCCTGGGTGACATACGTGCGGACGGCGGACAGTACAAGAGCCTGGAATTCACCGGGCCGGCTGCCAGGGAAATGAGCATGATGGCCAGGTTCACGGTTGCCAACATGGCCTTGGAAGCAGGTGCAAAATGCGGCCTGTTCGAAGCAGATGAAAAAACAGCCGAATATTATGGCATGGCCCTTGAGGAGATTGACTGGGTGAAGGTGGATGAGGATGCTGTCTATGAAAAGGTACTGGTCTACGATGTCAGCGGACTGGAACCCCAGCTATCCTGTCCCCAGGGGGTTGACAATGTCCATCCTGTCAGTGAAGTCAAAGGCACGAAGATAGACGAGGTCTATATCGGAAGCTGTACCAATGGTTCCCTGGAGGATATGAGGATTGCAGCGGAAATCATGGAAGGAAAAAAAGTGCCGGATGATCTGAGGGTGATTGTGGTACCAGCCACCAACAAGGTGTTTAAGGATGCCATCGCAGCCGGATACATAAGGACATTCATCGAAGCCGGATGCGTCATCAGCCACCCGTGCTGCGGACTGTGCTGCGGGATGCCCTACGGCCTGATGTATGACGATGAGCGCATCCTGTCCACTGCAAACCGTAACTTCATCGGCAGACAGGGAACCAAGAAGACCTTAAGCTACCTGTCAAGCCCGGCCGTGGCGGCTGCCACGGCGCTGGCCGGAGTTGTGACCGACCCAAGGGAAGCCGTACGGCAGATTACAGTGAGAGGAACAGGAGGCATTGGATGATAAAGGATTTTAATCAGTTAAAACAGATGCTTAAGGAGAAACCGGTTAAGCGTACCGTTGCCGTGGTGGCTGCCCAGGATGGACATACCCTGGAGGCGGTCGTCCATGCGGCAAAGGACGGCATGATAAACCCCATCCTGATTGGCAGGGAGGATGAGATACGGGATATCTTAAGGAACCTGGATTACGATGCATCCCTGGCCAGGATCATTTCCGTGGACGACCCAGTGGAATGTGCAAAGAAGGCGGTAGAGCTTGCAAAAGAGGGAAAAGCGGACTGTATCATGAAGGGCAGGCTGGAGACAGGCACCCTGATGAAGGTTCTGGTCAACAGGGAGACAGGAATCCGGAAGAACGATGTGATGAGCCTGCTGGCCTTCATGGAAAGTCCCCATTACCACAAGGTATTCGGAATAACGGATGTGGGACTTCTGACCTACCCCACCAAGGACCAGAAAAAGGCAGCCATACAGAACGCGGTTGCCGCATTCCACAGCCTGGGGGTGGAAACTCCCAAGGTGGCTGTCATAGCCGCGGTGGAAAAGGTGAACCCTAAGATGAAGGAGAGCGTGGAGGCAGACGCCATTAAGGCAGAAGGTGTGGAAGGCTGTATCATCGAAGGCCCTATCAGCTACGATTTGGCCATGGACCCGTCCTCAGCCGGTATCAAAGGATATGAAAGCCCGGTTGCCGGGGATGCGGATCTGCTGGTAATGCCTGATATCGTAAGCGGCAATGTGGCTGCCAAGACCATTACCTGTATCGGAGGCGGGCGCACGGGAGGAACCGTGCTGGGCGCCATGGTGCCTGTGCTTCTTGTATCCAGGGCTGCTTCTGCGGATGATAAATACATGTCCATTGTTATATCCGCTTTGATAGGGAAGGGGAACCAGGAGGTAGACAGACAATGAACCCATATAAGATATTTGCAATCAACCCGGGATCCACATCCACCAAGATTGCGTTGTTTGAAGGCGGGGAAGCCGTATTTTCCAGCAATGTGTCCCACGATTCCCGGGCACTGAAACGGTTTAAGGAAATCAGCGCCCAGTTTGATTACAGGAAGGAGACAATCCTGGAAGAACTTAAGAAGGCCGGGGTTACTTTGGAAGGTGTGGATGCCTTTTCCGCCAGGGGAGGCGGCCTGGCCAGCGTGGACGGCGGGGTTTATGCAATCAATGAAACGCTTCTGGAACATGCCAGGGCCGGGTTTTCGGTAAAGCATCCGGCCATGCTGGGTGCGCAGCTGGCAGATGCATTTTCAAAAACATATGGCGGCAGCGCGTTTGTGGTGAATCCGCCGGATGTGGATGAGTTCAGTGATCTGGCCAGGGTAACCGGATGGAAGGGGGTATACAGGGAAAGCAGGATCCATGCCCTGAACCAGAAGGAAATCGGCATCCGCTATGGGGCATCGGTGGCAAAGAAGTATGAGGAAATGAACCTGATTATCTGCCATATCGGAGGGGGCATATCAGTCACGGCCCATAAAAAGGGTAAGATGGTGGACTCTAACGATATTGCCCAGGGGGATGGCCCCATGGCACCCACCAGATGCGGCGCCATCCCGGTCAAGGATGTGGTGAAGGCCTGCTTTAGCGGGAAGTATACGGAGGGGGAACTGTATGAAAAAATCACCAAAACAGGCGGTCTGGTTGACCATCTTGGGACCTCCGACGCAAGGGAAGTGCGCGCCATGATGGAACAGGGGAATACATATGCAAAGCTGGTATATGATGCCATGATATACCAGATTGGAAAATACGCCGGTTCCATGGCAGCGGTGCTGGAAGGGAATGTGGACGGGATCATTTTCACAGGAGGTATTTCCCATGACGGATATCTGGTGGAAAAACTCTCCGGTATGCTTAAGTTTATCGCGCCCATTACCGTGATGGCAGGGGAATTCGAGATGGAGGCCCTTGCGGCAGGCGCCCTGCGCGTCCTGAATGGGGAGGAAAATGCAAAGGAATATACGGGAATCCCGGTATGGAATGGATTTGATGTGCAGTAACAGTTGAAGTTATGGCAAAGATAAAATACAATCTCTTTATGGAGGGAGAACAATGAGCGAAAAAAAGCGTGTGGATTTTAGTGTGTGCGGTTTGAATTTAAAATACTTCCTGCCATTTTTCATAGTGGTAATGGTTGTCACCTACGGCGGGTTCATGCCTACGGTAAAGATTTATTCCAATGATGCAGGCACCTATATGGCGACCAGTTTTATCCAGACATGGGCGTTCCTTATGGCAATCGGCGGGATTTTCTTCTGGCTGGGCAATACGATTCCCATTGTCAGCAGTTATCTGGGCGGCGCCTGTCTGCTTCCGCTGTTCGGGGCTTCCCTGATGAACCATCTGGGATTGATACCTGAGGTGCTGGTGAACGGAGCCAAGGTGTGGATGAAGGGCGGGTTCCAGGACATGTACATTGCGCTGCTTTTAGTCGGTTCCATCCTGGTCATGGACAGGAAGGTACTTTTAAGCGCAACCGCCAGGTATATGCCGGCCATCCTGGGAAGCCAGGTATTTGCCCTGGGCGCATGTGTGCTTGGCGGCATGCTTACCGGCTTCGGCGGGGCTGACGGCCTGTTCTATGTAGGCGCCCCCTGTATGTCCGGCGGTTCAGGCGGCGCGATCACCACGCTTCCGGCACTTTATTCCAGCCTTGCAGGCGCGGACATGACCGGTCTTGCAGGACAGTTCCTCTGTTATGCGTCCATTGCCAATGTGCTGGCCGTATTATTTGCTGCCATTGGAGGCGCTGTTACTGAGAAGATTCCTGGATGGAACGGCAAGGGCAAGATCCTCAAGGCCGGATCCCAGGCATCTGAGGAGGCGATGAAGGAAGTGAAGCGCCCTGCAACCAGTGCGAATTATGTGAATCTGGGAAGCGGGATCTTCATGTCCCTGTGTTTTTATCTGGCAGGTAATGTATTGGGAAGCCTTCCGGTATTAAACAACATAGCCGGACTTGCATGGACCATCATCCTTGCAATCATTGTAAAATGTACAGGCATCATTCCGGATGAGTTTGCTGATAACTGCGTGTATTCCATGAACTTCGCACTGAAGGCCCTCCTTCCCATGCTGATTGCAGGTATCGGGATCTGTTCCCTGAACATCACCGACCTGACCAAGTTCTTCAGCCTTGGGGTGCTGGTGGTCATTGTGCTTGGTGTGCTTGGGGCATTTATCGGAGCCATGATTTTCGGGCGTCTGGCAGGACTGTATCCGTATGAGGCAGGCATCACGGCCGGGCTCTGCTGCTGTAACATCGGCGGTTCCGGAGACATAGCGGTACTGACAGCCGGAAACCGTATGAACCTGCTGGCATTTGCATCCATCTCCACCCGGATTGGAGGGGCGTTGATGGTCATATGGATTGGTCTGCTGTACCCGCTGTTCATGCGGTAAAACAGATGCACCATCTGACAAGGATGGAAGCAGGGACGCTGGGTCCGGCATGACAGCCGTTCCGGCGTCCTTTTTATGGGATGGATTTTATATTATGATGGATGTATAGTATATTTTGGGAAGGAGAAATGAACACCATGTCAAGACAAGGCAATGAAGGGGAAGCCGGGACTGTCCCCAAATTAAATAACGGAGGAAAAATCCGCTGGATCAACACCGCCGGGTTTGAAATCGTCATGTCCAATGGGAAACACATCCTCCTGGACCCGTTTCTGTCAGGGGAGGTTGACGGGGTGGTGTGCCATCCAATGGATATAGAGGCAATTGAACGGTGTGATTACCTTTTTCTGAGTCATATCCATATTGACCATGCGGCAGATGTGGCAAGGATCCAGAAGAAGTTCCCGGAGGTCATTCTTTTCGTAGGGGATTTGTCCGCGGACCCGCTGTGCGAATGGCAGGATATTAACTGCGCGCGTATCTTCCGGGTGAGAAGCAGCGAGGTTTATGAAATGGATGATTTGAAAGTGGAGGTGTTTGCAGGCCGCCATACGGAGTCGCCAAGGGGGTATTACCGGGCAGGAAGGAAATTCCGTAATCCGGACGGAAGCCTGAGCCTGTCGGACTGGTATGGAAACCTGGAGCTTAACAATTACCGTCTGACCCTCTGTGACGGAACGCGGATCATGGTATGGGCCGGTATGACATCGCCGGACCAGAAGAACCGGCTCAGAGGAATACGCTCCGATATATCCCTGATGCATGTCAGTCCGAAGCAGGATTTTAGGGAATTTGCAGAACTGGTGGAGGCAATGGGAACAAAAATCGTGGTTCCCCACCACTATGATTTTACAGAAGGATTTTTCAGGATGGTTCCAGAGGCAATGAAGGATATGAGTGAGGAGAACCAGAAGGTTTTTATTGAAGACGGTGTGTTTCGGATGGATAAGTATCTGAGGGCATTGGGGAATGCGGTCCGGGAACAATCCCCAAGCACGGAACTTATGATGCTGGAACACCATAGATGGTATGATTTTGGCTTTGCACTTTCATAGGAAGGTCAGAAGTGGGAAGGAGGTGGGAAAATGATGTCTGATATGACAATCATGACAAGGGCCGTGATGCCGTCCATGACAAATTTCAGAGGGGTGCTGTTTGGCGGTATGCTGATGGAATGGATGGATGAGGTGGCAGGAATCGCGGCAAAGCGGTTTGCAGGTCCCGAGGTCACCACGGCGGCGGTGGAAGGGATGAAGTTTTTAAGACCCATTCCAGCGGGGGCATTCATAGAGGTGGCCGGAGCTGTTACGGCAGTGGGGAATACATCCCTGAGGGTAAAGATAGATGTCAGCATGGATTCACAGCACAGAGGCGTCAAGGGAGATGAAAAGGTGGATAAGGTCCTTGTGGCAGAGGCGTTGTTTGTCTATGTGGCTCTGGATGAAATGGGGAAGCCCAGGACAATTGAAAAGGAAATTTCCAATACTTAGTACCGCATTGCGCAGTTTGGATGAAACAAGGTATGGCGCCAACCCATTCCCTGTGATATGATATCAGCAGTATGATACAGGCCTCCGGCCAGTCCGGGGCTGGATCAATCTTTTCTGTAATCAGGAGGGACATCCGTGGAGGAGAGCAGGGAAAAGGAAGTAATGGAGGCCGCGCTGCAGGCCGGCCATCTGCTTCTGGAAAATGGGGCTGAGATATCCAGGGTAGAGGAGACAATGGAGCGTATCTGCCAGTACTATGGGGTACATTCCGGCAATGCCTTTGTGCTGACCAACGGCATATTCGTAACCGTGGGGAATAGGAATGAGCCTGTATTTGCAAAGGTGGAGCATATACCGGTCAGCGGCACCCACCTGGACCGTGTGGCGGCGGTGAACCAGCTGTCCAGGGAGATAGAAGAGGGCAGATACACCATCGGCGAGGTGGCAGGAAGGCTGGATGATATCAAACGGATGCCTGGTAAGACAAAGCACATGCAGGTGCTGGCATCCGGCTGCGGCAGCGCAGCGTTCTGTTATCTGTTTGGAGGTAATGCAGCGGACAGTGCGGTTGCATTTACAGCCGGGGTCCTTCTGTATCTGTATGTGCTGTATATAAGCGGGCCGCACCTGTCTAAAATCGTGGGCAATATAAGCGGCGGCGCCCTGGTCACGGCCATATGCATCCTTTTGTATTCGGCGGGAATCGGGAATCATCTGAATTTCATGGTCATCGGTTCCATCATGCCGCTGATACCGGGTGTTCCCTTTACTAATTCCATCAGGGATATTGCGGACGGGGATTATATTTCGGGTTCGGTAAGGATGCTGGATGCCCTTCTGGTGTTTTTTTGCATTGCCATTGGCGTGGGTGTGGGATTTGCACTGGCGGGCTGGATGACAGGAGGGGTGCTGTTATGATATCTCAGGTATGTGCAGCAATGATCGGGACCATTGCTTTTTCCCTGTTATTCGGGGTTCCGAGGAAATACTATCCATGGTGCGGTGTGATTGGGGGCGCGGGATGGGCCGTATATGTGCTGGCGTCCGGCCGGTGGGGGATTGTAGGTTCTTCCTTTGCTGCCACGGTAGTGGTCATTTTCCTGTCCCGGGCATCCGCTGTCATAAACCGCTGTCCGGTTACTATTTTCCTGATATCCGGTATATTCCCCCTGGTGCCCGGAGCCGGGATTTACTGGACCGTATATTATCTTGTCACGGACCAGCTGGGGCTGGCCGTGCATACCGGGTATGCGGCTGTCAAGGCAGCGGTCGCCATCGTGCTGGGGATTGTGGCTGTGTTTGAACTGCCTCAGGGCATGTTTGCCTGGACAGCCGGGAAACTGAGGCGGATTCCGGGATTTTGCAGCAGAAGCCGCGGGTGAAAGGAACAAATTATGAAAAAGTCTTTCGTTTCATTTTAGGAAATATTTCAACAAATGTAATAAGTTTGCTCTATCTATATAGCCGCCTGTGTTTTACAATAATAGTAGAAGGAGGCGGCGGATATGAAGTGGAAAGAGATTGGGCAGGAGGAAGAGCTGTTAAAGGAACTCCAGTGGGCAGAAGAACATGTAAGGGATGAAGACGTACCACAGCCAGCCCCGGATGAGTTTGAGATGATCATGAAACGGATTGAGGAAGAGTGCAGAAGGTAACGGCCCTGATGTGATGGTGCATCAGGACCGTTACTTTTTATATGTGGTCATGGCTGCTGTCAGAGCCAGATATAGGCCCTTACACCTACGGCAGTCATCAACAGAAGGAACATGAACGCCAATCCCATTAAATCCTCTCTTGTCTGTTTTTTCATAGTGGATTCGCCTCCTTTCATCTCTTTGGCTGATATTATGATAATGCCAAACGGAATAAAGATTCCATTGGAAAGCAGGGGAACTGGCATAAAGATTCCATCTATTTGAAGATTCCATGTTTTGGGAGTGTAGGATGTCCGCACTGGGAAGAAATCCGCATTGGAAAGAAATCCGCATTGGGAACCCTGGCATAAAACAGCAAGAATGATTAAACGCCGTCTTCCGGATTTTTGTATAATAGTAGTCCGGAAGGAGGATGACAATGAGTAATGACCAGATAACAGAAAAGGGTATTATATTTCCTGAAGAAGCCGCCTATCTTTCTGAAATCAGCCACAAGCTGGATGAAGCACTGGAAAAAGCCCGGGACGATGTAAGACGCATAGACAGGGAGTACCGGGATGAGAAACGCTACATGGCGGAAAACAGGGGTGAGATTGACCCTCATGAAATGTTTCAGAATGAACTGCTTCTCAAACAGACAGACCAGACCGGCGCATTTGCCGTGGACATACGTGACAGGCTTGCCAGGCTCAGGGAATCCCCCTATTTTGGCCGGATTGATTTTAAGGGCGGGGACAGCGCGGCGCCTGCCAGGATTTACATTGGGCCATCTGCATTTAATTATGGAAATGAGCCTTTGATTTTTGACTGGCGTGCGCCGGTTGCCAGTATGTTCTATGATTATGAGGTTGGCCCGGCGGGATATGATGCCCCCATGGGACGGATTGAGGGTGAACTGACCAGGAAACGGCAGTTCAAGATCAGAAACGGCGTCATGGAATATGCCCTTGAGAGTTCTGCCCATGTGCAGGATGATATCCTGCAGAGAGAACTGTCCCATACATCGGATGAAAAGATGAAGTCCATCATATCAACCATCCAAAAGGAACAGAACCAGATTATACGAAGGGAGAAGACCGGGACCATGATCATACAGGGCGTGGCCGGTTCCGGCAAGACCTCAATCGCCCTGCACCGGATTGCATTCCTGCTCTACCGGTTCAGGAACCAGCTAAGCGCCCGGAACGTGACAATCCTGTCCCCCAACAAAGTCTTTGGCAGCTATATATCCAACGTGATACCGGAACTGGGGGAGGAACCTGTCTATGAAATGGGCTTTTTGGATATTGCGGAAATACAGCTGGAGAAGGTAATCAATTTCGAACCGGACAAGGACCCTCTGGAAATGGAGGATGGAAAATGGATGGAACGGGTACGCTTTAAATCCACGCTGGATTTTGTGGGGCAGATGGATGCGTACATAAGTGGCATGGAGGATTGGATTTTTGTGCCAGAGGATTACTGCTTTGGCGGTTTTACGGCAGATGCCCGATGGATACGGGACCGTTTCCATGCTTATGGGAAATATCCTGTCAGGCAGAGGATTTCCATGACAGCAGAGGATATCCATAACCGGTTCAAGAATGAAAATATATGGGAGGATGAACTGCCAGGCCCGGGAAGGATTGCAAAGAGCCTGGCCTCCATGCTGGCTGTTAAGAGTACACTGGCCCTGTACAAAAACTTCTACCAATCCATTGGAAAACCCCATCTGTTCGTGATGCCTGCCAGAAAAACTTTGGAATGGTCTGATGTGTTTCCATTTTTATATCTCCATGCAGCCTTTGAGGGCGTTAAGGAGAGCGTCATTACAAAGCACCTGGTTATTGACGAGATGCAGGACTATACGCCCATCCAGTATGCCGTGATGAACCGGCTGTTCCCATGCCAGAAAACCATACTGGGTGATTGTGGACAGAACCTGAATCCATATCATCCGCATACCCTGGAGGATATCCTTAGGATTTACGAAGGCGCTGATTATGTGGAACTGAACAGAAGTTACCGTTCCACCTTTGAAATCATGAATTTCGCAAAACACATCCGGGATGTTGCAGGGCTTGACGCGGTGGAACGCCATGGGGAGGAACCGTCCATGGTAGCCTGTGAGGATGAACAGGATGAAATCCGGCAGATAAAGCAGGCAATCCTGGAATTTGAAGCCGGGGAAAACGCTTCACTGGGCATCATCCTGAAAAACAACAGGGCTGCAAGGGAATTCCATGACCTGCTTTCCTGTGGTCCAACATCCGGCGGGGACCGTATAAAACTGATATCGCCGGACAGCACGCACTATGAGGGAGGCGTATCAGTCACCTCCATTCAGATGGCAAAGGGACTGGAATTTGACGAGGTCATCGTTCCGCAGGCGGACAGAGGGACCTATTCAGATGATTATGACCGCAGCCTGCTCTATATTGCCTGCACAAGAGCCATGCACCGGCTGACACTCTTTTACGTGGGGGAGGTGTCTGGTCTGCTCATATAGGCGGGATGGAAATCCGGAACTGGTGGGGATATAGGGAAGTTGGGGATGTATGGTGGAGGGGGAAATGCCATCAGGATTCATTAACTATTTCATAAGATGTAAGGAAAGATACATACAAATATTTATATCTGCATGATAAAATAGAATAATCAAATTAAGTATTGAAATCGGAACGTGTCTTATAAAAAGAAACGTAAACTGGTATTTGTAAAGGAGGCAGTGGATGAATCATATGTGGATAATCCTGGTTGCTTTGATTGCAGCTGCTTTTTCCGTACTTATAGGAAAGATTTTTGATAGAGGGAAAAGAATTGATAAAGGATTTGCATATTGTTATTGGCATCTGAGTTATAGAAGAAGATTCAAAAGGACCCTTTGGACACTGCCAATACTTATAATTGTTTTGTTTCTCCTGCAGATTACATATGAATCATATTTTTTAACAATTGTGATGGCGGTTGTGCTGGGGATGATATTTATGATCCAGGCTGTTGTTAATTATAGGAAATGGAAGGAAGAGGAGCAATGGGGTCCGAAAACTGGGATGAATCCATGATTTAATGATAAAAAAGTGCCGGAAATCTTGAAAATCAAGGCTTCCGGCACTTTTAGAACCAGTGGGGACACAGGCACCGAACTTTTGTTTGGCTCAAAGAAGTACGTAAATACGTTTTTTATCTATGTCAAAATAGTATGTCTTCAAAATTAAGAAAAGGAGTAAACAGTACAGTATCTAAATATTTGAACATCTGATTAAGTCCATGGGCATGTAATCTCATCGCATGCCCCTGGACTTATTTTTAGTGTGTAAGAATTTTTAAAACGCTTGTATACGGGATTGGGTTATCAGGCGCAGAACAAATAGCTTACACGTTAAAATTTATTCTCGCCCATCCTGGTGTATTACAGGTCCATAATACAATGCTGTCTAAGAGATAACTTGAGGGCGAATGGGCTAGAAGAAACAGGAAATAGAAGCGTGGAAGCTGGCGGTAAAAGAATTTATCGTCAATTATGATATTGCTAATAATCTATATTGCTGGCACACTGGGAACGAAAAGAAAGATACATACTACAGGCACATTTACCCGCTCAATTAATATCAATACGAGGCTGTCAGCAGATATTATGAGGATACGGGGAGTGATTTAGAGGGGGATATACTTGATATCATGAACAGTGTTGATTACAGGCGGATGGATGGGAACCGTTCCAAATGAAGAAATCCATGTTCGGTATTGGATATTTAGGATGTGGCGATGCTGATGTGAGGGGAGCAATCTATATCAAATGAGTGAATATGATGCAACGGTGTTGTGGCGAAGTTACCCATAGATTAAAAACATATTATATGGATTGCAGGGTGTTTGAGGAATGGTGGAATTTCTCCAATTTCAGGAAATGGTATTGGACCATACCATTGAGGGGAGGAAATTTGATTTAGATAAGGATATCCTGGTACAGGGGAATAATGTTTATGGCCCTGATACATACTCATTGGTCACGCATTATGTTTCCGTACGTATTCTTGGTAAGACAAAACAGATAGGTGAATATGATAGCCCTGAGGAGGCAGGGAAATCATTGCTTCTATATCGGATGGAACTGATTAATAAATTTGCAAAGAGGAACAAGTATAAGATTCCTTACAAGGTATATAAGGCAATGATGAGATGGGATATTGAGGTAGCGGGTTAAAGTAAAGGCGTATCGAATAGAGATTATATGGTATGTGTGATTTTGTTGAAATATTAATCTATAGAATGTATAATATAAAAGGTTTGGAGTGGGTTTAAAATAATAATTAATTTGATATTTACTATAAAGTGATATGAGAAAGGAGATGGGGATTGTGGGATTAGATTTTGTATTTCCAGGGGTAAGAGACGAAATAAAAAATGCAGTATTTGAGGTTGAATTTATATTAAAAGGTACAAATTTAAGGTATCCTGGACAAGGAGAATTTAGGATTAACGGTTTTACTGAAAAAGGAATAGAGGGGTTATCAATTACTTATCTATCAAAGTTAGACTTATCACAGATAGCAGATAGTATTTTGTCATACCTTAAGACACAATTAACCATATACAATCATAGAATTGTCTATTATACAGTGTTTGAATCTTTTATAAGTGATTTATGTGATTGTATTAGTAAGGAAAGCGATTATTACTGTTTTAATGGGAGACAATCCATTAATGATATTTCGTTATCGTATATTTTTGTGTTAATGAATAAACAATTATATTATGATTACTTCAAAGAACAATATAGTATATATGATAAAGGTATGAAAAGATTTCCAGTAATAGATTTGTTAGTTAAAAATTCAAAAGAAATCAATATGGCGGAATTGACAGCAGAAGAAATTATGAGATTACATCAATTACCAACAGTAGAAGAAATCATAGAATATTCGGAATTACCTTATGAAGGTGCAGAAAATAAATCTACTTTAGTTTTTAGTAATAATGATGAGTGTTATAAATCAAAATCTATAATATTTCAATCTGTTATTGAATTAAGTCTTAATAATAAACGACAGGTAAGAAAAATTATGGAAATGTCAGATGAAAGCCACGTTCTGTTGGTGGAGGATAAGAAAATAAAAGCATTAAGTTATATAAATGATAATTTGTCTGGCTGTATGATAAAATTCCATGGGGATAAATATTGGTCATTAATTATTGATAAAGAATTAATATTTTCATATAAGGAAAATCAGATTTTATTTACCAATGTAAATAAACCAGATACAGATTTGATGAAAATATTGAAATTACAATTTCCTGATTTAAATAAACAAGAACATGAAAGAATAGAGGATGTAGTGAAAATTGCTTGTACACAAAAACACGGCACTTCCATTATTATATTTAAAGACGCTACGGCCGAAAGTGAACGTTTGTGCAAACTTGGTAGAGGGATAAAAATAGAGAAAGTTAATCTATATAAAAATTTTGAATTCATACCACATATTACGTCTATAGATGGTGCGGTTTTTATGGATAGTAATTGCAATTGTGTCGCAATTGGTATTATAGTAGATGGCATAAGCGTGACGAAAGGTGATTCATCAAGAGGGGCTAGATATAATTCAATTTATAATTACATTGCTTTGAAAAGTATAGAAAACATTGCTTGTTTGGGAATTATTATCTCGGAAGATGGTATGACTAATATAGTTAGTTCCAATTGTTTTAAAAGAGAATTATTAACAAAGAGCAGTTCTGATGATAATTAAGTCCAAGTGGTAATAACCGCTAATCTATCGGTCTATATTAGGAGAGCGTCTGTAGTTTTGATAGCACGTCTATAATACTGGGAATTGTGAGGGAGTAAATAATATGAGTATGGTTTTGATAGTTTTTCAATCAATAGTTCTAGTGTAATGACTAGTTGTTATTAGCAGTTTAGTTATGTGAAGTATCCTTTTTATGAAAGCACAATTTTAGGATAAAGAGACTTCAAATTGATTCTTGCATCTGCCGTTGTAAACTGCCAGTCTACTGTACCTTTTACTTTATTCCGTGTACTTTTCCAAGCGGTTAGTTCTGAATACAAGGTATTGATATCTGGTATCCGGCGTTTTAAAC